>Ga0209514_10008217_pt1 | contig 11966 bp, 8 predicted proteins | sample Subgrocontami58m_FD_187452 | JGI IMG/M metagenome (GOLD analysis project Ga0209514, IMG submission 187452) | Subsurface groundwater microbial communities from S. Glens Falls, New York, USA - GMW37 contaminated, 5.8 m (SPAdes) (version 3) | ecosystem: Environmental > Aquatic > Deep subsurface >...
CGGGCGCCCCGCCTGCGGCCGCCTGCGCCAACGCATCGAGCACGCGCTCGCGCATTTCGGCCGCCGCCTTCCTGGTGAAGGTGATAGCGACGATTTCCTCGGGCTCGTTCACGGTCGCGAGCAGGCCGAGGTAGCGCTGGATCAGGAGTTCGGTCTTGCCCGAGCCGGCCGGCGCCTGAACGATGAACGAACGCGACGGCGCCAGCGCCTGTTCGCGCGCGCGCAGGTCGGGGATAGTCAGGGTGTCAGGCATGCTTGGGTGAACCGGCAGTCAGACTCGGCTTGGGGTCGTTTTTATACGAGATCGCCGAACGGCCATTGCGCGCTCCGCGCGCCAACCGTGTTTTTGGTGCAGATGAAAAGCGCATCCGCACCAAAAACACGGTTATGGATAACCCCAAGGACGCTTTGGGGGTTTTAGTCAAGATCTGGCGATGCATTTCAACCTTCATCTTCGCCCTCTCCATCCGCATCGAGCACCCCCAGCCGTTCGTGAATGCGGCACAGCGGTTGCAGATCGCAGTTGCGGCAGGTCTTCTGCGGATTTTTCGGCTGCACCGCGGCCTCGCCGGCGGCGAACTGGGTCGCGAGCCGGGTGAGAACCCTGCGCCACTCGGCGACTTGTTGCTCCCAGCCAAGCTCGGGCAGGGATTTATGTACCGGCAGCAACGTTTCGTCCGCAGCCAGCGCGGCAAACTTCATCTCGCCTGCCTTCACCTGTGCGAACGCGATGGCCACCGCGTCCGGTTCGGTCGCGACAAGATACAGCGGCAGTTGCGGCTCGTCGGGCCGCTCGCCCAGCCACGCGCTCGCAGACTCGGCGCTGGACTTGTAGTCGATGACGATGCGCCGGCCGTCTTCGAGTTCGTCCAAGCGATCGAGTTTGCCGCGCAGCGTGAGCGGGCCGATGACCAGCTTGCGCTTGTCCTCGACCGCGGCGACGGTGAAATCGTCGCCGCGCGCTTCGCGTTCCATTTCCAGCCACGCGCGCGCCAGGCGCGCGAGGCGCCCTTTCTCGACTTCGGCAAAGCGCCCGGAGAGCGTCGCCGGGCGGTCGCGCTTCACGCGATTCACGGCCTCGTCAGCCGCCTGCGCGAGCATTACTTCCAGTTCGCCTTCGCCGGTCGCATCGAGATTGGTCTTGGTTTTGAGCCATCCCCACGCGCTCGCTAGCACGCGATGCACGAGGATGCCGCGCTCCATCGGGTCGAGCCCCGGGTGGGGCGCTTCGGGCGACCTCGCCTCGAGGCGGTGCAGCGCGAAAGCGCGGAACGGGCAGGCGGACTGGTCGGTGATCACCGCCGTGCCGCCGCTCAGCGCCACGCTCGGCGCGAGCGGCGGCGCAACGGCGTCCTCGATAGCCTCGATGCTCGCGGTCGCATGGATGAGGTCGCGATGGCGCGGATACGCGGGTAGCGCAACAGCGCCTTCTTGCACATCGCGCAGCAGCGGACTGGGCAGGAGCTTGCGCTCGCCCTCGGCCTGCGGATGCGATAGCACCACCTCGCGCGCAGCGCGCAGCCAGCCGCGCGTGATGGCCGCATCGAGCGCGAGCGTGGCTTCGATGGACGCTTCGGGCACCCTCGCCTTGCGCTGCGCCTCCAGCGGCAGGAACGGATTGGGCCGCGGATGAATCGGCCAGGCATCGTTCGTAAGGCCCATCACCCACAGGTGCTCGAACTCGATGCCTGCCGATTCCAGCACACCCAGAATCTGCACCGGCGCATCCGGCGCCTCAGGCTGGAACAGCGTCTCCGCGGCAAGTTGCCGCAGGCGTCCGACCGCCTCGCCATAACCCATTTTCGCGCTCACCCGATCGAGCAGGGCGAAGCCGGCGACGACTTCGTGCCATTTCTTCAAGGTCTGGTACTCGGCCGAATCGAGGCTGCGGCCCTTGTCGGGAAAGCCGATGAGCTTCAGCGCATCGGTGATGGCCCTCGCCCATGCCGACGGCGCGCGCGCGGCGAACAGATCGGACTTGCGGAACTCGGCCAGTTTGCGCAGACGTTGCGCCAGTTCCGGCGCGAGCGCGCCGGCGCCGGCGGCGTCGATAGTATTGAGTAGCCGGTCGAGCGTGATCGATGGCTCGGCGCGGCGGCGCAACTCGAGATCGAGCGTGGCGCGGCCCGCGGCCTCGGCCTCACCTGCGGCGATGAAAGGCGAGCGGAGCAACAGGCTGGCCCGCCCAAATTCGATTTCACGCCCGGCCAGTTCGAGGATGAGGCATGCCGCCTGCACCAGCGGATAGCTGCTGAGCGCTTGGCCGAGCGAGACATTGAACGGCAGCGGGTCTTGCTTCGGCCCCGGCAACATCGAGGCCGGCGCCATCGCCGTCCGGAACATGCGGATGAGCGCGTTTCGATGCTTGCTTAGGTCGGGGACGACGATCCCGATTCTTGTATTGGGGTCGGCTGCAAGCCGCGCGCGCCCCCAGGCCGCGGCACGCTGGATTTCGTCGCGCGCATCTACGCACGGAACGCGCAGCACGCTCGCCTCATGCCCCTCCTGCGCAGAGACAACGATCTCGGATCCCGCCGCTTGCAAGGCATCGAACAGAGCTTGCTGCTGCGGCGTCCTGATGTCGAATCCGTAGACCGAGAGCATCTTTGGCTTGCGCATCTCCTTGGCGTTCACGCGCGCCGCGATTAGATCGGGCAACAGCGCCGCGTCGGTATGTCCGTCGCGTTCGCAACGCAGCGAATACGCCGCGCACCAGTCGCGAAAGGCGATCGCGTCCTCGTTCAACTGGCCCGCGCGCAGGCTGTCGAGCAGCCTCCAGGCGTGAGCGGTCTTCCACGCATCCGCCACGAGCGCCGCGGTCTCGGGAATCGCGAGCAGCGCCGCGCCCGCATCCGAACGCCGGATGATGTCTTCCCACAGCGCGTGCTCCTGCGCCGGCGTGAGCAGGATGGGCAGATCGGACGCGAGTTGCGAGTAAAGCGCATCGTCGTAACAGCGCTGGACAAACGCGGGGTACGTCAGGATGTCGGCAGATTCCCAGGCACTGCGGCCTTGCGCGGCCTGGGCCGCATCGAATTCGCGCGCGAGCGCCTGCGCCAGGCGCTGGTTGGGCGTGAGAACGGTGACGCCTGCGGCGAGACCTTGGGCGAGGTGCGCGAAAAGTTGCGCTTTGGAAACTGCTGGGTAGTCGTCGCCGGGCATGGTGGCGTATGATAATCCACGCGCGCTAACCACGTGAGCGAGGTACCCCAGTTGAACGCGAACATGAACGCCGGCGCCGCCCGCATGAGTCGCCTGACGCTGCGTTTCACCGACGCGGGCCTGGAGAAGGCTTTTGCCGAGGAGCAGGCGAAGAAATCCCTGCGTCCGGTTCGAATCGCGCTCGTCTGCGCCGGTGCGCTGACGGTCGTCATATGGCCCGTGGCCATTCAGACAGCTCCTGCTGTTCAAGAGCACATGCCGAGAATCGTTGTCACGGTTCTGGCCACGCTTGGCCTCTGCTTTGCCTTGACGCATACGCAGGTTTTTCTGCGCCGGCATCAGTGGATAATGCTCGCCCTCGCGTGTGTGCTGTCGTTTGGAATGACAAATGGCATCATGCCACGATATCCGCCGCAGATACTGGAAGCACGCGGCTTTTTCCCAATGGCGATTCAATTGTTCACCATCTACGGCGTTTTTCGCCTGCGTTTTCCCGCCGCGGTGGCCGGCGGATGGATCAGCATGGCGATGTACCTTGCCTTGCTTCGCGCGCTCGGATTGCTGCCCGAAAGCGCGTTCTTCGTGCACGCGTCCACACTCATGGCGGCGAACCTTTGGGGCATGCTGATTTGCTACCAGATGGACCTCGCCATCCGGCGTGCGTTCCTGGCAATGCGCGAAGTCGCCGCCGAGCACGAGCGCTCCGAGCGGCTGCTGCTCAACATCCTGCCGGCGGACCTTGCGAAAGAGTTATCGGAGACCGGCAGCGCGCGTCCGGCCCGGCACGAGTCCGTCACGATATTGTTTACCGATTTCAGTGGGTTCACGCAGACGGCATCGGCAATGCCCGCGGACCGCATGGTTGCCGAATTGAGTGACATATTCGCGGCGTTTGACGACATCTGCGATGAACTGGGCGTCGAAAAGATCAAGACCATCGGCGACGCCTACATGGCCGCCGCCGGTTTGCCCAAGCCCTGCGCGGATCATGCCCAGCGCTGCGTACGCGCGGGCCTGCGCATGTTGGACTATCTTGAACAGAGGAACCGAAAAGCGCCTTTCAAGTGGTCGCTTCGCGTCGGGGTTCATTCGGGTCCGGTGGTGGCGGGGGTCGTCGGCAAGCGCAAGTATGCCTTCGATATCTGGGGCGATACCGTCAATATCGCGTCGCGAATGGAGAGCGCCGGTGAGGTCGGCCGGGTCAATGTTTCGGCCTACACCTTCGATTTGATTCAGGAAGAGTTCGCCTGCGAATATCGAGGCAAGGTGGGCGCCAAGGGCAAGGGCGAGATCGATATGTACTTCGTTACCGGCGCACTCCGTCAGAGCACAAACGGGATCAACGCGTAGACCTCGGATCGATATTTCGCATAATCCTCGCCAAACGCTTCGCCCATCCAGCGTTCCTCGTGTTGGAGTTTCCGCCACACGACGGCAAACATGATCAATACGGCAAGCAGCCCGCGCCATTCCCCTCGCGCGACTACTGTCCCCGCCATCGCGAGCAGCCCGCCGCTATAGATCGGGTGGCGGACGAAACGGTAAGGCCCGCTGCGAATGAGCTCATGATCGCTCTTGAGCGCGACCGTTCCGCTCCAATTCTTTCCGAGATGGACTCTCGCCCAAGCGGCGAAGGCGAGACCCACCGCCACCACGGCGGCGCCGATCCAGTGCGTGGCCGGCCCGCCGGGAAACATGCGCTCGCCAAGGACTCCCCATGGCCAACTTCTTGGCGCAAACAACAGGAGGATGGCGACAGTCATCGGCACCAAGTGCGCGGCGCGAGAGGCAATCGATTCTTCGCGGGCGGTGGTCTTGACCTTGGAGGCCGAGAGCAACCAGTACACGGAGCATGCCAGCCACAGGAAAGGAATCGCATATTTGTAGAGCAGGTCCATTGCGTTCCCTCGCAGTTGCAGCACGTGCATTCGAAGTCCCCGGCAGACGTCGGCAGCGAACCACAGTGGCGGAACTCGCCAATGTCTGATCCTGGCATAGAGAAGACGTAACTCGGATAGTCGGCGATCGACCCTGACCTGCCGCTCGTCTTACTACCGCCCGAATGTCCTCCGCTCGTTGCCAGGAAACTCGTTACCGTAAACTGGGCGGAGAGGCTACAACCTCGCGGCACCGTTGGTCGAGAACATGATCAAATCACCCACCTCGCGCATCTCGATCAGCCCCTTGCCCTCAATGTACTGGAGATGCGCAATCGCCTCGCCAGTCGCAAACCAACGCTGCATTACCGGAAACTCCTCCCAGGAACGGGCACGGATGGACCAGGTCATTTGCCTCGCCGTGTCGTAGGCATGCATGCTCCCCTGCTCGAGAATCTCCAGGACCTCATTCGCCCTGACCCGATGATGCTCGATGATCTCGGCAACCCGCCCGTGGAAATTCCTGATCAGGTTGCGGTGGCCGGGAAGGCACAGTTCCACCTCCAGTTCGTCGACCATTTTCAGACTGGTCATGTACTGATCCAGGCGGTCCTCGTCGTCCGACCAGGTGGCAATGTTGGGGGTGATATCACCGAGGACGTGGTCTCCTGAGAACAGCAGCTTCTTTGCCCGGTCATACAGGCAGATATGGCCGTTGGTATGGCCGGGTGTGTGCAGCACCTCCAGCCGGTAGTCGCCCGCCTCGAGACGATCGCCGTCTTTAAGGGGAATGTAGTTCACGGTCTGCGCCGAGCTGTATTTGAACCCGGGATGGTTCTGCATCGAAGCTTCCAGGTCGTCCGCCGGGAATCCACTGCGGCGGGCATAGTCGCCCATGAATCCATCCTCCGACCAGGTATTGCCCCCTGCGCGGAAAGCCGGGGTATCGAGTTCGCCCATGTAAGCCCGGGACCCCTGCCCCATCATGGTGGAGATCAGCCCCTGGTGATCGGCATGGAGGTGGGTTGCCAGGAAGTCGGTTCGCTCCGGATCCATGCCGAGTTCATCGAATCCCGCCTGCAACACGACCTGGCATTCCGGTCGGTTCATCCCCGTGTCGATCACGAGGTTCCGCTCGCGGGTGGGGATGATGTAGGAATTCACTTCCTTGAGGGGATTTCCAGGCAGTGGCACCACTATCCGGAACAGTCCCGGTCTGATCTCTTCAGCCATGATTGCGTTCTCTCCCAGATACCAAGACCAGCATTGTTTACTAATAATCCCATTCTAATCCCGTTCTAAATCCCAGTCATTTACTGGGGAGGAGGAGTCTGCAATGGACATAAGAGAAATTATGCGGCACCTGGAACCAATACAGGTTCCCTGCATATATACCGGCCTGCCAATATAGGGTTGCCCGGCGGATTGATTTACCTATCGCTCGCTCGTAACTCTCAAAACATAAGCGTCCGCTGATACTAAAGCCGTCTCTCGACCACATGCCCTCCAGCGTCGGCTGATGGCCGGAAGGCGACTGCCAGCACGCGACCCGGTAGGTCATTCGTGGAAATTCATTGCTTGACCTGACCGGCATTGCAATCGGCCGAGCGCAGGCGCAACATGTTCTCAGCCCAATGCCCGGCAGCGCTGAATCAGCGTCAGGTCGTCGCCATCGGCCAGACGCGCGAACAGAGCAGGATTGAATTTCCTATCGTTGAAAGGCGCAACCGTGAACATTCCCGGCACGCGAGGCGGTAACGGCAGTCAGGGGCTTCCACTGCCGCGGCGCCGGCATCCGGTGCAGCGCTGGCTGCTTCATGTGGTCGCGGTGCTGCATCGATGGGCGGAGTCGGGGCGGGCGCGGAGCGCGACCGCGACGTGGGGGTTCGCGCAGGGCTCCGTCGTTCCCGGCCCGGACTGCGCGTTGCTGATCCCGCTGGGCCTCGCCGATCCGAAGCGCGTGTTCTCGTTCGCCTTGTGGACGACCGTCGGCTCCTTCTTCGGTACGCTCGCCGCCTACTCCATCGGCGTGTTCGCCTTCCAGAGGGTCGGTATTCCACTGCTGTCACTGGTCGGCATCGGCACGGACAATATCCAGCATGCCCGCGAGATGTTCGCCGAGCACACCTTGCTGGTCGTGCTTGTCGGCTCCATCGGGCTGGTTCCGTCGAAGCTGATAAGCATAACCGCCGGCGGGTTCGGCGTCCCGCTGTTGCCGTTCGCGCTCGTCTTCCTCGTCGGGCGCAGCGCTCGCTACTTGATCGTAGCGACGATCATCCGATTCGCGGGCGCGAGGCTCGTGGCTTGGATCGAGCGGAGGGTGGGCAGGCCGCTGGCGACCTTACGCTGAGACATCCTTCATGACCTGTCGCGATGCGCACGACACTCGCCCTCTCGCCCGAGGAGGTTAAGCAATGACAGGCGCAAGTGTGCAAGCAATTAAAACTTACATCAATTTCTTAAAAAAATTATCCAGTGCCCTCTGAGGCAAGAGCGTGGGCAGCGTCCATTTCAAGAATTTGTTCTGAACAATGGCGTAGCGTATTCTTGGTTTCTCCGTTTCAAAAATATCTCCGATCTGCCGCGAGCATTTCTCCAGGGGCATTCCCTTTCTTTTCACCTCCGGTAAAATTTTGCCAAAGAATCTGGCAAGCGAATCAGAATACGAAGTCCCTTCGAACCGCTGCAGCGAGCCCTTGTCCCAGATGGGCGTCTGGATCACACCAGGTCCGATAATAATCACGGTGATGCCATAACGCATGAATTCGAGGCGCATGGCATGCGAAATGCCTTCCAGGGCATGCTTGGTGCCGGCATAGGGCGCCATATAAGGGCCTGCCAACTTGCCGGCTACCGAACTCATATTCAAAATCCTCCCCGGTGCTGACGGATGATCTTTTTGGGCGCCCAGCAATGGCAGGAAGGCTTTTGTCACGCGCAGCACACCAAACACGTTCACCTCGAAATTGTAGGCTATCTCCTCCTCGGACAGCAGCTCAATGGGTCCGATAACCGAGATGCCGGAGTTGTTGATGAGTCCGCCAAGTCCCTGCCCTTTACATTGGTCTTTGACTTCGGCCACCGCGCGGTCTACGGCCGCCGCATCGGTAACGTCGAAGAGCAGCGGCAAAAAAGCGGCACCCAGTTCGGATTTCACCCGGTCCGCATCTTCCTTTTTGCGCACACTGCCAAAGACGGTGTAGCCTCTCCGGATCAACTCTTTCGCGGCTCCGTAGCCAATGCCCGTGGAAGCGCCCGTGATCAGGACAAACCTGGATTTTGGTTTCACAATCGGTTTGCGTTTGATGGTTTGTACGTAACACTCAATCGATATCCCGATCAGTGCGCCGGCTGGCAAAATAAAGGCCTACCAGCGGCAGCAGGCTGAGGTAGAAAACGAGGTAGGTCAACAGCCCCCAGACGAACGCTGCCTGATACGGCCGTTCCATCAGCCAGGCAATGACGCCGATCGCTGCCCCCCAGGCGAGGACACCGGCCAGGACGCGCGGCCAGGCCTTGTCGATCATGAACCAAAGATCGGCGATGCCGTGGAGCGCCACGATCATGCGGATCGACAGATAGCTTCCCAGCGCAAAGGCTGCGATCTGCAGGAGCAGTGTCATGCGTCCGCCTGTTGCGGAAGTATCCGCACGCGGCCAAGGTTGCCGTCAACGGCAACGCGATCACCGTTGCGTATCTTTTGCGTTGCTTCCGCGACGTCGACCACGCAGGGCATGCCGAATTCCCGCGCCACGGTTCCGGCGTGCGAGAGATAGCTCCCGACCTCGACCACGGCCGCACCCGCGGTAAGGAACAGCGGCGTCCAGGCGGGGTCGGTGTAGGGGGCGACGAGCACCTCACCCGGCGTCAGTTCCACGTCGATCGACGGGTCCAGGATCACGCGCGCGCGGCCTTCATAGGCGCCCGGCGAGGCGGGCTGTCCTTGCAGCAGCGTGGCGCCCTCATGCTGTGTGGCCGGCGCATATTTTTCGGGCATGTCGATGCCGATCGTCTTCGGCGGACCCATCTTGCATAGGCGAATATGTTCGATGCGCCGTTCGCGAATCCTGTCCTCCACATCCAGCCATCCGAGACGGCCGGCCTGCAAGCCGGTCAGTTCATTCACCTGCAGGAAGAAAATATCGTCCTTGCATTTGAGCTTTCCCTGCCGCATGAGTTCGCCCTCGATGCGCAGCACCTTTTTGCGCACCACGCCGATTCCCATGATGTAATAGAAGCGTGAGTTCTCGCGCATTTTCTGAAAGTAACGCACCCGTTCCGCGGCAAACTGGATCAGCCGCATGCGCAATCCCAAGGCGCGCTCGAGCGGCAGCGGTTGCAGCCTGGCGCGCAGATCATCGATCAACGCTGCGCGCGCCTCGGCGGCTTTCTGTTCGTGGATCGACGGCGCGGCCTCGATCAGCAGGTAATTGCGCACCATGCCGAGCACCACCGCGGGGTTCTCCTCCCAGCGCGGCGAGCGAAGTTCCCACTCCTTGATCGCGCGGTGGCCGTTCTTCGCCAGGAAACCATCGAGATGACGCAAGAAATCCTGCGCGTCCGTGCTCAGCCTGAGTTCGGCCAGCGCCCGTTCCGGCGCCTGCGCGAGGAGTAAGGCGCGCACGCGGGCATTGCGATTCGCCTCGACCGCAAGCGCCCAGATGCCGCGGCCCATTTCCGCCGACAGCACGCCTTCGGAGCCGGAGCAGAGTATGGCCTCCGCGTCGGCGCGCACATCGGGGGCCCAACGCCGCACCAGCCGGCGAAGGACGCGCATCCGCGATATGTATCTGACGGCCGAAAGGTTGATCAACAAGGGCATGTTCGCAACGGGATCGCGTAACTTCGGCAGCAGCAACAGCCGGAGCATGGCGTCAGCGGGACCGATCGATGGATCCGCGCCGATCTTTTCGCAAAGCGCCCGATAGCTGTCCAGCGCGCCGTCAGGGAGGTTTCGCGTGCGCAACAACAGGACCACATTCACGATGAAAAACATGAATCCCAGCACAAGCAGCGCGGGCAGCTTGGAGATGGAGACCTTCCACGCCGGCGCGTCCTTCGAAATCGAATAAAGATAGTCGGCCAGCGCTTCGGCCGAAACTTTGAACGGCAGCGGGCGCCGCAGCGCCTCGACGTCGACGTAGATCCAGCCGTGGATGGACCGGAATAAGAGAGAAGGGATCAACATCAGCAGATTCCCGGCCAGGGGTGTAAACGGATCGGTGAAATTCTCCACCAGCGGCTTGAACAGCACGTACTTGCCCTTGATGTCGCGGCCAATGTCCTCGCGTCCCATGACCGTGATCGGGCGCGACTGCAGCAGATAGAAGCGGCCGTCGCAGATCGCCCACTCCACGTCCTGCGGTTTGCCGAAATGCAACTCGCATTTGAGCGACCACTGCGCGACCGTCCGCAGAAGATCGGGCGTGAGCGATTCGCGCCGGCGCATCGCGTTCGGGACTTCTTCGAGTCGCGCGTTCTGTCCCGCTTCGAGGTGCGCCGCGACCATAAGCCGCTTGTCGGCCACACGCTGCGTGCGAACCCGCAGATCCGCGCGTTCGAGCACGTAGCTATCCGGCGTGACGCGACCGTCGACGATGGCTGCGCCCATTCCCCAGCTCGACTCGATGATCACTTCGTCGCGGGAGCCGCTGACCGGATTCGCGGTGAAGCTCACACCGGACACTTCGGAGGCGATCATTTCCTGCACCACGACCGCCATCGCGACCGACGCATGATCGATGCCGTGCGTGGCGCGATAGGACACCGCTTCCGGGCTCCACAGCGAGCCCCAGCACTGCCTGACTTTATTCAGCAATTGCGCCGTGTCGACGTAGTAATAAGTTCCGTGTTGTCCGGCGAAGCTCGCGGCGCCCAAGTCTTCCGCGGTGGCGGAACTGCGCACGGCACAGACGATCGGCCGCCCGCGGTTTTCAATCAATCTGCCATGGGCTGAGAGGATCAGATCCGCCAGTTCCCCCGGTAACTCCTCGTTTTCGAGACGAGCGCGAATGCTGGAGCAGCGCTGTACGATCTCCTCCGGCGGCGCGGAATCGAGCTGGCGCAGTGCGGTGCCCAGATCGAGGACCTCCAAGACGCGGGCGTAGGCGTCCGCGCAAACGACGAATCCGGGCGGAACCGGAAAGCCGTTGCGAAGCAGTTCTCCGAGGTTGGCGCCTTTGCCTCCGGCAAGACCCGCATCGCCGGCACCTATTTCGTCTAGTGAAAGGACGAGCGATCTCACTGATTTTCCATGGCCGATGCGCTCTCGTTCATCGTGTCCTCACTCCAACATGCCGTTGCATTTCTTCTTGTTGCCCGAATCCTGCGTCACCAGCACCTAACGTGGAGTCGCCCCCCAAAAAAAAGGAGCCTTATAAGACTTCCAAGACTTCCCGCGCGGGTCTAGCGCAGTCAGACTACGCTCAAGTCTTTGTTTACTCAACCGGGGTGAACGGGACTGGGACAGGGACAGGCATACTCGCACGATATCCGGCATTGCAATCGGCCGAGCGCAGGCGCAACATGCTCTGGGCGCAATGCTCGGCAACGATCAATCAGCCCCAGACCGTCGCCATCGACCAGACGTGCGAAAAGAGCCGGATTGAATTTCCTATCGTTTTTCCGATAGCATCCTGCAATGTCCCCCACTAAGCTGATACTTAGCATTCTCGTTCGGGCCGTGCTTTGCCTGCTGGTGTCGGCCGCCTGCTATTTCATGTTCACGGCCATACTCGGTGCAACGGGCCAGGCCTCCGAAACAAAGGTCATCTGGGCCATGACCGCACTCACCAGCGGCATCGTTTGGATATTTGCCTTCGTGCGCCCGGCGATTAGGCTGATGGGGTCGCTGGCCGACGCGGTGCATGCGCTGCGCTGGAGCGACGAGAACGGGCGCTATTACGTTTTCGATGGACAGAAGATCAG
>Ga0209514_10008219_pt1 | contig 11956 bp, 9 predicted proteins | sample Subgrocontami58m_FD_187452 | JGI IMG/M metagenome (GOLD analysis project Ga0209514, IMG submission 187452) | Subsurface groundwater microbial communities from S. Glens Falls, New York, USA - GMW37 contaminated, 5.8 m (SPAdes) (version 3) | ecosystem: Environmental > Aquatic > Deep subsurface >...
TTCCAATCGCCAAAAGAAAAGCCATATTCTTTTGGCGATTCACGAAACAAAATAATGATGATCAAGAGCGGAATGATGAGATACAAGATCACGCGATCCCAATATTTATGGACGGTCAATTTATGATAATGGTCCACCATCAACAGCAAAGTGCTGAGAATGGTGACGGTGATGACCTTCCAGTCAAAATTCAGTTTTTCGCCGAGCAAATATTTCATGGGGTCTCTCAATAAGGGTAGTAGATTTTATTTCCATCCTGACCAAGCAATGCGGCAATTTTGTCCGCGTCTCGCGATAACTCAAATCCCCAATTTAGGAAAAGCAGGAAAACTCCCAAGACTGCCAGCGTAACCATCCACTTCCCCGCATTTGACTCGTGCCAGCGCGCGGAAATAGCCTGAAATCCCACCACCCAAAACTGCGCGGCGAGGATGGCAAAGAATGGAATTAACGCCAAATGAAACCTGTCTTCCGCGAGGATGAAGACATGCGGCAAAAGGTAAAAGGTGAGCAGTAATAACAATAGAGCCGTTTCCGAATTCCATTTCAAAAGGGATAAACCCAAACAGGCATAAACGGATACAAACACAAATGGCAGAAGTAAAATCGCAGAAATGATAAGGAACGACGGCTTTGAAATATATCCGATCAGGTTATTTGAGTAGAAATACATCAACATGCGTTTCTCCAGCCCAAAGAAAAATCCAAGGCGGTTGATGGCGAGCGGAACAAATCGCTCAGGCTGTTCCAGCATAAAACCAATGGCTTTTTGCGTCCCAACTTGATCACGCTCGGCATCGTCCATGATCGTGAGCAAATCAAGCGAGGGGCCAAAGATAAAAGAGCCGTTCCCCTGCGGATGATAGCCGAGATACAGGTTATATCCCATGGATGTTTCAATGCCCGTCAACTTGTCGTGCAATAACGAATTACGGAAGACCCAGGGTGCAATGATCATGCCGAAAACAAACACAACTAGCAATGCTTTTTTTTGATGTAGATAAATCAAATACAACATAGCCAATCCCGCAAAAGGAAGAATAACAGAACGTGTCAGGGCTGTGAGTGCGAGAAAGCTACCAGATAATAGAAAGTGGAAGGTGGTTGGGCGTTCGATGGATTTGAGAAGAAAGAGGAAAGAACCGAGAAGCAGGACGAAGAATGGATTTTCTGTACCCAAACCAAGAGGGTAAACGATAAGCATGGGGTAACAGGCTGCGATGTACGCTGAAATTTTCGCAATGCGTTCCGTTCTCTTTCCTCCCTTCGAGAGCCTCAGGGCAAGGCTTTCTTCTTTCGGTTCGTGAGGAAAGATGAAAAAGGAAAGATGCATTGCGGCTAGATACGTCAATGGGGCAAGCGGCGCGCCAAGAAAAATTACTTGAGCTACACGCGCGGCAAAGAAACGTGAGAAACCTGTTCCGCTGAAGATATATACAATAGCAAGGAAGGCTGGATACAGAGGAGCACGGAAGGAAGTATACAATCCATGCTCAGGATCGTATCCCTTCGCCGTGGACAGATCAAAATCAACATATGGCTCAAGCAGTTTCAAATCCTCCTGCGCATACCAGCGATAGCCATTGCCGGAAGCGAGGCTGCGCGCAAGCATGTCATATTGGAACATGTCGTCGAGTCCGATACCCAGTGAGCGGGTGAGGAGGACAGGGATGAGGCGCAGGATGAGGGCAAAGAGATAGATGCGGAGCGGGAAGGATTTCATGAATAAACTGATTGGATTGTCAATCCGAATTACGCAATAATCCAATGCGCCGCTCAAGGTAGGGAGAGAAATAACCGTCGTATTTTTTCCACAATCCGGGAAGTTTCCAGTCGTTGCCTGTGACCGCCCCGCGACAATTCGGCGAAGCGCATTCACATTCAAATTCATCGTAAGGTTCGCCGTCGGACATGGCGTAATCGAAAGTCAATTCTTCTCCTGTATCAATATCACGCATGGCAACCAGGCCGATCTGACCCAAGAAGCCGAGGTTTGGCTCACATGAATGGTTGAAACAATCGTTCGGCTCTTTTGGTCCGACGGTGAGCAGGTACAAGCCTTCGTCAATTTGAATCACGCACTGCGTAAAGCGCGGCATGGATGGGGCAAGCTCGTCTTTGCGAATAATCTTTCCACCCCACAAAGAGACCAGTTCGCCTTGGTTGATTTTTTGCAGGGCGAATACGCCGCAGCCGCCTTCTTTGAGTTCACGCGCTTCGCATTTCGAGTTGAGATAAGAAAAGGTTTGTTGTGTCATACAAGGCATTATACTGAATCCAGCTCGCGGTGAGATAAATGCCCTTTGCCATGCAGCAGGTTCAAGTCCACGCGGGAGGCGGCTTATTGATTTTAGTCATATTGCAGTTGAGAATAGGTTGTTAAGGCATTCAACCCAAAAAATCGTGCGACAAGACATACTCGGTCGCACGATCCAGAGTGCCGAGGACGCAGGTTTGATAAAAATCTATCTCGTTTCGCCTTCTGTCTCTGATGAACCCGCGGAAATTTTTTGAGCAATGAAGATCGGCAGAAAGGTGATCAGGATGACGATGGTTGCAACCACATTCGTCACGGGGCGATCACGCGGGCGGGAAAGCTGGCTGAAGATCCAAATCGGAAGCGTGGTTTGCTGCCCTGCCGTAAATGTCGTAACGATAACTTCATCAAAGGAAAGCGCAAAAGCCAGCATGCCGCCTGCAAGCAGGGCGGTGGCAATATTGGGCAGCACAACATGACGAAAGGTTTGAAAGGAGTTCGCGCCAAGATCCATGGAGGCTTCGATCATCGTTGCGCTGGTACGGCGGAAGCGCGCCAGCACGTTGTTGTAAACTACGACAACGCAAAAGGTTGCATGACCGATAACGATGGTCCAAAACGAGAAGGGGATATCCAATCCACCGATGGCTGTGCGAAGTGCGATACCAGTAACAATGCCAGGCAAAGCGATTGGCAGTAACAACAGAAAGGAAATGGATTCGCGCCCAAAAAAATTACTGCGATATACCGCCGCGGCAGCGAATGTGCCTAAAATCAGGGCGGCGATCGTTGCAACACTTGCGACCTGCAACGACAATGTAAGGGAACGCCAAAGGTCTGCGCGTTGTAATGCCACACCAAACCATTTGGTTGTAAAGCCAGGTAATGGGAAGGTGTATGTAGTTTCATCTGGAGTAAAAGTATAAAGAAAAATGATCCACATCGGAAAATGCAGAAAGAGCAACGTTCCAAATGCGGCGAGCTTTAATCCCCAGGATGCTCCTGGGTGAGTATTGGATGATTTAGATGGCATCGAATGCACCAAGTCTGCGGGCAATCAGGAGATAAAGGACCATGATGACAACAGGACCCATTGTCATTGCAGCTGCGAGAGGGATATTCCCGCCGGTTCCCTGATAAGAGTAGACCGCCTGCCCAATAAAAAATTTTGAATTGCCAAGCGTGAGCGGGATGATAAAGTCACCCAAAGTTAATGAGAAAGTAAAGATCGAACCTGCCACAACGCCGGGAAAAGCGAGCGGTAAAATTACGGTGCGGAATGTTTGAGACGGCCTTGCGCCCAGATCACTGGAGGCTTCGAGGAGTGAACCGGGCACACGCTCCAGAGCGGTTTGAATGGGAATGATCATGTATGGGAGCCAGATATACACAAATACGATGAACATTCCAATCGGTGAGAGGGAAAGAGATGAACCGCCAATGCCCGGTAAACCAAGCAGCCATTCCAAAGCGCCTGTTAAGTTGAATAAACTGATAAACCAGGACAGGATACCTTCCTTGGCGAGGATCAATTTCCAGGCATAAACGCGCACTAGATAACTTGACCAAAGCGGAATGGTCACCGCAATGAGAAGCCAGGTCTTTAATCTTGGCGAGGCGAATTTTGCAATGTAATAAGCCAAAGGGAAAGCGATCAATGCATCCACGATGGTGACGACCAAAGCCATTGTGGCGGTGCGGAAGACAATTTCACGGTTGGTTATGTTGAATATCTGGGTGTAAGTCCGCATAGTAAACTCACGGACAATAATGCCGGTAAAATCGTCTATTGAGTAGAAACTATTAATAAGCAAAGAAAACAAAGATCCAAGATATACAACCAGCATATATAGCATTGGCGGCGCCAGGAAAAGAGCCAAAACCAGTTTGGGACGTTGATAAAAATATGTGGAAATGCGATTAAGCAAGTCAGCCTCCCACGCGGCTGATATGGTCTCGATGCCAGGACAGCCTTACCTTATGTCCTTTTGCGGATAGAACATCCATTGAAGTGCTCTTTAGATTTTGCTCAACAACAACAAGATCAACACCGTCTTCGATCTCAATCAAATAGCGGGTAAAAAGGCCAAGATATATCACGTCACGGATAACTCCATCCAGCGAGATCATGTCGCTGGCGGGCTTGTCACTCATAGAACCAATATGGATTTTCTCAGGGCGGATCGAGAATGTCTGCTCAGAGCCTGTGGTGCGTTTTGCAATCCTGCCGCCGACAAGATTGGACGTACCCACAAAGCCTGCAACAAAGGATGAGGCGGGTCTTTCGTAAATGTCAGAGGGCGAACCGATCTGTTCGATTTTGCCTTGATTAAAAACAGCAATGCGGTCACTCATGGTGATCGCTTCTTCCTGATCGTGTGTAACAAAAATAAAAGTAATGCCGACTCGTTTTTGGATCGCCTTGAGTTCGATCTGCATCTGCTGGCGGAGTTTCAAGTCCAATGCACCGAGCGGTTCGTCAAGCAGCAGAACTTTGGGATGGTTGATCAAGGCGCGGGCGAGCGCGACGCGCTGGCGCTGTCCACCGGAGAGTTGTGATGGTTTGCGTCCTGCGAAGCCCGAAAGCTGGACAAGTTCCAGCATCTCCTCCACATGTTTTATGCGTTCCTGCCTGGGAACATTTTTCACCATCAAACCATAGGCAATGTTTGCCTCCACATTCATGTGCGGAAACAATGCATAATCCTGGAACACAGTGTTGACATCGCGGTCATAAGGCGGCAGGCTGGAAACATCCTGCCCGTATAAATGGATTTCCCCCGATGTGGGCCTGTCAAACCCCGCGATCATGCGCAGGCAGGTGGTTTTCCCCGAACCCGATGGACCGAGCATGGAAAAAAATTCGCCGTCTCCAATCTCGAGGTCAACCAGGTCTACAGCTTTTACTTCGCCAAAATGCCGGCTTACTTTATCGAAACGAATGGCAGGTGCGGAAGGATTATTCATCATATGGGCAGCTCTTCATCAAAAAAAGTGCATCAGGCGGGACAATGTCCCGCCTGATGCTTAAACATATTCTACAACTAACGACCGCCGATTACAGCCACGTAATTTGTGACCCATTCATGATAGGGGACACATTCCAGGCGGCCATCGCCGCAGTCGCTGGTGGGAGTGCGCCACCATTGAATCTTGTCGAAGTCATTCAAGCCGTTGTTCACACAGCCATCCGCACCGAGCAATTCGTTGCCTTCACAGGCATCCAGGCGGACAGGAACATTCTGGAACCAGGCGGCCAAGTCACCCTGCACCTTGGGGTTGAGGGAGTGTTCCATCCACGCATAAGCGCAGTTGACGTGTTCAGAGTCCACATGCAGCATGGTGGTATCAGCCCAACCAGTAGCCCCTTCCACAGGGACAACCTTGTCAATCGGGGCGCCGCCGAACTTCAGCAGGTTCGCCTGGAAGGGCCAGGAACCGGAAGCGGCAACACCTTCGTTGGTAAAGTCATCCATTTGAATGAAAGCGTCATGCCAATAGCGGTTGATCAAAGTGCGCTGCTGGCGGAGAAGTTCAATCGCCGCATTGAATTGATCGCGGGTCAGAGCATAGGGATCGGTAATTCCGAGTTCAGGTTTTGCGCTCTTCAAGTAGAGAGCCGCGTCTGCCACATAGATCGGACCATCATAAGCCTGAATACGTCCCTTGTTGGATTCGCCATCCGGCAGGGTCATTTCTTCAAAGACCACGTTCCAGCTTGTGGGAGGCTGGTCGCCGAAAACATCCGTGTTGTACATCAAAATGTTCTCGCCGGAAGAATATGGCACGCCGTAATGGACGCCATCCACTGTATGCCAGGGGGCATTCTGCAAGCGCGGATCAATTTGGTCATAGCTGGGGATGCGGGAAATATCAATCGGCTGAACGCGCCCGCCTGAGATCAAACGATTGGAGGCGTCACCGGAAGCGGTCACGAGGTCGAAACCGCCTTCATTCATCAAAGCGACCATTTCATCGGAAGTGGCGGCGGTCTTCACGGAAACGATACAGCCGGTTTGAGCCTCGAAATCGGTGACCCAGTCATAGGCAGGGTCAGTTTCGCCGCGCTCGATGTAACCAGCCCAGGCAACAATGGAAAGCGCACCTTCAAGTTCGGTGGAAGGAGCTTCTGTTGCAGCAGGAGCCTCGGTGGCGGCAGGAGCTTCAGCAGCGGCAGATGGAGCCGCAGTATCAGCAGGTGCCGCACCGCCACAAGCGGAAAGGACAAGGCTGGCAAACACAAACAAAGCCAGCAAATTAAAAGCGGTTTTCTTCATTACTCTCTCCTATATTAAATTGTCGAAAATTAGTAACGGGTTAACGAACAAACGTAAGGTACTTCTGCGCAACCTCCTTTCTTGATGAATAAATTAAACACTAAACTCGCAAATTAGGTGCGTACTGTCCTAATTTTGTAATTATATTGGGCGATAGCAAGAAGTCAACCGCCGATTTCCGATTATAACAAGATACTCCCTCTACTACTCCAAAGCGGTATAATCTTGAAAATTACTTTCCCCGGAGCTAACGAATGACCGACCTTCCCATTTACCCTCTTACTAACGAACATAAAATGTTGCGCGATGCCGCCCGTGATTTCGCCCAAAAGGAGATTGCGCCCGTCGCGGCTGAATTCGACGAAAGCGGCGAGTTCCCGTATGCCACGATAAAAAAAATGGGGGGGCTGGGTTTTATGGGAATTGAAGTCCCTGAGGAGTACGGCGGTGCAGGCATGGACACACTTGCCTATGTGCTCGCTCTCGAAGAGATTTGCAAAGTGGATGCTTCGCACGGCGTCATCATGTCAGTCAACAATTCCTTATATTGTCATGGAATTCTACAATTTGGTACTGAAGAACAAAAGAAAAAATTCGTCATTCCGATTGCATCCGGCAAAGCCATTGGCGCATACGCTCTCACAGAACCCCAAAGCGGATCGGATGCCGGCGCCCTCAAAAGCCGCGCGGCCCGCGATGGCGATTTCTACGTGTTGAATGGGCGCAAATCCTGGGTCACGAGCGGACCTGTTGCAAACCACTTTGTGGTCTTTATGATGACAGACCCTGCTAAAAAACAAAAGGGCGTGACTGCCTTTTTGGTGGAGGGAGATACTCCGGGTCTCACGCGTGGAAAAAAGGAGCCAAAACTCGGCATCCGCGCTTCGGCAACCAGTGAATTGATCTTTGAAGAATGCCGTATCCCTGCTGAAAACAGACTCGGCGCAGAAGGCGAAGGCTTCAAGATCGCCATGACCGTTTTGGATGCAGGCCGCATCGGAATTGCGACGCAAGCGCTTGGCATTGCCGAGTCTGCCTACGAAGCGGCCAGGCAGTATGCGGGTCAGCGCGAAGCGTTTGGTCAGCCGATCGGCGCATTTCAGGGAACAGGCTTCAAAATCGCGGATATGAAAACCCGCATTGAGGCGTCCCGACTGCTGATTTACAATGCCGCTATTGCAAAGGAAAATTCCAAACAAAGCGGCGGACGATATTCATTGGAAGCTTCCATGGCAAAACTCTTCGCCTCTGAGACTGCCATGTTCGTTACACATCAAGCGGTGCAAATCCACGGCGGCATGGGCTACAGCAGAGAACTGCCGGTCGAGCGTTATTTCCGTGATGCCAAGATCACCGAAATTTACGAAGGCACAAGCGAGATTCAAAGATTGGTCATCTCGCGCAGTGAACTTGGTTTGAAGTAGTGAAAGCCACCCTCTTCCGCCAGCACGGCGGACCAGAAGTATTGGAATACACAGATTTCCCGGCGCCCGAACCTAAGGCGGATGAAGTTTTAATTCACCTGCGGGCCTCCGCACTCAACCGTATGGATGTGCTCGTGCGAAATGGCTGGCTTGGCCTCAAACTCCAACTCCCCCACATCAACGGTGCTGACGGCGCGGGCGAAGTGGTTGCGCTCGGTTCCCCTCTCCCTCAGGGAGAGGGGGTAGGGCGTCGTGCTGAGCCTGTCGAAGCAGTGAAGGTTGGAGACCGTGTCGTCGTCAATGCCAACCTAGGTTGTGGCAAATGTGAATTCTGCATGAACGAACAGGATAACATGTGCCGCGATTGGCATCTGCTTGGTGAAACCATCCGCGGGACGTATGCAGAATATGTTTGTGTGCCCGCACGTCAACTTTACAAATTACCGCCTGAGTTTAATTTCCATGCCGCTGCTGCGGCGGCATTGGTGTATCAGACCGCATGGCATTCGATGGTCAAGCGCGGGGGAGTCAAAGCCGGGCAAACCGTCGCAATTGTCGGGGCCGGCGGAGGCGTGAACTCTGCCAGTATTCAGGTCGCAAAATATCTTGGTGCTCAAGTTATTGTCATCGGTTCAAATCAAAAGAAGTTGGAGCAGGCCGAATCACTCGGCGCGGATATATTAATTGACCGCTCAAAGGAAGAAGATTGGTCGAAGGCGGTTTTTATTGCCACTGAAAAACGCGGCGTGGATGTGGTGGTGGATAATGTCGGCACTACATTTCCAATGAGTTTGCGCGCGCTCAAAAAAGGCGGGCGCCTGCTCACGGTCGGGAATAGCGGCGCGGCGCGCTTTGAAATTGACAACCGTTACATTTTTGCAAAACATCTCTCGATCCTCGGCTCCAGCATGAGCACGCTTGCAGATTTTGCCGAGGTGATGGACCTGGTGGTTGCTGGTAAACTAAAAGCGGTACTTGATAAAACTTTTTTTCTGAAAGATGCAAGCGCCGCGCAAGAGAGATTATGGCGCGGCGAAAATTTTGGCAAGATCACACTCGAAATTCCGTAGTGCGGCTTTCGAGCCACAACAAAACCTAAACGCGACATGAATGTCGCGTTACCAAATCTTCGCGGATGCGGTGGTTTTTCACAATGATTACGATGGGATGTGTATCGAAGAGACTCCCTTAAACCTGGAAAAAAATGAATTTTCTTAAACGCTTCTCTTTATTTGAAATTTCCCTCATTACCGCCATCCTTGGCATACATCTGTATGCGGCATTCGCAGATGCGTACACCTTCCCTAATGTATGGTTCAAACGTGACGATGCTTATTACTATTTCAAAGTCGCACAAAATATATCCGAGGGGAATGGCAGTACCTTTGATGGCATCAATCTGACCAATGGCTATCATCCGTTGTGGATGATCGTCTGCATCCCCATCTTTGCCTTGGCCCGCTTTGACTTGATCCTGCCGCTACGCGTTCTGCTCATGGTAGTGGCTGGTTTCCAGGCTGCCAGCGCAGTGCTGATCTATAGGATGATAAAAAGCAATCTGTCTCATGCGGTTGCGATCCTGGCGGCGGTGTTCTGGGCATATAATACTTATATCCATTACACAGTTTATGAATATGGGTTGGAAACACCGCTGGCCGTATTGGCGGTGCTCTATTTCGTTTTCAAACTTTCTCAATTTGAGAAGGGTTGGCGCACAAAAGCAGTACAGCCGCGTGAGATCGCAACACTTGCATTACTCGCGGTGGTTGTTATGTTCAGCCGGCTCGACCTGATATTTTTTGCGATCATCGCAGGCATATGGATTATCTTCCGCGGGAAACCCATACGCTTTCTGCTTCCTTTGGATATGGTCATCATTTTCGCTTCTATGACCAGTTCCGTCGCATTGCGAACGGGAATTGCTGCTTACAACAACTACTACGCATCATCAGCAGTGGAAGCAACCATCCTTGCCCTCCTGGCCAAACTTATTTCATTGTATTTCTTCGGCGCATACCAACACCCGCGATCGAAACCCATCGGGGTTCTGTTTCGCCAGATTCTATTTGCCATTACAAGCGGCACAGTTATTACCATTGCCGCATACCTGCTCCTGATTCAACTAGGGTTGGGTAGGGATTTTCCACGCACCGCCTTTATCCTGGATTGGGGCATCAGCCTGCTTCTTATCTTTACGCTCAGGTTGGCCGCACGCACTGCGGGGTTCAGCAGCAAAAACAGTTTTCAACCCGAATCTCCTGTTCTTGAATTCAAGACAAGTTGGAAGAAATGGCTCGCCGAAGGCACTGCGTACTATGGCGTGCTGGGCGGATTTCTCGCTTTATATATGCTCTTCAACAAGATCATGTTCGGCGCCGCCAGCCCTGTCAGCGGACAGATCAAACGCTGGTGGGGAAGCATGGCAAACACAGTCTATGAGCGCCCGGCCACAAACTGGTACTCTTTCTTTGGCGTCGGCATGGACACATTCAATGCCTGGAATCCAGCAACCGACCTGTTTTTATGGCTCGCAAATCTACTGCGCTTCATCCTTCCCGGTCCGGACAAGGATGATGAACGATATTACATTGCCATGTTTGTCTTTGTGTTTGCAGGATTGGTCCTTGCATTTGCAAATAAAAACCGCGTGATCCATATTTGTTCAAACCTGGCATTCATCCCCCTGATCGCCGGCAGTGGAATTCACATTCTCTCGTATTCAGCCACCTCCTACGGCGGGGCAAAAGAATGGTACTGGGTCAGCCAAATGATTCTCGTCACACTTGCTGGAAGTTTCTTTCTTGATTTGATCCTGAAACCATTGCTAAGGATTAGAATCGCACGCCTCGCTCTGGAAATCTTGTCGGTTCTGGCTGGCATCTATTTTGCATACAATCTTGGAAACTACGTAGTCACTGTGATGCGGCATGACTATTTCGCTGCTGACCGTCCCTACATGGAAGTATTGGAATATCTTGAACAGAATACACCACCCGGCAGTATCATCGGCATGACCGGCGGAGGCAACGTGGGGTACTTCATTCACGACCGCACCATCGTCAATATGGATGGGCTGATCAACAGCGCTGAGTATTTCCATGCTTTGCAGAGCGCGGAAGCGCCTGCATTTTTGTACGAGCGCGGCGTCACAATTATCTTTGCAAACTCACAACTGCTTGTGCTGCCACCCTATTTCGGTCAATTTGCGCCATATCTTGAAAGATACAGCAGTTACGGCGGCAAAGGGTTGTTCTATTTGTTGGAAGAAGCAAAATATTAGGAGAACTATTTTGAAAACCACCTTATTCCCGATCGTGATGCTGATCCTGATCACGGCATGTACATCATCCGGCGCAATGCCTCAAGAACCGGAGGCTCTGCCCTTCGATCCTGCTCCGGGCAAGCCTGCTCCCGTTTTCACAGCAATTCCCACGCTGACGGCGCTTCCGCCTGCGCCCACCTATGGCATAGCTCCACTTGATGATGCGCAAAACATCGTCTATTATTTTGCGCCGGACATCTGCAATGCCAAATGGGTCAACAGTGGACAGGAACTGCCCTGTCCCGGTATTCACGGACAGATCAGTTCCGGGTACGTTGAATTTCTCACGCAGGCAGACTTGGGCTTGAACTATATGGCAAATGCCTTGCTGACAATTCCCTCACAGGATCAAAAATTTTTCGGCATCTTCGGCGCCTTCCCCGCCAGAGAAATCGAGTTTGCAGATTTCTTTCGTACCCAGCTTTATTGCATGCCCGGATCCCTATGCGATGTGACATTTTCCATTGGATATTATGACAGCAACGGAAAATTTTATGAACCCTTCCCAGACTGGTCATATAACTACACAGAACCCTCGCATTTGATCAATTACCCTCTGGACACCCTGGATGGACAAACCGTGAAACTCACTTTGATCGTGCGCGATAATGGAAACTCATCAGATGACTTCGCGGTTTGGGTCGAACCGCGCATCTTTAGGCATCCTGGCATCACC
>Ga0209514_10008225_pt1 | contig 11952 bp, 10 predicted proteins | sample Subgrocontami58m_FD_187452 | JGI IMG/M metagenome (GOLD analysis project Ga0209514, IMG submission 187452) | Subsurface groundwater microbial communities from S. Glens Falls, New York, USA - GMW37 contaminated, 5.8 m (SPAdes) (version 3) | ecosystem: Environmental > Aquatic > Deep subsurface >...
TCATGCTCGCTGCGAGGGTCACGGTCTACCCCCCGTACGCCCCCCCTCCCAAGCGCGATGCCCCGGCATCCCCTGCGCCGGTGCTCGCGCCCCCGGAGAGGGTCGATCCGGATGCCCGACGCCTTCCGCCGCCAGCGGGGTTCCCCGTCCCAGACAACGACGGGGAGATGCGCCTCGTCTATGAGAAGCTCGCGGTGGAAGACGACAAGACCATCCGTTGCGTCCTGATCGACATCGGGAGGGGCCACGGCAATGAGATGATGTACGACTGGGTCTGGAAATGGTCGCATCGCCGCGTCACCCTCACCGACGAATTCGGCGCGCGGGTCCTGCGGCTCGCCACGCCGCTGCTGGACCTCGACGCGAAAAGTCCGGTGGCGGGCCAGGCGGGTCCCGACGAGGTCCGGATCCTGCTTCCGATGCTCCTTCGCCTCCTGGAGGCGATGCAGTACGAGCCCGCCTTGGAGGTGCTCATGCGGACGGAGGGGTTCGCGTGGTTCCGGTCGGAGGGGATCGACTGGAGCCGCTGCTTGGTCTGGTCCGCGTTCGGTCGAGCGGCGATCGGGCCGCTGGTTGACCTCGCCCACTCGGCGGACCGGCGGGATCCGACGGGCCAGACTCGCAGGAAGCCTGCCCTTGACGCCCTCGGCCTGGTCCGGGACGAGGATGCCATCCCCGGCCTCCAGCGCCTCCTGGCCGACCTGGACTCCGACGTGCGCACTGCCGCCGCGGGGGCGCTCCGCGAGATGGGAGCATCCACCGAGGTCGAACATCGTTGATCGCGCCGTGCGGCCCCGGTAGGCTGTCGGCGCCGGGACGCGGAGTCCCATGGTCAAGGCCGCCCCGATCGCCGTCCTCATCGCTCTCGCCTGCCTCGCCGCCGCGAGGAGCCCCTCGCACCCGTGTCGACCGTCGCGGCGCGCGATGGACTCCCCCTGCCTCGTTCGACTCGCGACCACCCGTGCGCCAGAGTCGACGCCGGCCGTTGGGTCTGCGCCAGCCGAGGCAGCGGGCGCGCCCGAGGCTGGCCCGCCTGCAGCGCTCGCCACCCTCGCCTCGGTCGCCGAGACGCCGTCCGACTCCGAAGACGCACTCACCGCCGAGCTCGTCTCCCTGTCGCGAAGGCTCCTGCAGGGTGACCTCACGCTCGCACGGACCACCCTCGCGGAGATCGACCTACCCTCCTCGTCGCCGCACGTGCGGAACCTGTGCATCCTGATGCTGGCCTTCACCGAGGAGCCCCGCGCCCGGGAGGCACTCCGCGCGAAGGCGCTGTCCCCGGACGATGACAGGGCCGCGCTCGCACTGGAGGCCGTGATGGAGTTCCGCCAGCTCAAGCCCGACTGCCCTGACCTCGACCTCGAGACCTTCTGGGCCCACATGCTGAATGACTACCAGGCGGCGCTCCTCGCGCCGGGTGGGGATCACTGGGCCCTGGGCGCTCAAGTCATGATGAACCGAAGAGAGATCAACCTTGCCCCTCCCGCGGAGGGGGAGGAGGGCGGAGGCGGAGCGACGATCGAGGAGCAGGCGCCCTCCATCGAAGGAAGCCGCCGCGAGGTCCTGGTCGCCGTCGCGCAGGCGGGGGCCTCGCTCGCGGCGCGAGAGAAGGCGATCGCGTGGCTCCCAGAGTACCCGTCGACCGAGAACGTGCTGCGGGCGATGGCCCGCAGCGAGGGGACTCCGAACCGCGTGAAGTCGGCCGTGTACGCGAAGGTGCACGTGTCCACGGACGACTACAGCTTCCTCAAGACGGAGGTCCAGGGTTCGACCGACCCGCAGTATCTCGCTACGCTCTGCGGTCCACTGGTACGCAGCGCCGGCGAGCGAGGAGAGGAGGCCTTGGCCATTCTGGGAGGCCTCGCACGGATCGCCGATTCCAATGCAAGGCTCGCTGAGAAAATGATGTGGGAGTTTTCGGAAGACAACTCGGTCCACGTCGTAGAAGAAATCGAACGCATCGCCCGCTCCGCGGAGTCTGAGGACCTGCGACATGCAGCGGTCTCCGCACTCGACCGAGGCCTCTATGGCGTCCAGCAGACCAAGCGCATCGAGGCGCTGCAGCGCCTCTCGTGGGCGCCCTCCGCCGGCCTTGCCGCGGAGGCGTCGTACTCGCTATTGAAATGGAGCAGGCAGGAGCCAGCCTGGGCGACGCTCGTGCTCGACGACGCCTTCCTCCAGCGCGCGGGCGCACTCGCGCAGATGCCCGCGGCCCCCGAGCGTCTGCGCCTGGAGCTATGTCATGCCCTCACAGAGCGCACGAAGCCGACGCGGTGACCGTCGCGACCGAACCCCGCTTGCGAGGGTTCGGGCGGGGGACTACAACCGAAAGCGCCATGCGAACACCGTTCCCTGGAATGGACCCCTACCTCGAGCGCCCCGCGTTGTGGCCCGATGTCCACAATGCGCTGATCGCGGCTCTGCGAGACGCGCTCGGACCCGTCCTGCGGCCCAAGTACTTCGTCGCGCTCGAGGAGCGCGTCTACACGGACGGCCCCGGCGGCCTCACCCTGATCGGCCGGCCGGACCTCTCCGTGACCCCGGAGACTGGCGCCGTGCTGCACGCGCTGTACGAGCGGGCCTCCTACGACCTCGTGATCGACTACAAGGCCGAGCCCGGCCCGCCCCTCGCAGAGGCAGATCGCGCATATGCTCACGAGGTACTCGCAGGCGCGAAGCTGCGGTAGGCCACGATGCGGGACACACCAGAGGAGAGCAGCATGCGTCGCCCCCTCATCCTCGTGATCGCGCCCGGTCTGTGCGTCGCCGGGTGCCAGCAGGGAGGCGGCCCCTACGTCGCCTCGGGGGCGGTCGTCATCGGCCCCCGCTCGAACGGACACGCGGGCGCCCCGCCGGCGAGGGGCGCGCCGGCGGCAGGGGCCGCCACCCAGCCCACGCCGTACAACGCCGGGGACCTGGGCCAGGCGCAGTCGCAGAACGGCCTCCCGTCCTCGCCGCCGCCCACCCCCTCGGCCACGCCGCAGCCGGCGCCTAAGCGATGACCGCGGGCTCGATCGAGGCGATGGGCGGCTCCCCGAGGACGAGGACACGCTCGATCTCCCCCGCTCGCCGACCAACGCCCTTGACCCTGGTGTGACGGCGCCGATACGATAGGTCGCGATGGAGACCACGACTGGGCATCGATACGTAGTTCGCGACCCTCGAATCCTCGGCGGTGAACCGATCGTCGCTGGGACCCGGACGCCCGTCCGCGCCGTCGTCGAGCTGTGGCGTCTCGGCGTGGCTCCTGACGAAATCCCGGCGCAACTCCCACATCTCACGATCGCGCAGGTGTTCGACGCGCTTAGCTACTTCAGCGATCACCAGTCCGAAGTCCAGGCGGACATCGATCGGAATCGGATTCCTGACGACACGCCCGGTCCCGGACCGACTTCGTCGTGAGCCGCCTCTTCGTCCGGCTCTACTTCGACGAGGATGTGAGCGTCCTGATCGCGAAGCTCGTGTCCGCCCGCGGGTTTGAGGTGTCGACTACACAAGAGGCTGGCCATGTCGGCCAGACCGACGAACAACAGTTGAGCTTCGCGGCCTCGGAGCAGCGGGCGCTCCTCACACACAACCGGGTCCACTTCGAGTCCCTCGCAGCTCGCTGGGCTTCTGAGGGGAAGCACCATGCGGGCATCCTCATCGCAACCCGACGCCCTCCACGCGAGGTGATGGGCCGACTCCTCGGAATCCTCAACCGCTGGACGGCGGACGAGGTTGACGATCGGATCTTCTACTTGTAGCGAACCGCGGCATCCAACGGCGGGGGGCACGCCGTCGTTCCATTGGGGGCCCCCACACCCGAATCGTGTGCGCGCGACCAAAGCGCCGATATAATGATCGGGCTGCCGGGCCCGGGAGGGACCCATGCCTACCCGCCTCTGCCTCTTCCTCTGCATCTCCGCTCTCGCACTCCGCGCCGATGTCGTCGACCTCGCGCAGTCGATCGACGCCTCGCGCGTGGATCGACTCGACCGCGAGGCGACCTACGACGTGTGGCTCGCTGGGATGCCGCCCGTCGCCGGGACCCTCACGATCAGCGCCCACGCCACGGAGAAGGGGGACCACGTCGTCGAGGCGCACCTCCAGATGCCCGACGACGCGATGGGGACGCTCCGCATCGCGGAGTACCTCACGCTCGACGCGAAGCTCCGGCCCGTCCGCTACGTCCGCGACATGAGCGGCGGAAACGGCGTGAAGACCGTGCAGCTCTCCCACCTCGAGGCGACCTGGGACGAGGGCGGGGCGAAGGTCTCCGGCGGCGCGGCGCGGCTCGCGACGGCGGTACTTCCCGACGCGATCCTCCCGCACTGGATCGCGCTCGTGCCCCTCGACCCCGCAAACCGCTACCGCCTCGAGGTGCTCTCCCACACCGACGGGCCGCACGCCGCGGCGGCGATGCTCTCGTGCGAGGGGACCGCGGGAGGCGCTACGCTCTGGGCGATGCGCCTGACGCACGAGGACCCGACCAGCGAGTGGAAGTGGTGGGTCGACGCGGAGGGCGTCGCCTGCTTCCGCAGCGGCGCGTTCGAGGGGGTGCGGAGAGGAACCGCGCGCGACGCGCTGCCGCTGGACAGGGAGCTCTCGCCGCGGATGAGCGTCCGGATCACGCCCGACGACGTGAAGCAGACCGCGCAGTTGAAGCAGTTCACGTTCGAGGACGCGACCTACCGCCGCGGGGCGATCGTCGCGTTGCGGACGCAGTACACGGGCGAGGACAGCGGGCACGGGCGAGTCATGGACCTCTCGCAGGGGAACCGGGTCGTGGCGCTGCTGCGGCACTTCGAGCTGGGGAACCCGACGCAGCGCGGCGACGAGTGCAGCTACACGCTCGCCGTGTCGCTGCCGTCGCTCGAGGTCGGCAAGACGTACGACTTCAAGACGCAGGCGGAGGCGACGCTCCACTACGGCGCGATGGGGACGGGGCAGGTGGAGATGATCGCGCGGAACGACCACGCGGCGGGGAGCGTGAAGGTGATCTCCGCGGAGGGGCCATCGATCGAGCTGGAGATCGACATCACGTTCGAGCACGCGAGCTTCACGGGGGCGACGCTCGGCGAGTGCCGCATCGAGGTGAAGGGGACCGTGGAGGCGATGCTCGGGAACTGACCTCTGGGCGGGTGGCGGAATTGGCAGACGCGCGGGACTTAGGATCCCGTGGGGCAACCCGTGGGGGTTCGACTCCCCCCTCGCCCATCCACCGGGCGACCGACAGCCTTGCGGCTGTCAGTCCAACGCGCCCTTGCGGGCGCGACTCCATGGCACGGTTGTCAGTCCAACGCGCCCTTGCGGGCGCGACTCCATGGCGGGGGCGCGACTCCAGGAACTGACGAGCGAGGCGACCTCCTCCTCCCGCCCGCGGAAGAAATGGTCCGCGCCCGCGACGACGACGCGCCGCGCCGAGGCGGGGCGGGTGCGCGGTCCCGCAGGGAGCAGGCCGTCGTCCTCGGGCTCGAGGACAAGGCCGGGCCACGCGCCGAGCGCATCGGGGAGCGAGGCGGACGGCGCAATCGCACACCACGTCGGCGGCTCCGCGGCCGCCAGCCCGCCAAGGAACGTCGCGCCGAACGAGTAGGCGGCGAGGTGAAGACGGTCGAAGAGACCACGAGCGAAGCGGTGGACCTCGCGGACGTCCTCCTCGATGTCGGCGTAGGTCCCCTCGCGATCGAGCAGCGACCAGAACTCGAACAACGGCAGGTCGGGCCGCGGACGGAAGCTCTCTCCCACGCCACGATAGTTGAAGAGGATCACGGGCACCCCATCGCGCGCGACGCGACGCGCGACCGCGCGCACGATGTTGTTGCCGAGGTTCCCTCCGAAGAGCGGGTGCGGCGGCAGGAAGAGCATGCCGACGCGGGAGTCGGCGTCGTCTCGGCGGACGAGTCTCCCCTCGAGCGTACCCGCGCGCGTCGGGATGGCGAGCGACGTCACGTGGAGGTCGGCGTCCATCAGTAGAGCCCCGATGTCGTAGCACGGGAGGCGGGACGAACGGCCTTCAGCCCGAGCCGCGAGAAACCCGCAACAGACCCCTCGGGCGCGGCATCGACGACGTCCGCATGGTCCCGCTCGACCCAGTTGAGGAGCAGGAAGGAGCGGTCGACGCGGTGAACGACGACCCGCCCGCGCGCGCCGGGAGAGACCGACGCCGCGAGGTCGACTCCGGCTCCTCGCACGGGGGCAACCTGGAGCCACAGGTGCGGGTCGTCCGTGAAGTACCGAGGCTCGTCGTCAGGCTCGGGGGCGAATCGCTCGAAGGCGACTCCGCAGAGCGAATTCCCGTAGCCGGGGAGGACGACAGCGGAGGGGAACCACTCGCGTCGCGCGCGACGACAGAAGGCGGCGCCGACGGAGAGGCCGCCGAGGTGGATGCCGCGCACGCGGTCGCGAGCCGCGTCGGGGAGGCGCGCGGCGAGGGCCTTCAGCAGCGGCGGGGTGGTGAAGAGGGTGTCGATCCGCTCGCGGGAGGCGAGGTCGACCGCCTGCGAGATGACGTGGTCGACGTAGAGGCGCTGGCCGAGAGAGCCTGGCTCCTGGCGCCGCGCCCAGCGCGGGTCGCAGTCGACCGTGAAGGGCTCGAGGCAACCGAGGCGGCGGGCCATCGCGCGAGCGGCCTGGGCGATCACGTGAGGGCCGCTGGGGCCGATGTAGAGCCAGTGGCCGCCGCGAGGGAAACCGCGCGCGGTCGCGGCGCGGGACCACGGGGCCGCGAAGGCGGCGTCGAATTCGTCGGGGAGGTAGACCCGCCGGACGGGGGCGCCGGAGGTGCCGCCGGTCTCGGAGAGGATCAGCTCGGCGCGGCGCGCGAGGAGCGTCCGAGGGATGAAGTCGTCAAGCGGGCGGCGGCGGAGCGCGTCGGGGTCCATGTGGCCGAGGAGGTGGAAGTCGGCGGGGCCAAGGACCGCATGCGGGACGTCGATGCCGAGGCGATCCTGCACCTCCAGCCAGTACGGAGTGCCATAGCGGCGGTCGAAGTGGAGGTCGAGGATCTCGCGCAGGTCGACGATCGGAACGCCCTCGTGTCGCGACGGCGCGCTTACGCGCGCCTGGCCTCGGCGCGCTTACGCGCGCCTCTCCACGGCGCCCTCACGGGCGTCGATCCACGGCGCCCTGACGGGCGCCTCTCCATGGCGCGCTTACGCGCGCCTCTCCATTCCATCAGCGCCCCATCCATGACAGGAGCCACGGCGCGAACGAGCGCGCGCCGAGCGTAGAAAGCGCGTGGCGGATCCGGCCGCCGACGAGCGCGCCGAACCCCTCCGAGAGGACATCGTCGAGCGCGCCAGGGAAGCGGTCGAGGTCGGCCTCGTCGACGACCAGCGGCGGGTAGACCCGCAACACCGAACGGTGGTTCAACATCAGCGAGCAGAGGAACCCATGGCGCTTCAGGAGCGCGGCCGCGACCATCCCCGGTACGTGGCGGCGGATCGCGTGCGAGAGACCCGGCAGACGGTAGGGGAGCGCCCCCAGCCGCTGCACGAGATCGGCGTGGAACTCGATCCCGATCATCAGCCCCCGCCCGCGGACGTCGGCAATCCACTCCGGGTGCTTCAAGGCGAGGGCCTTCAGCTTCCCGAGGAGTCGCTCGCCGAGCCTCGCAGCCCGCGCCGGCAACTCCTCCTCGACGAGCGTCTCCAGCGTCGCGATCGCCGCGGCGCAGGCGCTCGCGCGTCCGCCGAACGTCGACGTCTGCACCAGGCAGTCGCCGGGGCTCCCGTAGGCCCGGCGCCAGACGTCGCGTCGCGCGATCGACGCGCCGATCGTCGCGACCCCGCCTCCAAGCGACTTCGCGACCGCGAGGATGTCCGGAACCACCCCCTCCGCCTGGCACGCGAACATCGCGCCGGTCCGCCCGAATGCCGTCTGCACCTCGTCGAGCACGAGCAGCGCTCCATGCCGGTCGCACAGCGCGCGCACCGCGGCCAGATACCCCGCGGGCGGGATGATGACGCCCGCTTCGCCCTGGATCGGTTCGAGCACCACGCCCGCGATCGCCCCCTCGCCCTTCGCCGGGGCCGCCTTGAGCGCCCGCGCGATCGCATCCGCGTCGCCATACGGCACGCGCACCTGCGGCAGGAGACGCACCAAGCCTCGGTACGCCTCCCCGCCCGTGACCGACAGCGCCCCCGCCGTCTTCCCGTGCATCGCTCCGTCCGCGTAGACGAACGTCCCGCGCGCCCCGCCGTGGCTCCGCTGCGCGACCTTGAGCGAGGCCTCGATCGCCTCCGCCCCCGAGTTGCAGAGGAAAACCGACTCGAGGTCGCCGGGCGCGAAGAGCGCAAGATCCCGCGCGAGCGCCGCTGCATACCGCGAGACCAGCTCCTTGCAGAGGTCGACTCGACAGGCGTCCTGCGCCTCCGACATCGCCGCGCGGACGCGCGCGTGGTTGTGTCCCAGGTTGAGCGCGCCGTACGAGGAGACCATGTCGACGATGCGGCGGCCGCCGCGGTCCCAGATCGACGCCCCCTCCGCGCGCTCCGGGTCGATCGCCGTGAACTCGCCCAGCTCCAGCAGGTCGACGAGCCCCGCGTTCAGGTGCCGCCTCGCATCGGAGACGACCTCCTTCCACGGCCGAGTCATCACCTCCGACAGGCGGACAAACCCCTCGGGCGTCGTCGCGACCGCCCCGCCGAACGGGTAGGCGCGAAAGAACTCCTCCAGCGCGACCGCCGTCCGGAGCGCCTCCACCTTGGCCCCGTCGATCTGCGTGCGCCCCTCGAAAAAGCTCTCCTGCGGGGCGACTTTCGCGCGCACGACCTCGAGGAAGACCGCGGGCTCGACCCGGAAGCCGAAGGTGCCGGTCTTCTCCCCGGCGCGGACCGACGCGAGAGCACCGCGATCGACCGCGATCGACCACGCGACCCCGCCGACCTCGATCCAGAACTGCGCGGTCAGCGTCGAGAGGTTCGGCAGCAGCGCGCGTCCGAGAAACTCGGGGAGGTGCGCCTCGAAGTAGCGCGCGACGTCGGGGCTCGCCGCGGCAGCCACGCGCTGCGCGTGCGGCACCGCGCCCAGGAACTCGACGAACACGCGTTGCAGGTCCTCTCGCGTCGGGCAGGGGAGGGCGTCGGCGCCGAGCGCCTCGTCGACCCGCGCGCGGTCGAACTCCACGTCGAGGTCGAGATACGGGGCGTACATCCTCGCCTTCCGCTCGAGGATCCTCTCCGCGGCCGACGGCGGGGAGGCCTCCCACTCCTCGCGCGTGGACCATGCGACCACGCGCCGACCGAACGCCTCGTTGATCGCCTCCTCGAGGACACCATTCGGCACCGGGCGCGAGGGAACGAGGTGAAACACGCCGCCGGGGCGCGTCGAGAGGGCGACGATCGCCTCCGCGACGTCGACGTCGAACACGAGCGGGAGGCCCGACTCGCGACGCCCGACGACGCGAAGCGGGACGCCCGACTCGCGCGCGCCGAGCTCCCCTCGGCGCGGGACGAGGCGCGCCAGGGCGTCGACGTAGAGGTACGGACCCACGCGGCTGGGCGAGGAGGCGTCGGGCTGCGAGTCGAGGACGATGCCGGGGCGGTACACGGTGATCGGGACTCCGAGCGCGCGCGCCCGCTCGACGACGAGCCGCTCGGCCGCGTGCTTGGTCCGCTCGTAGGCGTTGCGGAAGGCCTGGCCCGCATCGAGGTCGGCCTCGTGGAACCGCCCGCGATGCGTGCCGCAGACGAACGCGGTGCTCACGTGGTGGAACGGCGCGTGGGCCGCCGCGGCGAGCTCGAGCGCGTGGAGCGCCCCGGCGACGTTCACGGGGCGGTAGGCCTCGGCGTCCGCGCCGAGAAAATCGGTGCGGGCCGCGAGGTGGAAGACGGCGCGCGTCTGCGCGACCAGGTCGCGCCAGGCGACCTCGCCAAGGCCGAACGCGGGGAGAGACACGTCGCCCGCGAGCTCCGCGTGGCGCGCGACGACGACGACCCGCTCGCCGCGCGCGGTGAGCCGCTCGACGAGCCGCCGCCCGATGAGCCCCGTCCCGCCCGTGACGACTGTGACTCCGCCCGGCATCCGCTACCTCCCGACGGCCTGCTTCGAGGCCTCCTTGCGCCAGCGCGCCTCCGCCTCGCTCGTCTCCTCGTCCGTGGGGACGTGGTCGACCAGCTCGCGCAGCCCCGCGCGCATGTTCGTCACGTAGTCGGCGAGGAGGCCTCCCTCCGTCACCCGCACCGTCTTCCACCCGACGAGGGTGCAATAGTTGCAGTCGCCGCACCCGTTGCGGCAGTCGGGGCGCTTCTCGACGAAGAAGTTCAGGAAGCCGTCGAGCTCGCGGTTGTCGAGGGTGATGTCGAGCGGCGGGAGCGTGCGGCCATCGGCGGTCTTGCGGAACGACAGCCAGTGCGGCCAGCCGAGGAGGTCGAGGAGGTTCCCGGCGAAACGCTGCGCGAGGTAGGCGCGCGAGAGCCGCTCCAGGTGCTCCTCCGTCGACCCGCGCCCCGCGAGCTTGTAGTGGCGGATCCCGATCCGCTCCCAATGGGGCACGTCCTCGGGGCGGATCCACGGGCTCTTCAGGAACTCGTCGGTCTTCTCGAGCTTCTGCAGGAAGCACCAGTTCAGGTAGTACTGGTTGTAGGGGGTCCCGATGTGCCCCGGCGTGCCGTTCGCCTGGCTCCCGTGCGCCGCGACGCAGTAGTGGCTGTGCTTGAAGTTGCACTGGTAGATGCAGACCGGGTTCGCGATGACGCCGATCTCCGCGTACCCCGCGCGGACCGCGCGCTCGAGGAACGTGAAGTCGCGGTTCACCTCGACGTCGACGATCACGCGGCGCGCGCCCGCGTTGGCGAACTGCTCGAGGCCGCGGATCGAGTTCACGTAGCCGATCGTCGAGACGACCACCTCGAGCTGCGGGAAGCGGGAGGCGACGATGTCGACGATGTAGGGGATCGCGACGGTCACGGAGGCGACGCCGGAGTCGACGAGGAAGCGCAGCTCGTCCTCCAGCTCGCGGCGCCCCTCGGCGGTGTACTCGTGGTTCGCGTAGCTCGGGGCGTTCAGGAGGTAGTTGAAGCGGACCCCGCGGTCGCGCAGGCCGCGAACGTGATCGGCGAACTGCTCGCGGGTCGGGCTCGGGAGGTACTTCGCGGGGCGCGCGGAGCTGAAGCGGCTGCTCTGGAAGGCGCCGTAGAGCTCGTCGATGCGGCGGCCGGTCCCCTCGAACTCGCGGTTGAGTGCGGCGACGGCGTCGACCCACTCCGGCGTGAACGTCGTCGGCACCTCGAGGAGCATCGGGGAGCAGCCGGGGCGGGGCTCGGGGTTGCTCATGGACACCTCATCGAATCGACAGGGCCCGGCGACGGGAAGTCTCGCACGAGGCGCGCCTCGGCAGCAACCATGCCGCGCCCCGCTACCGAGCAGCCTGGAGAGCGGCGAGGAGCGCATCGACCGCGATCGCCCCCGAGAGCCGCTTCGCCTCGGCCCCATGCGCATCGAGCAGGACGAGCGTCGGCGTCTCGTAGACGCGGGGCTCGGCGGGGTCGATCGAGGCGACGAGGCCATCGGCCGCGCGGGCGATCCGCGGCGTGCCGATGCGGTCTGAGGCGGGGTCGCAGGAGGTGTCGCCCAGGGCGGGCACGCCCTGGAGGATCACGGGGGCGCAGCGGTGGAGGAGGGCGGCGTCGTCGCCGTCCCAGCCGGGCGTCGCGGGCGGGAGGTAGACCTCGGCGGCGCCGCCGACGATCTTCGCGGGGTCGGCGTAGTCCTGGCGGGAGAGGCGGACCTCGGGCTGGGTGTCGATCATCGAGCGGACGGCCTTGCATCCGCTCCCGAGGAGGGCGATGGCCAGGGCGCAGCAGGCGCAGGCTCTCCGCATGTGGGTCTCCGCATCGGCCGGGCCGGCGTCCCGGTGTTCATCTGACCAGGAGCCTGTCGGAGTAATCTCCTCGCGCGCCTCGGCGCCCGACGCACCGGGGAACAGTCCGCCGAGGACGCCGAATACGCCGAGCCGGCAGGAATGGC
>Ga0209514_10008226_pt1 | contig 11952 bp, 9 predicted proteins | sample Subgrocontami58m_FD_187452 | JGI IMG/M metagenome (GOLD analysis project Ga0209514, IMG submission 187452) | Subsurface groundwater microbial communities from S. Glens Falls, New York, USA - GMW37 contaminated, 5.8 m (SPAdes) (version 3) | ecosystem: Environmental > Aquatic > Deep subsurface >...
ATCGGCACACTCCCCACGCAAAAGGGTTATTGAAGCGTCTTCTATTGCCGTGGGGAGTGTGCCGATTTATGAGGCAGCCGTCAAGACTGTTCAGCGTAAACAGGCAATTGTCGATATGACCGCTACGGACATGCTTGAAGCAATAAGACTGCACTGTGAGGACGGCGTTGATTTTATTACCGTGCATTGTGGCGCCACAATGGGCGTACTCAAGCATTTAAAGGAAAGCAAGCGTATTTGCGGCGTGGTAAGCCGTGGTGGAACGTTTCTGGTAGAATGGATGATCCACTCTGGCAAGGAGAATCCGCTGTATGAAAAATATGACGAGATACTGGCGATTGCAAAAGAATATGATGTGACCATTAGTTTGGGAGATGCCATGCGGCCCGGCGCCCTGGCAGATGCATTCGATCGTGCACAGGTTTATGAGTTAAATGTGCTTGCAGAACTTGCCCAAAGAGCGCTGGACGCCGGGGTGCAGGTTATTGTGGAAGGGCCTGGGCATGTACCTTTGAATCAAGTAGCTGCGCAGGTACAATTACAAAAGGAACTCTGCAAGGGAGTGCCCTTTTATGTGCTTGGGCCGATTGTCACGGACATTGCCCCTGGATATGACCATATTACTTCTGCGATAGGAGGGGCTATTGCCGCCGCTGCAGGCGCTGACTTCTTATGCTACGTAACACCAACGGAACATTTGAGTCTGCCGGGTCCGGCTGATGTAAGAATCGGTGTAATAGCGGCACGGATTGCCGCACATGCGGCTGATATTGTTAAGGGTGTCAAATCGGCCTGGGAGTGGGACAAGCGGATGTCGCAATTCAGAAGAAAGAGGGATTGGGAAGGGCAATTCAACACGTGTATTGACCCGCAAGTGGCAAGGAGCATTCGCGAGAAGGGACGACCTCAGAATAGCGAAGTCTGTTCCATGTGCGCTGAATACTGTGTATTCAAGCTCAGCGACAAGGCATAAATAAATTTGGGATTTTGGAATTACGATTTGGGATTTAAGATCGTAAGTTTAGTTTTTTGATTCCGATTCGCTCAGGTTAGGTAATGGTCTTATTTATAAAACACATTGATATAGAAGGTCCGGGCACCATTGCAGATTTTCTGGAAGATAACAAGTTACTATACACAGTTATTGACGTCTCCTCTGGTGATAAATTACCTAAACTAAAAAAGGATTTTCAGGCGATTATTTGTCTTGGAGGACCCATGAATGTGTATGAAGAGGGGAAATACCCGTTTCTGAGAGAGGAAGACACTTTTCTATACAGAGTAGTTGAAGAGGAAGTACCGTTTCTGGGAATTTGTCTGGGTGCGCAACTCATTGCAAAGGCAACGGGGGCCCGGGTAATGAAAAATACCGTGAAAGAGATTGGGTGGTACAAGATAGTCCTCAACGATCATGGATTCAAAGACGATTTGTTTAAAGACCTTCCGGAAGTTTTCAATGTGTTTCAATGGCACGGAGATACCTTTGGCATTCCTCCCGGAGGGAAAAGACTGGCATTCTCAGAACTCTGTCAAAATCAGGCGTTAAAGTACGGCAGGAATATTTACGGTATCCAGTTTCATGTAGAAGTAACAAAAAATATGATTGCCCAATGGGCCGATGCCTATAAAGGAGAATTAGAATCGCTCAAGGGCGTCGTCTCTGATAAACAAAAGATGCTGGAAGATTATGATAAATTGTCAAAGGTTTATATGAAACAGGCGGAACAGTTTTATGTAAACTTCTTCACCATCGCAGGTTTATTGAAAAAAAAGACATTTTCCTTTCCACCATAATGCAAGGAATCAATCCGCAGAGACAGGTTTCAAACCTGTCTCTACAACACTTTTTATAATCCCAATCTCATTCTGGGCTAATTCTTCTGCGTAATCGTTCACCTTGTAAAATTCCTTGTAGTGCAGGAGCATCTCGTTGGAGTTCTTGTAGCCCAGTCGGCGGCCGTTATTGACGATACACATGGTTCTCGCCTCCACAAAAGAAAACCCCTTAAATTCCAATGCCTCCATAATACATTTTTTCATGTGATTCAAGTGGTAAGCCGTCGTACGGGCATAGTAGCAATTGTGGTGTTTAAAGAGAGATTGGACATCTGCAGGCTGATCCTGATTACCGCTTGGTGTAGTCAGGGTCTTCGTACCATGCGGAGTCGTGGGAGAGACTTGCCCTCCCGTCATACCGTAAATTTCATTGGCATAGCAAACGACGGTAATATTGGTATTCCGTCGTATAGCGTGTAACAAATGATTCCCTCCGATACCAAGCAGGTCACCATCTCCGCTCACCACCACGACATTCAGGGCGTCATTGGCATATTTAATACCTTCAGCAACCGGGATAGCCCTGCCATGGGCTGTATGGACTGAATCAAGGTCAAAGTAACCGGCGCTCCTGCCGGCACAACCGATTCCAGACACAACTACAGTGCCGTTTTTGGGCAAGTTCAGTTCATCGAATGCCTGACAGATTGATTTCAGGACGATGCCATTTCCGCAACCGGGGCACCACGGCGTGGGTAGCAAATCAAGTTTCAAATAACGTTTGAAATTAGTATCTTTGTTCATGGTAATGACAATAAATTCAAATTTAGGAATTTTAAAGTATATAGTATAAAAAAACTGCAACACCCCCCCAACTCTATGGTAGGTCAGGTGTCCTCGCCTGACAGTATGATGACAAGCGGGGACGCTTGTCCTACCAATAAGGGTAGCTTAAAAGCGTTGCCGAAGGCCTAATTTAATGTTCAGGAATTTCAAACTTTTTGGTTGTCCTGTTAACACACCCCCGTCCCCTCTTTTTAGAGGGGAGGTTGTTATGCTTCCCCTCTATCAAGAGGGGATTAAGGGGGGTGTCATAATAAAAAAATCTTTGGGTTTTTGTCTTTTAAAACCCAACCTAATTTATAAAATTTCCTTTGTCCCTGAGACTTTTGTTTCCTTTTTTCCCCAGGGATTTTTTTATCATCTTTATTTTCCAGTCCCTGTGTGCGTTGATCACCGAAAGAACCTCTTGGGGGTCGTCTGTTAATTTCATCAAATCTATATCTTCTTTCGATATCGTTTTTTCTTTTAGCATGGTTGCTTTCATCCAGTGCATAAGCCCCTCCCAGTATTCCTTTCCCACAAGTATCAAGGGAAATGGATATATCCGATGTGTCTGTATAAGGGTTAAGGCCTCAAAAAATTCGTCCAGTGTCCCAAATCCACCCGGCATGCACACGTAGCCCATTGCATATTTCACAAACATCACCTTTCGTGCAAAGAAATATTTAAAATTGAGAGACTTATTTTGAAACGGGTTTGGCTTCTGTTCCTTTGGGAGGACTATATTTAACCCTACAGAGACGCCCGTGTTCACTGAAGCACCCTTGTTGGCAGCCTCCATTATCCCCGGCCCGCCGCCGGTTATGATGGTATAGCCATTTTTTGCCAGAAGGCCAGAAATCTCTACAGCCTTTTTATAGTACTTGTGGTTTTTATGAAATCTGGCAGAACCGAATATGGTAACGGCGGGACCAATATTTGAGAGTTCTTCAAAACCCTCTACAAACTCACTCATTATCCTGAATATTCGCCAGGTTTCAGCGCCTTTAAGATCTTCTATCATGATTCACCCCGAGTATTTTTTGGTTTATTTCTACCAGATCGATACGACCACCCAGGATTGGTATAAACTCCACTTCACGATGTAAAATACGTTCAATCTCATGGGCATATTGTCCTGTATTCATTTCCATAATGATGATTCGTTTATACCTGGGCGCTATAATCTTGATCTCCTCAACTACGGGAAACATGCGTATGGGACGGTAGAGAGAGAACGTGTCTTTAAAATGATATGCTATTCTTGAAAGCGCCCCATACGATATCAGCAATGTGTCGGTGTCCTTACTGCATTCGAAATATTCATAATCGTTGTATCGCTGAGCTATCAGTTGTTGTTTTTCGTGGAGATGTGTGATAAGACGTCGGTAATTGTCGACATCCGATGTTTTTGGCACAAAGTCTTCGTGGGACAGTCCCGTAAAATGCCGATTCCCGGTGCCCAGTGGTTGACGGTCACGCTTTTTGATCTCAAAATCCCTATGAGGAACAATAGTTTCGTAAAGGTGGCTGATATACCCATCGCTGAGGAGGATAACGGGGCTCAGGGATTCCTCTGCCGCATTAAAGGCAGTGACCGTGTATTTATAAAGTTCAGAAACAGAATTGGGGTAGAATACGATGGGAAAGTAATCCCCATGACTGCCGTGAATACATTGAATAACATCCCCCTGTGCCGGCATTGTGGGCATACCGGTGCTGGGTCCCACTCTTTGAACGTTAACGATAACGAGCGGCACTTCCATCATGTGGGCCAGTCCTATGCTCTCCTGCATCAGAGAGAATCCGGGACCTGAGGTGGCCGTCATCGCCTTGAGTCCAGCCAGGGATGCGCCGATAACGGCGTTCATGGATGCAATCTCGTCCTCCATTTGGAGCACCTTGATGTGCTTCTTGTTGACCATCTCGTGGATAATTTCAGAAGCAGGCGTAATGGGGTAACCCGCAAAGAATTTTAAACCAGCGACTTCAGCCGCCATTGCGATGGCCTGATTACCCTGTAATAACTGCTTTGGCATCTAGTTCCTCAATTTCAATCGCAAAGTCCGGGCAATAACGCTGGCATGTTTTGCAGGCAATGCACCTTTCTAGTTCCATTAACATCTGGTGTTGAATTTCCAGATTTTTAACAGGGCAGAAATTCACGCAAATACCGCAGCGCTTGCAGAACTCATGATTAATATGCACGATCCCTTTTCTCTTCCTAACTTTTTCTTCAGGCATAGTATTTCTCTGCTTCTCTTTTTTCTTCGTAATAGTTCACCGCAAAGACGCTGAGAACGCAAAGGTAATATTTTTTAGAAAGTAAATATTGAGTAACTTAATTTTAATAAATAACATATAACAAAAAATGAAACTTGTCCTCATGAAAATGGGGAAATGTTTAAGTATTTTTTGACGATCCCCGTTTTCACGAGGACAAGTTTCATTTTTTCGGGCAGTTTCTATACTTCTCAGAAAGATTGAAATCAATTCTTTGCATTCGGTGATACCTTTATCAATTTTTGTAAAATCTTTAATAAGAGGTTTTCTTTGGATAATTTGCACTGCAATATGCGCCTCTTTCAATTCTTTGAGGCAAATTTTCATCTTGTGAATAAAATCGTCGCGTGATTCTGCAACCTGTGCTTCACCATAATTAAATGCAGGCGATGTGCCTGAACGAATCGATTGACCTGCAATGTGATTTCCTGCCCTTGTGTTTGGCAGCATTTCAACAATGTCAATAATCAAAAGTGCGAACTGAATCAGCCGCTCTTCCAAATCATATTTTATTTTGCCTTCACTCATTCTTTCCCCGTTTTCACGAGGACAAGTTTTACTTTATTCATTTCTTGTTATATGTTATTTATTTCTTTTATAATCAAAAATAACACCTGTTCTTTATATCCAACCCCTTTCCCAGGGGTTGGTCTTTGTATGTGCACGGTCGTTAACCAAAACATTTGTCAACCGGGACGGTTGACCTACCTGCATTATTGCAAAAATCCAATACCTCTCAACCTCTCAACTTCCCAACTTCCCAACTTCCTTCTCTTCACGCCCTTTGCGACTTTGCGATAAATTATTATCCTTCGGATTTTTCAACCCTTCTGCGTGTTGTATATCTCTTCAAAACTCGGAGCAATCTCAACAAACGTCTTCAATACCTCCGGGCAGAAGTGTTCTGGTTTCGTCCTCCCGTCCCCCTGTGTCATAATTTTCACTACCTCCTGATGACTCAAGGGCGGTTTATACGGCCTCTCACTCCGTAATGCATCATACTGGTCGCACAACATCATAATCCGCCCCTCGATCGGTATCTCCTCCCCCTTCAGCCCCCGCGGATAACCCGTACCGTCCCACCTCTCGTGATGATTCAACGCAACCGATGCTGAGACCTGTATATTGTAATGTGACGAGCCCGATAGTATCTTCTCTCCTATAGTTGTATGCGTCTTCATGATTTCAAACTCCTGAGGTGTCAGACGGTCTGCCTTTAACAGGATGCAATCAGGTATTCCTATCTTGCCAACATCATGCATGGGGCTTGCGAAGGTTATCGTCTCTACAAAATCCACCGGCATACCCATGGCCTGTGCAATTTTTTGTGCATACAGACCCATCCTCGAAATGTGTGCGCCTGTTTCCGTGTCTTTAAATTCAGACGCTGTTGCCAGCCGCTGGATGATCTCCTTGCTCATATACTGGACCTTCATCAATGATTCGGCTAGTTCCTGGGTCCTTTTCCTTACCGTCTCTTCCAGGGTCTTTTTATAGTTCTTCTCCATCTGCTTGAGCCTGCCATGCTCAACCGCCCGTTCCATGCACTGTACCAGATATTGCGACTTAAAAGGCTTGATAATGAAATCAAAGGCGCCTTTCTTTATTGCATCAATTGCCGTATCCAGCGCTGCATAGGCAGTCATGAGGATTACGGGTGTTTCCTGGTCAAATGTGCGGATTTCTTCCAGGAGTTCGATCCCCGACATTCCGGGCATGTTAATGTCAGTCAATACGGCATCAAACCGGTTTGTCTGTACTTTTCTCAGTGCCTCACTGGGATGCCCGCTGGTAACAACATTACAACCAAACCTCTCCAGCAGCAGTGCAGCAGATTCAAGGACATACGGCTCGTCATCAACGATAAGAATTGTGTATTTTTGATTCTTGGTTTCGGATGGCGGATTCATTTTATAACTCCTTGTGATTTTGGTCAAGGATACGGTAATTGTTAACCGGTTATCGGCATTTCCCGAAAATTCATTTATCCAGCGCCTCTCTCACCTTTTTTAAAAGCTCTGTGGGCGAAACGGGTTTTGCAATAAGAGGCAATCTCTTTCCAGGCATGTCCTCCTTTTTATAGACAACGTCTTCACTATAACCGCTCATAAAAATGGCATTGATACCGGGTTTCATTTCATTTATTGCATCGTATGCCTCTCTGCCATTCTTGTTCGGCATCATTATATCAAATAAAAGGAGGTGTATTTTATCTTTATTTGCACTAAATTTTTCTACCGCATCCTGTCCATCCACTGCTTCTATTACCGTATATCCATGGCCTTCCAGCACTGTTTTTGTTAGTTTTCTGATATCTTCATCATCTTCCGCTATTAATATTGTTTCTGCACCGCCTTTGTGGATGATTTGTGCCTCCGCCTTTTCCCTTTCAACCTCTGCTTCAATGAGGGGCAAATATATCCTGAACGTCGTTCCTTTGCCTGGTTCGCTATAAACATTTATGTAACCATTATGCTGTTTGATGATCCCGTACACGATTGCAAGCCCAAGTCCCGTGCCCTTACCCAACGCCTTGGTGGTAAAGAATGGCTCAAATATCCTCTCTTTTGCTTTCTCATCCATCCCTTCACCTGTATCCGAAACAGATACCAGTGCATACCGCCCAACCTCACCGTACCCGTGTGTTTTTATAAATGCATCATCTACTTCCACAATGTCTGTAATTATACCCAAAAAACCTCCCTTGGGCATGGCGTCCCGTGCATTTGTGGCAAGGTTCATCAGCACCTGTTCCATCTGGCCAACGTCTGCCATCAGGACACACTTTTTATCGGTAAGGGTGGTCTTGATTTTAATATCCTCTCTCATAACTCTTACGAGAAGGCTTTCAACCCCTTTTATAATTTCATTCAAATATACCGGCCTGGGATTGCTTATCTGTTTCCTGCTAAAGGCAAGGAGACCCTGGGTTAAATTCGCAGCCCTTTCTGCCGAGTTCAGTATCTTCTGAACAAAATCTCTTGACGGCACATCTTCTTTCATCTCCATCTGTACCAGGTTTGCATATCCGATGATGGCCGTAAGGATATTGTTAAAGTCATGTGCAATACCTCCTGCAAGGGTACCAACTGATTCCAGCTTCTGGGCATGGTAAAGCTGTTCCCTCAGAGTCGCTTGTTCTTCCTCCATCTGCTTACGTTCGGTGATATCCTCTTTAATTGCAACAAAATTTGCAATTCTCCCCATAGGGTCTTTTATCGATGAGATGCGCTCATACTCCCAGTAAAGCTCCCCGTTCTTTTTTTTGTTACAAATCTCACCCTGCCATTCACCGCCCTTAGTAATTGTATCCCATAATTGGTTGTAAATCTCAGGCGGTGTTTTCCCTGATTTCAGGATGCGTGGATTTTTCCCGATAGCCTCTTTCAGGCTATAACCGGTTAGTCGCGTGAACGTCGGATTAACGTACTGGATGTCGCCATGGGTATTTGTAATAACAATTGATACGGCACTTTGCTCGACGGTGTAATATAATATCCTAAGCCGATCCTCCATCTTCTTACGCTGGGTAATGTCCGTTGAAATGCCACAAACGGCATAGATAACTCCGGTGGAGTCAAAGAGGGGGAATTTGACTGAAATGTATGTATGCAGTCCATCATGTTGAGGCGCCGTTTCCTCGAATTCTATAGGAGTTTTGGACTCGATTACCCTTCGGTCGTTTGCCTGAAATGCTTCAGCTATCTCTTTTGGCCATAGATCGAGATCAGTTTGGCCTTTTACCGCATCTCTTGTAAGGCGAAACAACTTCTCGAACTGCCTGTTGATAAAGAGGTATCGTCCCTGTACATCCTTGACGTAAATAACCGCTGTGGCATTGTCAAGAATGGAACGCAGTTTCTCCTCGCTCTGGCGCAATGCATCCTCTGCCTGCTTGCGCTTGACGATAGAACCTATCTGGGATAATACCGTTAAAACAAGTTGCATAATCCGTTCGTCTTTTTCTTTTGTTTTTAAATCATAGAATACGATGACGCTTACTACTTCATTGTCAGTAGTTATGGGGAATGCAATGCCGGTCTTCAATCCGGCTTCTCTGGCAATCTGGGCGCGCAGATAATACGGGTCTACGGTAACATCTTGTATCCACACGGGCTGTTTCTTGGACCAGGCACGGCCAGGAAGCCCTATGCCCGGAGGAAAGGTCATTCCCTCGGTAAAGGCGCTGAATTTCTCAAAACCTTCGTTACTGCTATAATAGGCATGATTTCGTTCCAGAAGTGTGCCATCTGGATTCAGCATCCACGCCTCTCCATAAACCCAGCCGGTAACATCACACACCTTTCGTATCGTAACGATCAACGCTTCATGTAAATCTTTGGATGCACTGATTTCCATGGTTATTGTTTGCAGGAGATGCATTTCATCCTCAGCCTGCTTCCGGCCAGTGATATTTCTGGCAATCTCTAGACAGGAAACAATTTTTCCGCTAGCATCTATAATGGGGCTAGCTATATTTTCATAGAAGGCAATTTCTCCGGAAGGCAGTACTACCCTTCTCTCGGAAACATGTGACTTACCGTCCTTGTATACCATTTTTACAGGGCACCCATCGCAAATACTATTTTTACCTTCATAGGTTGAATAACATTTCTCTCCCAACCGGACGCCGAATACATTCTTTATAGTCTCATTTTGATAAATGATGTTATAGTCCAAATCCTGAATGGTTAGGCCGTCTTCCATCGCGTTAATTACAGCCAAGAATTTATTCTGCTCCGTAATCAGTTCCTCCCCTGCACGCTTGCGCTCTGTTATATCCTGAACCGTTCCAACCATTCGAATCACCCTGCCCGTATGATCAGAGGCAACTACACCCTTTTCGTGAATAATGCGTACGGATCCGTCTTTATGAAATATACGAAATTCAATGTCGTAAGGTTTTTTGCCATGCAGTGCGTCATCAACGAATTTTTTTACAAATTCCCTATCACCAGGATGTACGCGATTTAAGAATGCGTCATACGTAACAACAAATTCCTGTGGGGCAAAGCCAAATATACGATACAATTCATCAGACCAGTATGCCTCGTTTTTAACAAAATCCCACTCCCAATTCCCGACATGGGCGATTTGTTGGGCTTCGGCAAGACGCTCATTGCTCTTCTCTAGCTCAGTTGTTCTGCTCCTAATATCACGAGACATGCTATTAAATGACTCGCAGAGCGTGCCAATCTCATCGCCTGTTTGAACCGGAACGATAATCTCGATATTGTCGCGTGCAATATCCTTTATAGCATTAGAGACTGTATAGAGAGGCTTCACTATTTTTTTTACGAAAACAATATAGATTAAAACGACGATTCCCATTACAACAACCGCAGTTATTAAGGTATTTATTAATATATATCTTACAGGGGCAAGCACCTCATCCTTGTCAACCTCAACCAGGAGCACCCATTTCATTGATGGAAAGTACATAGAGACACCCACCACCTCTTTTCCTAGGTAATTCTTATAGAATCCAGACATCTCTTTGTTTGAAGTCAGGCCTAAGTTAACGGGATGAGTATCGACAGTCTGTTTTAGTGCAGCGTCTTTTACGAATATGGATTCCGTAATCATGCGCTTGTCTCTATTGACCAGATATATCTCAAGTGTCTTCCATGCCCCTCTCCCCTTACCCCAGGAGACCGCGCCTAGTTCCTTGACATATTCTCCAACCAAAAGCCTATTGAGCTCTGAAATCAGGATACAGTTGACAAGCATACCGATAGGCCTGCCTGTCTCTTTCGCAAAAATAGGTGTTGAGATACTAATCTCGGGTAATCCCATATGCTTGTTCCTGCTTTCTGTAATGGCAGTAGATTTTTGTCCCTTTACAAAACAGTCCTCTTTTGAAAGTTCTTTTCCAATTTTCGCTTTGTCTGTAGAGGTGACAACCCGTCCTTCCAAAGAAAGGATACAGACGGCATTTATTGTTTTATCAAGGACTATCTTATTCTTGATAAGGTGTTTATTCAGTTTGCTAAAAGCAGATGTATTGCCACGGATTGCTTTTTGTAGCTGGGTTCTGATAAAACCGTCGCTGGCAAAATCCTGGGCACGTATTTTTGCCTTTTCCAGGAACTGGTAAACCTGTCCCTCGTATGCCTCGGCAATAACTGTCAGGGTATCGAGGCTACGTTGTTCCAAATACGTCCTGTTTTGATTGTAAACAATAAGGAAGGTAATAATGACAGGAAGGAGGATACTGATAATTCCTATTAATGCCTTATTTTTTAGCGATAGGTTATATTTTCTCATACACCCACACTTTCCCGCTGTTTGTTATTGTATCTATCCTCTTTACAAGCCGTTTTTTATAAAGATTCAAAAGCCTCGTGCCACTTTCATAATTGCAGAGAGTTCCTTGTCGCTTATTTTCCCTTTTTTCAGGATTAAATTCAATGTTTCTTTGAGATAATTATTCAGGCTTCCCAGAAGTATTTTTTTCCCGTCCTGCATTTCCTCGATAACAGCAAGGTCTTTCCTCTCAAGGGCGACTTCAATATTTTCTCTCTGATTTTCATTAACGCCCGTCAAGACCATGTATTTATCTCCATATTCATCCCCAAGAAGTCTTGATATATTAGGCTGCCTTTGGCAGCGACTTTTAAGCTCCCCTCTAAAAAGAGGGGCGGGGGTGTGTTGCCATAAGCGCTAAGTTAAAATTACGGATTAATTTAACCATGTAATGAATAACGAATATCGAACAAGGAATTTCGAATTATGAAGTTTTCTTATCCTCCTTTTGTCTCGCGGTTTTTACGCTTGTTACAAAAATCGAAATAAGCTCATTATTCTCATGAATCAGGGGTTCAAGCTTTGACGTCGGCTTTATGAGATAGGCTTTTGCCATCATCAATAACCACATCCTTGTTTCACGCAACTCTTTAAGGCAGACTTTCATCTTGTGTATAAAGTCAGAACGAGATTCTGCGCTTTGAGCTTCACCATAATTGGGAGCGGGTGACGTACCGCAACGAATAAGTTGCCCGGCAATGTGATTTCCCGCCCTTGTTTTTGGCAAGGATTCCGCTGTACGAATAATTCTTACGGCAAAATCTA
>Ga0209514_10008228_pt1 | contig 11951 bp, 9 predicted proteins | sample Subgrocontami58m_FD_187452 | JGI IMG/M metagenome (GOLD analysis project Ga0209514, IMG submission 187452) | Subsurface groundwater microbial communities from S. Glens Falls, New York, USA - GMW37 contaminated, 5.8 m (SPAdes) (version 3) | ecosystem: Environmental > Aquatic > Deep subsurface >...
CCGTTCCCTTCTTGGAGCTCCCTGAGCAGCAATGGGACAGGGTCCTGGCGGTGCACCTGAAGGGTGCCTTCAACTGCACCCAGATCGTGGGGAGAGCCATGCGGGAGAAGGGGTACGGCCGGATAATCAACGTGACTGCCCCCGCCGCCCTGCGGGCGACAGAAGGGGTAGCGGACTACGCCGCCGCCAAAGGAGCCATTATCGCCCTGACCAGGACCACCGCCAAAGAGTTGGCCCCGTACGGCATAACTGTAAACTGCGTACTGCCTGTCGCAGAGACCAGGATGACCGATGCCCTGAAAGTCTTTCGCCGTTCCTCAAGTCAGAACGACAATGTCCGCTTCCCTCTCGGCAGGTATCCTACCGCTGAGGAAGTCGCGGAAGCCTTCGTCTTCTTCGCTTCGGACTCCTCCAGGGCCGTTACGGGACAGGTGCTGGCCGTGGATGGCGGCGTGACAATCTAATTCTAATGCCTGCTTAAGCCTGCCGCACCGGCAAGGTGAACCGGAACGTTGCCCCGTGCCCAGGCCGACTCTCGACCCAGACCCGGCCCCCGTGGGCCTCCACCAACTGCTTTACGATGGCCAGGCCCAGTCCTGTACCCCCGGTCGAGCGGGAGCGCGACCGGTCGGCGCGGTAGAAGCGATCAAAGACGTAAGGCAGGTCCTGCGGCGCTACGCCGGGCCCGGTGTCGGTCACAGAGACCTGCAGCCACGGACCGGCGGGCTCCCACGCCTCCTCCACGGTCACCGTTATCCGGCCACCACTGGGAGTATGGCGCAGGGCGTTGCTCAGCAGGTTCGCCAGCACCTGGCTGATCCGGTCAACGTCTACCTCCACCGCAGGCAGACCTTCCCCGGCCACGGCGTTCAGCGAAAGCCCCTTGGCCTGGGCCTGAGGCGCCATCTTGTCCAGGGACTGCCGGATTAGGGAAGCCACGTCCGCCGGCGCGCGACGAAGCTTCAACTGGCCGGCCTCGGCCAGGGACAGCACCTGGAGATCGGATACCAGGCGGGAGAGAAGCTGCGTCTCCTGGTGAAGCGTGGCTACGCCATCTTTGTCCAGGGGGAGTACCCCGTCCAGCATCCCTTCCAGGTTACCCCGTAAGACCGTCAGAGGCGTCCGAAGCTCGTGGGCGATATCTGTCATCAAGTGGCGCCGGGTCTCCTCGTTGCGCGCCAGGGCCTCGGCCATGGAGTTGAAAGATGCCGCCAGATCTCCTAGCTCGTCCGTCGACGACACCTCGACCCGCTGAGACAGGTCACCACGAGCGATGCGTGAGGAAGCCTCTGCCAGGCGGTGCAGCGGACGGCTGATACGGCGCGCCGAAAACACAGCCAGAGCCAGGGCGACCACGCCAGCCCCCAGCCCGCCCAGCCATAAGGAGTTGTTCAGCCCCGAGAGATAGTCCCTCTCCGAAGGCCCCAGCACCGAGTTGGGCGACTCCCAGCTCCCCATCATCTCGTCCATGGTGCCCCGAGACCCACCCGACATCATCCCGGGACCCATTATTCCCCCCATCATGCCGGGACCCATCATGCCCCCGGAGCCCTCGGAAGGCGCCGTTTCTGCAGTCCCAGATGGTCCAACGGCTAAGCCAAGTCCCTCCCACCACGGGCGGCTGCTCTCTTGGGGAACGAAATGGACAATTCCCACCTGCCTGCTGTCCACAAACACCGCAGACGTTTCCCCAAGGGAAGCCTCGTTAATGGTCCGGCCTGTCAACTCCTGGCTGGAATCGGCCAGCACGCGGCCGTTGCCATCGGTCAGGACCAGTCGCCCTGCCTGGGAAGAGGCCAGCGGCCCCAGAACGCCCTGGATGCCCTCCCAGCGGCCGTTCCGCAGGTAATAGAAGGTCAACAAGGCCACGGCCCTGTCCAGCCGCACGATGGTGGGCCCGCGCTCCAGATAAGTCGTGAACTGCCCCTGAGCCCCCAGATTGGCGGCAAAGGCTACCAGCCCCACGGCCACAACAATGACCAGCAGGAAGGCCAGGCTCAGCTTGAAGGCGATACTACGCACCGTCGCCTGCCTCGAGTTTGTAGCCAACGCCGTAGACCGTGATAATGCCGCACCCGGGCTTCTGGGCAAAAGAGCCCAGCTTGTCCCGCAGGTTCTTGATATGAGCATCGACCGTCCGCTCGTAGCCCTCGAAGGCCTCTCCCTGCACCATTTCCAGGAGCTGGAGGCGGGTGTAGACCCGGCCGGGACTGCGCGCCAGCGCTTCCAGTAGCTTGAACTCCGTCGGCGTGAGGTTCACGGCATTCCCGTGGCAGAAGACCTCGTGCCGTTGGGGATCAACGACGAGATGGCCAACACTGACCCGTTCGTCAGGCCTGGGGGTCGAAGCAGCTCGGCGCAAGACGGCCCGGACTCTAGCCACTACCTCACGGGGGCTGAAAGGCTTGGTGATATAATCGTCGGCCCCCAGCTCGAGGCCGATCAGCTTGTCCGGCTCCTCGTCCCTGGCCGTGAGCATGATGATGGGCACGCTGGATTCCCTGCGGACGATGCGGCAGACCTCCAGGCCGTCGATCTCCGGGAGCATCAGGTCCAGTATCAACAGGTCCGGTCTCTCCTGCCGGACCAGCTCCAGTGCCTCCCGCCCATTGTACGATGCCAGCACCTGGAAGCCGTCCCGCTCCAGGTAGGCCCGTACCAGTTCTACTATCCTGGCCTCGTCATCTACTACCAGGACCTTTTCTCCTGCCATTTTCTAATTAATTTTACCACATAAGAAACGCAAGGCCCACGTAGGGGCGGGTTTGAAACCCGCCCCTACGTGGGCCTGACGCTTAGCGGCTATCGGCCTACCACCAACCCATCATACCTGAGCCGCCGGTCCCCATCATGCCTTGTCCGCCGAAGCCCGTCATGCCAGTTCCCATCATGCCGCCGGGCCCGCCCCAGCCACTGCCATGGCATCCTCCGAAGCCGTTCTCTGCATTGGTCCCAGGAGTCGCAGTTATGAGATCCTTCACTCGCGCCTGCTGCGCCTGGAGGAGGGCATCGGCCTGCTCCTGGGTAAGGTAACCGTACTTCACCTGAAGGGCCAGCCGGTCCTTGAACGGCTGAAGGATCATATCCGCCAGCGTTTGCTCGGCCACCCCCTTCGCCTGCGCCAGCGCGGCCAGGGTTTTGCCCTGCTGCAACTGTGCGGTCAGATCGGCGGGTGTGGCGCCGAGGAGGGTGGCCACTCGCTGCAGGGTCACCCGATCCAGGAAGCCGAATCCGTAGTGGTTCGGGCCTGGCGGAGCAGCCAGCGCCGAGCCGGTGAAGGTGACCAGCAAAAGGGCCACCAGGGCCAGGCCTCCGAGTATTCCCACTTTCTTGAGCATCTTTCTCACCCCTTTCCATTTTGAGTTCCACGTTCTCTCTTTCTCCAATTACCAGTCTAAGGAAGGAATTTGAAGAACCCGTGAAGAACTTGGGGAGCCTTTGTGCAGATTTGCACCACCGGGATGCGACGCGAGGAATTCAGCAATTTAGAGCCAATTCAACGACGTAGGGGCGACCCGGTGGGTCGCCCGCTGTGGATAGAGACACAAGGACGAGGCGCATACTCTAACCCGCCTAACCGGTCTGGATAGCAGGCCCTTTCCAGGTGCACTACATATCTCACAAGATTCTGACCAGACACCCCATCTTACTCCCCATACCATGCCTTTGAAAAAGGTAGTAAACTAGATAGAGATGACCTCTCTTAAGAAACAATCACCAATGCCAAGAGTACCAGCAGAGGTGGACGACCGCATACGGGACCTGGCCCGCATATTCGCCGGCCGGGGCAATCGACTTTACCTGGTGGGAGGAAGCGTGCGGGACCGGCTTCTGGGGCGAGAGGTCACAGACCTGGACCTGGCCACGGATGCGCATCCGAAAGAGGTCAAGGAGATGGCTTCTCATGTCAGCCCAGATGCCCTGTATCTCGTAGGGCAGAAATTTGGCACTGTGGGCCTGATCTTCGGCGACACCAAGGTGGAGATCACTACCTTTCGCGCAGAGACTTATCGCCCACTCTCCCGGTGGCCAGAGGTAGCTTTCACTAGAACGCTGGAAGACGACCTATGGCGGCGGGATTTCACCGTAAACGCTATGGCCCAGGACCCTCTGGCAGGGGAGATCATAGACCCAACTGGTGGCCAGGAAGACCTGGGGCGTCGCCTGCTGCGGGCAGTAGGAGAACCGGCGGAGCGCTTCACAGAGGACCCGCTGCGTCTCCTCCGGGCGGTCCGCTTTGCCTCCCAGCTTGGATTTGCTATCGAGGAGCGGACTGCCGGCGCCATCAAACAGCAGGCGGGAATGATAAAGACCGTCAGCGCCGAGCGCATAGGTGAAGAAATGAACCGCATCCTCGTTTCCCCTCATCCGGCCCATGGATTTCGTCAGGCAAAGGACCTGGGCCTGCTTGAGCTGATTATCCCAGAGCTGCTGCCCATGGAAGCCGTGCCTCAGGGGCCGCAGGGGCCGCGGGATGCCTTAGCCCATAGCCTGGCGGCACTGGAAGAGGTGAGCCGGCGCAGTTCTGAGGCCCGCCCTCACCTCGGCTTGCGATGGGCGGCGCTCCTTCACGATATTGGTAAGCCCGCCACGTTCTTCAGAGACCAGGCCGGCATCCACTTCTATAATCACCAGATGGTTGGAGCAGAGATGGCCTCGGCCATCCTCTCCCGCCTGCGCCTTGAACGGCGCACCGGCCATACCGTGGCCAAGCTGGTGCGCATGCACATGCGACCTCTGCAATATGACGGCGCCTGGAGTGATGGCGCAGTGCGCAGATTAATGGTGGATGCTGGGCCAGACCTGCACAAGCTCATGGAGATCGCCCGGGCCGATTTGCTGGCCCATGATGGGGAGGGCCAGGATACGACCCTGGCCGAGCTGGCGATGCTGCAGGCACGGTGTACCTCGCTGGCAGAGGCCCATGACGTGCCGGGCATGAAAAGCCCGCTGGACGGCCAGGAGCTCATGGCCCTTTTCGATCGGGGACCGGGGCCCTGGCTGCGAGAAATCAAAGAGTATCTCTTGAGCCACGTTCTTGACGGCACCTTACGCCCGGATGACAAGCCGGAAGCCGAAAGGCTGGCCAGGGAATATGTGGAGGGAATACAGCTTTCAGGTTTCCTGTAAGTCCAGTTTCCCTTGACTAGTCACCCCCCCGATGCTATAGTTTTTTTCACACCCAGGAGGCATTATGAGAAATTCCGTTTATAGAGGCCTGCAGAGGGCCTACGGCTATGACGAAGTAGCCCTCGTCCCCGGGGCCATCACCATAAACCCTGACCAGGTCGATATTACTCTCTCACTGGGAGATAAGAGCCTGGAAATACCCATCCTGGCATCCGCCATGGACGGCGTTGTTGACCCCCAGTTCGCCATCGCCATGGGCCGGCTGGGAGGACTGGCGGTCTTGAACTTAGAAGGGGTGCACACCCGCTACGAGAACCCCAGGGCTGTCCTGGACCGGATAGTCGAGGCGCCTCCGGGAGAGATCACCAGCCTGCTGCAGCGTATCTACAGCGAGCCGATCAAAGAACGGCTCGTCGGGGAGCGCATCCAGGAGATAAAAGCGGGTGGAGTCATGGCGGCCGCATCGGCCACTCCCACCACAGCCCTGCAATTCGGGCCCCTGGCAGCCGAGGCCGGGGCCGATTTCTTCGTGGTCCAATCGACCGTGACCACGGCGCGCCACCTCTCCCGCACCTACCCTCTTCTATCCTTTACGGAGCTCCGTCGGGGCCTGCGCATCCCCCTGCTGGTGGGCAACTGCGTTAGCTATGCCGCGGCTTTGGAGCTGATGGAGACGGGCATCGAGGCGCTGCTGGTAGGGGTAGGGCCTGGGGCCGCCTGCACCAGCCGCCAGGTCCTGGGCATCGGCGTTCCTCAGGTTACCGCCACCATGGACTGCGCCGCCGCTCGCGATCATTACTTCAAGTCCTCCGGGCGCTACGTGGCGCTCATCACCGATGGCGGCATGTCTACCGGAGGCGACGTCTGCAAGTCCTTTGCCTCTGGGGCTGACGGGGTCATGCTGGGGTCTCCTTTCGCTCAAAGCCAGGAATCTCCGGGCCGGGGCTACCACTGGGGCATGGCCACGCCACATCCGGCCCTGCCCAGGGGCACGCGCATTCGGGTCGGCACCAGGGGGACATTGGAGCAGATCCTCTTTGGGCCGACCAGCCTGACCGACGGCACTCAGAACCTGGTGGGCGCCCTGCGCATGAGCATGGGGATGCTCGGGGCCCGCAACATCAAGGAGATGCAGCAGGTCGAGATGGTCATCGCCCCTGCCATCCGCACCGAGGGTAAGGCCTACCAGATGGCCCAGGGGCTGGCCTAGGGTCCACCGAACAGGCAGCGACACCGGGCAGCGGCTAGTACTTGACCACGGTGAACTTGACTGGTATCCTACATGATCCCCCGACGCTCAAGGGTCTTTCCGCGAGGCCCCCTCAGCCGCACGGTGATAAGAGCTCTGTGCTATGCCTCTCCAATCCGGTACGTGGTACCTGTCAAATCAAATGAAAATGTTACCGGGGGCCGGTATGGATTTTCAGGCCAAGATCGTATATACTCTAATGGTGAGAATGTCAGCATAAATGGGGTTCTTTCGTATGGAACGTGTGATGCTTACCTTGCCTCCGGACCTGTTGCAGGAGGTAGACACGGCAGCCCGGCACCTTGGGCGGAAGCGTAGCCATGTGGTGCGCCAAGCCCTGCAAGACTGGCTGGAACGGCAACGGCGCCAGCAGTTCGAGGCGCTGTTGGCTGAGGGTTATCAGGCGATGGCCCAGGAAGCGGCCGCCATTGCTACGGAAAGCCTGTCCCTGCAAGCCTCTTCAACCGAAGAGGTCTGGCGCTGGGATGAGTGAGCAGAGGACGTTTCGTCGCGGCGATATCGTCCTCGTGTCCTTGCCGTACGTCACTGATCCCGCACGGAAAAAGCTGCGCCCGGCCGTTATCGTCCAAAATGATGTGGGCAACCGGTTCAGCCCTAACCTCATCGTCGCCGCTATCTCCTCTCAGATCCCCATTCGCCAGTATCCCACAAACGTGATCATGCGATGGGAATCCGCCGAAGCCGAAGGCGCGGGGCTGGGCCGGGACTCGGTCGTCCAGGCAGAAGTCATCCTGACGATACCCAAAGCCAGCGTGGCCAAGCAGCTAGGGCGATTCAACGATACCTCCATGAGGGCCATTGACGAAAGCTTGAAAGTGAGCCTGGGACTCACCTGAGGAGGGTAAGCCAGCGCTTCCCCCCTGCCACGGGGGCAGCTTCACCACTGCTATTTGAGATTGAGGTGGATCTTGAGAGCTGTCTCAACTTTCGGTAGGTATTGGGGCGGCAATGACCCTCTAACCCAAGTTTACCACTGTTTGAGTGTACAACTAACTGAATAAAGTATGCCGTAGCTTTGGCTGCTGGCTCCGGTCGGGTTGTCTCACGTTTGGGCCGTAAATGTAGTGCCCCATAGATTTAGATACGTCTTGACATTGACGCCCCTTTGTGCTATCCTGGCGCCAAATGTTCATCCGAGAGATCGTCAAGAAGAACCCCGGCTCCCCCAAGAACTTCGTCTATCACCGCCTCATGGAGTCCGTCAGGACCCCCAAAGGACCCCGCCAGAGAATCCTCCTTAATCTGGGCGAACTGGACCTCCCCCGGTCCGACTGGAAGACTCTGGCCAATCGCATCGAGGAGGTCCTCTCGGGACAGGAATCCTTTGTTACGCCGCCGTCTCATATCGAAAGCCTGGCCCAGCATTATGCCCAACTCCTGCGGCGCAAGGAGATGTATAGCCTTCCCACGCCAGAGAAGGAAGAAGCCGACTGGCAGAAGGTTGACCTGAACTCCCTTGCCGAGAGCGAGAGCCGGAGCATCGGGGGAGAAGCCGTGGCCCATGCGTTCTGGAAGAGGGTGGATTTCCCCCAGATTCTCTCGGATATGGGCCTTGGCAGGGAAGAGATAGATAAAGCGGCCCTGCTGGTCATTGGGCGTCTGCTTCATCCCAGCAGCGAGAGGAGGACAGCCCTGTGGGGGAAGAAGATGAGCGCCCTGGGGGAGCTTCTGGGGGCTGATTTTGAGCATTTGGGTAACAACGCCTTGTACCGTGTGTCGGACCGGGTGGTGGAGCATCGGGATGAGATCGAGAGGAAGCTGGCGCAAAGGGAGCGCGGTCTCTTCCATTTGGGAGAGAAGATCATCCTCTACGATCTGACCAACAGCTATCTCACGGGGAGGGCCCATGAGAGCGATCAAGCCCATCATGGCCGTTCCAAGGAGAAGAGGAGCGACTGTCCCCTGCTCACCCTGGCCCTGGTGATGGACGAGGACGGCTTCCCCAAGGCCAGCCGGCTCTTGCCGGGGAATGTGAGCGAGCCGGGAACGGTAGAGCGGTTTCTCGGGACCCTGAGGCCCCAATTTGCGGCCCAGCTCCCCTTGCGACAGGAGCCCCCCACCGTGGTGATCGACGCCGGGATCGGGACGGAGGATAACCTGGCTCTGGTGCGCCGGGAAGGCTTTCATTATATCAGTGTCAGCCGGAAGCGGCCGAAGGAGATTCCCCAGGAAGGGCTCGTGATCATCAAAGAAGGCCGGGATTCCACCATCCAGGCCAAGCGCTTGGACCGGGATGGGGAAGTCCTACTATACTGCGAGAGCTCGGCCAGGGAGCGCAAGGAGGAGGCCATAAAGGCCCGCTTCCAGAAGGGCTTCGAGGAGGGGCTGGGGGCCATCGCTGCCTCCCTCACCAAGAAGGGTGGCGCCAAGAGCTACGAGAAGGTCCTGGAGCGTCTGGGCCGTCTGCGAGAGAAGTATCCCACCATCTCCCAATTCTACCGAGTAAAGGTCGAACAGGAGTTGGGTATCGCCAAGAAGGTCGCCTGGGGCATAGACCGGCAAGAGGAGCTAAGGGCTAGGTTCTCCGGCTCTTACTACCTCCGCTCTGATCGGGCTGACCTGGACGAGAAGGAGCTCTGGTCGCTCTATATGATGCTCACCCAGGTGGAGGATGCCTTTCGCTCACTCAAGAGCGAGTCGGGTCTGAGGCCGTCCTACCACCGGATAGACCGTAGGTTGGAGGGCCACTTCTTCATTAGCGTACTGGCCTACCATCTTCTGTCCAGCATCCAGCGAGATCTGAAGAAGAAGGGTATCTCTCACCGGTGGAGGACCATAAGGGACCAGATGACCACCCAGAGGCGGTCCACGGCGTCCATTACCAATGACAAGGGGGAGCGCATTCATATCCGGCATACGTCAGACCCGGAACCCTTCCATTATGAGATACATACAGCTCTGGGCCTGCCACCCAAGCCCCTGAGGAAGAAACGATTGACCATCTGAAAGATGTAGTGCCCATAACTTGGCCAGCTATGCCACTTTCAATCGTAAAATGACCCCTCCGGTGGTAAATTTGGACTAAGACTTACTAGCCGGCTTTTGTCGAGAGTCCGGACCTCGTTGGCCTTGATGTGAGAATCTGCAGTAAGTCCTGCGACGCCCTTTGGGACGGAGACTTCAAAAGGGTACTCTCTATTGGCAGGTTGCCCCGTGATGGGCAGAACCGTGACCGTTCCTGAGTACTCGTTGTTAATGTCATTGGCGACGGGACAAACGGGCTGGGCAACTATCTCACCATGACCTCCCCAATCCATATGGCCCGCTCCACCACCCTGGCCCCGGTGGCCCCCACTTCCAGGCGGAGGCCGCTCAGGGCGTCGTACATACCGACTTCCAGCACGTAGTCCCCGGGTTGGGCGTCTCCGCGGATGGTGAGCACGTGCTTATCCACCAGGACTTCCCCTTTGAGCCAGCCGGATGTGGGATTGTCGCGAGCCGGTATGCCGTCATGCTGGGCCCAGATGCGATTCCGCAGGTCTATTAAATGCGCAAAAACCGTGTAGCTCTCGTCCATGGGCTTTAGGGCCTGCCAATACAGGCTGAGGCGCAAGGTGCCTCCGGGCCGGAACTCACCCTCCAGGTCATAGCCCAGCAGGGCCACCTTGCCGTCCAGTTCCGCTCTTAGAGGTTGAGATACAGGCGGTGGGACAAAGAGACGGGGCCTGTCCAGTACCTGAATCGAGCCCAGGTCCCATGGCAAGTCCAGCGGCTCATTCGCGGCAGGAACGATCCCCATCCACAAACGGTATTCCCCGGGGGACAGCCTTCCGGACATCGGAAGGTCCTGCCAGTCCCGAATTCCATCGCCCTTCTTCCACCGGCTGGTGGGGTAGGCGAGCGAGGAATTCCACTGCCAGCGCACCACCCCCTGGCTATCCCGCAGTTGGAACCTCAACCGGTAGTCACGCTCCATAGCCTCCGTCGCCCGGAGGAATAGAGTCAGGGCGATGGTTTCCCCCGGCTGGTATTGACGCCTGGCGAGCGTGTAGCCCAGGCCCTCCAGGGGCCCCAGTTGCACCCGGCTCGGCGTTCCCATATCCTGCGAGCTAATCTCTACCAGGCCAGGGGGGCTGGTCACCCCCACCCGGCCAAGGCTCACCTCGTCGCCCAGGAAGCGGACGCCCGGCCCTCCGGCTCCAGGTTGTGGTGATGGGAAGTCCTCATAGACCCGCAAACTCAGTTTATACTCTCCCGGAACAACCCCCGGAAAGACGGGAAGGATATAGTAGTTTCTGGCCCGTTCGCCCGACATCCAGTGAGACGTTGGGTCCATACCCCGGAGGATAACCCTGTCGCTTTGAGCCGCGACGTGGCCCCGCTCATCGATGAGAGAAAGGGACGCCTTATAGTTAGCTGCAGCAGGCGCCTCCAGCCGCCACCCCAGAGTGGCCCAAATGCGCCCCCCTGAAGCAACACTGAGGGATTCCGTCTCCTCCCGTTCAGAGCCGGCGGCGCCCACCAGCGAGCCCTCCAGGGCCAGCTTATCTTCGAGAACCGCACCCTGACCGGAGATCCCTTGGGCTGCGACGAAGGTCGCGACCTGACGCAAGCGGTACTCTCGGACGGTGTAGCCTCGAAAGCCTTTCTCTCCGAGCTTATCGCCTTCCCGCTCTAGCAGAAACGGGATGAGGTCCTGAGCATCCGTATAGGCGTGCTCGTAGTGCAGCAGGAATACCTTCGCACCACCGCGGGCCAGCGAGGCCAGCCTCTGTGGCGCAGTCTCTTCTTCGCCGGGCAGGTAGTAGGCCGGCGCTTGTCCCCGGTAGTAGTGGCTTAATGGCTCCACAAGATCGGACAGCACCAGGTCCTGAGGGGCGGCTCTGTCTTCCAAATAGCGGGCCACTGCCCTGGTATCGTCTTTCCAGTAGCGAGCATCGAAGTAGTAGGCCTGGGCGGCGTAGGCCAGGGAGGCGAAAACGAACACCACCGGAAGCAGTGCACCCCAGCGCAAGCTTCGCCATAGGCCGTACCCGGCCGCACCCAGCAGGAGGTAATAGGCCGGGCTGGCCATCATGAAATACTTGGGATGAAACATCGGCTTGATGCGGAAGATAGCCAGGCCCACGAGCAAAGGAAGCAACAGATAGAGCAGGAGGGCCGTCAGGGAGGTCCGCTCCGGGGCAACTCTCCACCAGAACAGGGCCAGGCCAACCAGCGCGACCGCCAGGATGGCCACGACTACTGGCAGCATTTGGCTGCTATCTACTGAGAGCCCCAGATTGAAGGCCTGCCACGTCCGTGGAAGGACGGTTTGCCAGTCAGGGCTCAAGAGACTGCGGTTTTGGTAGTCCAACACCTGTCGCAGGGCAAAGGGGACCCAAGGGGCCAGCAACAAGAGGGCGCCGGCCTGGGAACAAAGCCAGAGCCGTAGTCGAGAGTCGAGGGTCGAGGGTCGATCGGTGGCAAAGAGCGGCGGCCGTCCCTGTCCGTCAGGTTCCTCCAAACGTACCGGCGGCCGTCCCTGTCCGTCAGGTTCCTCCAAACGTACCGGCGGACGTCCCTGTCCGCCAGGGGTGGGGTGAGGGGATACCCCGTACGTGCCGTTGCC
>Ga0209514_10008232_pt1 | contig 11948 bp, 14 predicted proteins | sample Subgrocontami58m_FD_187452 | JGI IMG/M metagenome (GOLD analysis project Ga0209514, IMG submission 187452) | Subsurface groundwater microbial communities from S. Glens Falls, New York, USA - GMW37 contaminated, 5.8 m (SPAdes) (version 3) | ecosystem: Environmental > Aquatic > Deep subsurface >...
CCCGAGCCTCGGCAGGCGCATGGCCCTCCTGGTCCTGCAGGGAGGGGACCGATGGTCGATCCCTGACGAGGCGCCCATCCTGGCGATCGGCGAGGCGCTTCCGCGCATGGGCGTCTCGCAGCCTTCGACGACGAAGAGCGATCACAAGGCCCCCTCCCGGAAGTCCTTCGAGATCCTGAAAGTCCTGGTCCATCACTGGCTCCTCCGCCGGGGCCCTGTGGCCATCTCGGAGTTGATGCGCATCTCGGGCTGCTCCTACCCGACGGTGGCCGAGGCGCTCCGCGGATGGCAGCGAAGGGACGTCCTCGTCCGCCACTCGAACCGGCGGGTCTCCCTGCGCGCATTCCCGAACGAGGCGTGGGGCGAGGCGGTCGCCTTGTCCCAGGCCTTCCGCAGCCCCATGGTGTTCGGGACCCGTTCGGACCGGCCGCTCGACCTCCAGGACCTCCTGCGACGGTTGGAGCGCATCAGGTTGTCCGGGGTCGCGCTCGGGGGGGTGGTGGCGGCAAGGCACTGGGACCCCCGGTTCGATCTTCATGGGCTGCCGCGAGTCGACCTCTGCGTTCACGCCCCGTCTGGTGACGTGCGTCCCGATCTCCTCTGCCCGGTGGACCCCGCGCTCATCCCCGTGCAGGAGCCGCGGGGATCGGCTCGGATCGTCGTGCATCCGCTGCGGAGGCCCGAGTCGCTGTTCGCATCGGCCAAGGGGTCCAGGGTGCCCGTCGCGGACCCCGTGGAGACGCTCCTGGACCTCCACGAGCTCCACCTGACGGAACAGGCGAACGAGCTCGCTCGACGTCTCGCAGCCGAAGGCGGGCCATGACGCGACTGGACCCCGTCCGCCTCTTCGTCCGCCTCGCGGAAGAACTGCCGACCCGACTGCGCGCGCACGTGGTCATCGTCGGGAGCCTTGCGGCGGCCTACGCCTTCCGCGAAAAGCTGACGGGCGGCGCGGTGAACACGAAGGACGCGGACGTCGTCGTGCACCCCGCCGGCGACGCTGCCTCGTGCCGTCTGATGGCGACCCGCCTTCTCGAGGCTGGGTGGAGGAGGAAGGAGAACTGCCGTCCCTCGCCGAGGTCGCGCCCGGCGACTGCGCTGGACGCGATCCGCCTCTACCCGCCGGAGCATCAGGACTACTTCGTCGAGCTGCTCGGCGTCTCCCGGGCGGGCCAGCAGCAGAAGAAGGCCTGGCTTCCCATCCGGCTCAGCGACGGATGGTACGGACTGCCGCAGTTCCAGTTCATGAGGCTCGCGCTCCAGGGGCGCCGGCGCGCGGTGGAGGGGATCGAGTACGCCTCGCCCGCCATGCTGGCGCTGTCGAACCTCCTGGCGCACGCGAGCATCGGCCCCGAGACCATGAGCACGCTCTACAGGGGAAGGCAGGTCCGGCGTGCTGCGAAGGACCTCGGGCGCGTATTGGCGCTCGCGTTTCTCGCCGGCCGAGTCGGCACGGAGGGATGGTCGGGGGAGTGGGTTCGGGCCCTGCGGGCCTGCTTTCCGACGAGCTGGCGGCGGCTCGTTTCTCGCGCGGGTCCGGGCCTGCGGGAGCTGTTGTCGGACGCTTCGCTCCTCGAGGAGGCGTGGGTCACGATGGACGAGGGGCTGCTCTCCGGCCTGGATGTGACGGTCGCCGACCTGCGGGACGTCGGGGCGAGGCTCGAGGTTGACGTGCTGGACCCGCTCAGCCGCCGATTGTCAGCCGGGGCGCGACGGAATAGAATGCCTCCATGAACAGCCAGGTACCGCACGAACTCCCGGCGGCAAGCGCGGAGGCCCACGACGCGCGGTCCCTGTACGACCAGGCAAAGCAGGCGCTGGACGGGGCTGCGAGATGATCTACCTCGACCACAGCGCAACCTCCTTCCCCAAGCCCGAAGAGGTCTACACCTTCATGGACGGCTTCTACCGGGCACGCGGGGTGAACCCGGGTCGGTCAGGATACGACCTGTGCCGGGAGGCCGGAGAGATGGTGGATGACACCCGGAAACTGCTGACCCGCCTCTTCCACGGAACGGACTGGAACCGGCTGTGCTTCAGCTACAACGCGACGGACGCCCTCAATCTCGTGATCCAGGGCATGCTCGGGCGGGGAGACCACGTCGTCACCAGCGTTCTGGAGCACAACTCGGTGCTGCGCCCGATCCACCACGCGAGTCTGCATGAGGGGGTCGAGGTGGACCACGTCCCCTGCGACCGCGACGGGTTCGTAGACCCCGATGACGTCCGGAGACGGTTCAGGAAAAACACGCGGTTGGTCATCGTCAACCACGCGTCGAACGTCATCGGCACCGTCCAGCCTATCGGGGAGATCGGGGCGCACTGCAGGGAAGCAGGCATTCCCTTCGCGATCGATGCCTCCCAGACCGCGGGCGTCATTCCCATCGACGTCGAGGCGATGAACGTGGACGTCGTGGTGTTCACGGGCCACAAGTCGCTCATGGGACCGACCGGGATCGGCGGCCTGTACGTCCGCGAGGGCGTCGAGGTCCGCCTCACCAGGGCCGGCGGGACCGGCGTGCGATCGGCCGTGAAGACGCATCTCGAGGAGTACCCGTACCGGCTCGAGTACGGGACCATCAACCTGCTCGGGGTGGCAGGGCTGAACGCCGGAGCGAGGTGGGTGCGTGACCGCGGGATCGACCGCATCCACGAGCAGGAGATGAGGCTGATGACCCTGCTGCGAGACGGCGTGAAGGAAATCAAGGGGGTGACGACCTACTGCCAGGACGACCTGACCCGCCACATTGCGGTGTTCCTCTTCAACATCGCCGGCTTCGAGGCGGACGAGACCGGGCCGCTGTTCGACGTGGACCACGACATCGCCTGCAGAACGGGCCTGCACTGCGCCCCCCTCGTCCACGAGCACCTGGGCACGGCGGGCATCCATGGCGCCATCCGCTTCAGCATCGGCCCGTTCAACACCGAGAGCGACGTCCGGTCCGCCATCGCCGCGGTGCGGGACGTCGCGTCCCTGAGGAACTAGACGAGAGGGCACGGATGCCGACGCTTCCCTATCGCGGGACCCCCCTGGAGGTGAACGAGGCCGGCTTCCTGACGAAGCCCGAGCTCTGGGACGACGGAGTCGCCCTCTTCCTGGCGCGGGAGGAGGAAGGACTGGCGGACCTCGGCGACGACCATTGGAAGGTGATCCGCTACATCCGCGGGTTCTACGAGGAGCACGGCCTCGCGCCCTTGATCCGGAAGATCTGCAAGACCACCGGGCTCACGCTGAAGCGCATCTACGTGCTCTTCCCCTCCGGCCCGGCCAAGGGGGCCTGCAAGGTCGCGGGGCTCCCCTCGCCCGACGGCTGCATCTGATTTCGGAGTCGGCGCGCGTCCGCCCAGGCCCTTCCTTCAGGCCTGGTTCCCGTCGCGAGCCGGTACGGGACCCTACGTGAGCTGCCCCAGGAACCGATCGACGCTGACGACCCAGAGGCCCCGTTCAACGGGGCGCGCGATGTCGGGGGGGGCGATGACCTGGATGCCGGTGACACCGTCGCCCAGGTACTCGGTTCGCCTGCGCAGGGTAGGGGAGGCGTTCAGGTCGCCTTCCTTGACCTCGACTGCGCACGTCGGACGGCCGTCCTTCAGAATCACGAAATCGATCTCCCGCTTGTCGAGAGTTCGCAGGTAGCAGAGCTCGAATCGTCCATGTCCGGCATCGGTCCAGGAGTGGCAGGCCTGCCAAAGCGCGCTCGCCACGAGGTTCTCGAGGCGCGAGGGACCCTCCGGGACGTGGGACCAGTCGAGGAAGTACCACTTGCGCCCCTTGCGCAGCGCGCGCCGCAGGTTCTTTGCATAGGGGCGGAGCGGGAAGACGAGGTACAGGCGGCGGAGGGCCTCCAGCCAGACCTTCACCGAGGTGTGCGCGACCTCGAGTTGCCGCCCCATGGCGGCCTCCGATAGGAGCGAGCCCACGGCCGAGGGGAGAAGCTCGACGAGTGTCTCGACGCGGTCGATTTCCATGATTCGCGTCAGGTCCCGCAGGTCTCGTCGCAAGAGGAGGGAGAGGTAGTCCTGGGCCCATCGGCGGGAGAAGCGATCGGAGTCGGCGAGGAGGGGCTCCGGGAAGGGGCCCCGTGTCCGATACTGGGCCATCCGACGGGCGGAGTGCCCGAGCGCGTCCCAGGAGGGGAGGTGCCGGGGAGGGCCGAGCGCCCAATCGGGCGGCTCCGAGGGGGTGGACCTCCCGCAGAACTCACGGAACGACAGGGGAAAGAGGTGGAACAGGGCATGTCGTCCCAGGAGGGAATCCCCGCCCTTCCGGAACAGGTCGAGCCTGGCGCTTCCGGTGACGAGGAAGCGGAACTGGCCTCGATAGACGTCGAACCATCCCTTCAGCATGTCGCGCCACCGCGAGGCCTTGTGAATCTCATCCAGGGCAATCCAGGGGGGCGTTGCGCCCGACGCGCGGGCGGCGGGCTCGAAGAAATGCGGGTCCTTTCGCCACGCGGCGCGGGTGCGCGCGTCGTCCCAGTTGAAGTAGAGGTCCGCCGATCCGTGTTGCGAAAGCCAGCGGCGCGCCAGAGACGTCTTCCCTGACTGGCGCGGGCCCGCCAGGAAGATCATCATGTCGTGCGTCAGCTCCGGGTCGAAGGCAACCGCCTCGAGGGAGCGTGCCACGTATGAGTTCATGCGCTCATATTAACGCGATCCAATGAGTGCGTCAACTCCATCTGCGGTACGCCAGAAGTCCCCGAGCACGATCCTCGCGAAGCGGCTGCCGCGTTCCCTTGAACGACCTTCCCGAGGACGTACTCCCCCACCTGGACCCTCCCCAGTTGACGCGAAGGCCCTTCGGGATCACGCCCCTCCGGCCCTGCCAAGGGCGCCTGCAAGGTTGCGGGGCTTCCTTCGCCCGACGGCTGCATCTGAGCCCGAAGTCGGCGCTCGCACCCGCCTCAGGCCCGGCTCCGATTCGCGATGACTCGATGTTCCCGGGGGATCGGCGGCGGGACGGACTCCCCACGATTGACGTCTTATGGTAGGACAAGTATCTTACTGAACGCACCATAAGCACGAGGAGGTCCGCGAGCCGAGATCCTACTTCCCCATCCTCGCCGCGATCGCCGCCGGCAGCCGGAAATTCGGCGAGATCTCCAGCAAGACCGGGTTCGACAAGGCCAACCTGGGAAAGTACCTGTCCACGCTCCAGGAATTGCGGCTCGTTCGCAGGGACGTTCCTGTCACGGAAGCAACGCCCTCCAAGTCGCGCAACGGACTCTACGCGATCGAGGATCCTTTCACGGACTTCTGGCTGCGATACGTCTGGCCGAACTTGGCCGCCCTCGAGTTGGACCGCGTGGACGAGGTGTGGGATCGCCACATCGAGCCCGACTTTCCAGGCTACGTGGCCCAGCGATGCGAGCGATTCCTCGGCGGCCTGCTGCGGCGAGATCCGCTCCAGAAGTGGCTGGGGTTCGATCTCGAGACCATCGGCAAATACTGGGACTCCCGTGCGGAACTGGACCTCGTCGCGCTGGATCGCGCCGGGCAGAACGCCGCGATCGCCGAGGTGAAATGGACCACGCGGCCCGTGGGACTCGACGCCGCGAAGAAGCTCCGCGAACGGGCCGAGAGCGTCGAGGCCCTGGGCGGCATGAAGAAGCGGTATCTGCTCTTCTCGCGGGCAGGTGTCACGGCCGCTGGGGGAGTCCTGCATCTACTTCCCCCGGTGGGTGGCGCGCAGAAGTCCATCCGACGCGTCGCGTTCTGGTCAGAGGTTTCTGCGCGGGGTGGGGGCAGTCGGGCGTCGATGGGCAGACACCCGCGCGGAGGGGCGAAGGGACGGTGGTCCCATTCGGAGCGAGAGGTTGGCCCGGGCCCCGAAGGGCCCGGGCGCGAGGGTAGGCTACTCGCCGTCGAGCGGCGCGCCGTGGATGTCGCGGGGCTGGCGACCGGGCTTGCCGGTGAAGCGCAGGATGGTCGCGTCGTGAATGAGGCGGTCGGCGATCGCGACCGCCTGAGCGGGCGAGGGGAGGAACTCCCCCCACTGCTTGAAGGGGAGGTTGGTGGCGACGATCGTCGAGCGCTGCTGATAGCGGGCACAGACGACGCGGAACAACTCGTTGCCGAGCTCGCGGTCGAGGTTGGAGAAGCCCGCGTCATCGAGGATCAGGAGATCGGAGGATGTGACCCTGCGGAACGCCTTGAGGTAGGTGCCGTCCGCGCGGCCAGCCTGAAGCGCCTGTAAGGTGTCTGCCATGGTGCCGTAGTACACGCCGCGGCCGAGAGAGCAGGCGGCATGGCCGATGGCGCGGGCGACGGTCGTCTTGCCCGTGGACGGCCGCCCGACCAGGATCAGGTTGCGCCGCTCGTCGACGAAGCGGCACGTCAGGAGCTCCTTGACGACCGAGGGCGAGAGCTGGGGCCGCGCCGCCCAGTCGAAGCCGTCGAGGCTCACGGGCGGTCCCAGCTTGCTCCAGCGCACGCGACGCTGGATCTTCCGCTCCCACCGCGTCGCCTCCTCGGCCTCCAACAGCGAGAGCAGGAACTCGGAGTACGAAGGATGCGTCTTCTCCGCCTGCGTCAGCAGCTCGTCGAGCCTCTTGGCGACGGTCGTGAGGTTGAGACGGTCGAGCAACGCTCGCAACGCCGCAAGCGGGTCCTTGGGATCGGGCCTACGCGCCATGGTCGGGTCCTCCGTGGGGGTCGATCGAATCCAGGGTGTAGTCCTCGGGCGAGCCGGGGTCGATGTCGTCGAGCGCGCCCATCGCCTCGGGGTGGACGGAGAGGGCGTCGAGGGCGGGCTCGGGGACGACGGTCGGACACGCGCGTTCGAGGATGCGCTCGATCGCGCGGGCGTTGAAGTTGCGGTACGTCGCGGCGCGGTCGATGGCGCGGGCGCACGCGTCGTCGCCGTAGAGCCCCACGAGGCGCTCGACGGCCTTGAGGTGGATCGGCGTCAGCGCGGTCATCCGACGCTTGAGGCCGTCGAGGAACGCGGCGGCGCGAGGGAAGCGCGCGAGGAAGCGCGCCTCCAGCACGCTCCGCGACGTTTCCATCGCCACTCCGACCAGCAAGCTGGCCTTGCCAGTCGGCGGAGGGTCCGGAGCCGGGATCCGGGTCGGACGGTCGGGCACCGTGTAGGCCGCCGAGGCCTCGCCCTTGCCGTCGAGGACCTCGACGCGGTTCGGGAAGATCCGGACGGTCACCGTCTGGCCGTGCCGGGCGTTCGGCACGGGATAGAACGAGCCGTCGACGGGGACGTAGCCGTCCTTCTGCACGGTGCGCGTCTCGCGGCGCTCGGCGGGGAAGCGCATCGCGGGGAGCGCGATGAGGCACGGCTTCTCCTCGGCGTAGGCCTCGTCGATGCGACGGTGCGTCGTCCCGTGCGTGCGGACGTTGGCGACGGTGTCGAGCCACTCGCGCACCTGGCGGTGGAGGTCGTCCCACGAGGCGAAGGTGCGGGCCGGGAGGAAGTCCTCCTCGAAGTAGCGGAAGGGGCGCTCGACCTTTCCGCGGCGCTCCTTCTTCCGAGGACGGCCCACGACCGGGGCAAAGCCGTAGGCCTTGGCGAAGTCGAGGAACGTCGGGTTCCAGAGAGGCTTGCCATGGAGGCGCCCGAGCGTGACGGCGGTCTGGTTGTCATACAGGATCCGACTCGTCACGCCGCCGTGGTAGGCGAAGGCCTCCTGGTGGGCCCAGAGCAGGGTGGCCAGGCGCTCGTTCCTGAAGCACATCACGAAGTACCTCCGCGAGGAGCACAGGATGAGGGCGAACGCGTGGATGACCGTCTCCACCCCGGCGATCGAGACGCGGTACGGGCTCCAGTCGGACTGGGCCTCCAGGCCGGCCCGCGTCTCGAAGCGGCGGAACGGCTGCTTCGGCGTGCGGGGGGGAGCCAGCGTGCGGAGGTACTCCTTCAGGATCGTGAGGCCGCCCGTGTAGCCCCGCGCCCGGATCTCCCTCAGGATGCGCGGGGAGCGGGCCCCCTTCGAGAAGAGGTCCCGAGCCAGGTCCTGGAACGGCGTCAGCTTGGGCGGCGGGGGCGTGGGACGCCTGCGTCCCAGGGTCCGACGGATCGTCTTCGGGTCCCGGCCGACCAGCAAGCTGGCCTTGCCAGGGCGCCGGGCGATCGCGCGGATCGAGATCCCCTGCTCGATGAGTCTCTTGAGATCTTCCTGTTCCTCGGGGGTGAGCATGCGGTTCCTCCTTGAGGGAATGGGCCAGGCGCAGGATCTGCGCGGACAACCGACGCCGACGCGCTTCCAACACGCGTCGTTCCACGTCGGAGAAGCCTGAGAGGTCGAGGCCGACCAGCGCGTCGAGGGCGCGCTCGACCTCGTCGAAGCGGCGTTCGATTTCCTGGGCCGTCGGGGAGAGCGGCGAGGAGCACGGGTCCGTGCGTTCTGCGAGGGCGCCGCCCGGGTCGCGCAGGAGCGTCTCGCGTGTGAGGTCGTCGGAGGCGGCGCGCCACGAGGCGATGGCGGCCTCGGCCTCGCGGGTGCGGAGGCCATGGCGCTGGATGGCGTCGGCGAGCCGTCTCTGGTCGGCATGGGGAAGCGGACAGAGGGCGTAGGCGACGGTGGCGGTGAGTCGAGCGGCATCGACGCGGGCGGCGAGGTCGGGGGCGAGCCTCCTCGCGAGCGTCAGCCGTCGCTCGGTCCATCCAGGACCGCGGCCGAGGAGGCCTGAGATGGCATGCGGCGAGAGCCCATCATCGTCGGCCAGGGAGCGCACAACGCGCGCCTCGTCCATCGGGCCGGCGGTCTTGCGGGGCGTGTTGGCGGCGAGCATGCGCGCCTTGCGGGCGGGGCCGTGGGCGTCTTCGAGGACGCAGGGGACGGTCGCGCGTCCGTCCTCTCTCCACTGGGTCAGCCTCTTGAAGCCGTCGAGGGCCTCGAACGAGCCGTCCGCGTTGGGGGCCACGCGGATCGGGAGCGGGGCGAGTTGTGTGTCGCGGTCCGTGTGTGGACCACGAAGCGTCGCGAGCGAGGTCCGCAGGGAGGCGACGGGGATTTCGGTCACGAGGCTCACGAGCGGCGGTCCTCGACGGGAAGGAGCTGGTAGAGGGGGTAGCGGTAGGCGATGAGTCCGCGTCCGACGAGATGGAAGCGGGCCTGGATGACGTCGCCCTCGCGGAGGCCGACTCTCTTGGCGATCGTGGAGTCCGCCCAGAAGGAGCAGCCGATTCGGTCGGCGGCGATGTGGAGGAAGAAGAAGAGCGCGATCTCCTCGAGGGAGAGCTCGGCGAGTCGGTCGCGCAGGCCGGCCCGCTGCGCGGGCACCCCCGATCCAGGCGAAGTGTGGCGGAAGCGTCCGCACGCGGGTCGGGTCGACGGGAGAGCGGTCGAGGGTCTGGGGGCTCACGGTGCGCGCTCCAAAAAAAGAAGTTGCGGATTCCCTGTTGGGGAGGGAGAGTTGAACTCTGGACGGGTTTTGTCCGGAGGAATTGCGGATGGACCTCGGGGTGACGATGGGCGCGGAGGTCCTGGAGGACAAGCTGGAGGATGCGCGCGAGCGGGGGCGCCCTCTGGGCCGGCGGGAGGCGACGTGGAACACGCGACGGTTGCCGTCGCGGTTAACGCCGGGCTGGACGAATCGACTCTGGGTGGCGTCTGCGGGCCGTTGGGTGGGGTACTTCCCGCTGTCTGGGGAGGTCCTCTGGAATCCCGACGACGCCTCGGCTCCTTACGCGATCATCTTCGATGCATCTCGTTGGACGCCGATACGGCCCACCCCGACCCCGCGCTTCCGAGGCTGGCGGTATCTCGATTCACCGCCTTCAAGCGCCGCTGAGCCCACCCATGCTCCTTCGCTGCCCCCGCGCGGGGCCAGCGCGAAGTAGATCCAAAGCACTCCTTGAAGAAGCGCGCCATCAAGCGCTGGATCTCCCCCACCGTCTGCTCCCCGAATTCCCCCAGCGGCCGTGACACGCGAGGACGTCGGCCCGGACGGAGCCAGCGGGACTGTCGGCATGAAGACGCGGGGATTCGCCTGAAAGGGCGCGGCATCGACGTGACATACCATGGTAGAGAACGCGGTTGACGAGATCATCGGTCAGGATCATGCAGGAGGATGCCATGAGAGTGATTCGCGTGTGGCTGACCATCGGCGCGTTCACCAGTCTGTGGTGCTGCGTCGGATGCTCGTCCCTCCTCCCATGGTCCACGCGGGGCGAGACGGAGGCGCAGGTGCTGCGCGCGCGCCTCGAGCTCGAGAGGGCGCTTCACGACTACGAACGCGACGATCGGCGGGATGCGGAGGGCCTGCGCCGGGCGGCGAGCGATCTGCGGGCGCGTGTCGAGTCGGGCGAGGTCCGCGACGAGGACTTGAAGCAGGAGTGCGAGCGCAGCCTGGGGGAGGTGGACGAGACGCTCGCGCGGCACGAGGCCGACCTGAAGGGGATCCGCGAGGCAGGTGGCGGGGACGATGGGGCTGGCCTTGATCCTCGCGGGCACGATCGCGATGGGGGTCGCGGGCCCCAGGCGGATCGTCAGGTCGTGCCTTACGGCGTGGTCCGGATGGACCTCGGAGTGGAGGGGCGGCAGCTCGCGCGACGGCTCGACCGAGGCGAGCGCACGCATGGACGCCCTGGACAGGGAGATCGATCGGCTGCGCGAGGAGGTGCGTCCCGGCGCGACGACGCCCTCGCCGGCGGCGATGCAGGCGGAGATCGCGGAGTTGAAGGCCGAGGTGGCGCGACTCCAGGGCCTCGTCACGCGGCACGAACGGGGGATTCAGGTGGTTCGCGAGACGCTGAACGAGATGGCGGAGTGCCAGCATGGGGGCACGGGCGAGCGGTCGCGCTGATGCTCGGCGGATCATGGACCGATCTCTTGCGGACGCCTGCTCCCCTTCCTGCACGGGGAGCTGTTCAAGAGCCGCTGCGAGGACCCGCGATGCGGTCGGCCTCCCTTCGCGGACGAGAGGGAGTACAGATCGCCCGAGCAGATCCCTCGCTGCGCATGCGGGCGGGACATCCGTCCACACGTCGTCTGGTTCGGCGAGGAGCCCCTCCAGATGGAGGCGATCGAGCGCCGGCTCGGGGAGTGCAACCTCTTCCTCGTCGTGGGCAGTTCCGGCTCCGTCTATCCCGCGGCGGGCTTCGCGCGCGAGGTCCAGTACCGTCAGGGGCGAGGCGAGGCCGTCAGCTCGCTCTACGTGGGGATCGAGCACCCCGAGAACGCGGAGGCGTTCGACGAGGTGCGGCTGGGCAAGGCGGGAGAGGTGCTCCCCACGCTCTTCACGCTGGCTTGATCGCAGGGGCGGCGGGGGGCGCGGCGATCACCGTGAGCGAGCGCCCGGAACCGGCCCGGCGGCACGTCTTGTGGCGACGATGGACCGCCACCACCGGGCGAGGGGGCGATCCGAGGTCTCGATCCACTCCCGCCGTTCCCGTTCGATCTGCTCCTCGCTCTTCCCTGCGCGTTCGCGCCGCAGAAGCTCGTGGATCTCCTCCTTCATCTTCACGCAATCGAATGCCTTGCCCTTCATCACGGCACGACCTCCGGCGGACTGTGAATCTCGATCTCACGATAGCCGTGGATCGGGTTGATCCCATTGTGCCCGCGGATCTTGTCGAAATGGACGATGTGCTGGAAATTCCAGCTCACGATCATGTCCGCTTGTGCGACGGTCGCCAAGGCAACGTGATGGGCGTCGGGGGAGGTCGAGGTAGGTGGCCCCTCGACTGGCTCGGGGCAAGCTCGGTGCGGGCGAAGGCGTCCTTCTCGCCGAGGGCGTCGGCGATGAGGGCGAGGATCAACGCCCCGACTCGCACCTCGTCCTGAACCCTCCTCGGTTGCACGTCATCCATGATACGGCCGAGTAGCCTCGCCAGCAAGACCCTCGCTCCGGCGCGGTGCCGCATGAGCGGCACGAAGGAGTACAGCGCCACGCACCGCTGGTCCAGCACCTCCTCCGCATCGAAGTCCCACAGGTGCACCACGTCGAGTGGGATCCGGGTCGCGGGTCGATTCCCCACGCGGAACGTGATCTCC
>Ga0209514_10008235_pt1 | contig 11944 bp, 9 predicted proteins | sample Subgrocontami58m_FD_187452 | JGI IMG/M metagenome (GOLD analysis project Ga0209514, IMG submission 187452) | Subsurface groundwater microbial communities from S. Glens Falls, New York, USA - GMW37 contaminated, 5.8 m (SPAdes) (version 3) | ecosystem: Environmental > Aquatic > Deep subsurface >...
CGCCCGCCGAACACGCCGTTCCTGCAGACGATGACCTTGTCTCCGGGAGAGACCAAGTTGACGAAGCAATACTCCATGCCGACCGAACCGGGGCCGGAGACCGGGAAGGTGAGCGCGTTCTTGGTCTGGAAGGCGTAGCGCAAGAGCGATTTGAGTTCCTCCATCATCTCGACGAACACCGGATCGAGATAGCCGATCGCCGGCAGGCTCATCGCCGCCATCACGCGCGGGTTGATCTCCGAGGGCCCGGGCCCCATCAGCGTGCGCTGCGGCGGATGAAAAGAATGGATGCGTTTGGGTGGTGCGAAATCGCTCATGGCGTCACTCCCCGGAAGATGCGACCCGAACAGATCGTCGGGGCGCGATTTGACTCGGACCGGCTTCTTGGCGTTGGCTTCGTTGAGCACTTCGACTGCCTCGACCTTGCCTTGGGTGGCACGCTCGACCTCCATCGCCCAGCGCGCCGGAACATAACCGGATTTGACCCAGTTGTTGACGACCGCGCGGTCCAGGCGCAAGCGCCGGGCCACCTCGGCCTGGCTGCCGAATATCAAAACCAACCGTTCAGCGCAGTTCATGTAAAAATTTTAGCATGACAAGCTGAGTTTGACAATTTCTGATCTGACACCCGGCTATTTCGGCGTCGGCAGAATCCTCAGCGGGGACGCTGAAACAGAAGAAAAGTCTTCTGCATCAAATGCTTTGTCGCCTTCTCCAGCGGGGAGACCGGTCGCGGAGACCGCCGGGAAATCGAACAGCTTGCGATCCAGCAGGTGCGAAGGGATGACCCGCTGCAGGCTGTTGAACACGGTCTCGACGCGGCCCGGGAACTCCTTTTCCCACCGCCGCAGCATCTGCTTCACCTGCTTGCGCTGCAGTTGGTCCTGCGAGCCGCACAGGTCGCAGGGAATGATGGGGAAAGCGCGCACCTCGGCGTAGCGCGCGAGATCCTTTTCCTTCACATACGCGAGCGGGCGTATCACCACGTGCCTGCCATCGTCCGATCCCAGCTTAGGCGGCATCGCTTTGAGCTTGCCGCCGAAGAACAGGTTGAGAAAAAAGGTTTCCAGGATGTCGTCGCGATGATGGCCGAGCGCGATCCGGGTGGCGCCCAGTTCGCCCGCCAGGCGGTAGAGCACGCCGCGGCGCAGGCGCGAGCACAGCGAACACATGGTCTTGCCTTCGGGGATCAGGCGCTTGACCGTGGAATAAGTGTCCTGCTCCGCGATGTGAAATTCGATGCCGAGCGACCTCAGGTAATCGGGCAGGACGTGGGCCGGATAGCCCGGATGCTTCTGGTCGAGATTGACCGCGACTATGCCGAACGCGATCGGCGCGCGCGCGCGCAGCTTCAGCAGCACGTCGAGCAAACCATAGCTGTCCTTGCCGCCCGAGAGGCAGACCATGACGCGGTCGCCGGCTTCGATCATGTTGAAATCGGCGATCGCCTGCCCGGCGAGGCGGCACAGGCGCTTCTCCAGCTTGTTCGCTTCGTGGCGCTGCTTGGCAAGCTGCTTCTGGTCGGGGAGGTTCATGAGGAAAGAATCGGCGGAATCAATGAGCAGATCATTCTACAGCCTGGCAGCGACGCGACCTACGATACTGCCCACGGACCCTTTTCGTAAACTTGCCTAGGGGCGGGTTACCGTGCATGAGCGCGTCGATCTGTTAGCGGTGATTCGATAGCCGCAGATTATTGCAAAATCGGCGATGTCGACAAGTACGTGGTCACCCAAGTGCGCAGAACTCATTTATGGCAACCCGGCAACTGCACGAAGGCGTGAACATCGCTTCAATTTGGCGACGTAATCCCCTGTCTTGGCAATCCAGGGTGCCATTCTGATACAATCTTCGCCACCAATACCGAAACCAATAACGCGGGGGGGCCAAGACGACAGCAACTGACCCAGCGTACCCTTACCGTAAGGGTAGAGCAGGTCCTTGCCGCTGTTTATTCGTATCAATTCCTGGCAATTTGACATTGCGGGGATTACGGCCAAAGCCCTTCGAATGCCACGATAAGCTCTGATGTTTTTTGAAGAAACTCAAATTCGGAGCGTGTACGATCTGATCCGCGCCGTGGAGGACCGTCGGCGCCAAAGGCGGATACCGATCTGGTTTCGTGGAGCCACTAATAAGGGCTACGAGCTGGTGCCGTCGCTTGGGCGTCGTCCTTTCGAGCTTGGCCAAGAACGGGCGCTCATCAACGTCTTCAAGCAGAATGCTGTTCAGTTTCTCGATCAGCGCCCGCCAAATCAGTGGGAGTGGCTATTTCTCGCGCGCCATCATGGGGTACCGACTCGCCTGCTCGATTGGACGGAAAGCCCGCTAGTTGGCCTGTACTTCGCGGTCTATTCCATGGACGGGTCGACCAGGAACGATCGGAAGGACGGCGCGCTGTGGGTTCTTTTGCCCACAGAGCTAAACCGGCACGCCAACATCGTTCTTTCTGATAGAAGCGCGCTCCCAATATTCGAGGACGATGACGACTACCTTCGCAACTACCTGCCGACCACCTTGGCGTCAGAGCAGGTCAGCAGCCTTACACCGGCGGCGGGCATCGCGATCCGTCATTCGAAACGGATGCAAGCGCAGCACAGTGTGTTCACCGTTACTCATCGAGACCAAACGCCGATCGAGGAAATTGGGAACGCCGGCCATATTGGTCGATACATCGTACCCGCCGGCGCAAAAGCGCGAATTAGGCGTCAGCTCGGCGCGCTCAGGATCGATCCCCTCAGCGTTTTCCCTGAGTTGGACAACGCCGCAAGAGTGGCACGGAGACAGTACGATGAATGAGTTTAGTATGGGCAAGTACCCACAAAGCTCTCTGCTGGTCGTCTATTCGGAACGTTATGAGATCGAGCTTAACCCCGAATATCAGCGAATCAGCGGAATCTGGACCCACGAAAAGCGGCAGCTCCTACTCGACTCGCTAATCAACGGCTTTGATGTCCCAAAACTGTACTTCCATGAATTCGTTCCGCCACGACGGAAGCACGGCAAGAAGTACAAATACGCAATCATCGACGGGAAACAAAGACTACAAACGATCTGGGACTTCATCGACGGCAAAATCGCCTTAGCGGAAGACTTTGAGTACCTGCGCGACCGAAGCATAAAAGCTGGTGCTCTCGATTACGCCGAACTCGCAAAGCGGTATCCAAACATTAAGCAGAGGTTTGACGCGACTGTTCTGGATATCATCACAATCCGAACAGATGACATCGAGTTGATCGAGGACATGTTTTCTCGATTGAACGAAGCTGTTCCACTGAATGCTCCAGAAAAGCGGAACGCCTTTGGCGGACCCATGCCCGAGGCTGTCCGCAAGGTTGCCCAACACTCATTCTTCATCAAAAACGTTCCGTTCGAGGACAAACGCTACCGTCACCGTGAACTCGCGACGAAGTTCTTATACCTTGAGTACTCAGATGGGATAGTAAACACGAAGAAAGCCGATCTTGACGTGTTTGTAAAGAACTTCAAGAAATGGCGACAAGAGGGATTGAAAAAGGGCAGCCCAGCTGCGGTCAATGCGCTGGTGCTCGCCGCGCAAACAGTGTTGTCCCGAATAGCGAATGTATTCGGCAAGTCGGATAGTCTACTTCGACAGGTTGGCATGATTACGCTTTTTTACAATCTCTATCGACAGATCGAGAAGGGAACAGTTGATCCAGTAAAGCGTGAACTCCTCGTTCAGTTCGAAAAAAAGCGGGATGCGAACAGATCTCTCGTCGAGGAACATGGTGAGGCTGGGAAGAACGTTGATACGGCGTTACTGGAATTCGACAAGCATTCTCAGACGCCCAATGATGCGTATGCGATTCGAATTCGTTTGGGCATCTTGCTACGCTATCTGAACAAGGCCGCTGGAATCAAGTACCAGAAGGAGGTCATTCAGGCCCAGGAGTAGCGCCGATCTGACAATAAGCGCTGCGACACTGGCACGACGAAAGGTGTTTAGTGCACGCGCAGTGGCACGGCGTCGTTATCAATATGGCGCGAGGTTAGTGCAGCCCCGCCAAGTTCCAGGGCGACGTCGCCCGCATCTCGCTGAATCAGATGATGATGGATTTTGCGGCCTACCTGCTCGACCAGCGTCACCGGAACCGCGTTTCCAATCTGACGAACCAATGATTTCCACGTTCCGAGAAATGCGTAATCGTCCGGGAAAGTCTGGAGTCTGGCACATTCACGTATGGTGAAGTATCGAATCGCTCCGTCTGGCGTGACGAGGATGTTCTCGCCGCCCGGAACACCATGCGCGCCGGCTTTTAGCGTTTTAGATGGCATGTCCAGTGGACTGCCCGTGTGGCTTCTATAAACCCGTGCGCCTGGCACGAAGATGTGATTGGCTGTCTCGGGTTCCTGGTCCCGCGGAGTTGGCAATGGTAGTCCCACTAAAGCGTCACGGATCGTACGCCATGGTAACAACTCGGGCGTGCCGTTCTTCTTGAGTTCTGCAATGCGTCTAGCGTACGACGGAGGCATCTCGGGCCGCAATCGTTGCGGGACCGAATGCCGTTTCCAATAGTCGCCGGATACCCATTGATCCCATAGGAGCGCATCGAGCGAATGTGTCGCGGAAGGGAATTTCCAGCCCACCTCCATGTCCGCCCGGAAGGCGACGATGAACACCCTTTCACGTCGCTGGGGTACGCCGAAGTCCGCGGCCTGGAGGACGCGATCGTTAACGTCATACGTGAAGGCGTCCTTAGGCGTTCGATGCGACAGGCACCGCAACCGGACTAGATGCGACGGCCATTTTTCACGCGACTTCTTCTCAACCGTCGGAAAACGGAGCTGCAATAGAAGGTACTCGAAATATCGTTCTAGACGACCTCGAAGGAGACCGGTCACGTTTTCGATCAATACGGCTGGTGGTTGAAGTTCCCTGACAGCGCGAATCATGTCAGGAAACATATTTCGGTCGTCACTGTGAGCACGTCGCTTTCCCGAGATGGCAAAAGGCTGACACGGCGGACCCCCAGCGAGGAGATCTATGCTCTTGTAAGTCTTGAAGTCGATGGATGAGACATCCTCTTCACGAAGCGGCCACTCCGCAACTGGTTGGATGCGAGCTTTCTGATTATGGCGAATAGTCTGGCATGCGGCTGGATCACGTTCGATAACGGCAACGTGGCTGAAACCAGCACGGGAAAGTCCAAGCGCTAGGCCGCCCGCTCCGGTGAATAATTCAAGCGAAGTCTTTATCATCGCCGTCCAGGAATCGCTGAATGCGGCGATTCAAACGATCGGGATTACGAAGCTCGCATTCCCAAATAATGAGGGCACGCCAACCGCCGCGTCGAAGGGCCTGAAGATTGCGACGGTCGCGTTGACTATTCATCGCGAGTTTCGGTAACCAAAAATCCAGTCGCGATTTCGGCAAACGAGCCAAATGACACCGAGGATTCCGATGACGATGCCAAAAGCAGCCGTGGACAAAGATAACCTTCCGACGACTTGCGAATACTAGGTCCGGCCGGCCTGGCAGTCGGCCGACATGCAGCCGATAGCGATACCCGAGTGACCACACGAGTCGGCGGACGATCAATTCCGGAGTCGTATCTAGCGCGTGAATACGACCCATTCGTTCACTGCGCTGTTCGGGCGTCAGCGTATCCATGGTCAAGTCTCGAGCCAAACGACACGCTCGACGAGGAGCTTCGTCGCAGCGTCCTCGACGAGTCGCCGGGCTCGATCCTCGCGATATCGCCCTACCGCGCGAACAAACACTGCCGCGAACGGACGTGTTGAGCCTTGTGCGAATGTTCGCTCGTGGAGCGCCATTAGAACAGCCTTCCACGACGATGCAGGTCCCCAGCAGATGACGCGTCCATCCATGAGTCTTCGCCCATGTGGCTTTATGTGCGAATCCGCGATCACCTCCGCATCAATGCCAAGCGCCCGCGCACACCTAGTCCAATCACCGAGTCTCGCACGGCTGTACGGTTTGAAGATCGCGTCCTTCAGGTAGACCCGCACTCGTGGCGGGGCCATGTAGCGCGCCAAAACGCCTCCGATGTTTGGATCCTGCGTCCAATGCTCGTAGTGGCGGGTCTTATCCGCTGCGGAAAGGTCGCTCCAGCCGACCTCCTCCGCCTTTGCCCATACCTGGCGGCGAAGCTCCGCCCGCACGTCCTCTGGCACAGTGACCGCCACCGGGCTCATTGCACACCACCTGGGCTGGCGGGCCTCGGATAGTCCAAATGGGGAAGGTCGATCTGCGGATCGTCCTGACGGAGCAGCAGTGAGGCTTGATCCAACATCCACTCGCGCAAGAAGTTGCCAGCAGACTGATCGCTGAAGCTCACAAGGCAACCACCGAGGCCTATTCGTTCAATCTCACCGCCGCGGACAGCGCGATCGAGCTCAACCACCTCCGCGACCCTTCTTAAATCAGTTACGAAATCCAAGACGATGACCTCGTCCTTTCGAGAGCTAAGACGAAGACCGCGCCCAAGCTGTTGGACAAAGATCCGCCGGCTGTGCGTAACGCGCATGAATACGATCATATCCACGTCTGGGAGATCAACACCTTCATTGAACAAGTCGACGGTTGTCATGAACTGGTACTCCCCCGCGCGAAATCGCGACAGCTTCCGCTCGCGCTGACGCGCATCATCCTCGGATGAAATCTCTTCTGCACGAAACCCAAAAGCGCGAAGCATGGCGGCGAATTCGCGCGCATGCGCGATCGAGGGACTAAAAATGATACCCCCGCGCCGATGATTTGTTTGGAACACCTCAGCGATGATTCGTACGACTTCTTCGTCTCTGGTTGGCAGAATCAGCCTGCGATTCAATTGCCCTAAGGAATAGCGGTGGGCCGAGAGATCCTGAACCAACTCCCAATCAATATTGTCCGCAAGGAGCCGGTAATCAACGTCGCAGAGGAACCCTCCCTGAAGGCCCTCCGCGATTCCCATGCGCACAAGCGCCGGACCGAACATTTGTTCGATGTCGTAGTCGTCTCCGCGCCAGGGCGTCGCCGTCATGCCTGCCCGCATCGGAGGCGCGAGCGCCGCCAACGTTTGAATGAACGTGTCCGCGCCCACGTGGTGTGCTTCGTCAACTACAATTAGTCCAAACGACGGGAGAGAATCGCGCCTGCGGTGTACGCTTTGGATTGTCGCGAATGTGATCCCTTCCCAAAACGAAGGTGTCTCGCCGTCAAGCAAGTGGTGAGTTGGAACCCATTTCGGCAGTTGAAACCAGAACGATTGATGAAGCTGTTGAACTAGGTCGCGAGTATGCGCGAGAACAAGTACGCGGTCGCCTCGAACGCGGCCATCACGAAGCAAATCCGCGACGACCTCGCTGATCACAACAGTCTTTCCAAGTCCAGTGGCGAGAACTACTAAGCCACGGCCGGTGTCGAGTAGACCCTCGCGCATCCGAGTCGACGCGGACTCTTGGTAATCGCGAAGTGTGCGGCACGCGGGAGGGTACTCAGGAGTGCGCGCCATCAGTTCCAGCAATGCACGGGGTTCGAACAGCCTTACTTTCAGGCCGAGACGTTCCAACCGCGCTCGCTCCTGGAGGAGCCCTTCACTGGGTGGTCGAGAAGTCGCAACGACAAGGCAGGATGCACCGTAGTATCGACCGGCTTCAACAACTTCGTCGATGGCGGCGCGAGGTGCCATCGAGTTAGTCGTGTGTTTGCACTGCGTGACCCATAGCTGCCCGTTTCTTACAGCCAAGATGTCGGCGCCGTGATCGCCGGTGCCACCAACGATGCGAACGTCCTCATAGCCGTTCGCCAGGAAAAGTCGCGCGACGTCACGCTCGAAGGCCTGCCACGGCCCGTTCAGCAACCGTCGATGGTCCAAGAAACCTTCTGACCGATTCAACCGTCGCCCCCAGGACTCGTTACTTTGGCGAGCAGCTCCAATGCAAGCGCCGCTCTCAGCAGTCGTTCGCGGCCGTAGAGAGGGGCATCATCCGGATCGAGTTCTTCGAGCCACACGGCGTCCTCCAGTAAGCCCAAGAAATGTTCTAGGGTTCTGCGTCTGGCCTCTTCCGTAATTAGCGGGTTGTTGTAATTCAGATTTTCATATTCTTCACTCCAGTAGTGGCCGTCGAAGAATAGTTCCGGATGGTGTTCGATGATTGTGAGCAGCGTCCGACGGGGCGCATACTCCAAGAAACGACCTTCGTCGATGACGCCTTGTGGTTGCTTAACGGCTCGGCTGGCCATTTTCTGATGAACCGCACTTTGTTCGGTGGGCGTCAGCTCATCAAAGAGTGATCGACTGTCCGCTGGCGCGATCGCGCCGCGTAGACTCCTCGCGACGGACGTCAGTGCGTCGGCGGCTTCCACGGAGAGGGCTACTGGATCGAGGCTGTTCCTGGCGCCATATTTGTCACGGAGACCCGCAAGCACCTGCGCAAACGGCGGCGCGTTTGGATTGCCACGTTGACGATCCAGTGCCTGGAACGCCAGCTCGACCAGCAGCGCATCTAACGGCGTCAGCGTCGCCGAACCAAATACGTCGTGGTCGGCTCGGATAAGAAACTCCGAGCCACCGGCTGGCAATGCCTTGAACCTCCACGGAATATCACGCCCGTCAAGACCAGGATCATCGATAGCAACTTCGAACGCGGTAATGTTCCAACGAATCTCCGTGAGGTCGTCTCGATATTCTTGAGTGAGAGACGGGATCGGTATGCGAGGCGGCGGGGGTGGTGGAATCAGCTGAGGCGGTGCCGGCTCTCGTACTCCGGGATGCGGAGGTCCAAAGTCGTCGATATCCGGGCCATGATGTGGGCCCCGTGCCGTAGGAGGTGCTGGAGGCGCGAGCAGTTCGCGATCCGCCTCCTCGACTAGCTCGTACCATTTCGTATCTGGTTGATAGTCGTTCTCTCCGGCATAAAAGTGTTGGGCCATCTCCTCGGCGCGTTCGTTGTCCGGGACAACAAGAAGTTTGGCGTATGCACCGGCGACCTTTGGTTTCGGACTGCTGCGCCGGAACGCCTGGTAGAGCCTGTACAAAGGAGAGTTGTTCTCACCGAAGCCGATCTCACGTGCCTTGTCCGGCCTGAGAGGGCCTTCGCCGCGAACAATTCGAACCATTTCCTCCCAAGCGGGATCGTTCCGGTCAAATCGGTCTTTCATATATGTGACGCGGCAGTGGTCAAGGTGAACCTCCCCGACGATTCGCCCTCTGTTGCGAGGATCGTCAATCGGGTACTCGGCCTCGGTGCCAATGTCGTCACTCCAGTAGAACAAATCCTTGTTGCCGATCTCGATCTTGCGCCCGTGCCTAATGAAATCGAGTCCGAATTCCTGAGCGCTTAGATACCGTTGAACCCCAATCCAGCCGCGTACACGGCGCTCACGTTGAACAACGGCGTCTCGTTTCCCGCACGCGGGACAGTTCGGTATTTCAGCGCCTAGCCACTGCCAGCAGCGAACGCAATAAGGGCGCGGTCCGAGCCTGTTATCGATCTCTTGAAAGGCGTTCACTAAACCGAGTCGCATCTGAACCGTCCTGTCAGGCGATGCAGCCTCGCCCCAGACGCAGTGTTGCCGACCGCGAAGGGTCGTGGTGTTCAACCCCAGCTTGAAAGAAATTGGAAAACCGTCTGGGCGGAGCATCGCGGAATATATTCGCTGAAGCTCCTTCGCTATACGTCTTTGATTGGCTGTCCTCGATAGCCACTGCCGTTGTTCTGGCTTGAGGCGTTCAATCGTTACCTCCGTTCCGTGCTCGTGTGGTTCTGCTTTCGGTCTTGTCAGCATTGGACACATGAAGCTTCGCTCGCCAACGAGTCGCTCGAAGTCGATTTCCACGCCATACCATTCGGCGTCGTTTTCGCGCGTGGTCCAGACCTTCGTCAAAATGCCAAGCCGGGCGGTCGCGATGTTGAACCCCATCCCGAACATGCCCAGGCTGCCGACGGGGTCGTTACTAGTCCACCCTGCGCGAACAGCCTTTTCCAGCGTATCCGCATCCATGCCTGGACCAGTGTCTCGGACCGTCACCTTAGCGGACGGCGTGTCGGACGTCGGCAGGTTCACCTGAACCTCGGTATGCTTGATCTCGCGTTCGGCACGACGCGATGCGAGAAAACCGTCGATTGAGTTATCGATTAGCTCAGCCAGACAGCGCCATTGGGGAAGATTGATTTCCCCGAGCATCGGCAGGATCCGAGGGTCTGGTTGGAGATTGAACTCCCTGGTGCTTGAAGAAGTAGGCATGACGAAGTCCTGTGCATGGCAAGGCGACTGATATTTCGAAAATTAGGGCAAGCAATCCCGCTGCGAACATGCTTCCCATATACGAACTTGTAGCCGCGAGCTCATTGGTGCGCGCCTAGCCGCGCATAGAATATCTTATATTCAATGCAGCTGCCTTTTCCCGATGAGAGCTGCCGGTTCTGAGCGTCTTTTGGATGGTTCTTCGACGTTACGGCTAGTGACAGTTAGCCACATGGCAATTTCAATCATGCTTAGCGACAAAGCAATATGCCGTCATCAGGCCGGCGCGCGCGCGTGCAGGACCGGGCCTAACGCAGCCGATGTCCGGCGCCGGATGGAACGAAAACTACGCGTCAGCACCTGTCACCAACTCTTGCAGTGGGCGGGTATTGTTGTCCCTCGCGCGGAGTCGAACAGCCCGGGTGTTCAAGGCGGAGACATCCGCATCCAGTACGAGGCGACGCGATACCGATCGTTTGACGGCGTCCGAGTTGAGATCGGCAATTGTGTCGCTTCGCTCAGAGCGCCAATCCGCGGTGCGAGACGCGACTTAGGGCGACCTAATTCTTCGAGCAATCCTGTCGACGGGCAGCTCCGGGGAAGCATTTTAGAGGCTTACGCTCCTGCCACCATCCACCGCGATGGTCTGCCCGGTGATGTAGGGCGCTTCTGCAATCAGGAAATACACCGCGCGGGCGATGTCATCGGGTTCGCCGATGCGCTTGAGCAGGGTATGCGAAATCACGCGCTGGCGCGTCACTTCGTCGAAGGCCCCGTCTTCGGGCCAGGCAATCGGACCCGGCGCGACCGCGTTCACGCGCACCTCGGGGCCGAGCTCGCGCGCGAGCGACCTGGTGAGGCCGGCGAGCCCGGCTTTGGCAACGATGTAGACCACATAGCTTTTCAACGGCAGTTCGGCGTGGATGTCGGTGACGTTGACGACGCAGCCGGACGATTTTTTCAGATACGGCGCCGCCGCCTGGGACAAGAACAGGGGCGCCTTCAGGTTCGCGCCGATGAGATCGTCCCAGTTCGCCGCGCTGATCGCGCCTACGGGCGTGGGGTAGAATGCGGAGGCGTTATTGACGAGCGCGTCGAGCGAACCGAAACGCTCGACGCAGGTTTTCACGATTTCCGGGAGGCCGGCGGTCTCCAGCAAATCGGCCCTCACCAAGATCACCGACTGGGCGCGCTGCAGGTTGAGTTCGGACTGCAGGGCATGCGCTTCGCGTTCCGACGAATGGTAGTGCAGCGTCAGATTGGCGCCCGCGCGGTGCAGCCGCCGCGCGATCGCGGCGCCGACCCGCTTGGCCGCGCCGGTAATCAGGATGGTCTTGTTTTGCAGTTGCGCCGGCATGATTTGAAGATTTTACCGGATTCGCGCACCATATCGAGTACGTCTGTCGAAAACCTCCGCCGAATATGTCTGAATTGCCCACCCCTCCTGCGGAAGCGCTCGCGCACAGCGAAAAACTCGCCGCGCTGATCCGCGGCGATATCGCCGCCAATGGCGGCTGGATTCCGTATGCGCGCTACATGGAGCTGGCCTTGTATGCGCCGGGTCTGGGCTATTACACCGCCGGCGCGAGAAAACTGGGGCGCGATGGCGATTTCATCACCGCCCCCGAAATGACTCCGCTCTACGGCCAGACGCTGGCGCGCCAGGCGGCCGAGGTGCTGGAATCGGGCCTGGATCAGATCCTGGAAATCGGCGCCGGCTCCGGCGCCCTCGCC
>Ga0209514_10008236_pt1 | contig 11943 bp, 9 predicted proteins | sample Subgrocontami58m_FD_187452 | JGI IMG/M metagenome (GOLD analysis project Ga0209514, IMG submission 187452) | Subsurface groundwater microbial communities from S. Glens Falls, New York, USA - GMW37 contaminated, 5.8 m (SPAdes) (version 3) | ecosystem: Environmental > Aquatic > Deep subsurface >...
GGTGCAGGGGGCCGGTCCGCAGAGGACGCCGAAGGCGCCTCCCCGGGGGAAGCCGAAGGGCCGCCGGCGGCGATGGCGTCGCCCCGGGCTTGCGAAGGTCGCCCCCGCGCTCGTACGATCCGCGTCTCATGGGCGAGACGCGATGACCCGCATCGTGCAGAGGAGGGACTCGTGATCCGCGTGACATCGGATGGCCATCCTCCACGCCGCCAGATGCTGGCGGCCATCCTCCTTGTCATCGCCGGCGCGCTCGCCGGGGAGGAGGCCTCCAAGGACGACCGGGCACGCGCGTTCGACCTCCGCGCCAAGGCGATCGCGCTGTTCGAGCAGGGGAAATACGCGGAGGCCAGGGACGCCGCCGAGACGGCCGTCTCGTTCTCGGACCGCGCCCTCGGCGCCGAAGACGCGGCGACGGGCGACTGCCTCCAGGTGCTCGCAACGTGCCTTCGGCAGTTGGGGGACTTCCAGCACGCCCGGACCATGTACGAGCGGGCCCTGGCGATCGGCGAGAAGGTCGACGGGCCGGATCATCCCAGCACGGCGGCGAAGGCAATGGCGCTGGCAAGCTGCCTGGGGAAAATGGGAGACGACGAGGCGGCCCTTCCGCTCTTCGAGCGGGCGGCCGCAATCCTCGAGAAGGCCCAGGGAGCGCGGAGCCGCGACACCGCCGCCTGCCTGATGAACCTGGGACGGTGCCTCCTGCGGCTCGGGAGGGTGAGGGAGGCCTGCAGGACCTGCGAACGCGCGCAAGGCGTTCTCGAGGCGGTCCAGGGGCCCCGGCATCCGGACACGGCGCTCGGCCTCTCCGTGCTCGCGCAATGCCTTCGATCGGCGGGCGACTCCAAGGCGGCCCTCGAGCTCCTGCGCCGCGCCTTCGCGATCCAGAAGGAGACCGTGGGCGAGGACCACCCGGCGACGGCAGACACGCTTCACTGGATGGCCCTGTGTCATCGAGACCTCGGCGACCTCGACACCGCTCGTCGCCTCCATGAACGCGTGCTCGCGCTGGACACGAAGGGCTATGGGCCGGAGCACCCGCTCACGGCGTCGAGCATCAACGACCTGGGGATCTGCCTCCGGCTCATGGAGCAGTGGACGGAGGCCGAGGCGAAGCTCAAACAAGCGATGGAAATCCGCCAGAAGGTGCTGGGGCCCGAACATCCGGAGACCCTGGCCAGCCTGAGCAACCTCGGATCCTGCGCCTTCGCCGCCGGCCGCTTCGACGAGGCACGCACGATCTTCTCGCGTCTCCTCGAGATCCAGGAGAAGACCCTCCCTGCCGATCACCCCGGGCTCGCGGACACGCTCCTCAGCCTCGCGGGATGCCTTAGGCACGACAAGGACCTGCCTGGGGCCCAGGCCCTGTGCGAGCGCGCCCTCTCGATCCAGGAGAAGTCGCTGGGAGCGGACCATCCGCGGACCCTGGAGGGGCGCTACCACCTCGCTTGCTGCCTGAGCGATCGCGGCGACCGCCAGAAGGCGCTCGCCCTCTTCGACCAGGCCGCCACAGGCGCAGAGAGGGTGCTCGGGGCGCTGCACCCAATGACCGCCGAGTACCTGGTCGGAGAGGCGGAGTGTCTGGAACAGATGGGCGACGTGAAAAAGGCCGCCGCGCTCCGGGTGCGCGCCTGGGAGGCGGACCGGCACGCGTTGCGAATCCTCCTGCCGGCACTTTCCACGACCGAGAGGGTGCGGGCACTGGAGGTCCGGGCCGATCAGCTGGCAGGTGTCCTGTCGGCGTGGGCGGACGACCCCCTCCTGTCCTACGGCGCCGCGCTGGAGTGGAAGGGTGTGGGGCTGCGGTTCGACTCCACGACCGCGGGGCTCGCGTCTGGCGCTCCCGCAGAGGCCAAAGCCCTCGCCCAGCGCCTGGCGGAGGAGAGAAGGGATCTGGCGCACCTCGCGCTCCTGGGGGACGGCTCGGCGCCTGGGAGTCCTCCTGTCCCTTGATGGGGCTCTTGCGACCGTGCCTCTCGGGCTTCTGCCGGAAGGGGACGGGTTCCTCCTCGAGAGGCTCGCCATCGCGCACGTCTCGAGCGGCGCGGGGCTGGTCATCGCTTCGCGCACGAAGCGCGCCGAGGGGGGGCAGGGCCTCCTGGCTCTTGGAGGCGTCGACTACGGCGGCGCGGGGAAGCCCTGGTCGGCCCTCGCGGCCACCGGCGCCGAGGTCGAGGACGTCGAGGCTCGCTTCAGGCGCAAGGAGCCGGGCGGGGTCGTCCGCCGACTCACCGGTGGCCTGGCCGACGAGGCGGCCTTCCTGCGGGAGGGACCGAAGGCGCGCTACATTCACGCGGCCACGCACGGGTACTTCGATCTCGATCACCTCCGCGTCGCGTGCGGTTCTGCGCCATCGCGCGGGCTCGCGGGGAGGGTCTCCGCGGGAGTTGGTGGCGAGGCGAGCGGAGCCGCCGCCTCCCCGCTCGGCGCGGGATGGAACCCCCTCCTCCTCTCGGGCATCGTCCTCGCCGGCGCCAATGACAAGCACGACGGTGGCGAGGATGGCTGGCTCTCCGCGGAGGAGCTGCAGTCGATCGACCTTCGCGGCTGCGAGCTGGTCGTGCTCTCGGCGTGCGAGACGGGGAAGGGCGAGCTGGCGGCCGGCGAGGGCGTCCTGGGCATCTCCCGGGCCCTGGCGGTCGCAGGCGCGCGGAGCTTCATGCTCTCCCTGTGGAGGGTGCCAGACGCAGAGACGAGGGGGCTGATGCAGGCGTTCTACGACGGTCTGTGGAAGGAAGGGCACTCTCCGGAGGAGGCGCTTCGCGGCGCGCAGCTCGCGGTCCTCTGCGCAGACCGCGAGTCGGGGAGGTTCCGTCCCTCGACGTGGGGGGCGTGGTTCCTCACCCGGTGAACGACCGTCTTCGAGGCGTCGATGCGCACCTCGGAGGACGTTGGGGTGGTGGCCCGACACGCTGCGGGATCCGCACGGCGTTCATCACCGTGTCGAAGCTCCTGTGCTCGTGGGCCTGTCCGGCAGCCAGCGCTGCCACGAGAGGAACGCCTCGGCTGTCGCAGCCGAGATGGATCTTGGTGCCGAATTCGCCTTGCGAGCGGCCTGGCGCGTGGACGCGGATTCGCCGGTCTGACCCGCTCGCGCCTCTTCAGTGGCTTCGGCGTCTTCCGTGGGCCGACGTGACGGAATCCGGCGGCTCCGACCGCGTCCGCTGACAACCGGTGGCGCTCCGGTGTAGCGCCCCTTGCGTATGCGTTCTTGACGCGCACGAGAGCGGCGTTCGCACGAGCGAAGCGCGGGCGCGAGATCCCCTTCGACTGGCATCCCCCTTGCCGCATCCACCGTCCAGAGGGATGAAGATGCCAGCCGAGAACTCTACTCGCGAATCACCCCCGCCCGAGAGCCTCCAGAGACCCTCCTACCGCACACCAGCCGAGGCCGCGCGCGCCCCTCCGTGACCGCAACGGCCCCCCGCGCCGCAAGCCGCGCCCGTACCCGTCCACCCCAGTTCACGGAGAAGCCTCCCATGACCATTTGCACCACCTGCGGGACCCACTACGACGAGGTCCGCTGGGCGCCGACACTGCCGACCGGCACCTTCCGCGCCACCAGGCAGTCGTGCCCCGCCTGCAGCACCGGGCGCCTGCCCCGCTGGGGCGTCGCATGGGAGGAGATCTGGACCACGGCCGAACATACCCTCGCCGTCACCCTGCTCGCGGGGGTGGTCTGGCTCGGCCTCGCCCTCGGGACCGGCGCTGCGCTGCCCTTCCTGTGGCCGATCCTGGGCCTCGTCGCCGCGCTCGCCGTCGACCACGGATCGCCGCTCGTGCCGCTCTTCGCGCGCCGCAGGATCGTCCTTGCGTCGGTCTGGGGCGCCCTCGCACTTCTCGAGACCGTCGCCATCCTCTGCGGCATGCCCCCGGAGGGTCTTGTCGCCCTCGGATGGCTCGCTGTCGCCGGGCTCATCGCGGGCCTCGTCGGCTCCGTCACCCTCACCGTGCGCTCGCGCCAGCCGGGCGGACAGACGAACCTCATGGCGCGCCGCGAGAGGCAGGCCGCGTGAGGGCGCCCTCACGGGCGCCTCTCCACGGCGCCCTGACGGGCGCCTCTCCAAGGACGCCTATTGACTTCGCGGAGCCCGGCGACGATAAAGGGTGCGGATGAAGCATGTCGCCACCCTGATTGCGCTCGTCACCTACGTCGCGGCCGGAGGCCTCGGGTTCAACGAGGTCGCCTGCGTCCACGGCGACTCCAGGGAGTGCGTCCTCCCGCTCGAGGAGACGTGCAGCGCGTGCGAGACTTCCTGCCCCGATGACGGGGCCGAGTCCATCTGCGCGAGCCCGTGCGGCTGCGGGCCGTGCGTCGACCTGCTCCTCTCCGCGAGCCTGCTGACCGACGCCCCAGCGGCCGCGCCCGACGGAGGTGCCCTCGTGTGCGAGGGGCCCATCCCCCTCGTGACCGCTCCCGCCGGCGAGCTCCAGCTCGCCCACCCCACGGGCCCGTCGCCTCCCGCGACCGCCCCTCCCATCGTGACCCGCTGCTAGATCCCCTCCCACCGGGACTCCGCCTCGGGAGTCTGTTCACATTTTGTGACTCCCTTGCGGGAGTTACTCCAAAGCGCCCTTGCGGGCGCTACTCCATGGAGGAAATACCATGTCCCGCATCCTGCCCATCCTCCTCCTCGCCGCCGCCCTCTGCGCCGACGACGGGAAGCCCGCGCCCCGCAAGCTCACCGACCGCGTCGAGATCGAAGGCACCATCGTCTGCATCGGGTGCACGCTCGAGAAGCAGGACGGCGCGGATGCCCAGTGCACCCTGAACTCCAAGCACGCGCAGGGCCTCCTCCTCGACGATGGCACTCTCTGGACGTTCGTGGACAACGCGCGGGGACACCTCGCCATCACGAACGCCAAGCTCCGCGACAAGGTGGTCAAGATCCTCGGCTGGAAGTCCCCGAAGGCGCAGTACCTCGAGGTCTCGAGGTACCAGGTCAAGGACGGCGACAAGTGGGTCGGCTACGACTACTGCAAGAACTGCGGGTTCGAGGTCGGCGACTACCACGACACGGGTGTCTGCGAGGACTGCGAGAAGGAGTAGGCGATGAAGAACAGCATCTTGACGGCCTCGGTGTTCCTCCTCCTGATCTCGCTCTTCGGGATGGCAGCGACCGACTGGAAGCTGCCGTGGGCGGCCAAGCCCGGCCACGGCACGGATTGGTGCGAGGAGCACAAGGTCGAGCAGTCGAAGTGCACGATCTGCAACCCGCAGCTCGCGCGCGGCGGGACGTTCGCCGTGCGGGAACGCGACCCGCAGCCGGGCGAATGCCCGAACACGCTCGTCAAGCTCACGCTCGGCCCTGACGTGGCCAGGCAGGCGAATCTCCAGTACTTCACGGTGGAGGCCAGGCCCCTCGAGGAGAGCGTCCGAGGCAACGCCGAGACCCTCTACATGCCAATCCAGTACGCGCGGATCGCCCCGCGCATCGCGGGGGTCGTTCGCGAGGTGAAGGCGCCCCTCGGCCAGGACGTGGATGCCGGCGCGCCCCTCGCCGTCATCGAGTCCTCGGAGTTCGCGCAGGCCAAGTTGGAGCACCTCCAGGCGCTCGCGATCCTGGACCTCCGCCAGAAGAACTGCGCCCAGGAGAAGCAGCTCTACGACAAGAACATCACGACCGGACGGGAGCTCCTTCTGGCCACTTCGGATCTTGAGCAGGCCAGGCTGTCCTTGGAGCGCACCTCGCGGCGGCTCATGAGCCTGGGCCTTTCCCCCGAACAGGTCGAGGAGGTCGGCGCGAAGCGGGACTCCTCCGGGCTCATGAGCGTCGTCGCCCCGTTCGCGGGAACGGTCGTGGAGGCCTCCGCCGTCGCTGGCGAGATCGCCGCGCCCGAGCGTCCGATCTTCGGCATCGCCCTGCTCGATCGCCTGTGGGTGTCCATCGACGTCGATGTGGCGGACCTCTCGAAGATCGAGAAGGACCAGCGCGTGTCGTTCGTCGTCGAGGGGCTGGCCGGGCAGAAGTTCGTCGGCAAGGTGGTCGCGGTCAGCGGCGAGGTCGACGACCGGACCCGGACGGTGAAGGTGTACGCCGAGGTCAAGAACACCCAGCGACTCCTGAGGGCGAAGATGTTCGGGCAGGCCCGGGTCACCATCAAGTCCGCGGAGCCGAAGATCGTGATCCCGAAGGACGCGGTCCAGACCGATGGGGACTGCTACTTCGTGTTCGTCGCGCCCACGGCCAACGTGTTCCACTCGCGCAAGATCGACCTCGGAGCGAGGTATGACGGCCGCTACGAGGTCGTCGGAGGGCTCGCGCCGGGCGAGAGGATCGTCACCACGGGGAGCTTCCTCCTGAAGACCGAGGTCATGCGCGGCGCCATGGGCGCCGGCTGAACCGACGACTAGCCGACCGCGGAGCGGTTGTTCATGCTCAACTGGATCATCGACGCCTCGCTGAGGAACAGGAACCTCGTCCTCTTCGTCGCCGCGATCGCGGCGGCGGCGGGCGTGGTCTCCATGAGCCAGCTCTCCATCGACGCGTTGCCCGATGTGACCGACGTGTTGGTACAGATCAACACGGTCGCGCCCGCGCTCAGCCCGCAGGAGGTCGAGCAGCAGATCAGCGCGAAGGTCGAGCAGACGATGGGCGGGCTGCCGAACCTGAAGCTCGTCCGCTCGATGTCGAAGTTCGGGCTCTCGCAGGTCACGGTGGTCTTCGAGGACGGGACGGACCTCTACTTTGCCCGCTCCCAGGTCCTGGAACGCCTCCAGTCGGTGGAGCTGCCGCAGGGGCTGGAGCGGCCCACGATGGGCCCCGTGGCGACGGGCCTCGGCGAGATCTACCACTACATCATCACCGCCCCCAACGGGGACCTGACCGACACGCGCGTGCTCCACGACTGGATCGTGAAGCCGCAGCTCCTGTCCGTCCCAGGCGTCGCGGAGGTCAACTCCTGGGGCGGCTTCGAGAAGCAGTTCCAGATCGTCGTCGACCCGGTGAAACTCCTGAAGTTCGGCCTGACGCTCAAGGACCTGCTGGAGACGCTGGAACGCTCGAACAAGAACGTGGGAGGCGGACTCGCGACCGGTTCAGGCGAGAGCCTCCTGGTGCACGGGATCGGCCTGGCGACGAGCACGGAGGCGATCGGGGGCATCACGATCACCTGCGTGGACGGCCGCCCGGTGCGGGTCCGGGACGTCGCAGACGTGGTGGAGGGGCACGAGGTCCGCCGAGGCGTCGTCACCGCCGAGGGACAGGGAGAGGTCGTCCTCGGCCTGGGATTCATGCTCATGGGGCAGAACAGCCACGTCGTGGCGGAGCGCCTGCGGGAGAAGATGGAGGAGGTGAAGAAGTCCCTCCCCCAGGGGACCCGGGTCCGCCTCCTCTACGATCGAACGGAGCTGGTCGACATCGTCATCAAGACGGTGAAGAAAAATCTCTTCGAAGGGGCGCTCCTGGTCATCGCGGTCCTGTTCCTCTTCCTCGGCCACTTCCGCGCCGCGGTGGTTGTCGCGGCAGCCATCCCGTTGTCGATGCTCTTCGCGTTCAGCCTGATGCTGCGCGCGGGGATCGCCGGCACCCTGATGAGCCTGGGGGCGATCGATTTCGGGCTGATCGTGGACAGCTCGGTCATCATGATCGAGAACACGGTGCGGCGCCTGGCGGAGGACCGCTCCGACCGCTCGGTGCTCGAGGTCGTGGCGGCGGCCTCGAAGGAGGTGCGCAAGCCCACCATGTTCGGCGAGCTGATCATCATGATCGTCTACGTGCCGATCCTCGCCCTCTACGGCGTGGAGGGGAAGCTCTTCCGCCCCATGGCGCTGACGGTGATCTTCGCGCTGACCGGGTCGCTCGTCCTCTCCCTCACGATCATGCCCGTCCTGGCGAGCTACTTCCTCACCCGGCGGAACGCCTCCCACGGCGAACCGTGGATCGTGAGGGCTCTCAAGTGGCTCTATCGCCCCGCGGTGCGGTTCGCTGTCGAGCACCGGGCCCTGGTGCTGGGCAGTGCGCTTATCGTGGTGGCCGGCATCGTCCCGATCGCCCGGAAGCTCGGCTCCACCTTCATTCCGAAGCTGGACGAGGGGTCGCTCGTCATCAACGTGGTGCGATTCCCGGGGATCTCCATCGAGGAGTCGGTGCTCGCCGCCACGCAGATCGAGCGTCTCCTCAAGGAGAACTTCCCGGACGAGATCCAGTCGATCTGGACGCGCACGGGGACCCCCGAGGTGGCCACGGACCCGATGGGCATCGAGGTGAGCGACGTGTTCATCATGCTCACGCCGCGCGCCCGGTGGAAGGTCGCCACGACGAAGCTCGAGCTGCAGAAGCGGATGGACGACGTGCTGCGGCCGATGCCGGGCATGAACTACGCCTTCACGCAACCGATCGAGATGCGCTTCAACGAGATGATCGCCGGGGTCCGGACCGATGTGGGCGTCAAGGTCTTCGGGGACGATTTCGACGTCCTGCGGGAGAAGCAGCAGAAGGTCCTCGACGTCCTGAAGAACATCAGGGGAGCCGACAAGGCGGCGGCGGAGCCGATCGCGGGGCAACCCATTCTCCAGGTGAAGCTCAATCCCGAGGCGCTGTCGCGCCACGGCCTCAAGCCGGGGGACGTGCTCGACCTGGTCGAAGCCGCGGGTGGCAAGGAGGTCGGCGAGGTTCGCGTCGACCAGAAGCGGTTCCCCATGGCGGTTCGGTTGCCGGACCGGTACATCCAGAACCCCGAGCTGTTCGGGACGCTCCTCGTCCCGGCCCCCGATGGGCAGCGGCTGCCCCTCTCGATGCTCGCCAGCGTCGGACGGGCCAACGGTCCGACCGTCATCTGGCGCGAGTGGGGGAGGCGTCGCGCCCTGGTCACCACGAACGTCAGCGACCGGGACCTCGGCAGCTTCGTGACCGAAGCCAGGGCCGAGATCGACCGGCAGCTCGGGGAGGAGCTCCGCGCGGCGGGTTGCCGCGTCGAATTCGGCGGGCAGTACGAGAACCTCGTGCGCGCGACGAAGACGCTGTCGTACGTGGTCCCGCTCGCGCTGCTCCTGATCTTCTTCCTCGTCTATTCGACGTTCGAGAACGCGTGGGACGCGATCCGGATCTTCCTGGGCGTGCCCTTCGCGGCCGCGGGAGGCGTGCTCGCGCTCCATGTTCGCAACATGCCCTTCAGTGTGTCGGCCGGAGTCGGTTTCATCGCGCTGGCCGGGGTCTCCGTGCTCGCCGCCCTGGTGATGGTGTCCACGATTCGCCAGCTCCTCGACTCTGGGATGGAGGTCAAGGAAGCCACGCTGAAGGCGGCCGAGCAGCGGCTTCGCCCGGTGCTCATGACGGGCCTTGTCGCGAGCCTCGGGTTCATTCCGATGGCCTTGAACACCGGCGTCGGCGCCGAGGTCCAGCGTCCCCTCGCCACGGTCGTCATCGGGGGAATCGTGTCGTCCACGCTCCTGACCCTCTTCGTCCTCCCGACGCTCTACGTGGCGTTCCAGCGGCGCTCGAAGCCGGCGACCGCAGTGGCTGGAGTCCGGCAGCCCAGCCCCGAGTAGGGGCAAGCCGCGGTGCAGAGCCGTCCACCTCGGCGCGATCGACTTCGGCCTGGTCGTCGACAACTCGGTGATCATGGTCGAGAACGCCGTGTGCCACCCGGCGCAGGACGCCACGGGGCGCTCCATGCGCGAGGTGGTCGAGGAGGCCGCGCCGACCTGGGCGTGAAGATCTGCGGCGACGACCTCGAGGTGATGAAGCGGCGCGCCGAGGCGGTCTCCGCGACGCTGAACGCGATCCCAGGCGCGGACGGCTTCGCCCCCGAGCAGGGGAACGTGCGCGGGCGGGACCTCGGGTCGTTCGTCGCGGAGACGAGGCTGCGGCCGGTGCTGATGACGGCGCTCGTGGCGAGCCTCGGGTTCCTTCCGATGGCGCTGTCGCAGGGGGTCGGCGCGGAGGTGCAGAGGCCGCTGGCGACGGTGGTGATCGGCGGGCTCATCAGCTCCACACTGCTCTCGCTCCTCGTCCTCCCCGCGATCTACGTCAAGCTCGGCGGCTCGGCGGGCGGCACGCAGGAATAGCGCGCGGCCTCCGCGTCGCCGGGGCGCGCGCCTCCGTCGGAGGCGACCTCCTCGGCGTCCGCTGCGGGCGAGGGGGAGGCATCGGCGCCGAGCGAGCCTCACTGTGAGCCGCTCTTCGACGACCTGCCCTTCGCCGACGATGCCGAAGCTAGAACTCGCTGAACTCGTTCATCGAGTCCGAGTTGAGCGCCACCTTCCGTTGGAGCAGGTTCACGTTCCACGAGGCGAGATCGGCCATCGTGCGGGGGATTCGCAGCCGACGGAGGATGGACCGGAAGGAGTAGAATTCGCGCTGGATCTTCCTGACCCGGGACACCAGCTCGGCCGGAGAGAGGCGCAGGGGCCGGAAGTGGCAGGACACTCCCGCCCATCGCTCCATGCTGGGCTCGTCGATGATGCGGTCCTCCGCCTTCATGCGATCGTACAGCGGCGTGCCGCGAAGCGGCGCCATGAGATTGAAGTAGGCGGCCGGGACCTTGTTCTCCTGCAGGAAGCGCAGGGTCGAGTCGAAGATGTCCTCGCCGTCGGTGTCCGCCCCGAACACGAAGTTGAAGGAGTAGCTGATGTTCCTCTCGTTGAGGTTCCGGATCATCTCTTCGTAGTTGTCCGCCTTGTTGAACCCCTTGCGCCAGTTCCTCAAGGTGTCTTGCGAGATGCTCTCGATGCCCATGTTGACGTGCAAGAGGCCGGACCGCTTGGCCAGATCGAGGAATGCCGCATCCATGCCGAAGCGCGGGGAGAAGAGCGCGGACCAGCGCACCTTCAGGGGGATGAGCGCCTCCAGGAGCTCCATGGTGCGCTCCTTGTTCCCCACGAATTGGCTCGCTGCGAAGAAGATGTGCCTCCCGCCGCACCTCTTGATCTCCTCGACCACCTCTCCCACGGGACGGTCCCGATAGCCGTAGTCGCCGTTCAGGCGGCGCTCGGCGCAGAAGTCGCACACGTAGGGACAGCCGCGGGAATGCTGGATGACGAACGGGCTGTAGAACACGTAGTGGTGGGGGCTCAGCAGGTCCCAGCGAGGCGTCGGAAGACCGGCGAGGTCGGCGGCGGACTCCCTGGCATAGAACTTCTGCAGGCGTCCCGCCGCGGCATCCTCCAGCATCCTTGGAAAGATGCCTTCCGCTTCGCCAATGCACACGGCGTCGGCGTGCTCGGCCATCTCCGAACTGTAGAAGGTCGCATGAGGACCGCCCATGAGGACGGGGACCTTCCGTTCGCGGAACTCCGCGGCCACCTCGTACGCCCTGAGCGACGTCACCGCCCGGGCCGTGATGGCGACCACATCGACGGGGGCCTCGTAGTCGGGCTCCTCGATCGCGTCGTCGCACAGCCTGACCTCCCAGTCCCTGGGCGCAAGCGCGGCCAGGTACGGCATGACCGCGCCGACCAGCTTCCGCTTCCGGACCCTGAGCGGGACCAGCTCATCGCGGGAGCGATATGCGGCCGCCTGGACGATCAACAGCTTCGGCATGGAAAGTCCTGACCTCTTGGGTCGAGCCACCTGCGGGTCGAGCGGGCGGGAGCGGCGGAGAGTCTACGGCGTGGGCCTTCGCGAGGTCCAGTCTCACAAGCCACTCACGGAGAGAGTCCGACGATCGTGTCACGCCCTGTGGTAGCCCGTAGGCGGGGAGCCACGCGGCGTGGGCCGATCGGCGGGCGATTCGGGCGCCCAGCATGCCGGATCCGTACGCCGCCGACCCGGAGGCGATCCGCCCCGATCGCGGCGTCCGTCCTTCGCAGATGACGTCGGACGAAGTCGCGGCAACGGTCCGAGTCGTTCCGCAGCCGAGGTACCTCTCCCGTGCCCACTCTTGTCCGCCGGCGAACTCCAGCGTCCAACTTCAGAGGCCCAGGCCTACCCTAAAGGACTTCGCCCTTCCTGGGGTCGCGACCCTTGGAATGGTCGCCAAGCTCCCCACCGTGTCCGCTTCCGG
>Ga0209514_10008240_pt1 | contig 11939 bp, 11 predicted proteins | sample Subgrocontami58m_FD_187452 | JGI IMG/M metagenome (GOLD analysis project Ga0209514, IMG submission 187452) | Subsurface groundwater microbial communities from S. Glens Falls, New York, USA - GMW37 contaminated, 5.8 m (SPAdes) (version 3) | ecosystem: Environmental > Aquatic > Deep subsurface >...
TCCGAATCGTCCTCGTGCGTTTCGCTTCGGCCGTAAAGGGCGCATATGGCGTCGCCGATATATTTTTCTACCGTCCCGCCGAACTTCTTTATAACGCCGGTCAGGACCTTGAGCGTAGAGGAAACCACGACCTTGAGCTCTTCGGGGTCCATCTTTTCGGCGAGCTTTGTGAAGCCTACGATATCCAGGAACAAAATGGCGATCTCGCGGCGCTCCCCCTCGTCGAGCTTGAAGGATGTTTCCTCCGCGTATTGGGCCTCTTCTCCGAAGACCTTTTCAAATTCCTCGGAGAGCCGGCTGATGTTGAATTCTTTGTCCATATTACATCGGCAGCGAAAAATAAAATATAGTGCCGCCGCTTTCCGGGCATTCGAACCAAAGCTCCCCGCCGTGTGCCGTCACAAGGTTCTTAGCGAGCGGGAGCCCCAGGCCCAGGCCGCTCTTTCTCTCGGTGGACATAGACGACGCCCCCTGGGTGAAACACTTGAACACCTCGCCCCTTACATTTTCTGGAATACCGGGGCCGGAATCTTTAATGGAGAACGTCAGGACCTTCTTGTCTTTGTTTGCCTCTGCAGATATCGCCACGCTCCCCTGTTCGCCCGTGAATTTAATGGCGTTATCGAGAAGATGCCCAAAGGCCCTCTTTATCTTTCCTTCATGAACGGGGATGGCGGCCAGGTCCTTTGGCAGAGAGAGCGTAATCTTGATATTCTTGGCCGATGCCTTGGTATTTAACTCCGCGACCACCGCGTCCGCTATCTTTTGAACGTCAGTTGGCGTTTTTTCGATGGTAAAGCCGCCGATCTGAAGCTCGTTCAGATGATTTATGTCCTCAAAGAGCTTTGCCAGATGTTCGGTATGCCTGCGGATAGTCGAAACCAATTTATCCTCCGCCTCTTTCGTCAGTGATAATTCGTCCAGGGTCTCGGCCGCCCCCTTTATCACGGCGACCGGTGTCCGCAGTTCGTGCGAAACGATGGCGAGCATCTCAGAGATGGAATTGTCGGACTTGTGACGCATGTCTCGGCCCTCTCTGGCCAGGTTTTTTACCCTGTCGCTCGATCTCCTCAATCGGGATGAGAGCGCCATTGCAAAATTTTTGTAGATCCTCACCGCGATCATGGGTTCTTTGGATGTGAACTCGTCAAATGCTTGTTTTTCGATCTTCAGAAGCTCACAATCATCGAGGGCGGTTACAGATGCCGAGCGTATCTCTCCTTCAAGGATTGACATCTCGCCAAAGAATTCACACGACTCCATTTCGCCCAGGACCTCGACCTCTTCTTTGCCCGCCCTCTTGGTGACCACGACAGAGCCCTCGAAAATTATATAAAGCGCGTTTCCTTCGGCCCCCTCTTCAATGATCTTTTCTCCCTTGTGGCGGGATATCATTGTCGTGACAGATAGGATTTTTCCAACCTCTTTTTCCGAAAGGCCGTTAAATAGGCTGGTTCTTAGTGCGTTCATATTGTGGTTGCCCCCCGCCTCAGCCTGAGGCTGATGCGCCTCTGGCGCAAGAGGCGGGCAGGGATTTATCGGGCAAAAGTTAGCCCCATAAATGGGGCAACTACACATCAAAAAAAATCTGCGCTGCCAAAGGCGCGCACCGTCTGCGAATATTGCTCAATTGTTCCCTCGTTAATGCCCATATGCAAAAGTATGTATCTTGCCATCTCGATCCCCGCCTCAAGCTCCTCCGATATCACGATATCTGCGCCGGCGGCGTAGAGATCGTCGACCTGATTGCGGAACTTGGCGCGGGTGATTATCTTAACCTTCTGGTTCATCGCGCGGGCCTGTTTTATGATAGCGATGCTGTTCATGTAATCGGGGGCGGTGATGGCCAGGACGTCGGCGCGTTCGATGCCGCTCTTGTAAAGTATCTCGGCGCTTGCCCCGTCGCCCAAATAGACCGGACGGGAAGAGTCCTTTGTCTTTAATCGTCTCACCGTGTTCGGGTTGAGTTCCAGCACCAGATAATCCTTCTCTGCCTGTTCAAGTATATGTCCGACACTTGAGCCGAGGGGGCCGAATCCGCAGATGATGACGTGGCCCTTCATGTGGTCGGCCGATATCGCCGAACTCCTCTTCGCGCAGCGGGCGTTATAGAATGGCAACGCCTTTTCAGCAAGTTTTGCGATATAAGGCGAGACGTTCACGATCAAGGGAGTTAGAAGTATGGTCACAAAGGCGGAGGTGATCGTGAAGTCATAAAGGAATGGGGTGATGATACCGGCCTTTTTAGTAACGATCGCGATGAGGAACGAGAACTCTCCTACCTGCGAGAGGGCAAGGCCCGACATGACCGCGACACCGATCGGATAGCGGAGTATCATTATAACGGTGGTGGTGATCGCCGCCTTGCAGAAAGGGATGCCAATAGCGATGAGGGGGATTATCCACCAGCTCGTCTTAAAGAACGAAATATTGACAAGCATTCCGATCGAAACGAAAAAGAGTCCGTTGAAACAATATCTGAACGGGGCGATCTCTGACAGGGCGTGGAACCTGAAATCCGTTTCTGCCACGGCAAGCCCCGCCAGGAACGCCCCAAGGGCGAACGAGAGGCCAAGATAGTCTGTGAAATAGCCGAACCCCAGCGCCAGGACCAGAACGGTGATCAAGAAGAGCTCCTTACTGCGCGTTGATGTTACCTGATGAAGGAGGTATGGAAGGACATATTTGCTGATCACCAGTGTTGCCGCAAGGACGGCGAAGGCTCGGATGAGGGCGTTAAAGACCTGTGCGCCGGAAAATTCGCCCGAAGTGGCGGCAACTATCGGGAGCAGGGCGACCATGACCACGGCCGAGAGGTCCTGAATGATGAGCATTCCCATTGCAATGCGACCGTAAGGCGAGTCAATGAGCCTCTTTTGCGAAAATATGTGATAGACAATGGCGGTGCTGGACAAGGCAATGGCGCACCCGAGCAAGAGCCCCTCGCGCCAGCCGGTGCCGGCAGAGAGCGATATGCCGACGACGGCAAGGGTCGTGAAGACTATCTGCATTATCCCGCCGAATATTGCTACGAGTTTCACCTCACCAAAGTGCTTGAGCGAGAATTCAAGGCCCAAAGAGAAGACCAGCAGAGCCACGCCTACTTGGGCCAACAGGTCTATGCGCTGCATGTCTTGCACAAGGCCCAACCCCGACGGCCCGATGAGGACGCCGGTCGCAAGGAACCCCGTAATGGTCGGGATCTTCAACCTGTGAAAGATATAGGCGACCGGGACTGCCACGGAAAATATTATCAATATGTCTAAGAGTATCGAGCTTGCCATAATTTTCTGTCATTCTGAGCCCTGAAGGGGCGAAGAATCTAGGCGAAGCCGCAAAAACGCTTCGCTGGATCCTTCGATTTGCTCAAGATGACAAACACTACAACTTAATTACCATCCCCTCGCGCGCTGCGAAGATCTTTGTATTCATGCCGATGCGCCTTGCAAGCCCCTTGGCCGTCCGCTCTATCAGCGCGACCTCTTTGTCCGTCCTTGACGGGTCGTGGTGAAAAAGGAACGCCTTTTTGACCCCGGACCTGCGCGCAAGGTCCAAAATATAGTTGAACGGGCTGTGCCCGAACTTATATCTGCGCAGATATTCTTCCGGAAGAAACTGGGCGTCGTGAATTAAAACATCCGCGCCGGATATTTTATCGATGAGGTGTCTATAATCCATCTCGGGGCCGTTATCGCTTATGAAAACTGCGCTCTTTTTGCTGGGGAACGTGAATTTGAATCCGAATGCCCCGTTCGGATGGTTGACATCGAAGGCGTCTATTAAGATCTTGCCGATCTTGAACTTTTTTGCCGGGATCTCGACAAGTTTTATCCTTGCCGGGAGATCGGAGAACTTGACCGGGAAGTTCGGGGCCTTAAAAAGGTTATGGAGGGACCTCTTTAGCCCTCGTCTGCCGATCATCGTAAAACGGTTCCTCTTTTTGTAGATGGGTAGAAAGAATGGGAGGCCCAGCATGTGATCCCAGTGGTAGTGTGAAAATAGTATCGTCGCGTTCAGCGCCCGTTTCTCCCTCGCCAACTCCCTGCCCAGGTTATAGATCCCCGTTCCGCAGTCGCAGATGATGAGGTCTTTCCCGCACCGCACCTCAAGACAGGTCGTGTTCCCGCCGAACTTTGAGGTCTGGGCCCCGGGGCTTGCAAGAGAACCCCGAACACCGCGAAATTTTATATAAGTAGGCATACTTTAAATCGTCCCAACAGATGTTGGGACGATCTCCTCAGATAGTGCCATGCCTCATCATCGATATCTCCCATAGCACCATATTTTCACCTCCCGTTTCTATCAGAGAGGCGTGGCACTACGTATTCATCGCCAGTTCCACCAGTTCCCCCATATCCCCGACAAAATAATCGGGCGACTCTCTTTTCAATTTCGCCGGGCTGTGCCAGCCCCAGCCGACGGCGACAGAGGCGACGCCCGCCTCTTTACATTCTGCAATATCGCCTATCGTATCAGCAACGTAAAATGTTTTTTTCAGTTCGGAGTCGAAATCCTTCACCGCCCTCTTCATCTTCTTTGCCTTGCTGATGTCCGAGCAGAAGCCGAGAATCGTCGGGAAATGTCTCCTCGCACCGTTGTTCTCTAGTATAGCCTCGATCTGGCTCTCCCTATTGGAAGAGATGATGGCGGTGTCTGCAACGGTCTTGACCTTTACGACCGCGTCCAGAATACCGTCATAGAGCCTGATGGGGCTGAAATCGGTCCCGTTCTCTATGGATTTGAAGAGCCTTTCAAGGTCATCCCACTCCATTCCCCTTTGTGAGAGGGAAACGTAGAGGTTCGAATCGAAGAGGCCAAGAAAATCCTCCCGCGTCTTTAAGAAATCAAAGCCCAGGGCGGAGAGCTTCTGTTTGAGCAGGGCCTCAAAGAATTCGAGCGAATTGGCAATAACTCCGTCAAAATCGAATAGCCATAGGGGTTTCATTTGACTTTAATTAATATCATCACACATGCCGGCATTACAAGACAATTTGTAGTGGCAGTATACTGGCAGAGCCTTGCCTGTCGGCAGCTAGGTTGCTCCGCCAATGTGTGTAGTTGCCCGATTTATCGGGCAAAGCACCCCACCATAACCATGCGATATTATTTGACATTTCTCGGAGCAAGTAAAATTTAACGAAAAGTTAGCAACTTTTTTTGACACATGACGATAAAGAAGGTGGTAGGCAAGATATCGTGAAGCTCCACGGGCTTACGCCCGCCTGCGTGGCCGGAGCCACTTCGGCGTGGCGAAGGCCCGTGGCATCCACTTTTTCACGCTTTGCGTGGAGCGGAACCACGCCGAAGCTGATCCGCCTTCGTCCTCAAGGACTTCGGCGTGATACCCGCCCCGCGCATTCATCCCCAGCCTAACGGCTGGGGCATTCTGCGGAGGCGGGTAAAATAAATGGAGGATAAATAATATGACAGAAAATCTTGTAGTAAACAAAAAGGACTGGTCAAGAGAAATTCAGCCGACCATTGATCTGGTATCAATACTCGACAATGATGCGTCAGGTATTTCAGTCGAGGACATCAATCTTGCAAGATCACAATATTGCCAGGCGCCGCAAAATGTAGGTTTTGATAATAAGGTGTTACAAATCCTATGCGAGCCTGGCGCAAAAAGTGTTCAGACAATTGCACAGAAGTTGTTTGGGATGCGTTCTGTTATTTCGAACAACAATCCCATTCGGAAGCTGTTCAAAATTGAATCAGAAACAACTGCGTTTGACCCCGAAGCCTGTAAAAAAGTTTTAGACTTGATAAATAAAGTACTTTTACCTTCTTTTTTAGAGAAGTTTCTTCTCTCAGTAAAAGATAGGCTGCAACCTGGCATGTCCCCTCAAGAAAAGGCAATATTAGTTTATAAAGTCATGCAAGAACAGGGATATACGGTAAGACAAGAATGTGTGGCAGGACTCTTTATAACGGATGTAGGTAACTATTCATTGGATTGTGATACATCCTCATTTTTATTCGCTATGGTTGCCCACGAACTCGACTGGCCAGTTTATTTAGTACAAGTCCCACAACATTTATTTAGCAGATGGGATGACGGAGCAGTAAAATTTAATATAGATTATGGCGAAATAATAAAGGATAATTATTACCGAGAAGTTTATGGCACAAGCGATGTGGATGGAAGAAAATTCAAATTCAGCGATGCGGAGTTTTTATTTTATTTAAATAGAGGCGCGAACCGAATGGATATGTCCACTAAACCATACATGCTAAAATATGCCCTAGAGGATTTTGATATGGTGGAAAAGCTCAAACCACCGTTTGAAATTGCAGAGATATACAGTAATCGAGGAATGGTTAAAATTATGCTGGGGCAATTTGACAATAGCATGAAAGACCTTTATCAAGCCTTAGAAATAGACCCAAGCAATTCTACCGCATTTAGTGGCATAGGCGTTATAATGACAGAACAAGGCAAATATGAGGAAGCCATAAAATATTTTGATGCTGCAATTAGCATTAATCCAAAATATCCTGAGGCGCTCTATAACAAAGGACGATGTTATGAAAAACAGGGTAAAAATGACGATGCAGCTATTTTTTATAAGAAGGTGCTTATTGCCAATCCAAACTACCAGCCTGCACGTGCTGCTTTAGATCATTTAAAAAAATAGAAGAGAAAGAGGACGAACTGCCAGTCACGAACCACTGGTCACGGAGCAGGGAAAAAAACCTGAATACAGATGGGCTTCAATAATTCTGTGCTTCGATAATTTTATACACTTAAAACAGGCTTCGCCACTTCCATACCGGAAGGGCGTAAAATAAGATTGACAAAATCTCACATGTCATTGTATAATTACATATGTCCATATAAAAGGACATATGTAATATATATATGATATTCCATAATTTTTTATCAATTATTTTAGGTGATTCGGCGAGATTGAAGGCGCTCAAGGTGCTTTTAAAACAGCCGCTTGGCGTCACGGGGAGGGCGTTGGGCAAGCTGATCGGCGTTTCTCATTCGAAGGTCAATACTATTCTAAGGGAGCTTGTTGCCCAAGGTGTTGTAAAAATGCATGTGCAAGGCAAGTCGCATGTCTATCAGATAAATAATGAGCACTTTTTGATCGAAAATATCCGGCCGATACTGGAATTGGAAAGCAACATATTCGCAATACTTGGCCAGAAAATACTTTCTTTACTTGACCAGAAGCCGCTATCAATAATACTGCATGGAAGTATAGCTCGTGGGGATGAAAGACCGGATAGTGACATAGATACGCTTTTTATCTTCGATGATAACATCTTCAAAGAAGGGTTGACGGATGACATTTTGGAAAAATGCAGCAATATCACCACCGAATTTGGAAACTTTTTTTCTGTCATTGTTGTTCCATTATCCATGTTCGTTTCAGGTGTTAAGGAAAAAGATCCGTTTTTTAGAAACGTTGTCAAAGACGGCAAGGCGATCGCAGGCTTGACTATTAATGAGGTGATGGACTATGGCCGCGCAAAATATCAAAACGGTTGAGCTACCCAAGCATCATTATAAAGATTATCTAAGGAAGGCGGAAGAATTTTTTAATGTAATGCATACGTGTTTAGATGACGAACGATGGGACGCCGCAGTGCTTAATGGTGTTCATTCGTCCATTAGTATTACCGATGCCCTTCTGGTGAATAAGGCCGGCATAAGGAGCATAAGCCAGCGGCATGATGACACCGTTGAATTGCTGAAACAGTACATTCCGAAAGATGAATTGGCAGGCCAGCACTCAAGATTATCAAAGATATTGAATTTTAAGGGGCGGGTTTCATATCAGCCCATCATTATGGATGAGGCCAAGGCAAGAGAATTTGCGAAGGGTGTTGAACGCTATTTCGAATGGGCAAAAAAGATGTTGCCGTAAAGAGAAAGGAACGCAATGCAAACATTCTATATCAACGGGCTTTTGTGTCTGGGCATTATTGTTATCCTGGTATTCTACAAGGTCGTTGCCAAGCGGCCGAACAGCCGGCTGCCGAATATCCCGCTAGCCTTTCTGATAGCCTTCTTCATTCTCAGGCTGGTCGTCCCCGTCTTTGACCACTTCGGACTTCAGGGCGCCGCGAACTCGCTTGGCGTTGCGGCCTCCATCCTTGTCTGGATGGCCGCCGTCAGGATCATCGTCTATTTTATAGTCGATTACATCCTCCGCCAGAAGAGCAAGGTCACTATACCCTCCATCACGCGCGATTTCGGGCTGGCGGTTATCTATATCATCATTGCCATGATAGTCTTGAAGCAGAAGACGAGCGTTAATCTGGGCTCGCTGCTCACGACATCGGCGATCTTAACCGCCGTCATAGGCTTTGCCATGCAGGATACGCTTGGCAACCTCTTTTCCGGCCTGGCGCTGCAACTCGAACATCCGTATCAGATCGGCGATTGGATAGGGTTCGAAAATAGGGTGGGGAAGGTCGTCGGCATCACGTGGAAATCGACAAAGATCCTCACGCGATCGGAAGAGATGATCTATGTCCCCAACAACACCATCTCGAAGTCGATCCTTATCAACTATTCCAGGCCGACACCGATCCATCAGGTGGCCATTGAGTTCGGGACGAGCTATGACGACCCGCCGCACAAGGTTCGCGAGGCCGTGACAAAGGTCATCTTGAACAACCCAAGGGTGGCCGCAGACCCGCCCCCTTCTGTAAGGGTGGTTAAATATAACAATTTCTCCGTTGACTATAAGGCGATTTTTGCGACCGAGGACATTGCCGGTGAAGAGGGAATAAAGACCGAGATATTGAACGACCTCTGGTACAAATTCCGCCGCACAGGAATAAAAATTCCATATCCGTTCCAGGAAGAGATGGGGGTCGAGCGCAAGGACCTTCTAGATGAAGAGAACGAGGAGAGGAAGAAGGAAGAGGCCTTGATCGTAGAGATGCTGGGAAAGATAGATATGTTCGCCAGCCTTTCACCCGATGCGAGGGCGGGGCTTGCCTCACGAATAGCGGTCCTTCAGTTCGCCGCTGGTGAAAAGATAGTGGAACAGGGCGACGAGCCCGGGCCGATGTTCATAGTGAAAGAGGGTGAGTGCGCGGTCATTGTGACGCATGAGGGTGGCATGCAGACCGAGGTGGCGCGGTTCCATAGTATGCAGTTCTTTGGCGAGATGAGCGTCTTGACAGGCGCCCCAAGGACGGCGACCGTCAGGGCGGTAAGGCCGACGATATGCTATGAAATTGAAAAGCAAGATCTGGAGTTGTTGTTCAAAAATAACGCCGAGGCATTGAACAGAGTCAGCGAGGTCCTGGCGGTGCGGCAGATGGCCCTTATGCAGCAGAAGGCCCAGATGGACGAGAGGGCGAAACTTCAGGCGGAACAGCAGGGGCAGATACTTTCGAAGATAAAGGCGTTTCTTGGGCTGTAATAAAAACTCAAATCGTGAACCCACATATCCCCCGCCTGCTTCATTTTTCCTCACGAATTTTTCCTGATCAAAAGATATAGACAAAAACAGTTTTATGAGGCGACAAATCACCACCAGTTCCCCCTTGCATCCCCTTCTCATGAATAAAAAACGCCTCAACTTCCTGAGCGTCATCAAGGGAATCAGCCTGCCAATATAACCAAAATTTGGGTTTTTCCCACCCCTCCCAGCGTTCTGTATGGTCATGAGTCAAACCAATACGCCACAAACCATAATTAACGGTTTCAGCCTCCCCAACACGCTTGATTATTGCCTGAACAATTTCTCTCTTTGATGCCATAAGACCTCCGTTGTTTTGTTATGCTTCCCATTTTACATCACGAGCCTCCAAATGACGCATTTTTAAACAAGTGTCAACTAAATAATCATATTTAGATGTTTCTATGAGAAACATGTTTCTTTTGTTGACATTCAATGAATAACGATATATTGACCTCAAGATGGCCCTGCCTCAAGGCATATTTTACGAAGCCCTTGGAAAGAAAATCCGACAAGCCCGTGATGAACGCAACATTAGTCAGGGTGCAATGGCTCGTGTGGTTGGCCTTTCAAGGACATCAATCACGAACATTGAAAAGGGACGACAACCCGTGCAGGTACACGTTCTAGTTAAGATTGCAGAAACCCTTAGTGTGAATTTGACCACTCTCTTAGTCATAGAACGACCTCAAAGCGGTAAAGATGAGAAGTCAAACCTAAAAAAATACGAGCGCGCCGTCCGTGAATGGGCTACCGATATTATTGAAGCTGAATCAACTTCAAAAACGCTTGATAAAAAATAAAAAAAGGGGGGGGATATGACCATTAAGTGGAGTCTTATAAAAAAGAAAGTCAATGAGTTGTTAATCAATGAAGATATAAAATCTGCTCCGGTGCCAATAGAAAAAATCGCTGGCAGTACGGGGGCATCAATTCGCTATAAACCGCTTGACCATGACTGTTCGGGAATGATTCAAAGGATCGATGACAAGACCGCCGTCATCGGCATCAATTCTTCCCATTCGGATGTACGCAAACGTTTTTCCATAGCCCATGAAATTGGCCATCTTGTTCTGCATGATGACAAAAATTTACACGTGGATGAAGAATTGAGATCTAACGTGCAGTTTAGAAATGAATACTCCAGTCTTGGCGTCGATGATCAGGAAATTGAAGCAAACCAATTCGCCGCGGAAATTTTAATGCCGGAGGAAATGTTGTTGAAAGATGTTGGGAAATCGAAAGGCAAAAGCCCCGAAGTGGCGATTGAAGATCTCGCAAAATTATACAATGTGAGCATTCAATCGATGACAATCAGGCTTACACGACTGGGGGTAATTAAATAATGGCGCAAATACAATTCAAGGGAAAAACCTTCGTCCAAAACCACCACCTGCTGGTGAAGTATCACGAGCTTGTGCCTGTCAAAAGCAAGAGCCTTACGGACAAGGTCAGTCTGCATGACAATCTGATTATCCACGGCGACAACTTGAAGGCGCTGAAGGCCTTGCTTCCCTTATATGCCGGAAAGATCAAATGCATTTACATTGATCCGCCCTACAACATCGGAAATGAAAATTGGGCTTACAACGATAATGTCAATTCTCCCATGATGCAGGATTGGTTGGGTAAGGTTGTGGACCGAGAAGATTTGACGCGACATGACAAGTGGCTTTGTATGATGATGCCAAGGTTGAGGCTACTAAGAGAACTTTTAGCTAATGAGGGAGTAATATTCATTAGTATTGATGAAAATGAGGAACATCATCTGAGAATTTTATGTGATGAAATATTCGGAGCTGAAAATTTTATTGAAAAAGTAATTTGGAATAAGCGTATCCCAAAAAATGATAAGGGGATTGGCAACATTCACGAATATATTTTAATTTATGTTAAAGATTCAAGCATTAGGCACAAATTTAAAATGCCCAAAGACGGCACTGATGATGTTTACGAATTTGTTGCGCAACTCAAAAAGAAAAAAGTTCCTATCGACAAAGCGGAAGAACAACTAAAGAAATTTTATATCAAGAAAGGTTACGATAGGGGCGTAACCCTCTACTGCAACTTAGATGAGCAATATAGAATTTGGGGTAAAATAAATATTAGTTGGCCAAACGCAAAAGATGGTCCACGATATGATGTCCTCCATCCAAAAACTAAAAAACCAACAAGAGTTCCTGAAAATGGATGGAGGTATAAAAAAGAAACATTTATAGGATATTTAGATTACGAAAATGTTATAAAACGACACGATGGCAGTTACGTCTGTGGTCAAATGTGGTTTGCAGAAGATGAAAAAACACAACCTAGCTTCATCCAATACCTCGATAATGTAAAAGACTTCCTTTTTCGTTCGATTATAAGTTTAAAAAGTTCTGGAGGATCCGAACTTGACGAAATTCTTCCAGGTCATAGTTTTCCGCACCCAAAAACATACAGATTAATCAAAAAACTACTTCAAACAATTGAAGGCAAAGATTTCATTGCGCTCGACTCATGTGCCGG
>Ga0209514_10008242_pt1 | contig 11935 bp, 9 predicted proteins | sample Subgrocontami58m_FD_187452 | JGI IMG/M metagenome (GOLD analysis project Ga0209514, IMG submission 187452) | Subsurface groundwater microbial communities from S. Glens Falls, New York, USA - GMW37 contaminated, 5.8 m (SPAdes) (version 3) | ecosystem: Environmental > Aquatic > Deep subsurface >...
TTAAAACTTGAGGAAATTGATTTAGGAACATATAGAGGTGGCAATAAAACATTCCCTTTTGTTTATTTTGTTCTCGGAGAAAAGCCAAAACATGGAAAAGGGACAGATTATTTTCTTGCGGGAGGAATCCATGGAGATGAGCCTGGAACAGAAGTGTTGCTTTCCCTTTTAGGGACTTTATCTCTTGGGTATTCAGCGAGAAATAGTAGTCTATTAACAGAAGGCGGTAGAACAATAATCTATCCTGTTGTTTCTGCTGGTGCTTATGAGAATGGAACAAGGGAAAATCTCGATGGAATTAATGTAAACAGAACTATCTGGGTTCCTGAAGAAAGACTTGCTGAATTAAATCTTAAAAAACCTGCGGAGATTTCGTTACTGGAAGAATCTATCAGAAAAGAGTATGATGCAGGTTCAAATACTATTTTCTTGGATTTTCATGGAGATGGAAGATACCCAAATACTGTTTATGCACTTGCAAATTCTCATCATAAAAGCGAAAGTATTGCACAGCGAGCATTGGCACATGTTAGCAAGATGCATAATATTCCTTTGTATTCTGGAAATATTCCTGAAACTAATGAAAGTGAGCCAGATAAGCAAGTTATTCTTGAGAATAATGGCGGTGCGTTTTTAAAAAATCCGCTTGTGTATGAAGGTGCATTTGGTCCTAAGCCAGAATGGAGGAAATCCAGCAATCCACCTGTAGAGATTACACTCGAGACAAATTATGAGAACATTCAAATAGCAAGATTTAGAGGAGCTGCTGCTGCACTGGCGATTCTTTACGAGCATGGAATACTGTTTAAGAGTAAACCAAGAATTCCAGTGGGTTATTCAACTCCTGGAAAATTATCTCCATATACAGGAGCAAATGCAATAAGATGATGGTGATAAGTATGAAAATATTCTCAGAAAAATATATAGAAAGAAGAGATGAATACATTCCGAAATTAGCAGGAGAAATCTCTGCTAAATATTCTCCACAGGAATTAGCTCGATTAGTTGTTCCTACACAGACAATAGATGATTACTTATTTGTTACAGGAGACAATTTTCCCTCTGATAATTCAGTAAATGTTTTGTTAAGGAATGCCCGCGAGCTTGTAACTCCTGGGCATGAATATACCAGAACTTATGGCTCTTCACATGCAGATATCTCATATCTGGAGGAGTTAGTCAGAGAAACATTTGATTCTGCTTATGCAATAAGTTATATAGCAATTTCCGAGCAGGCAAATCTTGAAGGCAGACAAATAAGTGAGGATGAAAAACAGGATTATGCATTTGGAATTGCTGCAAATTTACTTGCAAAAGTTCCCAAAATAATTGACTGGCACAGATGGAATGTATTTGCATCTTTGAAAGATCCTGCGATTTGGTCGAGTGCAGTCAGAACAGGAATTCCTCAGGATATAATTGAACAGCTTGAAAAATCGGAATTTCCTAAGTATGTAATGACTTCTCTGAAAGCTGGCGATACAAAACACTATCTGAATTTTCTTGCTGAGAATGGCTTAAGAAATAAATACAGCTTGCTTGTGCAGCTCATAGATTCAAGCTATGATGGTCCAAAATCATTATTGAACCATTATATAGCAAATCAGCTTGCAAAGCCCGAAATTAGTTTAGAAGATTTAGCCGCAAAGCCCTTATATTTGATACCTGAAAAAATACACCAAATTACCCGCAAGTTAGGATTGGATTCGCATCCCGAGGCAGATGTCGGATATGGAATTTTTATTGATCATGTAAGTGGAACTATTGTTATCGGTCAGACAGGAGTTGTTGGAAGATTTGCTGATTTTGCAGGAGGAGGAATTGTTCTTGGCGGATTAACGAGACGTCCGACAGACAGGCATCCGATTCTCGGAGAAGGAATCTCAATAGGAACAGGAACAAATTTCTTTGGTCCGCTTAATGTCGGAGATTATTCAAACTTCGGAGTAAACTCTTCAGTAATAGGATATGTAAATTTCGGAAAAGAATGCAGGATTGGCAGTGATGTGGATATTGGCTCTTACAGATTATCAAATCCAAATAAAAATAATGGAAAGCCCGGCAAGATTATATTAGAAAATAATGTAATAGTTGGGGATGGTGTAACAATATTTAATGCAGAAAGTGAAAATTTAGTAATACCATCAGGAAATATAATAGAGCCAAAAAGTTACATTGAAGGAATAGATGGAAAACCTGTTCTTGTAGAGCGCCCTCATGGAGAATATCTAAGGCAATTAATAAGAGACGAGGCAAGAAGTATTCTCAATGATTTATTAACGAAATAAAAATTAACACAAAGTAAAAATGACAGCGCAATCAAATCAGGAAATAACACCGGCAAGAACACTGGAAGAAGCAGTCAGCATACTAAATAAAGGAGTTTCTCCTAATGACAGAGAATATTTTCAGAGGCAGTTTAAGGAATATGGAGTTGGTGATACACCACTTCTTGATATGAGAGAATATGTTGACAGGGATATAGATACGCATGGGCAGATTATTCTTATCAAGGATGAATCAAAAAATCTCGACGGAAAAACAGATTTGTTCTCGGGAAATGTAAAAGTCAGGTTTGGATTAAGAGGTATTTTGGAAGCCATGTCTCCAAATGGAAGGAGAACTCTCGATGGAAATGTCCAGAGATATTCAAATATAGAAGGATTTGTTGAGGCAACTTCTGGCAGTACTGGAACTGCGATTGCTTATTTTGCGAGAGAAAAGAAAGTTCCATGTGTTATTTTTATTCCTGAGAATGCAGAGCAAAGAATTAAAGAGATAAAGTTTTTAGAAGCGGATGTTAGAAGAACTCCAGCAGTTGATTATATGGATGGAGCAATAAAAGGAGCTGATGATTTTTTGAAAGATAATCCGAAATATGTTCAATTTGTGCAGTATAATAACACAGCAAATGTATCTGCACATTTTGATACAACAGGAGTCGAATTTATCGAGCAGACAGATACACTTGTAAGGAGATTTCCTGATTTTCTCGTCGCTGGAGGAGGAACAAGCGGAACTGTGATGGGTTCTGGGATAAGGCTCAAGTATGAAGCATCGAGAAGAAAGCATGGTGATAAGGATGTTGGTGTTTATATTGTCCAGCCTAATGATGATGCATTTCATCTTTATGGCGGAACGCAGTGGATTGAAAGAAAGAAAACTGATGCAGAAGACAATCGCCCATGGATTTACAGGAAGTTTGCAAATGTTGTTCTTGGTGATATAAATAAGAATACTATTTTTGCATCCAACGATGAGCTGATTGATTTTCTCGATGGATATGAATGCACTTTTCGAGGAGGAAGAAGCACTATCCTTAATATTATTGCAAGTTTGAAGCTTGCTGAACAGCTTAAGGATGATGGAATTGTTGGAAAGGTAATTGTTACTCTAAGTCCGTCGAACAGTGTTGGAGAGGATTATGCTGGATTGGTTGGGATGTATAAAAGATGAGAATAAATTGAGAGAAATTTCTTAAAGAGGATTAAGCAAGGGTGCCGAATATTTCTTTTTATATGAAGTCCAAAAGCTTAAACGGTAATTTAAAATTGATGCCACCACTTATTTTTTCTTGTATTCCAAGATTAAGCTTTTCTATTTTTTATTTTTAAGGTACATGACAACAGACAACAACACAATAAGCAAGAAAATCCCTCCAGAGATAAATAAGAATTCATTGTTAAAAATACCTTTTTCGCTCTGACTTTTTTCTGTGGTAGATATTTGCCTTTCAGTCTGGCAATCCTGCGGGCAGTTTTGCCGGGTTTCTTTGTTGTCGCAGATGTTGTTGCCGTTGCATAATGAAGCATCTTTAATTGGTGTTTCCTTTTCTATGACGGCAAATTGCTCTGTTTTGCGAACTGTTTTATAGCCTTGTTTTGAGGCTGTTATGTCTAAAGTGTAGGTTCCGATTTGGGATGACTTGATTGAAGAAGGCAAAGTTATCTGGTTTGAAGTCTTGTCTGGATAGATTATTTTTGCATGAGCTGATATTTCATTAACATTGCTAAAATAATCCAAATAAACCTCCTTGTTAAACTCAAAAACCTCCGCTTCAAAATTGCATAGACTATCCTTGCATTGTTTTATTTCAAACTCAAAACTGGGGTTGGTTATAATTTTAATTGACATGGATTCAATTATGGAATATGGCTCTAATATCATTATTGTTGCATTACATGTTTGCGGTTCAATATTATCGTTGACCGTAAGATAAACAAACTTTTCAACAAGTGGTATATTTGGTTTTACATTTGCCGTCTTTAACTCAAGCTGAGAGTGTGGTGCATCAGAGCATACCACATCAGCAATATACTCTATGTTTTCTTCAATATCAGAAATAATACTGTATTCTAAGATTACAGTTTCATTTATTTTAAATTCCTGATTTATCTTTAAATCAATAACAGGGACTGCCTTCACCTGATAAACTACAATAAAAAATACCATTATTGAAATTAATATTATTTTATTTGTTTTCATTTTTTTTATTGATTGCACCCATTAATGGCTCTTTAAGCCTGTGAGTTGGATTGACTATTAGTGTTGGATCTCCGATAAGAGTTATCATTCGTCTATTTTCATTAGGAGAGTAGGATAATCTAAATGCATCACCTATTGCTAAATTTTGGTAATATACGCCGTCTATTGTTTTTGTATGAGTATTATCACCTCCATAAGAAAAATCAACATTACCTACATATGAGGTGGCTCCTTTTCTGATAGCATTGTTACAAAATGATTTTGAATCCCATGTAGAGCAGGAAGAGCATCCATCTGCAAAAATCAAGCTGTTTGATAATAATGGCAGCTCTCCTGAATTTATTCCAAGCCAGTCTGAACTTCCATGATCCCCGTAGCTGATTAGCTCTTTTCCTTCCCACATAGTTTTTGTTCCTACATACCCATCCTCATTTTCATGAAAATCATCTTTTCCAGAGGTGATATAACCAGCTTTAGAGAATTCTGACTCCATGATTCTGTGATTTTCAATATTTTCAAACTGTCCATTGATTTTTGATGCCATAAATTCCATATTATTTGTTTTTTCAAAAGTATCATACCAGATAGCTCTTGAAAGATAGCCGGATACATCTGATAAGGTTATGCCCATAATCCTTCCGAGTGAAAAATCAGGAAATTTATCTCCGTCAAAATCAGCATAAAATCTTTGGTCCGCTGATTCATATTCCCTCCGATTTAGCATCAAATTTGACTTCGGGGCATCTTTCTTATATTCAATTGCATTTGGACTACCAATAATTGTCAAATAAATTGGTTGCAGATTTTGGACAATGCTGACATTAACATCATACCTTAATTCATTGTCTTCCTGTAAATCACCATTTAATAGAACCAATGGAACCAGTTTCACCGATGCTACGCCATTACTAACCAAATCTTCTGGGATGTTAATTCTATAGTTCTTAAGATATTGGAACCCAATTGCTTTTTTTATTAAAACTTCATTAACGTATATATCATAATTATATAGTTGAATGTATTCTGTCGCAAATGAATTTAGACTATTAATATCAATGATTATATATGCCTCCTTATCCTTTTCAAGATTGAGATTAAACGAGGCAGCTCCTTTTGCAATCATTTTTGTTCTCGTGGTTTTTTGCAAACTTGCCGGATTTATATATTCTGCCGAAAACTCAGGATGACCTCCCACATGAACAATATTTTCAATCTTATCAAATGCAAACTTTCCGTCTTCTGCTTTTAAAGTCAAATAACCTTTCTTGAGGTCTGGTAAATCTCGGCACAATATAAAATGTGAGTGATTTATAAAAGGCAACCCTCAGAATTAAATGTATGTTTAAACCATATAAAACTGAGGTGATTGCCAATGACTGATATACATCTTAACCTTAATAACTTTTGTGATTCTGAATTTCTTTTAACGTTGTTTCCTCTCGATAAAAAGTTTGAATTTACATCTAAAAAAGTTTTCTGTAGAAAACAAGTTGTCGTCTGCAAATGTAGCTGCAAGATGGTGCATAATGGCTTTGATTTTGTGAGAAAGAAAGGTTTTGGCAAAGCTAAAGTTGGAAAACAAATCTGCCCAAGTTGTAAAACTCAACATCACGAAGATAAAGGTTTTTGGAAAAACCTTTTATCAGAATGGCAAAAAACAATTACCTCTTTTATTATCGAGCTAAGAGATTCAAACGTTTCATGGAAAGCAATATCTTCTCTAATGAGATTTATTATTCCGTTCTCAAAAGATAAAGCAAGATACTTGTTCAATGAAGAAATTGAACAATTTGAATATGAACAAGACAAGTATGTCTTTGTAAATTATGATGAACAGCACCCAAAAGAAGGCAGAAATCAGAAGTATCGATTGACATTATTGAATTATCAGACAAGAACGCCAATTGCAGATGAACTATTTGATAACAAAGACGAAACAACAATCGAAGCTTTTTTGAGAAAAAATCTTGACACTGAAAAAAAGCTCATCGTAATCGTTGATTGCGACAGAAGATACCCCGCAATTTTTAAAAAAATTTGGGGTACAAATCTTGTTGTCCAAAAATGCTTATTGCATCTAAACAAAATGATAGTTGCCGACTTTGGAAAAAAACTAAGCCTTCAAGAAGAATACAACAAATACTTGCTCTTAAACATTTTCTATAACCGAAAAAAAGAGTTGAAGTTTATCGAGAAACTTCTAAAAAAACAATCAAAGAAGAATAATTCAGATAACCAAGAATGGCTTACAGAAGCCAAAAAAAAAATCTATGAATACCTCAAATATCTTGAAAATGAGAGACGACGGGAAGGTAAGAATTTGACTCAACGAAGTTTAAAAGATGCTCAAAAAAATTTTGAGCTTTTATGTCAACAAAAAATGCTGTTCCCACAAACAATAAGAAAAAGACTTGAAATGATAAAAAATAACTGGGAATACTTCACCGCATTCTACAAAACCAAAGGATGTCCGGCAACAAACAACGCAATAGAAAACTTTTACTCAACCTCGCTAAAAACCCATCGGAAAAAAGCATTAAGGACAGAAAAAGGAATGCTCAATCACATGAAGGTTGCTGCACTAAAAAGGACAAAAGGATTTCAAAAACCAAGCAAAACATTGCTTGTAATATTTGGACTGATACGAATGCTCACTTCGTAGCTTCTCGCTATTTGTCCTCTAAGACCATCCTAAAAAATGTAGCTAAAGCTACATTGAAAAATACAAAAATACAAAAAATCTCACTTAAAAAAGATCAACAAGCTCAAAATAGGTAACCCTAGAAAGAATGAATCTCAAAAAAACAAAGAAAAATAGAAAAATATCAAAAATCACTCATTTATTATTTTGTGCCATAATATCATAAGCTTTATAAACCAGTGTAAAACCACATTTACAAAATGGCAGAAGCCAAAAAAATCAAGATAAAAAAGAAAGAATGGTATACTATCAGAGCCAATGACGCGCTAAATGGCGCTGTCTTGGGAGAAAGCTTTGTTTCAGATATGCAAGAATTAATCGGCAAGACAATCAAAGTAAATCTCATGCAGATTAGCAATGAGTCAAGGCATCAGAATGTCAATGTAAAATTTATTGTTAAGTCTATCGTGGACAAAACAGCTTTGGCTGATATTATCGGCTATGAAATAAGCCCTTCAACAATCAAAAGATTTGTCAGGAAGGAAAAGAAAAAACTTGACTTGAGTTTTCCGTGCATAACTTCCGACGGCGTAACAATAAGAATCAAGCCAATCATGGTCATCAAGAAAAACGCAAAAGGCTCGACACAGACACAGATGAGAAAGCACGCAGTAAGCTATCTTACAAAAACAGTCCAGAAACTGGATTTCAAAAACTTTTTCTCTGACTTGGTCGCTGGCAGGATCCAAGATGGGCTTAGAAAATATGTTGCAAAAATCTATCCTGCAAAAATTCTCGATATAAGGCAGATGTTTATTGTCAGCAGAGGTACTCCTGTTCCACAAATTGTAGAGGAAACTCCTACTGTAGCTGAAGAGCCGAAAGAAAAAACTGAAGAACAAGTAGCAGCAGAAACAAACTAAGTTTGATATAATCCTAAAAAAACTCTTCGAGAGACATGGAATTTTCTTTATCCTCGACAACTGCCTTCTTAGTCAGATTTGTAATCAGTTTATTCAAAGAGCGCTTGTTCATAATATCTTCTTCAAGCGCCTTTGCAAGTGTATCGGGCTTTCTAAGGTTTGATCTCCTGATTATGTTTATTATTTTTTCGTCGTCGGTTTTTGTGAATTCTTTCAGCATAAGCTCGTTTTTCAGGAGATGATTGAGGAATTGCCCTCTTGTATTTGCATTTAAGATGCTTCCATCGTCGCTTAATAGCTTAGCAAGCTTTTCAGGTTCAGCAAGGAGCAGATATTTTGCAAGCTGGAGCGCTCTCAGAACATCGTCTTTGTAATATGCCGTGTTCAGTTTCTGCATGACTTCGAGAATAATATCCTCAAATTCTATCATGCCGATTCCGATTTCATTGAATTCATGCCTGACTGCCTGCTTTTGCGATTCAGGAAGATTCCCTGCAACAAGAAGTTTTGTATAGCCGAAATTCTCGTCATTGATTCCGAGCTCGGTAAGAATTGCCTTCTCGATATTTGCATCAGAAAATTTCCGCATTATCTTCTTCAGGTTTTTGTCCTGCTTTGGAAATGCAGTTACAGAGCAGATGACTTCTGCATGGATAACTTCCTCTGCCTTGTTTTCTGAGAATTTCAGAGCAAGAATTCCTATGCTGCGGTTTCCTCTCGGGGTAAAGTTGTTTATTGTGAAGTATCCTCGTGAATTCAGCCAGTGATTAACAATGGATTTTTCTGCATGCATGATTAAACCCCCTCTCTGATGCATTATTTGCTTTTGGGTTTATAAGGTTTGTTGATTTAAAAGTTTCTCGTTCAATTCAAAAACTAAAACATTTTTATATAACCATGAAAGACTCTATATTAAATGGCGGGATTAACAGAGAAGGAAATCAAAGAGATACAGGAAGAGATTGAAAATTGCCAGAATCCTCTGTTTTTTTACGATGATGACGCAGATGGATTGTGTTCATTTCTCATACTATCGAGATTCGCAAAAAAAGGATCTGGTTCAGTCGTAAAAAGCGTTCCAAAACTCGACGAGAGTTTTCTCCACAGAATCATTGAGCATAATCCTGATAAAATTTTTATTCTTGACATTGCAGTTGTGGAGCAGGAATTTGTTGATAAGGCAGGGTGCAAAGTAATCTGGATAGATCATCATGAGCCAATAAAACTCCATAATGTAAAAGTATTCAATCCAAGGCATCATGGTCCAAGCGTACCGACGACATATATGGCTTATCAGATTGCACAGCAGGATTTGTGGCTTGCTGCTCTGGGTTGCGTAGCTGACTGGTTTGTGCCTCCATTTATAGGAAAATTCAGAGAAGAATATCCTGATTTGGTAAGCGAAAAATCTCAAACTGCCCCGGATATAATCTACAATGATCCTCTTGGAAAAATAATCATGATGATTAACTTTATTCTCAAGGGAAAGACAAGCGCGGTCAACAAATCAATAAGACAGATGTTCCAAATCAAATCACCTTATGAAATACTGAATCAGGAAACAAAAAACGGGAGAGAGCTTTTCCAGCGAGGAGAAAAAATAAAGCGTGAATATGACGAGATTTTCCAGAAAGCAGCAAAATGCGCTTCTGACGACAAAATTTTCTTCTTTAATTATACAGAGCTTGATACAAGTTTCACAAGCGAGCTTTCCAACGAGCTTATTTATAGATTTCCAGATAAAACTATAATCATTGCCAGAGAGAAAAACGATGAGATGAGAATGAGCATCCGCTCGACGAAAAAGGTTATACCTCCTTTCCTGCACAAAGCATTATCTGGCTTGGAAGGTTATGGGGGCGGTCATGAACATGCATGCGGCGCATCTGTGAAAAAGAAGGATTTTGAGATTTTTATGACGAGATTTAGGGAATTGGTTTGATTTGCTCCTATTCAGCTTGAAACTACCGCAAATATTAAAAATAATCTGAGACTTAAGGATGATTAATGGAAACTGTCGAGTCTCTCCAGTGGATAAGGGAGAATAATCTATATGAAAAGGCACTGGAGATTTCATCAATATTGAAGAGGATTTATCTTAACTGCCTTGGTGTCAGCGACGAGAAAATTCTGATTATAGGAGACAAAGGAAGCAAAGGTAGGGAAATAGCTGCGACACTTGCCTGCTCTTATTATCTGGCAGCAAACTCGTTAAATCTTAACGCTAAGCTTGTTCTTCAGGATGTAAAACAAAGAGGTTCTGCTGCAGATGAGGATGTAAAAAAATCAATCATGGATTTGAAGGAGAACAGCGTAATTTTTGTCAATGCCTCAGAAAGAATGGGAAGTATCACTGAGATGGGAAAAAGTTTCAGGAAGTTCTGCATCAAGAAAAAATTCAGGTTTGTATCCTCTCCAGGATTGGGCGGTCTGAACAACAGCCAGTTGAGCACACTTTTATCAGCGATAAATATCAATTATAAAAATCTCCAGATGAAGCATGACGAGATGAAAAAAATTCTCGACAATACAAAGATGCTCCACATTACAACAGAAAAAGGGACTGATTTGTATTTTGATATAAGCGGAATTAATCCACAATCTTCCGATGGGAATTATTCGCTTCCAGGAACAGGTGGTAATATTCCTGCAGGAGAAATCCACATATGTCCGAATGGAAAAGGGGTTGACGGAAAGGTTGTGATAGACGGGAGTTCAAGGTTGTATAATGGCACTATACTTGTTAAGCAGCCGATTACTCTTGCAATTGAAAAAGGCTCGATTGTGAATATTGAAGGTGGGGAAGAGGCAAAGCTCCTCGAGAAAAGTCTTGAATGGGCTGCACAGAAATCGAAATTCCCTAATTCAGTGAGACGGGTTGGAGAATTTGGGTTTGGCTTGAATTCAAATGCTTCAATCATTGGCGCAACTGTTATAGACGAGAAAGCACTTGGAAGCGCGCATATAGGAATCGGCTCTAATTATTGGTTTGGCGGTTCTATCTATTCTATAATTCATCTTGACCAGATTTTTAGGAATCCTAAGATTTATGCTGATGGGGCTTTATTGAATGTTTGAGGGATTTTTTCGTCGGTAAAAACCAGAATTGATAAACTTACTTCTAAGGGGTAGTATTTCCACAGGAAGCCTTTTCAAGGGAAGGGGTTGCGAATAATTGATATGTCAGTATACGAAATAGTAACATTTATATACTAGACGATATTATAAGAATTAAGATTAAGAGGTGCAGCATACTAAGCACTGCACTTTGTAAATCAAAGGCACGATAAAAAAAAACTAAAGAGGTGGAAAGATGGATTTTACAAGTATAGTAGGACAGGGAAACAGCTCAAAAATTGACCAAATAGAGGTAGGTCATGCAAATATTAAGGTAATCGGAATAGGGGGCTCAGGCTCAAATATGGTAAGCTGGCTTTACAAAAAAGGGATTAGAGGTGCAGAAACAATCGTCTGCAATACAGATATCCAGCACTTAAACATTGTAGAGGCTGATCACAAAATTCTAATCGGAAAAAATATTACAAGAGGACTTGGCTGTGGCGGATTTCCAAGCAAAGGAGCAGAAGCAGCGCATGAAACAATCAATGACCTAAAGAATATCCTCAAAGGCGCTGACATGGTTTTTGTATGCGCTGGAATGGGTGGAGGAACTGGTACAGGAGCAGCTCCAATAATTGCAGAGATTGCAAAAAGTTCAAATGCAATTGTCATCGGTACAGTAACAACGCCTTTCAAAATAGAGAGAGCAAGAATTGAAAAAGCAGAATTTGGATTGCAAGAATTGAGAAAAGTTTCAGACACAGTTGTTGTAATAGATAACAACCGCCTCGGAGTTGTTGCAGGAAATCTTCCTGTTCAGCAGGCA
>Ga0209514_10008243_pt1 | contig 11934 bp, 8 predicted proteins | sample Subgrocontami58m_FD_187452 | JGI IMG/M metagenome (GOLD analysis project Ga0209514, IMG submission 187452) | Subsurface groundwater microbial communities from S. Glens Falls, New York, USA - GMW37 contaminated, 5.8 m (SPAdes) (version 3) | ecosystem: Environmental > Aquatic > Deep subsurface >...
CCTCGCCAATCTGGCCCAACGTCGCCATAGCGTGAGGCCGGCTAGGAGCCGGCCGGGCGTTCCAGCAACCGCTCCAGCTCACGCCGAGCGGCCAACAGCCCCGGGTCCAGTCGGACCGCCTCCTCCAGGGCACGCCTCGCCAGCACCTGCTCCCCCCGCTGGATGTAGGCGAGGCCCTCGTAGTAGTAGCTGGAGGGGTGGGATGGGCTCAAGCGCAGCGATTGCCCCAGGGCCACCAGCGCCTCGCCCGGCCGCCGGGCCTCCAGGAGGAGCACGCCCAGGTTGAAGTGGGCAGCGGGGTTCTCCCCGTCCAGTGCCAGCGAGCGCCGGTAGAATCCCTCGGCCTGACCCACGTCACCAGACCGATAGGCGATGATGCCCAGGGCGAGATTCGCCTCGGCCTCCTGAGCCCGCCGGACCGTCAGGTCGGGAACCTGCTCCTTGAGCCGCAGACCGGCGAGGTACTGCTCCCGAGCGGTGGCCCCATCGCCTTCTTCGAAGGCCAGTCGGCCCAGGGCCAGATGAGCTACCAGCAGCACGGAGCCCAGCTCCTGGGCTGAGAGACGGCCGTAATCCGCTTGGGGGGTGTCGATGCCTTGGGGGAAGGCTGCCATCAGCCGCCGGTAGAGGGCCGCCGCCTCCGAGCGGCGGCCCTGGCCCAGGTAGACCTCGGCCAGGTGGAGATGAGCATGAGGCGACTGGAAGGCCTCGCCCCGCAACGCCACCTGCTCCAATGGGGGAATGGCCGCTGCCACGTCATTCATTCCGACGGCCGCGCCATCCAGGTAGAGGCGAGCCAGCAGGGCCTGGTACGCACGGTGCCGCGGGCTGAGGGCCGTCATCGCCCGGGCCGCGGTCAACCCCTCTTCCAGACGGGCTGGGTCACCACTGGCCTCGAACTGCTCCTGGCCCAGGTCGGCCTGTTGGTACAGGGGCTCGCCCGACCAGGGATTCAGCGCTCTCGCCGCGCTCAACCACGCCTGCGCGCGCGGGACGTCGAGACTCCCGCGAGCCTCTCGGGCTTGCTCCAGGCTGAACTGGGAACCCGCCTGGGCCGCTGTCCAGAGCAACAGGATGGCGGCCGGTCCCAGAGTGGCCAGGCGCAGAGCGGGCCCCGGACGGGCGGGTTGCACACCTGCCCTGTCCGCGACCTCGTCACGAGGAAGGTCGCCCGGCTGGAGAAGTACCAGCGCCAGCAGCAGACCCACCTCGAACCAGAAGAGGATCGCGAGAGAAGGCACGTTCCAGTCGACCTCTACCAGATTATGAGCCACGCTGGCTACTATGCCCCCTGCCAAGCCGGCGGCGACCGGTCGCCCCTCGCCGCCCGAGGTTGCCCGAACGTTCCCCCACGTCACTCGGGCCACGGCCAGGAGCAGGGCCAGAGCAGCCGCCAGGCCCAGCAGCCCCGAGTCAGCGGCCTCCTGGAGCAGGAAGTTATGCGGGTACTTGGAGTAGTAGCGGGAGTCCTGCTGGTATTCAGGGAAGACAACCTGGAAGGTCCCCGGGCCGGTGCCCAGCCAGGGCCGCTCGAGGAAGATGCGCAGGGCCCCCTGCCAGTAATCGAGGCGGGGGGCCACAGTGCCCTGCTCGCGCGCTCCGAGGGCGGTGGCCGAAACCGCGCCGAGGGCTTGGGAGCCGACGGCCGCCGCCTGGCCCAAGCTGCCTGAGCTCACGAGGAGCGTGCTGACCAGGACAAAGGCGGCCAGGGGGAACCCGCGGGCCAGCCGGCGGGCGCCGGTCAAAGGCACGCAGAGGGCGACTGCCACCACGATGCCCAGGGCCGCGCTGGCCCATCCGGCGCGCGAGTAGGTGAGAAGGAGGATCGTCCCTAGAAGGGTGGTCGTGCTCCCATAGGCCAGCCGTTCGCGCAGGGCGCCGGCGCTCAGGTAGAGGGCCACGGCCAGGGGCAGCACCATGCCCAAGTAGCCAGCCAGATGGTTCTTGTTGCCGAAGGTGGAGCGCATGGCCGGCTCGGCGAAGTTGCCCACCTCGCCCCAGTAGAAGTAAATGGCCGGCCCTGAGATGAGGACGCCCAGGAGCAACAGGAGGTGCGCGGTGCGGCGGACTTGTGTCAGGCCGCGATGACAGAGAGCTGCAACGAGCGCCAGCCCGACGAGAAGAATCGCCTCCACCGCCTCGACGAGGCCCAGTCCGGGATCCACGCCCAGCACGGCGCTGGCGAAGCGCACGCCGGCCAGGGCAACGCCCGCCCACAGAATGGGCGCCAGCGCCCTGCCGACAAGGGTCCCACCCGGAGCGCCACCCGTGGCCAGAGAGACCAACAGCAGAAGAGCCAACCCGGCCTGCAGAAGCAGCTCGTTGAAGGGGAGCTTGGTATGGATGCCACCGAGGGTGGCTGCCAGGGCGGCGTACAGGAGAAGCCCGGCGAGTCCACGGCCCGCTCCTCTCGTTGAGGGCACGGCGCATTCTAGCACCAGCCCATCTCTGCCCCACGCGAGGGCTCCCCATGATCCCGCTCGGGATGTGCCGGCCTAGCCCCGGACGATGGTAAAGTCGCTGCTCAGCAGCCGGCCCAGCTCCTCAGGGTTGGAGCAGTGGCTGAGAGCCGTCTCGCGGGTGATGGCACGGCCGCGCACGAGCTGAACAAGGGACTGGGCCAGTGTCTGCATGCCTGCCTGGCCACTGACCTGCATCGTGGAAGGGATCTGGAAGGTCTTCCCTTCGCGGATCAGGTTCCGCACAGCGGCAGTGCCGATGAGCACCTCGCAGGCAGCTACCCGGCCTGTGCCATCGGCCGTGGGCAGGAGGGCTTGAGTGATCACCGCTTCCAGGGTCAGGGCGAGCTGGGCGCGGATCTGCTCCTGCTGCCCGGCGGGGAACACGTCGACGATCCGATCGATGGTCTGATGGGCGCTGGTCGTGTGCAAGGTGGCCAGGACGAGGTGACCGGTCTCGGCCGCGGTGACAGCGATGGCGATGGTCTCCAGATCGCGCATCTCCCCCACCAGGATGACGTCCGGGTCCTGGCGCAGAACGTGGCGCAGAGCGGCGGCGAAGGAGTGGGTATCCTCGCCCACCTCGCGTTGGGCGATGACACAGCGCTTATCCCGATGCAGGAACTCGATGGGATCCTCGACCGTGACCACGTGGCGCGTCTCCCGATCATTCAAGTAGTCGACCATGGCGGCCAGGGTGGTGGACTTGCCACTCCCCGAGGGCCCTGTGACCAGCACGAGGCCCCGGGGCAAGAGCGCCAGTCGGCGGCAAATGTCGGGCAAGCCCAACTCGTCGATGCGTCGCAAGGCGAGGGGTACGGCGCGGATCGCCAGCCCAATGGACCCGCGCTGGCGGAAGACGTTGACGCGAAAACGGGCGAGCCCCGGAACGCTGTAGGCGAGGTCGAGCTCCCGCTGCTCGGCGAAGCGGGCCCGCTGCTCCGGTGTCGTGATCGCTCTGAAGAAGCTCTCGGTGATGTCGGGGGTCATGGAGGGTGCCCCCTCCAAGGGCACGAGGGCTCCGTGGATTCGCAGAACCGGCGGACCCGGCACCTTCAGGTGGAGGTCCGAGGCGCCCCGCCCGACGACGAGGCGCAGCAAATCGAGGATGTCGGTCACGAGCCCCCTCCCAGGTACCAGCGCATGATCCGCTCGCCCCAGAGCGCCGCGACGGCGCAGCCCAAGATCAGAGCAGGACCAAACGGGATGTACTCCTTCAGCCGGCGCACGCGCAGCACGACGAGCAGTCCGGCCACACCGCCACCGATGAGAAAGGAGAAGTAGAGAGCGGTAACCACCCCGGGCCAGCCCGTGATGGCCCCGACGACCGCAGCGAGCTTCACATCGCCGCCACCCATCCCGCCCAGCCCCGCGACCTCGGCTGCCGCCGGGTCACTCCGCCAGGCAGCGCCGGCGCGGCTCTCGCCATCGAGGTTGCCCACGGCTATCGAGGACGGCTTCAGCACTGGACTCGTGGCGTCGGGCGCGGGCCGCTGGCCGGGTAGCCGCGCCACGACCCACGCCACTCCGTGGCCGACGCGGCTGACGAGGCTCATGGGCAGGAGGAAGATGAGCAGGAGCACGCCAAACCCAACGATGGCGCCGACGATGGCCCCGATAAAGCCCCGCGCAGGCAACCACGGGGCCAGAGCGATGCTGGCGAGCAGGACGGGGTAGACGATAACGTTGGGGATGATGTGCCGTTCGAGATCGATCACGAAGAGCACGATCCCCAGGCAGATGTATGCTGCGGCCACCGCGGCCTCGATGCTCAACCCCCAAGCGGCCAGAGCCGCCGCGCATCCCAGGCCCGCTGCCACCTCCACCAGAGGCATGCGCCACGAGATGCGGACCCCGCAGGCACGGCAGCGACCGCGCAGCCAAAGGTAGTTGAGAACCGGCACCAGGTCATACGTCGCGATAGCAGCACCACAGCCCTGGCAGTGCGACGGGGGCCAGAGGAGGGAGCGACCCTCAGGGATCCGGTCGATGCACACGTTGAGGAAGCTGCCGACGAACAGGCCGATCAGTGCGGCAACCCCCGCCTCGAAGACCGGCGCCCACGCCGCGGACATCTCAGGTCACAGTCGCTTGAACGCCATCCCGAAGGTGGCCATGAACGCTCGCGCCGGGAGGCTCGGGGGGCAGGATAACGGGGGCATCGGGTCGGACACCTGGCGACCCGTGACACCGGCGATGGTAGGAGCCAGGGCGGCATCCTCGGCCAACGCGCCGGTGAGGTAGACCGGCACATCCAGGGAAAGCGGGCTGTCCCGATTCGAGTCGTTGTAGAAGCCTATGGTGCGAGTCAGCTCTTCCGTAAGGCGGATGGCGGCGTACTCGCGGGCGAGCGGCTCGTCGCTCCAGTAGAAGGAGCGAATCAGCGTTGGCACTCCGCCGACGACAACAACGACGTCGCCGCCGTGCAAGTCTCCGTGCGCGACGATCGCCTCGGGGACGTTGACAGCTCGCGCGACAGCCAGGGGTTTCAAGTCAACGGCAACAACCTTCAGGCCGGCGCTGGTGAGCGCCTCGAGGGCTGCCAGGAGGGGTTCTCGAGGCACCACGACGAGATAGACGCGACGAAACGTCTCTCGTCGCGTTGTCGTCAGGACCTGCCAGAAGACATAGCTGTTCTCGAGGGAGACTGCCAGGAGACGCCGCGCCTCCCGCTGCACGAGTGTATCCAGATTGGCTCGCAGGGCAACGGGGATCTGGAGCACGCGCGTGACGGATTGGAGGCCGGGGAAGGCCACGAGGAGGGGCACTCGCGTGAGGCCCTCACGGGCCAGCACGCCGCGCAGGTGCTGCCCGCCACCGCCGGCCGCCACAAGGAATCCGTTGCGGACGGCTCGCGCCGGTAGCGTCGTCTGGTACCAGCCCAGCACCTGGCGGCCCGCGAAGACGAGAAGGCGCGCCTCGGTGCCCTCTATGCTGATGGCCAACCGGCGCGCCGCTCCCAGAGGCAGGCCCAGGCGCGGCAAGCCAAGGCGGACCGAGGGCCGCGCTGGCCGGGGGCGGCCTGGTGGCCGGGCTGGCGCCGCCGGAGCCGGCGGCGGGGGAAACTGGCGCAGGAGCACCTGTCACACCGCCGGCGTGGCACGCCACGCGAGACGCGACAGGGACCAGGGCTCGTCAGGCGATGCCAAAGGCGATCACCAGAACCTCCATCCGCCAGAGGGACTCGACAGGCTTCAGGACGATACCGTCAAAGACCACAGCAACCCTCCCTTCCATGCGGGAGAGGAAATCGACAAGCTGGGCGAGCGAGCCCTCGGCCTGCGTGGCGAAGCGGATGGTCCGATACTGGCGATCCCCCACCTTCTCAGTCGGAGGATCCACCGATTGGACGTTGGCGAGTCGCACGCCACTCGCTCGCCCCGCCTGCGCGATCATGTCCAGAACACCGAGTCCATCGACCGTCGCCGGGATCAGTGTGCCTTGCCTCTGACCCAGCTCCTGGCGGACACGGGACAGCTCGTTTTGAAGCTGAGCGAGGTCCAGGGCACCCTGGGCGCGGGAATACTCACGCTCGACGTTCTGCCTTTGGGTGGCCAAGCGCTCGCGACTCGCCACGACCTCATCGTATCCCACGTAGAGGTAGGCAGTATAGGCCAGCGCGGCGATGGCGATGGCGAGCAGGGCTGTTTCCCGGCGATTGAGCCGCCACCATGACCATAAGGGGAACTGCAGACGTCTCAGCACGGTCAGGACGCTCCGGCCCGCACGGGCAGCGCCCGCAGGACCATGACGAAGGTGACGTCGGGCTCTGCCGAGAGGATCCGCACCTCGGCGCGCCAGGTGACTCTCGCCCCATCCCTTGGGGTCGGGGGCCCCAGGCGCAGGGCCACCGGCACGGCGAGGGGAACCGGCTGCGTGGACGCCTCGTAGAGGCAGTCAGGGGATTCAGCCGACGGCGCCGGCACCGCAGCGGCAGTCCGCTTGGTGATGGTGACCTTGGGTGTGCGAAAGGTGAGAACTTCGATGGCCTGCGAGGAGACATCAGGCAGGTTGACCCAGTAGCGCCAGTTCCTGTCTACGGTGAACTTGAAGCGGCCATTGCGAGCGAAGCAGGTCGAGTCCCAGGGGGCACCGGTAGCCCTCGACTCGATCTTGACCCGCAATCCTCCCACACGCGTCCCCGTCTCGTCGACAATCTCGCCGGCGATATCAACGCTGGGCTCCTCTGACGGGTAAGCCACACTGCTGCTGTAGTCGAAGGCCGGGGTAGGGGTAGGGGTAGGGGTAGGACTCGCGACGGGCGTCGGCGTCAGGCTTGGGGTTGGGCTCACCGACGGCGTGGGGCTCACGGTGGGGGTTGGGCTCACCGACGGCGTGGGGCTCACGGTGGGGGTTGGGCTCACCGAGGGCGTGGGGCTGGGCGTAGGGGTCAGGGAGCTTGGGGTTACCGTGGGGGTTGGCGAGCGCGTGGCTCCAGAGGCTGGCGTGGCCAGGCCGGCGCCAGGGGTGGGGATCAGGCCCGGCAGAGGAATAGGTGTGGGCCCACCTCGGGGAGTGGGGGCCGGCGTCGGCGTGGGCATCTCCGTGAGCCGGGGGAAGACCACCTCGGACAGCAGCCCCGTCTTGAGGAGCTGCTCGCCAAAGCGGATGAGCGAGGTCAGGTCGGGGGCCGATCCGGTGACGGTCACATTCAGGCCCTCTTGCTGCACGGAGCTGAGGAGCAGCCCCGGCGGCCTCTTCCCCACCAGCTCCTTCATGAGCGGAGACCAGATCAGGAACCGTTGGCGAATAGCCTGGGTGTCGAGTCCGGACACCTCTAGCTGCTTATTGATCTCGCCAATCTGGGCCGACAACCGATCCGCCTCAGCCTTGTTCTGGGCGGTGAGCTGCTGGAGATCGGTGCGCACGCGTTCGATCCGCTGCTGGTCGATCGTGTTCTCGGCCTTGGCTGCGACAGTCACCTCGTTCATCACGTAGATCGCCGCGACGCCGGCCAGGATACCGAGCACCAAGACGAATTCGCGCACCGTGAGCAGGACGCGGCGGAACTCGGGTGGGAGGAGATTGAGGTCGACGGGCACCACGAGCCCGCCACGAGCACGAGAAACGGGTACAGCATATCCGACCATTGGCGAGCGAGAACCCGAAGCGCGCTGGGGAAGCGCGCAATTCTAACAGATACTACGGTGTGTAGGTCACTACGAGCTGCGGCCGCTGCGAGGAGGTGCCGTACTCCCGCGAGCGGAACTGAGCCCGCCGCTCGGTTGAGCTGCTCTCGGCCAGGTCCTTGATCCGCCAGCCGTTGTTCGTGAGGGAGCCATCGACGAACCCCTGCGCGTCGGAGGTCACATCCCAGGAGATCGTCACGTCGTCACTGGTGCCCGTCGACGCAGAATCCGACGGCAGCGTCGCGGCGCCCGGCTGGTTCGACCATGTGATGCCCGATTCCGTCCACGAGGCCGTGACGCGGTGAGCATCGTGGGTGCGCGAACCGGAGGGGGCACTGTACATGAAGAGGTTCAGACTGGCTGACTGAACGGTAGCGGTGCCGGGAATGGACGAGAGGTTGAAGCGGACAAAGGTCCGTTCGTTCCGGCTGCTGTCCCTGGAACTCACCTCCAGCGTTGTGTCGGTCCCGTGGTTGTCGCTGGTGGCGTCCTGGTCCACCCAGGAGTCGGCGTTCGCCGTCAGGGTGACGGTGGTGGGCGTGGGCGTTGCGGTCGGCGTACTGGTCGCCGTCGCTGTCGGTGTATTGGTCGCCGTCGGGGTCGCGGTCGGCGTGTTGGTAGGCGATGACGTCGCCGTCGGGGTCGCCGTTGGCGTGTTGGTAGGCGTGGACGTCGCCGCCGGTGTGGCGGTCGGCGTGTCCGTGGCCACCGGCGTGGCGGTGGGCGTGTCCGTGGCCACCGGCGTAGGGGTGCTGGTGGGGGTTCCCGTCGCGGTCGCCGTGGGCGTGCTGGTCGGGGTGGAGGTCGGGGTGCCGGTGGGCGTGGGGCTCGACGTGGTCGTCGGCGTCGCCGTCGCCGAGGGAGAGCCGGTAGGCGTGGGTGTGGCCGTGGTCGGGGTCCCCGTCTCGGGCGGCGCGATCCGCACCTTGCCCTGTTCGTCCACCCAGTAGGAGTAGGCCCCTGCGCCGCCGCCCGGGTTGTCCGTCGAGGCAGACTCGGGGACACCCCGCAGATAGCTCTCGGCCACCAGGTGCAGGAAGTTCACGTAGGCGTTGGTGGTCGGCCCGAGGGCGCCCCGTCCATTGGCCGTCGGGTAGCGCGGCGTGCGCCGCGGAACGTCCGAGTAGTAGGCATCCACGGCCGCCTGGACCAGGTGCCGGTCCGTGTCGAGGGCCGTCTGTTTGCCCTGGCCAAAGAACCCCGTCAGGTTGAAGGCCGCCAGTGCCAGCAGAATGCCGATCAGTGCGATGACGATGATCATTTCGATCATGGTCAACGCCCGCTGGTCGCGCCAGAAAGACCGCATCACAAGGACCGCAAGTACCTTACGCGCCCATTATAACAGCGCAGTCAAGGCTATCGCGCCCGCTTACGGCGCGTATGTCACGACAAGCTGGGGCCGCTGGGACGCCGTGCCGTACTCCTTCGAGCGAAAACGCCCCTCCCGGTCGGACGAGCCGCTCTCCGTCTCGTCCTTGATGCGCCAGCCGTTGTTGGTCTGCGAGCCGCTCACGAAGACCTGTACGTCTGCCGCCACGCTCCACGCAAGCGTCACGTTGTCACTTGTCCCTGTGGACGTGGTGGCCGTGGCCGAAGTAGCCGCCCCTGGCTGGTTGCTCCACGTGATGGTGGACTCGGCCCAGGACGCCGTCACCCGGTGGGCCTCGTAGGTTCGCGAGGCCCCCGGGGCATCGTAGAGGTACAACCGCAGGCTCGCCGACTGGATGGTCGCTCCGCTGGGGATCGAGGCGAGGTTGAACTGCAGGAAGGTTCGATAGTTCGTGTCTGGATTTCCCGAGGTCGTCGAGCGCACCCGGATAGAGTCGTCTGAGCCGTTGTTGTCGCTCGCGTTGTTCTGGTCCACATAGGAGTCGGCGGTGGCCGTCAACGTCACGGTCGTCGGCGTGGGGGTGCTCGTGGGCGTCGGGGTCGGCGTCGACGTCGGCGTGGCCGTCGGCGTGGAGGTTGGGGTATTCGTGGTCACTGGGGTCGGCGTGGGCGTGGAGGTTGACGTCGGCGTCGCGGTGGACGTGCCCGTGGCTGTGGCCGCCGGCGTGGCCGTCGGTGTGCCAGGCGTGGGCGTGGTCGTCGGTGTGGGCGTGCCGAGCGTGCCCATCTCCTGCCAGGACTCCACCACGACCAGACGGCGTAGCGAGGAGGAACTGCCGCCGGGGCCGGGCAACTGGCGCACGAAGGCCTCGCTGGCGTACCCCTCAGCCTCGGCCCGGACGACGTATTGCTTGCCCCGAGCACGGGAGTAGACCCATGTCTTACCGGCGCCTCCCACATCGCCGTAGGGCTGCGAGGCGATGGCCGAGGCGTCATTGTTGCGAAACTCGATGGTGTGCGTACCTGTGGCAACCGTGAAAGCCCGGGCGATCCCTGGACTATTACTGCCGCTATCGGTGCCAATGAGCGCGCCTCCGGTTCCCTCGCCCTGGTAAACGGAGAGCTCCCACTGCCTGGCCGAAGGCGTGAAGGCCCAGTGGACGACCATGCCCGTGCTGATGGGCACGCCATGGACCGGCACCGTCACCCGAGCGCCAGCGGCCAGCGAGGCGAGCCCCGCCGTAGCGCCGGGATCGAGAAAGCGAAAGATGGCTCCTGTATCAGCGCCGGCCGGCGGCTCGCTGAGCACGAGGGCCGGGTTGAGCTCGTTCACCGTGAGCTGGGGCGGGGCATAGGATCCCGCCAGGATGTCGACGCCGCTGACCAGGTCAGCGAGAACGGCTTCGATGGCTGCCTGGTTGGCCTCGGAAGCGAAGAGCTTGTCCTCCACCTTGCGTACGGCGGCGAAGGAGCCTGCCACGAAGGGGAGAAAGCTGCCTATCACGAGCGAACCGAAGACCATGATGATGAGGGTCCAGGCCAGGGCTTGGCCCCGCTGGTCGCGCTGCAAGACCACGCCCGGTCCCTGCCGTTGCCAAGGCCGGTACCCCCGCCTGAAGGCGGGGGCATGGGAGACGGTACGGCCCAATACCCCAACCTCCAGGTTGGGGTCGAAGGAACAGGCCATCATGCGCCGCCCATCAGAACAGGGTTGGGTCGAAAACCAGGGTCCAGCCGTCCCCGGCCACCGTGACACCCGCCCCGTAGACCGCACCGTAGATCGAGTAGTCGCTCCCCGAGAGGCTGGCGGCGCCGGACGGCGCATAGAGGACGCCTCGGTAGACACCGCTGTTGCCCGAGGCCGTGATCCCCGTGGAGCCCGTCGCAAAGGCGAGCACGCCCCGCCGGTACTGGGTCAGGCTGTTGCTGCTGCCGGTGATCTCGATGGCGTCGGCGATGAGGGTGACCGTACCGCTGCGGCTGGAGCAGGAGAGGGAGAGGGTCCCCGTGGCTTGATACACACCGGAGATGAGCGTCGAGGCATCCTGCCACACCTCCGGCCGGCTGCAGAGGTCGACGTTGCCTATGAACGAGAAGGTCACGGGGGCCAAGTCCCCCACGGCATAGGAGGCCGGGAACCCCTGACTGGATGCCGCGACGACCGATTCGCCGCAGGCGTTGTTGCTGCCCGACAGGCTCACGCTGCCGACGCAGGTGCCGATCTTGTTGCCGCTGCCCCCGAGGGTGATCCCTTGCCCAGCCTCAGCGCGGCCGGTGAGGATGCTGCTCCCGCCGGAGACCGTCAGGGTCTGCTCGGCGTGGATGTTGCCTACCACCGCCTGGCCGCTGGTCCCCGAGAGGGACACCGCCGCTGAGCCATAGATGGTCTGCGCCCGGGCCGGAGCCGCCGGCTGGAAGGCGGAGGCCAGGGAAGTCGCCAGCGGCACCTCTACCGTGGCGTTACGCGTGAGCGCGCTGGGCGCCGTGTCCACGGTAGCGGTCATGACCACGCGCAGCCGCGAGCCCTGAGGCGCGAAGACCACATCCGACGCCGCGGCGATGTTGTGGGCAATGGCGTTGGTCGTCGTGATGCTGGAGACGGCAAGGTCGCGCAGCAGGCTCGTCGACCCGGCGTCGTAGCGGTAGCGCACGGCCACGGTGGTGGTGGGCACTACGCTCAGGTCTGTCCACTGGAAGGTGCCGTAGATGGGCTCGGTGCCCAGGACGAAGCTCGCCGCCCGGCGCCCGTCCTCGGTCATCCAGACCGCAGCGTTGCGGACATCGGCTCCAGCCGCCAGGGCCGCGCCGGCCTGAGCAGGAGCCGTCGCCAGTTGGAAGAAGGTGCCTCCCAGGACCGGCATGAGCAGCCCCATCACCGCCAGGACGATGACCAGCTCGATGAGGGAAACCCCACCGTCGGCTAGCCGGGGCCCGGCCGCCCTGGTCGCCCGTCCACCTGGGAGCGCGGGCGCCCCGCCCGCCCGTCCACCTGGGAGCGCGGGCGTCCCGCCCGCCCG
>Ga0209514_10008245_pt1 | contig 11933 bp, 11 predicted proteins | sample Subgrocontami58m_FD_187452 | JGI IMG/M metagenome (GOLD analysis project Ga0209514, IMG submission 187452) | Subsurface groundwater microbial communities from S. Glens Falls, New York, USA - GMW37 contaminated, 5.8 m (SPAdes) (version 3) | ecosystem: Environmental > Aquatic > Deep subsurface >...
TTTTTCCTTTTGTCATCGTTTTAATATTATAGTTATGAGGTCATCTAAAAACCCTTTATTCTACTACAATCGCATAATTTCGGCTGCGCCGTCGTCCGTCCTCCTCGACGTATATTATCATATACGCCTTCGTCGTCCGTCCTCGGCTCGCTCGAAATTATGCGATTTCGCTACGAAACAGGATTTTTAGATGACCTCTTTATAACGCATGGAGTTACAGAAAGATTCATTTCTTCTCGCGGTAGGCAACGATGAACGCGTTTTCGAGATGGGTTCATTTCTTCACAAAAATGCGCTTCACTACGGCAGGCGGTTTTCGTCGGCGTATATTCTTTGCCGAAGCGGGATGCCACGCAACGAGGAACGCGATGGAAATGTCTCATTTCATCCTGTTTTTGTCCGCTCGTCGTTTTTGTTTCCTATTGCCGCGTTTTTTGCGGGATTACGGATTATCCGGGAAAATCGCGGCGCGTGGATGGTGAGCTCGGACAATCCGTTCGAAGTTGGCGTTGTCTCGTGGCTCTTATCTTGTTTTGCCCGCGGAAAGCTTTTTTTACAGATCCACACCGATGTGATGAGTCCGTATTTCCGGCGCGCATCATGGAAAGAGCGCATTCGATTTTGGTGCGCGCGGTTTTTGATTCCTCGCGCCGATTGCGTCCGCGTGGTATCCGAGCGGATTCGCCGCTCGCTTATTGAATCGAGGATTTGCGAGCCCTCACGGATTCTCCTTTTATCCGTTGTAACAGATGTAAGGCGTTTTTCAAGCGCTCTGCCGTCCGCGTCGTGCAATGAGTTTTTAAAAAAATATTCTTTTCGGATGATCGCCGTGGGCCGTCTCGTCGACAAAGAAAAAAATTTTAGCATGCTCCTTGGCGTAATGAAAGAATTTGTGAAGATTTCTCCGGCTGCGTTTCTTGCAATTGTGGGATACGGCCCGGATAAAAATAGATATGATTTTCTTGTCAAGCAAAATCGTCTCGAAAATAATGTTATAATAGGCGATGAAAAGGAAATGAAGGCGCTCGTATGTTCTGGCGCGGAAAAAGCAACGGAACGTCCGGAGGCGGGCGAAGGCGATTTTCTCCCGTCTTTCTATAAATCTTTCGATATCTGCGTTATATCGTCGAATTACGAGGGGTGGAATCGCGTGGCGATCGAAGCCATGGCCGCAGGCCTTCCGGTGGTGATGACCGACGTCGGATGCGCCGGGGAGGTCGTTCGGAACGGGGAGGACGGGATTGTTGTTCCGGTCAGGGATCAAGGAGCGCTTCGCGACGCAATCATCCGACTCTATCGAAATCCGTCCGAGCGCGAGCGCATGTCGCGCCACGCAAAGGAAACGAACGCCGGGCTTCAATTTTTTTCTCAAGAGGAGTATCTCGACCGGTATAGTGATGTGCTTCTTAAGTGCGCGCGTCAATGAAACTTCTTGTTGTAACTCAAAAAATAGATCGAAAGGATGATAACGTCGGTTTTTTTTATCGATGGGTTGAAGAATTTGCCCGGTCGGCGGATCATGTGACGGTTATCGCAAATTCAGTCGGAGAATTTTCTTTTCCGGCCAATGTATCTGTCCATTCACTCGGGAAGGAATCGGGCGCGCGGCGCATATCTCGATGGTGGAAATTTCTCGTGCTTTTTTCCCGCGAATACGCCCGCGCGGATGCGGTTTTTTTCCATATGATACCGGAGTTCGTGGTCGCCGCGTCGCCCTTTCTTGTGTCTCTGCGGAAACCGTCCGCGCTTTGGTACGTGCATAAAAGTGTAACATTCACATTAAAGTGTGCGGAACGTCTCGTCCGGCATATTGTAACGGCGTCAATGTTGTCGTTCCGGCTGCCGTCAAAAAAAGTTGTCTATACGGGGCACGCGATTGATACGGAATTTTTCCGGCAGCGCGGTCCCTCGCGGCATGGAAGCGGCGTAAATCTTCTTACGGTCGGACGAGTATCTCCGGTCAAGGATATTGAAACGATATTGAGCGCGTGCGTGATTTTAAAAGACACCTGGAACGTGCCTTGGTCGCTTGCGATTGTCGGAGGGCCCGTAGCGCCGCGGGACATCCGTTATAAGGATTCGCTCGTCGCGTTTATCCGTTCCCGCGGCCTTGAGCGGTTTGTGCATTTTGCCGGTCCCGTGCCGTATGTCGATACTCCGGATGTCTACGGCGGGCATGACATATTTCTTTCCATGTCAACAACGGGCTCCATTGATAAGGCCGTTCTTGAAGCAATGGCGTCTGGTCTTACCGTTATTACGGCAAATGAAGCGTTTCGGGACGTGCTTCCGGGGAAATATTTTCTGGAAATGAGGAGTTCCGAGGCGCTCGCCGAGCGGATAAAATCGCTCGCGAACGAGAACCGTCCGAATATGGCTTTGCGGGCGATCGTCGAAGAGCATCACAGCATCCAAAAGACCATACGGGAAATAATTCGGTTACTTGCCTGATATGGAAGGTCCGCAGGTAGAAAAATCTCACTACACCACCCATTCATATCTCGGGAAAGACCGGTGGGTTTCCTATTGGTATCAGATCGATTTCGTCCGCCGTTCGAAGCCCTCTCGAGTGCTCGAAATAGGCCCCGGAAACAAGACCGTGACCGACGCGCTTCGAAGGATTGGCATATCGGTTGTGACTGTAGACATCGCGCCGGACATTGAGCCGGATGTTGTGGCCTCCGTTACCGCGCTTCCATTTCCCGATAGCGCGTTTGATTCAGTGCTTGCGGCGGAGGTTCTTGAACATATCCCGTATTCCGATGTTCCAAAAGCGCTTTCGGAAATCAGCCGCGTGGCCAAGACCTACGCAGTCGTGAGCCTGCCCCATGCGGGGTATGTATTTTCGTTTGGTTTTAAGGTGCCTACCATTCGCCGACTGGATTTCATCGTAAAAATTCCTTTTTTTTGGCGAGAGCACCGATTTAATGACGAACACCATTGGGAATTGGGAAAGCGCGGGTTTTCTACGCGAAAAGTAAAAAACCTTATGGAGGACGCGGGTTTTACCGTGGATGAGCAAAAATGCTTTTTCGACGACCCCGCTCATATATTCTTTTTTCTTAAAAAACGCTACTCATGAACGGGCGAGAAAAAATTCCCTGTTCGGTGGAAATCCTTACCCGGAATTCCGAGCGAACGCTCGAGCGCTGTCTTGAATCGGTGAAGGATTTTGCGGAGATTATAATTCTTGACGGAGTGAGCACCGACCGGACGCGCGATATCGCAGGGCGCTACGGCGCGCGGATTGTGAAGCAGTACGAAACCGATGAGCCGCTTCAGCGCATCGCGGATTTTTCTGAAGTCCGCAATAAAGGGCTCCGGCTCGCTTCAGAGGACTGGTTTATGTATATTGATTCGGACGAATATCTGTCGTCTGAGGCGGCAGAGGAGATCCGCGCTATTGTTGCGTCTCCTGATCTCTTGGCTCACGCGTGGTGGCAGCCGCGAAAGTACGTGCTGAACGGGAAAATTATTGATTGTGCATCAACCTACCCAAACCGACAAATTCGTTTTTTCCACCGCAGCTGGGTCATGGGGTTCATAAAGCCCATACATGAGCGGATCGAGATTCGTTCCGGAGCGCGAATCGGGACTCTTCGTAATGTTGAATACGTCCCGCTTGAGTCCCTTGAGGAACTCCGGTCGAGGTGGCAGCGTTATAGTGAAAAGGAGCTTGATCTATACCGCGATGCTGGTACCGCCCGAATTGCAAAAGCAATTGCGCGAAATTCCGCACTTTTCGCTTTCTACGCGCTTCGATATTTCCGAGGTCTCATTTTTTGCCGCGGGGTCCGGATGCCGTTTTCGTATGAATGGGCTCGGCATTCCCGTGCGCTCTATGCGATCCGCCAGCTCATTCGTCAGTTTTTCCGTTTTTCATGAAATTGATTTACCTTTCTCATATGCGTTTTCCGAGCGATCGGACGCACTCGACATTCGCTATGAAAACATGCGAGGGTTTTGCGCGAGAAGGAGTGGACGTGGAATTGTGGATTCCCCGCCGCCTGAATCCGGCGTTTCGCGGAGTTGATCCGTTTCGCCATCACCGGATAGAAAAGAATTTTGTCATCCGGCGTCTTCCGGCAATTGACGTGGTGGCGGTCGCAGGAAAATTCGGGAACACGATTTTGACCGTGTCGTTTGGCGTCTCGGTTTTGGTGTACGCATTTTTTCGTCGTCTTTCCCGCCGTGGGATATTTTACGGGCATGATCCCTACGATATGGCAGCACTTCTTCTTGTGAGGCCGCAGATGTACGTCGAATTTCATGAAATGTACGATTCGTTCCGCAGAAATTCCCGTTTTGCGCGCTGGCTTTTTTCGCGTATGGAGGGTTGCATCACGACGAATCGTTTCAAAGTGGAGACGGTGCATAACGAGCTTGGTATTTCGCGAGATCGCATTCTCCATCAGCCGAATGCCGTTGATGCGAGCGCATTTGAGATCAATCTCGACAAATCGGCTGCGAGAAAGAATCTTCATTTCGACGGGCGTCCTTCCGATTTTGTCGGCCAGACAGTAATTGTATATACCGGGCATTTATTTGATTGGAAAGGCGCGGACGTGCTTTTTGACGCGCATCCGTTTCTTAAGGAAAATGAAGCGATCTATTTTGTCGGAGGAACCAAAAGCGACGTGGAGAAGTTTAAGGCGCGTTCGCAAAAGGAGAATGCACGCGCCGTCGTCATGGTCGGGGAGCGTCCTCACGGAGAAATACCCGCGTGGCTCCGAGCGGCTGATGTTTGTGTACTTCCCCATAGCGGGAAGTTCGATATCGCGCGCTTTGAGGCATCCCCGGTAAAACTTTTTGAATATATGGCCTCCGCAAGACCCATTGTCGCTTCAGATCTCCCTTCGATTCGTGAGATCGTGGACGAGAGCATGGTGTGGTTTTTCGAGCCCGATAACCCCCGGTCGCTTGTGGAAACAATCCGTAAAGCGCTTCTCGCTCGCGAAGAATCAGAAAGAAAAGCTGCGAAAGCAAGAATAGAGGCGAAGCGCTACACATGGACTATGCGCTCAAAGCATATTATTGATTTTATCCATACAATACATGGAAATTCCGTTCGTTGATGTAGCGTGGCAGCATAAAATTATTGAAAAATCCCTTGCTGGTAGGTTTGAGGACATATTTTCGCATTCAAGTTTCATAGGAGGTGAGGATGTCAAGATATTTGAAGATAATTTTGCGCGCTATCTCGGGTCTCGATTTGCCATCGGCGTTGCAAACGGAACTGATGCGCTTTTTTTGTCGTTTCGAGCGCTCGGTATAAAGCAGGGAGACGAGGTTATTACGATCCCGACGACGTTTGTTGCAACCGCAAGCGCGATTGTTCATGTCGGAGGAACCCCGGTGTTCGTTGACATAGATCCGGAAACAAGAAATTTTGATATTTCGTCTCTTGAATCGCGGATTGGGCCAAACACAAAAGCGATTATCCCGGTGCATCTCTACGGAGAGCCCGCGGATATGGATGCAATTTTGCGGATTGCGCGTGCGCATGACCTTAAGGTCGTTGAAGACGCGAGTCAGGCGCACGGGGCCGAATATCGCGGGAAAAAAGTCGGAACATTTGGTGATTTTGGATGTTTTAGTTTTTATCCCGGGAAAAACCTCGGAGCGTATGGAGACGCGGGAATGATTGTTACGGATAATGAGGATCTCGCGGCAAAAGTTCGGAGGATCCGAAATCACGGCGGCGTTGGAAAATACGAGCACGAAGTCCTCGGATATAATTCGCGGCTTGATTCGCTCCAGGCCGCAGTGCTTGACGAAAAATTGAAATTTCTTGATGAGTGGAATCACATGCGTGTTCGAATTGCGCGAATGTATGACGAAGGACTTCGCGGTATCAAGGAAATCGCCGTGTTTTTGTCGAGTGCTGATACATCTCCGGTCTACCATTTATATGTCATTAGGATTCGCTCCGGGGACCGGCGTGATTTCATCCGATATATGAAAGATCGCGGCATCGCGACGGGAATCCACTATCCGGAGCCCGTTCATCTCTTGCCGCCGTTTCTCGATCTGGGGTATAAAAAAGGCGATTTTCCGGCGGCGGAGGAATATATGCGTTCCATCGTGAGCTTGCCCATATTTCCGGGAATGACCGAGGAGCAGGCAGAATACGTTATAAAAGCCGTTAAAGAGTATTTTGCCGTATAATGACAAATTCAAAGATAAAAGTCGGTCTTGTTGGTTTCGGATATTGGGGGCCGAATCTTGCGCGAAATTTCCGCGCGTCAGACCTCTATGATGTTCGATGGATTGCGGATATTTCGGAGAAACGTCTCGCGGTTGCAAAACGGGAGTATCCCGAGGCGCGCGTCACAGCGAATTACCGCGAGGTTATTGATGATCCGGAAGTTGAACTCATAGCGATCGCAACTCCGACGCACTCGCACTATGAGATTTGTAAGGAAAGCATCGGGCGAAAAAAGCACGTTCTCGTTGAAAAACCGCTCGCGGATTCGGTTGAGCGTGCGGAGGAATTGATTCGCTCCGCGCGCGCACAAAACCGCATACTTGCGGTTGATCATTCGTTTCTTTTCTCTGCGCCGGTGCGGAAGCTAAAAGATATCATTGATTCCGGAGAAATCGGAGACGTATTTTTCATCAATTCCGAACGGTTGAATCTTGGCCTTATTCAACCAGACGTAAACGTGTTTTGGGATCTTGCGGTGCACGACATTTCCATAATTGATTATATCCTCGGAGGAAAACTGCCGGTGAGTCTTATCGCGGAAGCCGAGCGCTACACGCAGGACAAGCAGCATGAATTCGGCACGGTGTCGGTCCGCTATCCCGGAAAAAAGGTTGCAAATATCACGGTGAGCTGGCTTTCGCCGATAAAAACGCGGCGGATGATGGTCGTCGGGAGCAAAAAAATGGTGTATTTTGACGATGTCCATCCGGATGAGAAACTGAAAATCATTGATAAAGGGGTTGAATACGATACGGAAAAAGATAAATCGCTTTCTCCGGTATACCGGTGGGGGGATGTCGTTGTGCCGCGGATCGATAACGTCGAGGCGCTCAGCCGCGAAGTCGCGGAACTCTACCGCGCAATACGGGAGGGAGGAGCGTTTCCGTCTCTGGGCGAGGATGGCGTGCGAATTCTCAAAGTGCTCGGCGCGATAGACCAATCGCTTCTTGAGCGTAAAGAAATCCGATTATGCTGAAAAAAATTCGAGACGATGTAAAACTCGGGGAGGGCGTGATAATAAGCGATTTTGTGAATCTGTACGGCTGTACAATCGGCGATCGGACAAAGATCGGTCCGTTCGTTGAAATTCAGAAAGGCGTCCGGATAGGAGCGGATTGCAAGATTTCAAGCCATACGTTTGTGTGCGAAGGCGTCGAGATTGAAGACGGCGCATTTGTCGGCCACAACGTCACGTTTATCAACGACAATCATCCGCGGGCGACTACCGAGGAAGGCAAGCTCGCGGAGGATCTTGATTGGCAGGATAGATTCAAGAAGACCCTTGTAAAACGGGGCGCCTCTATAGGGAGTTCGGCAACGATTTTAGGGGGCGTTGTCATTGGCGAGGGCGCAATTGTCGGCGCCGGAAGTGTGGTTACAAAAAATGTTCCTCCGCATACGATTGTAGCGGGCGTGCCCGCGCGCGTTCTCCGAAAAACGGAAAAATAAGCCGCCATGAAGACCGTTTTTATAACCGTCGCGGAATCGTCTGTTGCGAATAATCTCCTGCGAGGAGATTATTTCCGTCTTCTGAGAGGCGTAAAAGATTTGCGGATTATTCTTATTGCTTCTGAAAGCGCAGTCGCCTCGTATACACAAGAATTCGGAGGAGAGCGCGTGCTTGTTTTACCAATGCCGCCTACTCGCCGAGGGCTTCGGGAAAAGATAAATAATTTTCTTGCGAGAAATGTTTTGGGAACGCGGATGGTACATCTTCTGCAAATGCGCCAATTTCTTGACGATAAAAAAAGAATTTCTTACGCAATAAAGCGGATACTTGCTACTCTGTTCGGCCGATCACGGATATTTCAAACAGTTGTTCGTATGCATGAAAGGACGCTTTCGACGAGTTCTCGAGTCCGAGCTCTTTTCAGCGAGTATCGGCCAGATATGGTGTTTGCGACTGTTGCAAATTATATTGATATGGATGTTCCGCTGTTGCGCGAGGCACAAAGGCGTGGTGTCACGACTATTGGTATGATGCGCGGATGGGATGCATTTCCCGCTCATGGGTTTTTACGTGTGATTCCAGATACTATGTTATTGCAAAACGAATATATGCGTGTGACCGGGCGGAAGTATCAGTTTATACCGGAGGATACAATGCGTGTTGTCGGTACCCCTGCGTTTGATTGGCATTTTCGAAAAGACCTTTTGAAGTCGCGTGAGGAATTTTGCAAAGATATTGGAATTGATCCGGAGAAAAAAATTATTCTTTTTGGGGCAATGGAATACTATTGGTATCCACGGGATGCTGATATTGCTCGGGTCTTTGATGATCTTGTTTCGGCGGGGAAGATACCGAAAGATACCGTAATGCTTTTTCGCCCGCATCCGGGCTATGAAGGTCCTGTTCGGCGGGTACAAGCGCTTCGGCATGTCATCCCTGATATGACGAGCTTTACGCGTATCCAGGGAGATAGCGTGCAGATGAAAGAGCGTCAGGTATCGCATTTCGTAAACTCATTCTTCCATAGCTCACTGGTGGTTTCTGTTGCGTCCACTATCGCGCTTGACGGTATTGGATTCGGGAAGCCCGCGATCGCAATTGCATTTGAAGAGATAGCGCATCCGTATTGGGAGTCCATTGATCGATTCCATACGCATAACACTCATTTTATGGATGCATTTCGCGTTGGCGCTATCCCGCAGGTGCGCTCGCGCGAAGAATTTGCCCGTCGCATAAACCAATATCTTTCAAATCCCAAAAAAGATGAGGATAAGCGTGCTATACTCCGTCGTGATTTTCTTGAGCCGTATGACGGGAAAACCGGGGAGCGAATATATAAAGAAATCAACCGTATCATGGGGCTTTAATTATGGATTTCGCCAGGTATCGTATTTTGGTTATCGGAGATGACTCTCGGAGTGCGCTTGCGATTGTGCGTTCCTTGTGGCGAGCGGGTGCGCAAGTTTCTCTTGCAAGCGAGTCAAAAGAATCAATTGTCCGGAAGTCTCGCGCAGTGCAGCGCGTATTTGATCTTCCGTCATCAAGCGCGTCGATATCCGCGTGGGAGCGCGCTCTCAAGGATATACTTCTCAAAAATGAATTTGATGCCGTAATTCCGGCGACAGAAACGGCCTGGCTTGGGCTTGTGCGCATGAAGGATTCTCTTCCCGAATCAGCTCTCCGCTTTCTCCCCGACGAAAAAGCATTTGAGTCCGTCTATCGAAAAAGCAAAACAGTAGCGCTTGCGAAGGCGCTGTCGATTCCGGTACCGGAAACCGCTTTGTTTGAAAACGAGGCAGAAGTTCTTTCCTATATAGAGAATCATGGATTTGGAAATCCTCTTGTGTTGAAACCGGATGTATCAAAAGTATGGTCAGGAGAGTATCGAGTTGATCTCGGCGTCGGGATTCTCCATACAGAAGAGGATGCTCGGTTTTTCCTTCGTTCGACCTTGCCGTTTGCGCCAGTGCTTGTCCAAACGCGGGTGCCGGGTGTGGGTATTGGCCAAGAGTTCTTGGTTTGCGACGGGGAAATTATTCTTTCTTTTCAGCATGAGAGGATTCATGAGCCATTGGGAAGCGGGGGATCGAGCTATCGAAAAAGCGTTTTATTGCACGCTGGGATGCTTGAGTGCTCTCGTAAGCTTATCCAGGCGCTCAAATGGGATGGTGTGTGTATGATCGAGTACCGGTGGGACCCGAAAACCGATATGTTTTGGTTCATGGAGATAAACGGCCGTTTTTGGGGTTCTTTGCCGCTCGCGATTCGGGCGGGCGCGGATTTTCCCGCGGCTCTTATATCTTCAGAGCTTGGCGGCGTCAAACCATTTGATAGTACATATCGGACAGGGCTTTTTGCGCGGAATGTGGTAAAGGATTTTCGTTGGGTATTTCTTACTCAAGGAGTTTTTGGCGTATTAAAGCATGGTGTGATTGCGCTTTTCCGATTTTTTTCCTGGCAAGAAATATGGGATACGTTTCAGTGGAACGATCCGCGTCCGTTTTTTGTCGAATGCATGCTCTACGGGAAAAAAGCGTTTCGCGCCGCAGCGTCTTTGATTGTGCGGCTCGTATCGCGCCCGATTTTTTTCCTTTTTGGCGCATATATGCGGAAGAGGCGTGTGGCTCATATCTTGTCTCTTATTCAAAAAAATCCGCACGTGCTTTTTGTCTGCTATGGGAATATTGCGCGAAGTCCGTTTGCCGAGCGATTCGCAAGAAAGATATTTTCAGAAGCAGAGATTTCGGGGTTTTCATTTTCTTCGCGCGGGTATTATCCCGAGAGCGGACGCGCTTCCATGCTCCTCACAAATATTACTGCGGGTGAATTCGGTGTTTCGCTCGACGACCATAGATCGAAAATCGTTTCCAGAGGAGATATCGAGCGCGCGGGTGTTGTGTTTTGTATGGATCACGCAAATTATCGCGCGCTTGTAACACAATTTCCAAAAGTAAAGAATAAACTTTTTTTCTTGAGCGTATTTTTTTCCAGCGGCCCTTCAAACGATATTTTTGACCCGTGGATGAAATCCTATGAAGATATTCAAAGGTCTTTTGTGAGGATTCAAAAGAATCTTGCCGTTTTGAAGCATGTCATTGAGCAAAAATAATTCTGACAGCGGAAACGGTTGTTCTGTATTAGAAATTGTTATTTAGAAAGTAAAATACGTCCGGGTGGACGTATTAGTTCTTCTCAAGGCAAAAGCGCATGAACCACTCTTCTCCGAATTCTTTTCGTCCGTAGTAGAGGAGTGCAGATGGGAGTGGGCTCGCTAAGTTGCTAGAGATCAGTTCACCTGCGATCGAGCTCGAGTCAGCGCTGATAAAACGAAATTCTTTTTTCGTTGTCAATCGCGCTTGGATTTTGTCTGAAGACTCGTGAGTCCTTGCGAGAAAGACAAGATCATACGCGTTTTTTGGTTCTTCCCGGACAAATACCAAAGGTCTTTCGATGGTAAACGGAATATCATATCCACATTCTTTTGCTAGAACATTTCTAAGCGCCGGGATGAGTATATGGTTCGACGGTGTCTCCGTTAGCGTGGATGGGTGTCCGCAGGGAAGGTCCCAAGTATCAGGACACAAATGTTCGCTTGATGGTCGGTGGAAAATAAGGAACTTTCCGTCATCAGTAATGGCAAGAACGCCGAGTGCAAGCGCAACAAACCATTGTTTCTGATCCGGCATCGCTTTTCGGAGATCCTCATCAAGACTTGTAAACCGGTATTCGCTGTAGCGGCCACGCGAAACCCCGAGTTCAAGCGCGTTTGACCGTATGTCAATTGCGTAGAAAAGAAGGCGCCACGCAGCCCCGTCATACGAAAGGGGCGTTTCTTGTTTTCTCTTTTCAATGTGATGCGCAACGATATTTCCGGGATCGTATGCGGCATGACTCCCCGCGATATGAACACTCGCCATATCCCAAGCGACCACATGGTCGGAGTTGGGGAGACCGGGATTTGTATATCCCATTTGATCCTCCTTGTGTGCTGTGATTGTTATATATTCTTTCGCGAAATATGTCAATATTTTCTATACGCCAATTTGACAATATGCCATCTGTAAAATATTTTATTTCTGGTTCATACTAAAAGGAAAGAACGCATGCCTTGGTATTTCTATTCCTTCATAAGTTCTCTTTCGTTCGCGGGAATGATTCTTTGCGTTCGACGGCTTCAAGATCTTGGTTTCTCTTCAAAGCAGATTCTTCTCTTTCTCGCGGGGTTTTCCTTTTTCGGCTTTGCTCTTTTAAATTTAATAAGTCCAGGTATCCTGT
>Ga0209514_10008246_pt1 | contig 11932 bp, 8 predicted proteins | sample Subgrocontami58m_FD_187452 | JGI IMG/M metagenome (GOLD analysis project Ga0209514, IMG submission 187452) | Subsurface groundwater microbial communities from S. Glens Falls, New York, USA - GMW37 contaminated, 5.8 m (SPAdes) (version 3) | ecosystem: Environmental > Aquatic > Deep subsurface >...
TGGGCCAGGCTTCGCCGAATTTCATTAATCCGCGAATGGCGGTGGGCGCGGTGTAGAACACGGTGATGCCGTATCGTTCCACGCATTGCCACCAACGGTTGGGATACGGATACGCCGGTCCGCCCTCGAACATGAACGACGTGGCGCCGAGGAGCATTGGTCCATAAACAATATACGAGTGTCCGGTAACCCAACCGGGATCGGCGGCGCACCACCAGCGATCATCATCCTTGAGATCAAAAACATATTTGAGTGTGGTGTAGATTCCCACCATGTAGCCGCCGTGCGTGTGCAGAATTGCTTTCGGTTTTCCGGTGGAGCCTGATGTGTAAAGAATGTAGAGCGGGTCTTCGGCGTCTAAAATTTCTGTGGCGCATTTGCCATTGGCAATCGGCAGTTTGGCGAGATCGTGATACCAGTGATCGCGTAATGGATCCATCGGCACGTCGTGACCGATACGTTTGACGACGACGACATTTTCTACGCTAGGGCATTTTTTGATCGCCTCATCCACCGTGCGCTTGAGTTCAACGATCTTCCCGTTTTGGTAGCCGCCATCGGCAGTGATGACGAGTTTCGATTGGCTGTCTTCGATCCGTCCTTGCAGCGCGTCTACCGAAAAGCCGCCGAAGACCACCGAATGCACCGCGCCGATCTTAGCGCAGGCCAGCATAGCAAAAACAATTTCGGGGATGCGCGGCATATAAATCGTGACACGATCCCCTTTGCCCACGCCCATCGCCTTGATAATGTTCGCCATGCGAGTCACTTCGCGGTTCATGGCGTAATACGAGAAGCTGCGCTCAACTTTGCCGTCTTCACTTTCCCAGATCAACGCCAGTTTATTTTTACGATAGGTCTTGAGATGGCGATCAATGCAATTGTGGACGATGTTGGTTTTTGCGCCGACGAACCATTTGAAGAAGGGCTTCTTCGAATCGTCGAGGACTTTATCCCACTTTTGATGCCACTCCAACTCTTCGGCGCGCTCACCCCAGAAGCCAGCCAAATCTTTATTTGCTTTCGTCGCTAACGTTTCCCAATCTTTGATATGGGCTTGATCGATCACACTTTGCGATGGGTAGAAAACTTCACCTTCAAGTTTGGGTTGGGTGGGCATTATTTATTCTCCGTAAGGGATTTTTTTATCGTAGAGAAGACGCGCCGTCGGCGCATCTCGACATTGACGTTGATTCTAATTGAGTGATGGGAGATTGGCAAATCGCAGATTTATGGCTTGCCCGTTTTTAACGAGAAATCAAAAACTCGTCATTCCGAGGAACGTCCCTTCGACAATCTCAGGGCGCAGCCTGAGCGGAGCGCGGTGCTTTTTCGCGTGCAGTCAAAGGATTGCGACGAGGAATCTCTTAGGCTGTCCGAGAGATTCCTCGCGCCTTCACTGAGCGAAGTCGAAAGTCATAAAAACGCCCCGCAGTACTGATTCCACAAATCGCGCGAGCGAAGTGCCGCTGATTCTGATCGGATTTGCTGGGCGAGACGCGTCTTATAGATTTGAGCCGATGTCGGATTATCGCCAAGACTGATGAGGGCGAGGTCTTGCTGAACTTCCAATTGTTTCTCCAGTCCAGATTTTTCAGCGGCGACGCAGGATTTGTAATCTGTCTTGGTCAAGAATTTTCCGGCGCGTTGATCGCGAATGTGCGTGACTTCATGGACAAGTGTGGCGAGGAACGCAATTCGACGCGCTTCGGGCGTTTGGCTGTCAGGATCAGTCGAGTCAACCATTTGTCCGAGATGAAAACCGAATGTGATCATGCCACGCCCATCGCTGGTGCAACATTTGGCGATTGCCGCACGACCATGAGTGCCTTCATTCAGATCAATCGAGAGCGTGAGCGGCGTGGCTTCGGCGATATAGTTCCACCAATCGGGCTGTCCGTCGCGAAGCATTTGCAAACTTTCGGTTAAGTACGCAAGATCGTCATTGGTGAATTGTCCGGCGAAACTGATTCCTTCCAACAGATCGGGCGCAGTTGTCGGCGAAGCGAATGCAGGGGCGTGAGCAGTGGTGACCAGAGCTAACACTTGTGCGGCGATGAAGGTGAACTTGATAAATTCGAATCTCTTGGCGTTTCTATTTACTGTTTGCATAGCATCTCCTGTTGAGGAATTTCTGCAAACAGTTTTGGATGCCGTCGTCAGATCATCGGCAAAAAATCAGCCTTTCATCGTCAAATCGGAAAACTATTTTTTGACGGAAACAAAAACGACCCGCACAATGCGGGTCGTTGATTTTGTAGGGGCGACCACACGTCGCCCAGAGTAGCTACAAGGGTTGCCTTACGATTTTGATTTCACATTCTCCAACGCGTACTCAATCGCCTGCTCCATCGTCATTGCCCGCCCTTCCGTCCACGCTTTTGCAAAGGTGGTTTCATCGAGTTGGGCGCGCACAGACGCGACGGTGTGTTCGTAGTCAATGCGATCTGTAGTCTGCATCGGTACGCCATAGGCTTGACGCGCGGCTTCCACTGCGCCAAGCAAACTGGCGGCTTGTTCCGGATATCCCTTCGCACCAATAATCCCAGCCAATCCAGCAAGACACTGCGTGAGATTATCCAAATTGCCTTGCTCTTGCGACAATGTTAGGGTCTGTTGGTTGAGTTTCTTAGCTAATTCCAAATCGCCTAATCGTAATGTAACCCATGCCCAGTTTCCCAATGCAACCACATGGGTAGTTTTATTATTGATTACTCGGTCAGCTTCGATGGCTTCTTTATAGAACGCACTTGCCGACTGAAAATCACCCTTGCCTCGTGCCAATTCTCCCAAGATATTCAACACTGATCTCATAGAATATTGGTCGCCTATCTTCCGAAGATTCGCAGTACTTTCCTCTAAAAATGACTGCGCCAATTCATAGTCGCCTCGCTCTTTAGCCTCACTTGCACAGCCAACAAGAACAAAAGCGATTGCCCACTTATCGTCCAACTCTCGGTATATCTCAAGACTCTCTTCAAAGAAAGGGCGCCCGGCTTTGGACTCTCCAAGAAAATGCAATGAGACAGCTACTTGGTTGAGCGCAAAAGCAATCTCTTGCTTGCTCCTTGATGATCTTGCAGTCTCCAATCCTCGCTCTGATAACATGCGTGCCGATTGAAAATCTCTTCGCCGAATTGCAACGAAACTTGCAATATTAAACGCTCTAGCCCGACTCGCGGTTGATTGCAATCTGTCAATGCGCTGAATGAGTCTCGTTGCCCAGTCTTGACCTTCGATCAGATGTCCGCCCATCACCCAAAACAACCGAATGGACCATGCCAAGCGTAACGCCGAATCAATATCATTTTCAATTGCCCAATTGAATGCCGTACGTAAGTTATCATGCTCCATCTCCAAACGATCTGACCATTCTTTCTGTTTCGTCCTTTGAAGTTGCGGCTCGGCTTCTTCTGCCAATTTCAAAAAATATTCGAGATGTCGTTTCCATCCCTTCACACTCTCACCTGATTCCATCAATTTTTCGCGCGAATACTGTCGAATTGTTTCCGGCAAGCGATAACGCGGCAATCTATCTCGTTCTTCGACTATAGCCAGCGATTTGTCCAGCAACTTTGTAAGCAAATCGATAACGTCTCTCTTTTCGATGCCATCACCTGAACAAATCGCTTCTGCGGCTTCCAATGTCCACCCGCCCACAAACACTGACAATCGCCGCAGCAACGCGCGCTCTTGTTCTGAAAGCAAATCGTAACTCCAGTCAATTGTCGCGCGCAGAGTTTGTTGACGCGCCATCGCAGTGCGGCTTCCGCCAGTGAGCAATTGAAAACGATCATTCAAGCGTTCAGCAATTTGTTCTGCTGACAATGTTTTCAACCGCGCCGCCGCGAGTTCGATAGCAAGCGGGATGCCGTCGAGCCGCGCGCAAATTTGCGCGACCGCACGCGCGTTGCCATTCAATTTCCAATTGGGTGCGATGGCTGCCGCGCGTTGGACGAAAAGTTTGATGGCATCGTACTGCGTCAGTTGGTCGAGCGGCGGTAAATGCTTGTCGTCAGGCACGGCGAGCGACGGAACGTGCCAGACCGTTTCGCCCGTGACGTTCAACGCTTCGCGGCTGGTAGTGAGGATTTGCAGTTTGAGCGAGGCGCTCAATAATGTTTCTGCGAGCCGCGCACAGGGGTCAATCAGATGTTCGCAGTTGTCGAGGAGGAGTAGCAATTCTTTTTCGCGGAGAAAGTTAGTGAGAAGTTTCAGCAAAGGTGTGTTAGGAATTTCTCGCAAATCAAAAACAGCGGCGACGGTTTGCGGCACGAGTGACGGCTCACTCAGCGCGGACAAGTCAACCCACCACACGCCGTTCTTGTAAAGACGATTCGGCGAGTCGTCTCCACGCGCGAGATGTGACGCAAGTTCAATTGCCAGCCGCGTTTTCCCGCAACCGCCTGATCCACTCAAGGTCAACAGCCGCGCCTTTCCCAGTAGTTCTCTCAATTCGCCAAGTTCTTTCTCTCTACCCACAAAACTCGTCAGCGGATTCGGCAAATTCGTCATTGCCGCTTCGCGCGATGGTGCGCCCGTAAGTTCTTGCATAATCTGATCGCGCAGCGCGGTCGTCTCCGACGATGGCTCGGCGTTCAAATCTTCGCGCAGAATTTTCTGGCACTCATCGTACTGCTTCAACGCCGCAATGCGATCACCGTGCGCGGCGAAGCAAAACATCAAGTGCTGATGCGCTTTTTCGTTGGCGCGCTCTGTTGCTAAAATTTTCTGTGCGGTCTCAATCGCCCGCGCGTAATCACTTGCAGAGCGATAATGTTGTGTGAGTTGCAAGAGTGCGTTAACGTACAGCACGCTTAACCGTTCGCGCTCGCGGATAATCCAATCGTCGTAGAAATCGGGGAGCAAGTTAGCGTAATGGCTGATGGCAGAATCGGCATTTGCCATTTGCGATTTACTATTCGCCATCTGCTCGAACTCCCGCGCGTCTACCCACAACGGCAAATCGGGATTCAATTGTATGCTCTCGCGGTCGGCAAGCAAAATTTCCTCTCCCAATTTTTTGCGAATCGCGACGAGCGCGGTGCGAAGTGAATGGCGCGCTTGTTCATCGGTGGCATCACCCCAGAGGAGCGCGGCAAGTTTTTCGCGCGGATGTTGTTCAGGGAAGAGCGCGAGGTATGCGAGGAGCGATTCGACTTTGTGCGTCGCAAGATGAATCGGCTTCGAATCGCGTTCGAGGCGGAAGGAGCCAAACAGGTAGAGGCGTATTAAATTCACTGTACCTTCTCCAGCGCGTACCCTGCGCCTCTATTTGCAGTTGGTCGTCACCGTTTTATCCGCCCCATAACACTCGCACCAATCTGAAGTGTCGCCGTCGCTGACACCCTTCCACAAAAAGAATCGGGCAGAGGTGCGGAGGCAGAGGGGACCGCCGCTTGAACGTCCATCGCTGGTGATGCGGCTGGCGGCGTAACCGATGCCGCGCTGATCGCGTTCTTGAATCAGCCACAGGCGATCACTTTCGTAATCGCCGCGCTTCCATTCCATCTCACCGCGCATGGCGAGCGTGATGGCGAAACACGGGGTGAGCATGACGGCGAGCCAGATGAGAATCAAAAATATATTGCGGATGAAGATGAGAGGACGCTTCATGAAATTAAAGTCTCGACAACACCTGACAGGTCTGTTTACAATTCGGCGGGTGTTAAATTCGGTAAGACCTGTCAGGTGTGACGTTACTGCGATCTCTGCGGTGAGATCATTTAAGGTCGTTGTGTGAGAGTCGGCGGGCGAATGAGAGTGCCTTCGGCGCGGGCGGTGAGCGCGGTGGCGACGAGCGTTTGTTGATTCGGCGGGAGACGAGTAAGGATGTTAGTGGGCAAAGCGGATAGCGTGCCGACGCGAGTCTCAAAGCCGCTCACTTTGGTGAGACTGCGCGGCACTTGTGTTTGCAAGGCGTTGCGTGTGGCGTTATAACCCGGCGCCGTCCACGTCCGCGCCAATCGTGTTGCCGCCGCGCTGATGAATCGATCTGACTCTTTGACATATTTTCGCCAACGCTCAAGCCGTGCCGGGTCCATTGTTCGAGCCGCGCTCGGCGCTTGGTTGCGGCGGGCGATGTGAGTCTCTTGCTCGGCTAGCAAATTAACCGCGCCTGCTTGATTACGCAAACTGCAATCACCCTCCAAGCACGAAACGATCACAGAATCCGAAGTGAGATCGTAATCTACGCTGACCGATGATCCACGCACTGCCGCCACGCCCACCGGAGTCTCCACGTCAAACGATCCGCCGTTGAGCGCGGAGTTCAGCATCACCCAAATTTCGCCGACGATCACGCTCAACGTAGTAGTCGGTTTAGTGTTCGTGCCGCTCAACCCCGTCAACACAAAATGCGAGTTCTCGCCGACGCGCACAATCGTATCGGGGCTAACGTCAATGCGCGCGTTGCCTTCCTCACCGGTTTGCACTTCGCCGCCGATGGGCAGAGTTTGATTCACGTCCGCATTTTTCCATTGCGCGCTGGATGAAAGGCGCGATTGAACTTTGTTCTCCACTTCGATGATGATCGCGCTCCGCGCCAGAGTCGGGGATGCCGCCACGCGCGTGGGAGCGGATGTGGCAGGGGGAACGGGCGTGGACGTTGCGGCGCGAGTGAACGTGGGCGCGGACACTACGGCGGTCGCCTGAGGAATCTGTGTCGCCTGATTCGGCGGCGCAACCGTGTTGGGTGTGTCGGTTCCGCGCGCGCAGGTGGCGGCAATCGCCGCAATTGCGCTGATGATGATCAATCGTTTGTAAATGTTAGCCTGCATTTGTAATCTCTGGTTATCCTTCACATCCCAACTTATATGGGCCTTGGTGTATTAGTTGCCCTGGGTGAATCAGTCGGCTTGGGTGAATCGGTTGGCTTGGGTGGATCCGTTGGTCTGGGTGCATTAGTCGGTCTGGGCGAATCCGTTGGTCTGGGTGGATCAGTCGGCTTGGGTGGATCCGTTGGTCTGGGTACATTAGTCGGTCTGGGTGGATCCGTTGGTCTGGGTGGATCAGTCGGCTTAGGTGGATCCGTTGGTCTTACCGACTCTGTGGGTCTTCTTGGCGTCTCAGTTGGCTTAACCGGTTCTGTCGGTTTGTCTGGCGTCTCTGTAAGTTTAGGCGGATCGATTGGACGAGGTGTGCGCGTGGGTTCGGGAGTTTTTTCGTTGGGGCGAGTTGACGATGCTCTGATCACAGAGGTGGCGATACGAGTCAAGATATCCGATACTCTCGTAGGGTTAAGAGTAGGCTGTGAAGTTGCCATTTGAGTCAGTCTATTGTATTGCCCGCTTGAAAACGTAGGCTTCTCCGCCGTAGGATTGAAAACGCGAGTTAGGACAACAGATTGTTCTGTCGCCGGGTTAGGAGGGCGTGTGCTGTTGGGCGTGGCAGAAGGGCGCGGCACGAGTGTTTGAATTGCGGCGCGTGTGTTTTCAAAATTGGGCGCAGCCCACGTTGGCACCATGCGCGTTTCGGCAGGGGCAATCAAGGGCGCTGCTTCTTTCACGAACTCCCGCCATTTTTCGAGTCGTTCGGGATCCATGGTCGTCGGAGGAAGCGGCGGTAGATCGGCGTTAATGATGGATGTTTCTTGTTCGGCGATCATATCGGTGATGCCAAAGTTGTTGCGCGCATTGCAATTACCTTCGAGACACGAACTGATCATGTTCTGGATAATATCGTCATAATCTACGCCGAGATACGAACCGCGCACCGCCGCCACGCCGACGGGGGTTTGCACGTCAAATGATCCTCCGTTGAGCGCGGCATTTAAGATGACCCACAACTTGCCGCTGAGCAAATCGAGTCGGGTCACGGGTTGAGTGTTGTCTCCTGCAAGTTCGCCAACGGTGAAGAGTGTGCTGGCTCCAATGCGTACGATGGTGCCGGGGCTGACGTCAATGCGCGCCGTGCTTCCGGCAAACGTTTGTATTTGCGTTCCGGCAGTCAAAGCCTGACCGGCTGTCGCATCCGACCAATCGGCGTTGACGGACAGGCGGAGTTTGACGGTGCCGTTGACCTCGACGATTTGGGCGGTTCGGGATAACGATGCGACAGAGGTTCCTCCCGACGGGATCGCAGAGGTTCCTCCCAACGGGATCGTTGTAGATGTTGCGTTGGGTGAAGGAGTGCTGCAAGCAACAACGATCACCAAGAAGGCAACCGCCCATGCCCATAAGGGGTGAATAGAAACTGTAGAGCGAGAAGGGCTTTTCATTTCATCACACTTACAATGAGTCAATCAACCCTAATGATCATGCGGTCATTTCGGTTTATGACTCTATTGCTTTACTTTACGCAAACAACGCGCGGACTTTCTCTTCTTCTTTCGCGCCCTTACGCCCGATGACGCGATAGATACCCACCGGTTTTGTTTTGCCTTTCACCATGCGCGCTTCGGCGAACTCGGCGTCATAGTCATCTTTGACCTGATCGTAGGTGAACTCACTGATGAGTAGAGGCCATTTTAAGTCTTTGGTCAGGTCCTGTAAACGTGACGCTAGGTTCACGCTGTCGCCGATGCAGGTGTAGTTGATGCGCTTTTGCGAACCGATCAACCCCACAAAGGCGTCGCCGGTGTTGATGCCGATGCCCATTTCAAAATTGGTCGGGCGGTTGGTCGTTTGTGACCATCTGGCTTTCATTTGATCCAGCGTCTGCCGCATCTCGATAGAGGCAAGCACGGCGCGTTTGGCGTGATCGGCTTGGGCGATGGGGGCGTTGAAGAACGCCATAATCAAATCGCCTTCGTATTTGTCAATCGTGCCGCCGTGTTTGAGAATCACGTCGCTCATGATGCCGAGATATTCGTTCAACAAATCCACGACTTCGGTTGGCGACATTTTCTCGGACATGGTAGTGAAGCCGCGAATATCAGAGAACAATACGGTCAGCTCGGTGCGTTGCCCGCGTGAGGCTTCAATGCCTTGCTCAATAATTTGCTCGACCATCTCCGGCGAAATAAATTGGGCGAACAGATTACGCACGCGGCGTTTCTCTAACGCCTCATTCGTCGCGCGATACACAGCCGGAACGGCAAAACCAAGCACCAAACTGGTGACAGGGGCAACCACGTAGATTTCAGTTCGATATTGAATGAAACTAACGACCCAGAGTGCAAGATAAAGCAACAATGCGCCGAGTGTTAAGCCCGCGCCTAATAGAGGGCGGCTGTTTAAACTGAAGAGATACGCCATGACGCCCATCACCAACGTCATCAACACTCCGACGATGGGCGGCGAGCGGCGGATGAAGAGTTGAGTCAAAATTGTTTCGATGACGTTGGCGTGGACTTCAACGCCGGGCATAGGCGAGATGCCGCTAAACGGCGTGGGATAGTTGTCTTGCAATACAACGCTGGTCGATCCGATGAGTACAATTTTATCTTTGAAAAAACTTGCGCCGTCCCGTTTTTCTTCCAGATCGCCATTGACCACTTGATAGGCCGGGATTTGATTGAAAACTTGGTTGGGTATTCCCCGATAATTCACATTCAAGAATCCTTGTTCGGCTGAAACAAAAATATCGCCGAAGCGCACGCCACTGGCAGAGACGGATGTAGGCAGTGGGGCATTTAAATAATTTAGCGCGGCAAGTGCTGACCACGAGAAGTAAGCTTTGCCGTCCGAATGGATTCTGTAAATCGGCATTGAGCGAATAAAGCCATCGGCATCACGGTTGAGGTTGGCTAACCCCAAATGTTTTGCCCCTTCTTCGAATTCGGGTAGAGGTCGGCGAAGTTCGTCATATTTGAAACCGGCTTGCTCAATGTGGTTGATGTCGTTTGCCAAGATGATGTTGCCGGCATTTTTGATAGCCTTTGCCAACGCCGCATCGCCGTCTTTATCTAAACTAGGTTCGTACCAGAAAATATCAACCGCAATCACTTTCGGTTTACCCGAAGCGACCTTATTGATAATGTCGGCGAAGTATTTGCGTGGCCAAGGCCATTGCAGCTTATTCTCTCGGAATGACTCGTCGTCAATCGTGACGATGACGATAGAGGTCTCAGGTGTGTCCGATTTTGGATTGTTTTTGGGTCCGTAAAGCGGCGCAATAGGTCCGCGCACGGTGAAGGCGGCATCAATCGTTTTGAGTTCTAAAAACTCGAACATACCAAATACGGCAGCGAGCGTGATGAGGAAGATGGTGCCAATCGCCAGTAGTGTGGAGCGGCTTCTTAGGTTAGTAACAAACGCGCGGACTTCTCCGCGAATCCTCTTTTGCATGATCTCCTCCAACCTTTCGTCATTGCGAGCGTTCTTCGCGGAGCGGAAAGCAATCTCAAACTCTACCGACATGAGATTGCTTTGCGAAGCACTCCGAGCGTAGCGACGGAGCGAGCGCAAAGTGCGCGCCTCGCAATGACGTCTGAATAATTACCTCAACTCAATTTTATGATCAACCACTTCAACATCGGGCGCGTAACGCTCAATCCACTGCACCGATTTTTCTAACAGGCTATGCACCAAGCCTACATCCGTCGAGACGGTGACTAAACCGATCTCTGCCGATTGCCACACATCCTGCAAATCTGTTTCCGCCACCGCCAAATTAAACTCGCGCGGCAGGCGCACCAGAATCGGTTTGAGCCGTCCGCGTTTGCCTTTGAGCGAATCGTTTCCCGGCAAATGCAGCCGCACCACGCACGCGCCAATGATCATGCGGTGATTGTAGCAGAGAGGCGTTTGGTTTGGGAATAAGGAAAGAGTTACAATTGCGTAAACGTTAATGCGCTTTGATGCGTATTGCGTATTTCGTATTGCGTATCTCTTTACGCTTTACGCAATACGGAATACGTTTGACCATGTCTAAATTTTTTCAAATCGTTATCGGTCTCGCCCTTCTCGTAGTCGCCGCTTTTGTGGGTTATGGCATCGTCAATGCCCTCAACAATGTGACTCAACCTATCGCCAACACCAATAATGCGGTGGCAACATCGGTGGCGATGATACTGCCTCCCTCGCCCACGCCGTTGCCTAACGGCGCATCGGTAGTGCTATCTATGAAATCGTTGGCGCGGTTAGAGACGGCGCAGTTCACAATTGAAAAAGTGATCATCAAGGAGCAAGGGCAGGGCGCGCTTGGTGCGCTCTTTGGTGATCGGGTGATCTTCGTGGCGCATGGCGATGTGATCGCCGGAGTTGATCTAAGCAAGCTTGCCACAGGGGATGCCGTCGTTTTCGCTGATGGCAAAGCCTTCATCACCTTGCCCGCGCCGCAAATTTTTGTGACGAGCATTGACAACAACAAATCGTACATCGTGGATCGCCAAACCGGTTTGCTCACCAAAGGCAACGTCACGCTCGAAACGCAAGCGCGGCAAGAGGCGCAAAAAGAAATTGAGAAATCTGCAATCGAAGCGGGCATTCTGACTCAGGCGCAAAAAAATTCCGAGTTCTATCTCAAACAACTTTTGCTGACTCTCGGTTATAAAGATGTAACATTCATTCGCGCGACGGCGACGCCGTGAATCTCCCCATTCTCCAATCCCTCACCTCACCCCTCGGTGACGCCGCCATTGCTGCGGCGCGTGATCTTGACCCGACCGAAGAATCTTTTCTTCCGTGTTTCACCAAACTACACAAACAGTTCGATTCGGATTTGGCGAAAGCGGCGTTAGAAACCGTCATCCTTCGAAAAAAAGCGCAGACCAAATTCTCTCGCGCCGACTCGATGTATTTCACCCGCGCCGGTCTCGAAATGGCGTCGAGCGAGATCATCAGCCGCTACCGCGCAAAACGTTTTGCGAAATTCGATTCTGTTGCCGATTTATGTTGCGGCATTGGCGGCGACTCCATTGGGTTAGGGTTGAGGAATCCAACGTCTCCGACGTTGGGCGAAGTCGAAGACTTCGCACTCCACGCAATAGATAGCGATCCTCTTCATCTCGCTCTTGCCAAATTAAATCTCGCCGCTTATAACGCCCGCG
>Ga0209514_10008247_pt1 | contig 11931 bp, 11 predicted proteins | sample Subgrocontami58m_FD_187452 | JGI IMG/M metagenome (GOLD analysis project Ga0209514, IMG submission 187452) | Subsurface groundwater microbial communities from S. Glens Falls, New York, USA - GMW37 contaminated, 5.8 m (SPAdes) (version 3) | ecosystem: Environmental > Aquatic > Deep subsurface >...
AAGCCTTGACAGAAGAAGAAAGAAAGAAGAATTATTTTGATTTTCAAAAAACCCTGCTGGAAGATGCCCCTGCTACTTTCCTCTATTTCCCCAAATATAATACTGTTTATCTAAAAAAAGCAGAACCGCTGCTAAACAAAATTAAGGACCTGTTACCCTAAACTGTGGCGCAGCACTGCAGCCTGTTCAATTTCCTTTTGAGGATTTTTACCCTGATTTAAAAGCAGAATAATGTTTTTAACAAGTTTTGCATGTTGTATTTCATCTTTTGTTTTTGGACCTAAAGAAATATTGAAAATTTCTTCAATATCTAAAACATCTTCCATAACTTTTTTCCAGATATTTGATTTATTGCTTAAGCTTATTAAATTTTCCTTATTTAAATATTTTCCCGCTTCTATCAGGTCCTCTTTAATAAATTTATAGTATTTTTTAATTAGGTTTAGTTTTCCCATTTCTTTTGCTTTTCTTAATCCCCTGCCGGTACCTATTAATTCAGGAGGAACTCCAATTGAATAAAAAGCCCCGTTAAATGTAATTGCTCTTGGAAGCTTGACTTTTCCAACGCCTCTGGAATATCCGTATAAACCTATATGTTGTACTCTCTCGCGTCTCTTCGGAAAGAATGAGGCAATCTTATTGATTACAGAACTTACCCCTTCAATAACTTCTCTATAAGGATTTTCAAAGCAGGGGATTAGTGCTTGTAATATCTTTTCATCTTTTATTGATATTTTATCCGCATTTTTCAGGGGTAATAATTTATTAAGCTTTGAGATTGCTTGTTTTACGCTGGCTTTATCAAAATCATACCTGAAAGCGCTTTGAATTGTAGTAGTACGAATGCCTTTATATTCTTCTATAAATTTTTCTATATTAAGCGGATTTAAACCTCCCCGGAAGGGTAGCGCGGCAGCGCCTATTATTGGGAAAAGGGGCATCCCCAATTTTTTTTCAAGTTTTAAATATCTGGATAAAGCAATTTTTATAGCTAAAACTGTTGGCACAATTCCAAAATTTAGGGCAGGGTCAGAGCGGGCAACATATGGCCGCATATATGGTGGGAATTTTTTGAAACTTTTTTTATAAAGATTGAGGTATTTTTCTAATATTTTGTCAGAGTTGATAATTGTATTTACATCTTCAAATAAAGGGATTATTCTGGGGTTGGTAAGAATGCCCTCAAGGCGGTACATGGGATGGGTTAACATGTGCATTTGTTTATATGCGAGCTGAATTGCCAGCATTTCTTCCGCATTTTCAGTCATAGGTAAAATTACTTCAAAAAGAGGCGGAGACGGCAGATTAAAATGTTTGGCAGTAGATGCGGCTGAAGCAAGATTCATAAAGGCGCGGCCAATCCTAAATTCAGTTTCTACTTTAGGATTTGGCAATCTAAAAGTAAGAAAAGTGGTTACTCCTAAAGGATTTTTTTTAAAAAAATTAAAATGGGTGGAAAATAAGCGCTCTAATATTGACTCATCTACTAATTTTCCCTCCCAATCCCATTTATATTCTTGAATTCCAAGATCGGAAAAGGCTAAATAAGCCTCTTCTGCTTCATATTGGGTTCCGATAAAAGCCTCTTTGTGCCAATAAGGTTTTGCAGCATGGTCAGGATGCTGTGTTGCCATAGTCGCGGGTATTTTTCTATTTATCATGTGATCCGCCTAGTGTCTTAAACAGACTTCGCAATTTCTGCGAAGCTTTTCTGTCTATGGATATTTTACCAGATTTAATTTGGTGGTTACAACCAGAATTAGCCTCAAAAACTCCTGCGATAAAAAACTAAACCACTTTTCCTTATTGTTTACCTCTTTTTAATTATAGTTACATACGGGTTTTTTCTGTATAATAAAGTACAATAACTATTTTTAATTAAGATGGCAGAAAATAAGATAAGACTACCAAGACTTTTAAATATTAACCAAGTAGCAAAAATACTAGGAGTCGTACCTACAACATTAAGAAGATGGGATAATAGTGGAAAGTTAAAAGCAATTCGTGTGGGAAATAAACGCGGAGTTGGAGAAAGAAGATACCGGAGAGAAGATATTATTGCTTTGATAACAGCAGTCAAAAGGTAGTGAAATTATGGCCGTATATTGCTTTCGGATTATAGAAACAAATCTCTATTATTCTTGATAAACTTTCTGTTAACCCCTTGATTTTCCTATCAATATTTGAAACACTGTATATAGTATGAGTGATCTAACAGGTGAACAACCTGGATTTGTACCCCCAGAAGCTATTAAACCTCCTGTTGCTCCTGCTATGCCAAGAACAGAAGCAGCTTTACCAGTAAATCCTTTTACAGAAAAATATAAAGCCCAAGCTGAGACGAGAGGAATTAAGCCAGTTGACGGCGGAGAATGGCTCGCAGTTGATGGTGTTGAATATCAGTGGTATGGAGACACAAAAGAAAAAGTACCGGCTGCTGGTGAACAGGGTTCGGTAGCTAGCCGACTCGAACAAGTAGGAACTTATGATTACAACAATGGAACTATTGCATTTGTTGACCAAGACGGAAGAATGCAAATAGGACATGGTACTTCAATAAATATGGAAGCGCTTGACAGAGCTGGATATCGTAGAGGCGGGGTATGGGTTCCTTTTTCAAACGGCGAAGTCCCAGCGGATCCGGCATTAAGACAAAGATATGTCGAGTTTAGGGAGAAAGGCAGAGAAATAAATAAACGGGAGACAACAGAAAGGCATTTAAAAGTGTACCAGGAAATTGCGGAAAAGAAAGGTATTAAGGAGGTTGAAGGTGGATTGTTCATAATGGTTGATGGTATCGAATATAAGCATTTTGGCAATGAAACGGAACGAGTTGATGTTAATACTGACGGTTATAACATGCCCATTAGAAGAGTAGATCAGGTGGGAAATTTTGACAGTAATAACGGGAGAGTCGCATTCGTTGATGGTCAAGGTAGAATGTGGGTTGGCGCTTCTACTCAAGAAAATTTTGATGCTATAAAAAAGGCAGGATATGACAGGGGCGGAATTTGGGTACCATTTTCAAATGGCGAGTATGCAACAGATAGAGCAACTTATGAAAAATTGCGAGATGTTTTAACAGGTAAACCAGCAGAACAGCTTAAAGCAGAGAGGACGGCTAGAGTTGATGAAATTATTGAGAGTAGACAACAATTATTTGGTGAAGCTGCCCATCTCCCAGACCGAGACCAACTATATGTAAAAGTAGCTGACAGAGGAGAACATGAATATATAAATAGTAATGAATTAGTTGAAAGAAGATTAAATGTAAGAGAAGAAACGGACGAGGCGGGTTTTAACAGGAGGGTTTATACGGTAAATGGAGTAACCTTTGCTTTTAGAGGAAAAGAGGAATTACCAGTTTATCCGACTTTATCACATTCTAGAACTCAACTTATAGGAGATGCTCCTAGCTGGATAAGTCCCGAAGATTATCAAACTTATCAAGCACAAGTTTCTGAAACTCAAAAGCAAGAAAATGCACCTCAACATTATTTAGCTTCTAAATCTTTATCTGGCGTCGTCGAGTTAGCTATACATTTAGGCAGTAAAGATTCATCAATTCAGCAATTAAGAGAGGAATTATCAAAAGGTGTTTACAGCCCAAAAGCTATATCATTACTTGATGCCTTAGTTGCATCTAGTTATGTAGGTGACGCAGGCTATCAAATTGAAGGTCGAGCAAATAATAATGCAGAGGCACTTGTATTAGCAGCTCTTTTAGGAGAGCCTCAAGCTCAAACTGCTGTTGCCCAAAAGGTAGAAGCTTTGAGGCATTTAGAGCAACAAGCCAAAGTAGATACTGAAAGAAGAGCAACCAACACAGAAGCATTAAAACCGCAGGAGTTAGTAGCAGTACACGCCACAAAATATGAACCTCAAGTTGGACCGGATGGCGAATTACTCGTTCAAACAACCTTTGATGCAACAAAAGGAAAAGCCCTAAGAAATTCGGTTCATACAGCTCTCAATCATAAGGTTGCAGGACATATGTATGGTTCTTGGGAAAGCGCAGGTTATGTTCTTATCTCACCTTTTGAATCAATGATGAAAGCTAATGGAGTACCAACAGTTTTAAATACTGTTGATACTTGGTGGGCACGGAATCCAGGTGAACCTTTAAGATTTCCTAACGCTACTATTGTAAAACCTGGCGGTGAAGCAGTTTCAGGACTTTATGAAATAAAAGGTAATGCTGTTGAATTCAAGTCGAGTGGTTTGGACACACAAGATTTAATTGCTTTAGCAGATTACGCAAGAGGCCATAGAACTTACAGTTATCTTGCCAGTGATGTGGAAAATACATTTTTCGACACATTTAACGAATACGGATCAGGGAGAGAACTTCGATCTGAATGGGATATGGATGCTGCTTATACCTCACTAGAACAATACTTATACAAAGGAGCAAAACGTTTTGAGCGTGGTGATCCTGCTGTATTAAGAGAACTTACAACTGTAGCAGAAGGACAAACTGCTGTTTCTTTAGAACAAAAAATTAGAGGCATGTTAGAAACATCTGGTGCAACGTCAGGATTAAAACCAGATGTTCAGGATCGAGAAGTAGCAATTAATCGCTTGGTTGCTGTTATAGCAAATGGTGTTCGAGGTAAAATGTTTGTTGAAATAAACGAAATAGCGGCAGCTGAAGCAATTAGAAGCAAGGGTTATGATATTCATTCAGGCGGTATGTGGGCATGGGGTGATAGTTGGGAGGTAACAGCACAAACCGCAGCTTTAGGTCAGGGATTAGGCATACCAGTAGGAGCTCACTCTGGAACTCCTCAACACGAATTAACAGAAAGGTTTTCTAGAACTGTTGGCTCTGCATACGAGGGCGAGGAAGAAGGTTCAAGGTTTGAATGGACAAAGTATAATCCAAAATACGATGATCTTGTTCCTCAGGTAGATCAAAAGACTCGAAGAGTCTTATATGCTTCCGGATTATTAACTTCAAGAGGATAATTAGTCTATCGTTGGCAATAAAACGCTTTCTGCTGGCTTAGTTGTTAAGTCTTCTTAATAGCAAAATTTACAAGCTTAATTTTAGTACTCTATTTTCAGAACCATTACCGTCCTAAAATATTTTAATCTTAAAACCAGAAGGGTGGTGATGATAAATGTTGCCACTTGATGTAATCAGAAAATACTATCCTAATGCATCAGATGAGGATTTGAAGAAAATTCAAACATTTATTTATGAATTGTGCTGTGGATTGATGCAACACTTTTATGGACAGGATTGGGATAAGGATATTGACCAGATGGATTTGGAGAACAAATAATGTTGTCCTGATAGCCCAAACATGAGTTCGAATCCCAACGGGGTTGTCGTTTATAGGCTTAAATTCAAGGAATTCTCCACAATTTCTTGAGGCTAAATGCCTCTAAAAACACAAATATCATTGGGTGAGCCCGCTAGTACCTTACACAGACTGCGGGAATTTTGCAAATTATTCCTGTCTGACGGTCTAAACTCGGAATTTGCTTATACTTTTGGCCTAAAGGATGTATAGCAAAGTACAATAGATTTTATACTTTTTGGGCCAGTCTTTGAGAAGAATAACTGTACGATTCCCATGTTCCTTTACTATATCTTGAGAACTTGGTTTGTCGATCTTCTTTAGGAGATGATTGTATCTTTTGAAATTCTTGCACTATCCTTAAAGCTTCTGCGATCCCTTGCTTTTTTTCTAATTGTTTCTCGGTTTGATCGATTGTTTTAGAGCCTATTTTTCTTTTCATATAAAGGCATTATAGCATACCCCTAAGGTCGTATACTTATAGAAAAATGTTGATCATTTGTCTCTACAAGTTTTCCTAATGTTGTGCTAACCATATGATTAGCTCTAATATACAGTTCCCAACATAGGTTCCAAAATCCTGAATTATGGTCCATCATTTCTATATTTAACCCCGCTTTCTTAGCCGTTTCTGGGTAAATTGCCCTCCCATGGACTTTTGTTGTTTCTGGTGTAAGAAATAATCTAATCTTTCTTTTAATTTCGCTTTTAGGCTTACTACTCATCATGCCGGATTTTAGTGCATTTATGGCAATATCTTCTGAGAGATCCTGCAAAGACTCTAGTTGTTTAACCTCAATCGGATTGTAATTTGATAGTTGTTGAAGAAATGGTTCTATTCTCCCTTTTGTATTGACAGCACCATCTAGCAGTTTTCTGTAACTCTCAACTATTGAATACACGGATACCCGCTGTTCCCCTATGCGAGTTTGAGGATCAATAGGTCCTAGTTCAGAGGTATCACTCATATAAATCTTTGTTGCTCCCATTGCGATCATTGTGGCCGCTGATTTTGCCATTTTAGGGACAAGGACAGAAAAACCACTGGCTGAATAGGAACGACAGATTTTAATTATCCTTTCTGCAGCTAGACCATCTCCGCCAGGCGAATTTAGAATAATGCAAAGTTTTTTATTTCTGTCAGTTTTTTGTAAAACACCTTCAATAATATCTACATCCGTATCATCTATCATTACTGGATACATAAAAGAGGTGAAGAAGAGGATAACTCTAGTATTTTTAAATTCTGGCTGTTGCTCGATCTTTTTAATCAATTCCTGTCTTAATTTTGGGGACTGATTAGTCTCGTCCATCAATTTAATAATTGTGGGATCTTCACTCATAATGATTTTTTGATGCCTTAATCGGTCCTTGTGGCCAAGATGGATCAGAAAATTTTCTGCCAACAATCGCTCCCTAACAGTAAGGTACTTTCACCACAAGAATCATTCGGTAAAGATATTTTACCATAAACTCCCCTATTTCTATTCACCCTATATAATTATATTCTAATATTAGATATTGACAAATAAATAATAATATGCTATTATCTTTCAATAATCTATGGAAACACGCAAAGAAAAATTTATTAGGCTAGCAACATATAGAACTAACTTAGTCTTAGAAAAGCTACGAATCCTCGGAAATCTCTCAAATAAAACTAACTACGATTATAGCGACGAAGAGGTAAATAAAATTTTTGCTGCAATTGACTCTCAACTTCGCATTGCAAAAGCACGTTTTACTGGAAAGAAGAAAAGAGAATTTAAACTTTAATATGAATCAAATAGACGTTAATTCGATAGAGACAGAACGTATTGATTGGGATGATACGCAAGTAGTCGATCGAATTGTTCGTCAATATGAAAATTATCCAAAAGCTCTTCAAAAAGAATGTATACAAAACTCTTGGGATGCAAGAAATGATAAGAAAAATGGTGTGGGTTGGAAAATTATAATTGATTTACACCGTTTGGGCTCCAAAAATCACCTTGTGATAGAAGATTTTGGGACTAAAGGAATGAATGAAGAACGCTTATATGCATTCCTATCTCTTTGGAAACCGCACAAGGATCACACAGACGCCGGTGGTCAAGGGCAAGGTAAATTTGTATTAATGAGACCTTCAAAACTGGAGGTTATTATTGTCGAAAGCGTTGATCAAACTGGAAACTATAGATGCAGGTTCTTACAAAGAGGGCGGAAAAGTAAAGAAACGTCGTCTTTCAGTATCCAAAACTTAATCCCAAACACAAAATCTCTTGCTCATCAGGGCACCAAAATTTGGATTTATGATATAGAGGAGAATTATATTAAAGAGGTCAATTCAAAGGATTTTATTGAATTTATTATAGAAAGCTGGTGGCAAATATTGGGAAATAGGTTTAATGCAGAGATCAAACTTTTCGGTCAGAAAATTATTATCCCAAGTCTGCCTTCTCCGGTCGAGGAAGTAACATTGCTTGAAAACTCAGAACTGAAAGGTTTTGGAAGGATAAAACGTCTTCACCTTAGTTATTATGAAGAGCAAATTCCAGAACTATTTAGAGGTATTAGGGTTCAGAGAGCCAATATGATGATCACTAAAGTTCCTTTTGACGTGTTTGACAAAGAATACCAAGGACGATTTTCAGGACATATAGAGTTCGATAGTGATTTAGAAGAACAAATAAAAAGTATCGAAAAAACCGACCACTGCGGATTTCTTTACGAGTCACCGTGGAAGGAGATAAAAGCGCTTGTCAAAGAAGAAGCAGATAGATTTACTTCCAAAATTATTCCATCACACGAGCAACATAGATCTCTAAATATCAGGAATTTATCCGAAGTAATAAAAAAAGCAAATCAAATAATAAATGATTATTGCCCAGAGATTTTGGGGGGAGGGACTGTTATGCCGCCTTTTGTATCTAAACCAAAATTACCTCTCAGAATCAAGTATCTTGTAATAAATAAGCGTGAAGTAAAGTACGGGGAAAAGATAAAAGCCACCTGTAGCGTCTTAAACGGAGAGAGGAATGACAAAAAGGTTTCAGTGTATGTAGAATTAAAGCGATCGGGAGTTAGGATTTCAGAGGAGGAATACTCACTTAAAATACAGTCAGGACAGCAAAAATTAATAAGGCTTTCCGAGATCAAATTGCTGCAAAATCAATTCGAGAAAGGGAAATATGTCTTAAGAGCAACTTTAAGAGAAGATCGGCATGATATAGATACTAAATCCACTAGTTTCTATTTGGAATCAAAAAGAGAGCCGATAAAAAAGGGTTTTATAAAAGAGGTTAGGTTTTATGAATCAGAAGAACCCCTAAGGAGCAAGTCAGTGAAGAGTGGAATCTTAGAAGTTAACTTTATACACAAGGATTTTATAAATATATATTCCACTTTTGAAGACAAACCAAACATTCAAAATAAACAAATTGGCTTTTTTATCATGAAAATTTGTTTAGATGAGGCGGTTAGCGAATTATTTAAGTTTAAACTAAGGGAGAGGGATGATCGCGACCCTGATGACATTCTGCAAGAATTGAAAGAAATCAAGGACAGAATGTACTTCGATGTATATGCCTAATCAAATAAATAAAAAAGGGAAGCTCAAATTAGGAAAAAAGATAGATTCTGAATATAAGTATTCAGCCAAAATTGATTTCAAGGAAGATCTTTCAGTTCAAATATCCAGATTGATGCAAGAAAAAAAAGCAAAGGATGAACTAGAAGAACGGATAATCGAACTTAAAAATGCTGCATCGAAATTTCCAAATAAAAACAAAAATATTCAATATTATTATACGATCGGAAAGATTTTATCTTTCATTGACAATAAATCATTTAAGTCTATAAAGCCCTTTAGTATTTTCCGGCAGATAGCGGATGAGATTCCAGAAGTTCTTCCAGGCCTGGAGAAGAAACGTATAGTCGATCATTTAATGATGATGTATCGGATTAGTAAAATTAAAAGAGAATTTATAACTAAGGCGAGATGGGATCAGTGGTACGAAATAACAAAATTTAATATAACAATAAATAATCAAAGTATTTTGAATAAATTAATATCAGCCTGTGCTTCTGGAATATCAGGAAAGACATTGCGTCAAAAAGTGAAGGTTCTTTTGAAATAGTATGGATAAACAAAAAGCAGCAGACATATTACAAGAGCAGTTAGAAAAGCTCCCAGAGCTTAAAGAGCTAAATCCTGATCACCCGGATTTTGAACTTTGGAAAGAAGATTGTTTAACCATTTTCAAGGAATTATTTCCTGAAGAAGAGAACTGGCATTATAACTTTGAATGGTCTGCTTATAGAGTAAACAGAATAAAAATGGTTGAGGAAGCAGGGTTGTTTACAGAAGAGGATAAAGAAGCTTATCTGAAGGGATTACAAACAGCAGAAGTCACAGTAAAAGTTGCTCTTCGTAAACTTGAATTGTTTGGTATAAAGCCGCAGATAAAAGCAACAAAGATCGGAGACAAGGGTTTAACAATTCAAATTACTAATAATCTTTCTAATCAGCAATCAGTAAATCTGTCTGTCTCTTTTGAGGATATTGTTCAAATAATACAAGAATCAACATACACTGATGAGAAAAAGAAGGAAGCTACAAATCAAGTACAAGAATTACAAGAAGAACTTAAAAAAGACAACCCATCGTGGGAGAAGGTAAAAGGAGTTTTGGCTTGGTTGCTTAATTTTAGCAGAGAAGTTTTTCTCAAAGTATTGCCTTATATACTCGATAAGTACACGAAAGGTACTTAACAAATATTAGGTTATTTTGTCCATCCCGCTCCCATAATACTCTCCTCTCCAAGTACCCTCTATAGTTATTACGCGCTAAGTGTCAGCCTCTGATAGAGGAGGTGATGATTACGAATGTTACCTTTAGAAGTTATAAGAAAATACTATCCTGATTTATCTGATGAAGAGTTGAAGAAAATACAGAAATTTATTTATGCCTTGTGTTGCGGGTTAATGCAGCATTTTTATGGAGACGATTGGGAAAAGGATAATGAAGGATTGGATTTGGAAAATAGAGAAGATTGATACCGCAACCTAATCATGAGTTCGAATCCTAACAGGGTTCTTGCTTATAGGCTTAATTTTGAAGAATTCTCCGCAATTTCTTGAGGCTAAAGTTGCGCAAAATCACAAATATCATTGGGTGAGCCGGCTGGGATTTGAACCCAGAACCGATGGATTAAGAGTCCATTGCTCTACCATTGAGCTACCGGCCCATCACAGCATATTCTAACAAACTGTTATACTTAATTCTAATGCTATATTTTATTACCTTTGCAATTGAACTTATTTTACTTTTTATTCTATCCAAAAAATTGATTAATGCTCTGGCACAAATAATTTATAAATTATCCAAGAGTCATAAGATTGTTGTCCATGTCTTGGCAATTATTTTTTTGCCCGGGACTATTATTCACGAACTGGGTCATCTTTTATTTGCAGGAGTGATGCTGGTTCCAATAGGAGAAATGAATATGTTACCGGAGATAGAAGAAGAAAAGGTAAAGTTAGGTAGTGTGCAAATTGGCAAGACAGATCCCTTGCGCCGCATGATTATAGGAGTGGCTCCGGTTCTTTTGGGTATGATTTTAATATTTTCTATTTTTTTGTTAGTTAAAATTGGAGTTAGCCCTTGGTGGCAGATATTTTTAGCTTTATATCTGATTTTTCAAATAGGAAATACTATGTTTTCTTCAAAAAAAGATCTGGAAGGGGCAATTGGATTTTTGGCAATTGTGATTGTTTTAGTTATTGTTTTAATAATTTTGTTCTTTTTTAATCCCGCTCTTATTCAACAAGTTTGGATTTGGTTAAATACTTTGGATTTACAAGAGGCTTCAAATTTTTTTAAAATGGCATCAATTTATCTTATTGTGCCAGTTATATTGGATCTTTCAATAATTCTTTTGGCCTCCTGGCGACATCATCTGTAGCGAAGGATGCGCCCCTGGAGGGACTCGAACCCCCAAAACCTCTTCGTCCGAAGCGAAGCGCTCTATCCAGTTGAGCTACAGGGGCATAAATGATTTATGCCAACCAAATTGTTTTGCCGTTTTTCGACGATGGCAATTTGCACATCTTACCTCGCACTTTTTGATTTCATTTTGTACTTCTAATAACTTTTTATTCCTTCCTACAGAAGAAATAGTAAAGAGCTTACCCTTTATATGATCAAATTCTAATACAATTGGATCTTTTTCACCACAATCAACACAAGAATGGACATCTAAATAACCCCAAACAAATGCTCTGATCCTGTGTCTAATTTTTTGATTTCTTTTCTTTGCTTTAAGCAAATAATAATGCTTATTTCTTTCATAGTGCGAGCGAACATATAATCGGCTACAGTCCTTACATTGATACTGTCTCAATCCTTTTACTTTATCCTTAAAATTAAATTCAGTTAAATCCTTCTGCTTCTTACAGCGACTACATTTCTTCATTATTCAGATTTTACTTGAATTTCACTTAGATATCAAGTAATATTCCGAAGCGAAATGCTCTGTCTACTGAGCTACAGGGGCTTTAACTTATTTTACCAGATTAAGCGGGGTATTGACAGCTAACCCTGTAGTATGATTATTATAGATTAAGAGCTGTCCGGGAAAGGGGG
>Ga0209514_10008249_pt1 | contig 11929 bp, 10 predicted proteins | sample Subgrocontami58m_FD_187452 | JGI IMG/M metagenome (GOLD analysis project Ga0209514, IMG submission 187452) | Subsurface groundwater microbial communities from S. Glens Falls, New York, USA - GMW37 contaminated, 5.8 m (SPAdes) (version 3) | ecosystem: Environmental > Aquatic > Deep subsurface >...
TCATCGAATCTATCTTTATCTTTCCTCTAAAAATCCAGTCGATGCTTACCGTATAAGTAAGCACAAACGGCACACCGATCAATGATACACATTTTGCTAATAACTCTATATTACTATTTAAATATATATGTTTTCAATTTTCGGATTTAAGCTAATATAAATTAATTTTAAGTAATAGAATTAGACTGTATCCATGAATTTTAGACTGATTCGAAAAAATATATTAGTTTTTACTACGGGCGAGATCGTCAGTCGTATTTTAAATTTCTTTGCTCTTGTTTATGTAGCAAGAATTTTATTAGTCGAAGATTTTGGGGCGATAAATTTAGCAATTGTTCTTGTTTCATATTTTACAATTCTATTAGGGTTTATTCACGATGATATAGCAACTAAAGAACTATCTATTGGAGTAGCAGATGAAATTGATTTTAGAAACAGTGTACTATCATTAAGATTATTAATCAGTCTGCTGTTATATGTTATACTTATCATTTTCGTTTTATCTTATGTCAATAATAATTCTGTACGAATATTTGCGATCGTATATGGTCTATCAATCATATCAACAGGATTTTATACAAACTGGTTTTTTAGAGCAAAAGAAAAATTTCTACCTATCTCTATTGGTTTGGTTATCTCTTCTTTAGTAAATCTAATTTCGGTTTTTCTTTTTATAAATAATTTTACAGATTTTAATATTGCAATATGGATTATCACATTAAAAGAAATTCTGAATTCAATTATTCTTCTTATTTTTTATTTAATAAAGAAACCAACAATAAAATTCTCTATAAATGTAAACATTGTTAAAAGACTGATTCAGCAATCATATTCATTAGCGTTTTCCGCATTCTTATTATTAATGAATTTCTCTAAATAACTTTTGCAAAGAGATTTCTTTAAATTGAATCTGTAATAGACTATTTTGGATTAACAAATCTTTTAATATCCTTTCAATAGTAGGAGGTGAAATGGCAAGTGGTATTACTCATATGCTGCTTATGAAAAACCTTCCGAATGAACTCCCTGATGGTAAACTTAAAATGATTATTTTTTCCGGTATTCATTTCCTCCAAGTGGGAGCTGTAGCGCCAGATCTTCCATATGCAAGTATTGCTGATGATGACTTTTTTCTTACATCACAAAGCGATCTAGCAGACAAATTTCATTACGAAATGACAAATGAAGTTCCTACTAGTGCTATCAATGAAATTAAGGCGCAGAAATCCCAATTATCACCTAAAGAACTCAGATATAATTTTTGTTTTTTTCTTGGTTATATATCTCATCTTATTGCTGATGGTATTATTCATCCCTTCGTACGAGATAAAGTTGGTGATTATAAAGAGAATCAAACCGCTCATCGTGTTTTAGAAATGCAACTGGACGTTCTTTACTTTCATCACCTCACGAAAAGAACTGGTAATCCAATACAGTTAAGATATTCACAAATAAATAAAGAATTGATCAATCTTAACAAATCAAATTATTCTGAAACAAAAAAAGTAATTGAATTATTCAGTCAAAAAATCAAAGAAGTATATAATATGGACTGCAGCGTTGATATGATCTTAGGATGGATAAAAGGATTACAAAGAATGTTCAGTCTTGCTGGCGATGATTACCCAGAGATATTTCGTGGCATCCCTTTCATAAACGATTTTTTATTTTCAAATTATCAAGAATTACTTTCAAAATATGATTCAATTCTTTCTTTAGAAAAAACAACTAAAGATGGTCGTCCTCAAAATTTCTTGAAAGTCAATCGTGTTCATTTTTTTTATGATATAATTCCTCATTATTATAAAACCTTTATTCCCATTGCACAAAAAGCATATGACTTTATTTATAGCGAAGGTCTTCCGCTCACCGAAAATGATATTGCTCCTATTGATCTTGATACCGGCAGAATGATCGCTAATAATGACTTAGATATTATTCCTAAATATTGGAGTTAATATGAAAAGATTTTTTTACTTATTTATAATTATACTCGCATTTCAAGCATGTAATTCTAAAGAAATAATTGTTAACGATGATTTCCGTAACGACTTAGCAACTGAGAACAGCCGTATTGCCGCTAATCTTTATCTTGATGAGTTCAATGAGAACCTTGAAAATCTCACATATGATTTTTATCTAACATATATTAATAGTCATGAAAGTTTATCCGCTAAAGGATTAACAGATAAAATTAAAAAAGCTGATGGACATTATTTTAAAACAAAGAATAATGCATTTCTACTTGTATTATATTATAACAAAGAAAAATGTATGCTTGGGGATATTTCCTCAACTACTGTACAAGACACTATCTATTGGTATAAAGCTGATGAAAAAAATCCTAGTGTAAAGGAATTTGCGTCCCGAATAAAATTTTAATCACTTAATAAATTCATAACTGTTGACACTCTATGCCCACACTAACCTGGATTGGTAAACAAGCTGTTGAAAAACATCATCTCGAAATTCCTTACCGTTTATTGGAATATGATGAATCTCTTTCCGCTGGTGATAAAGAAAGCGGCAATCTGCTTGTGCAGGGAGATAACCTTCACGCGCTTAAAGCTCTTTTGCCTTATTATGCTGGCAAAGTAAAATGTATTTATATAGATCCTCCTTACAATACCGGTAATGAAGGATGGCAATACAACGATAATGTTAACGCACCCGAAATTAAAGATTGGTTAAACAAAGTTGTTGGTTCTGAAGGTGAAGACCTCTCCCGCCATGATAAATGGCTCTGCATGATGTATCCAAGATTACAATTGCTTAAAAAATTCTTAACTAAAGACGGTGTAATATTTATATCAATAGACTATAACGAAGTTCATAATTTACGACACATTTGTGACGAGACATTCAACGTAAATAATTTGTTGGCTGAATTAATTTGGGATTTGGGAACTGGAACCGCTGCTGGAAATTTTACACGTTCTCATGAATACATACTATGCTATGCAAGAAACAAAAACCGTCTAACAAATTTTGAATACAAAGGTGAAGATGATATTATTTCAGAGCGTGCTGTAAAAAAAATTTCAAGAGGTAATCCTGCTAGTCAAATCACGTTTCCTTCTGGAATTGAATATGAAGGAGAATCTGCTACATTCAGTGGAACCATTGGCAAGAGTGAAAAAATAAAAATAATAAGCGGAGAAATGATCTTTAAGGACGGAAAACTAAGTAAGCCAGTAACATTAGAAGCTGGTTGGGCAATGCGAAATCAAATTCTATCATGGCTTGATGGTAAAGAAACTTTTGATAGCAAGGGACAGCTTGTTACTAAGTTCTTTTTTAATAAGAAAGGGGTCTTGCAATATGTGAAAGAAAGAGGATTCATTAATCCCAAAACCATTATCAAAATAGCAAGCACTCGAAAAGGTTCTGCAATGGTTGAAGATATTCTAAATAAAAAAGTATTTGAATTTCCTAAACCTATGGAATTAATAAGATATCTAATTGGCCTAGTTACTAATCCAAAAGATATAATTTTAGATTCTTTTTCTGGAACGGGAACAACCGGTCATGCAGTTATGGAATTAAATAAAGAAGACGGCGGCAATCGTAAGTTTATTCTTGTAGAGCTAGAAGAAAAGATTTCAAAAGAAGTAACAGCCGAAAGATTGAAAAGAGTTGTGCATGGATATACTACTAATAAGCAGAATGGTAACGATGATAAAGTAGAAGGACTTGGCGGGGGATTCCGGTATTGCATACTTGGTGAACCTCTCTTTGATAAATTTGGTAACGTAAGGCAAAGCGTAAAATTCAAAGAACTTGCCCGTCATATTTTCTTCTCAGAAAACGGTGTCCCTCTTTCAGAAAAAGCAAAACTAAATACACCGCTAATTGGCACTTATAAAGGTATTGGTTATTATTTATTATTCAACGGAATACTTGGAGATAAAACTTTAAATGGTGGTAATGTTCTTACAAGCAGAATTCTTGAATCACTTCCAAAGTATAATGGTCCTAAAATTATTTTTGGTGAAAGCAATAGATTAAGTCCAGCACGACTTAAAAAAGAAAATATAGTATTCAAGCAAATCCCCTATGAAATAAAAACGAGCTGATAGATGCTGAAAATTTATCAACAAAAAACTCTGGATGTTTTATCAAACTATTTGCATCGCTGCGTAATTTATAAAGATGTAAAACGCGCTTACGCTGAAACTACTTTGGAAGAATTTAAGCAAGAAGGTATTTATAATGATGCCGGTTTTGCAAATATTCCTTACGTCTGTTTACGTCTTCCTACCGGTGGTGGTAAAACATTTTTAGCTTCTCATTCTATCCCAATCGCCTGCAAAGAATTATTAGCGAGAGATTTCTCTCTTGTCGTTTGGCTTGTGCCAAGCAACGCAATTTTAGAACAGACTTTTAATTGTCTTCAAGATAATAATCATCCTTATCGCCAAGTTCTTAACGAATATTTTAATGGCAATGTTGAGATTCTAAAAGTAGAAGATGCACGCAGCATTTCCAAAGGATCGCTTCAATCAAATACGACAGTTATTATTTCTACTTTTGCTTCCTGGCGTGTGGATAGAACTGAAGGAAGAAAAGTTTATGAAGAAAATGGAAGTCTCACTTCTCATTTCGAAAATCTGAAACTGGAACAAAAGGTTAAGCTCGAAAAATTCAAGGAAACCGATCTGGTTATTCCTTCTTTTGCAAATACGGTATATCTGCACCACCCAATATTTATTATTGATGAAGCCCACAACGCAAGAACGGAATTGACCTTTGAGGTTTTGAAAAGACTAAATCCATCTTGCATTGTTGAATTCACAGCAACACCAAAAACACAAGGAAGTGATCGTAGTAATGTTCTTTATTCTGTTTCTGCCGCTGAGTTAAAAAATGAAGACATGATAAAAATGCCTATCGAACTTTTAACAACCGAAGATTGGCAGACAACAATTTCAGACGCAGTAAAGAAACAGCAAGAATTAGAACTGATTACAAAAGAAGAAGAAAAGAAATCTGGTGAATACATTCGTCCTATAGTTTTAATTCAAGCCCAGCCCGATAGACAAGCGGAAAGCACCATCAATGTAGATGAAGTTAAAAAGTTTCTACTTACCAGTATGCAAATTCCTCAAGAACAAGTTGCAGTTGCAACGGGCACTGAAAGAGGAATTGAAAACAAGGATCTTCTTTCCGAATCAGAACCTATTAGGTTCATAATAACAAAACAAGCTCTTAAAGAAGGATGGGATTGTCCATTTGCTTATATCTTTTGTTCTGTTGCAAAAGTAAACTCGCCTAAAGATGTAGAACAGCTGCTCGGTCGAGTTCTAAGAATGCCGAAAGTCCAACGTAAAAACAGAGAAGAACTTAACCGCGCTTATGCGTTTGTTTCATCGGATAGCTTTTACAATACTGCAAAAAATCTTAAAGACTCACTTATCGATTCCGGTTTCACTTCGGTAGAAGCATCTGAATTAATTGAAATCAGTCAAAAGCAATTAAGCTTCGCTCCTTTGTTTGGCCATGCAAAGATTCCGCTATCTTCAGTATTTGATGAGACAAAGCTTTCTCCCGAATTAAAAAACAAAATTGTTTTCGATAAAGATGAAAAGACAATCATTCTTAAAGAAACAATAACTGAATCGGAAAAAGAAGAAATAAAATCAATCGCTAAATCCGAAAGCGATAAAGAAGTAATCGAGAAAACTTTTCAAGAACTGAAATCATATTCTCATTCGGTTCAATCTCCATTCAAACAAGGTAAAAGGTTTTCTGTCCCTCAGCTTCTAATTGAGTTTGATGGTGAGTGGAGACCTTTTGATGATGAAGTGTTGCTTCTTCCGGATTGGAACTTGGCTAAGTGTGATTCCAATATCTCCGATGCTGAATTACCAATTAAAGTTGACGCCGGGCAAAAGGGATTGATAGATGTAGATTCTCAAGGAAATGTATACAGTTACGATGCTCAAACCATCCAAGAAGAACTGACCAGTATAATCGTATCCAGCACTATGGATAAGGTCGGTTTAATTCAATGGCTCGTCAAAGAATGTAGGCATCAATCTATTTCTTATTCTCAAATAATTGTTTTTATAACCAAATGTTTGGAAAACTTAATAACGTCACGCCATCTTTCAATAGAGCAATTAGTTTTCATTCGTTTCAGATTAAGGGATGCATTTCGTGCAAAAATAAAATCCCATTTTGCTGAGGCTAAGAAACATGGATTTCAAACTTATCTATTCTCACAACCTGGAATCGTTAAAGAACAGTTAAGTAGATTTTCAGTCGGGCAAGATTTTGAATTCTCCGATTCCTATTTCCCAAATAATGATTACACCGGTTCATTCAGATTCTCACATCATTTTTATCCACGCATTGGTGAAATGAATAATGAAGAAGCCGAATGCGCACAAAACATTGATATAAATTCGAATGTAGAATTCTGGATAAGAAATTTAGAACGGCAAGAATTTCATTCCTTTTGGCTGCAAACTCCAACAGATAAATTCTACCCTGATTTTATTGTTAAGTTGAAAAATGAAACAATTGTTCTTATAGAATACAAAGGCGAGCATCTTTATGATACAGCTGATTCAAAAGAGAAAAGACAAATCGGAGATTTCTATCATGGTGTTAGTGAAAGCAAATGCCGTTTCAAAATGCTGAAAGGTAAAGACTGGAAAACACTTAACTATATGATGGAAGTTGTAAAATATTAATCATGGCAAAAACCGGTTCTACATATATCTATAGAATCATCCACCGCAATAATTTGAGTTCTATTTTAAAAAGCGGTGAACTTGTCGCACCCAACTATGCATCGGGTACAAATTATATATCAATTGGCGAAACTGAGTTAATAGGCTATCGTTCAAATAAGATTGTGCCTCTAAAACCTTTTGGAAATTTAAAAGATTACATTACTTTTTATTTCGGTCCTCGTTCACCTATGTTATATGCCATCGCAAATGGATATGATGTTAAGAGAATTGATCAGGAAGAAATTATTTACCTTGTCAGTTCAATAGAGGATTTGGAATTATTTGAAAGAAAGTATGTTTTTACAGATGGACATGCTTTTGCTGCCATAACTCAATTCTTTAATAATAAAAATGATTTGGGTCAATTAGATTGGAAAACAATCTACTCGGTAAGATGGAATAATACAATGGAAGACCCGGATAGGAAGCGTAGAAAACAAGCTGAATGCCTTGTTTATAAATCAGTTCCCTTTTCGGCAATTATTACTGTTTGCGTTTACAATCAATCCGCACTTGATTATATTGCGCATGTGTTCGAAGAGTATGATTCCACAATTCCCGTCAAAATAAAACCGGATTTTTATTATTGATACTATGATTTCATTTGAAGAAAATAATATCCTCAATGTCCGCGCCGAAGTACTGATCAATTCGGTTAATCTTTTGGGAGTTATGGGTAAAGGTGTTGCCTTAGCTTTTCGGGAAGCTTTTCCTTTGAATTATGAATTATATAAAGAAGCTTGTAAGACCAAACGGATCGAGATAGGTAAAATATTTGTTACTGAAACAGACGAATTATTCCCAAAATATATTGTGAACTTTCCCACAAAAAAAGATTGGCGTCACCCCTCCCAATACGACTATATCGAAAAAGGTCTTCAGTCATTGGTTGAATGGTTAAAGAAAAATGAGATAAAATCAATTGCTATTCCTCCTTTAGGCAGCGGTAACGGTAAGTTGAAATGGTCTATCGTAAAGAGAATGATTTTGGAATATTTGAAAGAATTCGAAAATCGATTAGACATTATTATAATTGAACCGTCGTTACAATTTGATTCTGTCACAATAAAAGTTCCGGCCAAAGCTCACTTAACTCCTGCAAGAGCAATGTTGCTATATTTAATGAGAAAATATACTGTTCTTGGATACGAAATAACTCTTTTGGTTGTACAAAAGCTTGCTTACTTTCTACAGCTATTCGGCGAACCATTGAAACTACGTTTTGAAAAAGGTCATTATGGCCCTTACGCTTCAAATTTATTACCTGTCTTATCAATGATGAACCATAATTATATTAACTATAAGAACGGAGGTAATACAAAACCTTCTACTGTTATTCATTTGTCTGCCGAAAAGATAGATGAGATTAATAGTTATATCAAAATTAATCTGGATAAAGATCAACTTAAAAGACTTGAGACAACTCTTGATTTGGTCAAAGATTTCGAAACTCCGTTTAGTATGGAATTACTCGGTACAGTTGATTTTATTATGCGTCAAAATAATCGGTTGATGTCTTCAGAAGAGATTAAAGCCGAATTAAAAAATTGGACACAAAGAAAAAAGATACTTTTTAAAGAACCGTATGTTGAAGTCGCAAAAGAAAGATTAAAACAATTTTTTGAGTATAGTGATATTAAAAGCCTCTAATTTCTTCTTGCTTTCCCGTTTAATTATTTTCTGTGTTAATTCTCTGTTTCACCTTTAGCGATTTAAACGCCACCGCATACAGTTGAATCTGTTTCATCATAGCGCCAAGACCGTTCTTTCGTGTAGGAGAAAGGTGATTATCAATTCCAATTTTTTTTATAAACTCCGGTCGTGAAGAGAGAATTTCATCCGGCGTGTGGTTGGAATAAATACTGATCAGCAAGGCAACCAATCCTTTAACTATTGATGCATCGCTGTCGGCTTCAAAAATTATTTTGCCCTCTTCAAGTTTTGCATTTATCCACACTTGACTTTGGCAGCCGCTCAATTTGTATTTATCGGTTCTAATAGAAGGATCAATCGGCGCAAGAGTTTTTCCCAAGCCGATGATATATTTATATTTTTCTTCCCAATCTGTAAACTGTTCGAACTCTTTTATAATTTGATCTTGTATTTCTCGTATTGTCATTGAAACCCTTTCCGGAAAAACTGAATGATAGAAAAATTACTTCCACTGTAAAATTAAAAAATATTTCATCTATTGCCTTGATTAAACAGTTGCACCGAATTTTTTGTTTAGATACAGTGCGATTTTATATATTCACATATTATCTTCAAACAAGAAAGGCAATCCATGAAAAAAGAGAAATTAATTATTCCGGCACTGCTTATCGTAGTAATATTAGTAATGTACTTTTCATATTTTAAGCCGAAGGACGAGCTTGGATTATTCTCGGACTTCGATACCAACAGCAACGCCAACAAAGAAATTTTGGTTAAAGTTCTGCCCGAAAAAGGATTTGTTAAGGACGGTTCAGGCGGTACAATTTTTTATGTTGAGGATCGTACCGCAAGACAAGTCAAAGTATCCGGCCCGTTAATGCTTCCTGCAGGGATTGATGTAACAAACCGGGTTATTTTAATAGGTCACTATAACGGCGATTATTTTCATGCACACGAAGTTAAAATTAAGAATTGACACCACTATAAGAATCTTTTCATCAGCGCAATGAAATGAAACAATTTGAATTAGTCTCAAACTTTCAACCGGCGGGCGATCAACCCAAGGCAATTGCAGAATTGCTGGAAGGATTGAAATGCGGAGCCAAGCATCAAGTTCTTCTGGGCGTTACAGGAAGCGGTAAAACTTATACAATGAGCAACATCATAAAAGAATATAACCGCCCTACGCTTATAATCTCTCACAATAAAACTCTTGCCGCTCAGCTCTATTCGGAATTCAAATCGTTTTTTCCGAACAACGCAGTAGAATTTTTTATCAGTTATTATGATTACTATCAGCCGGAAGCATACGTAGTTAAAAGAGATCTTTACATTGAGAAAGATTTTTCGGTGAACGAGGAAATAGACCGGCTCCGCCTCAAAGCAACAACCGCCTTAATTGAAGGACGAAGTGATATAATTATTGTAGCAAGCGTAAGCTGTATTTATGGAATCGGAGCGCCGGACCAGTATGCAAAACAAATTATATTTTTAAAGAAGAAGCAATCAATAGAACGTAAAAAACTTTTGCGCAATTTGATAGATATCTATTACACAAGGAACGATGCCGATTTTACACGAGGCACTTTCCGCGCACGGGGCGATGTCGTTGAAATAATCCCTGCTTATCAATATGAGGAAGCAGTCAGAATCGAGTTCTGGGGAGATGAAATAGAACGGCTTTCCATAATAGATTCGATTACCGGAGACGTAATTAAAGAAGCTGAATCAATGCCGATATATCCAGCAAAGTATTTTGTTACTACAAGAGATCAGGTTAATAAAGCTATTGTTTCAATTGATGAAGAACTAAAAGAGAGATTAAAATATTTTTGGGCGCAGGAAAAATATGTTGAAGCACAGCGGCTTGAACAGCGCACAAAGTTTGATATTGAAATGATGCGCGAGATCGGTTACTGTTCCGGAATAGAAAATTATTCCCGGCACATGGATGGAAGACTGCCCGGCTCCCGTCCTTCATGTCTGTTCGACTATTTCCCGAAAGACTATCTATTAATAGTAGATGAATCGCATGTTACCATTCCGCAAATCCGTGGAATGTATAATGGCGACCGCACAAGAAAGGAAGTTTTGGTTGAATACGGATTCCGCCTTCCATCTGCAATGGATAACCGCCCGCTGAAATTTGAAGAGTATGATGAATTGGCAAACCAAGTTATTTATGTTAGTGCTACTCCGGCTGATTATGAATTTACACGAAGCAGCGGATCGTTTGTTGAACAGGTCATTCGTCCAACAGGCTTGCTTGATCCGGAGATTGAAATCCGCCCGGTGATAGGACAGATAGATGATCTGATTGGTGAAATTAGAAAACGCGTTGAGCTTAAAGAGCGGATACTTGTAACAACGCTTACAAAAAAAATGGCGGAAGATTTAACAGATTACCTCGACAAGCTGAAAATAAAAGTCCGTTACATTCATAGCGAAGTGGAAGCACTTGAACGCGTTGAAATTATCCGCGATCTGCGCATTGGTGATTTTGACGTTCTAGTTGGAGTGAATTTACTGCGGGAAGGTTTGGACTTGCCGGAGGTTTCTCTTGTTGCAATTATTGATGCAGATAAAGAAGGATTTTTACGAAGCGAACGCTCTCTAATGCAAACTGCGGGACGAACTGCGCGCAATGTTAACGGAAGAGTAATTATGTACGCAGATAAAGTTACCGAATCAATGCGCAAGACAATCGAAGAAACAAACCGGCGCAGAAAACTTCAAACCGAATACAACGAAGCGAACGACATTACTCCTACAACAATTTACAAAAGCGTTGAAGATATCATGAACGCAACATCAATTGCAGATGTACGTAAGAGAGATCTGGGAAAAGAAGAAGCAACATTTCTGAAAGTCGCCGAGCCGGTTATTAGATATATGTCCAACGATCAGCGTAAAGAATTGCTTGATCAAATGACCGAAGAGATGCTCTCCGCTGCAAAAGATTTAGAATTTGAACGGGCGGCTAACTTGAGAGACGAGATAGAGAAGATGAAAAAACTGATTAAGTAATAATGCCGGCGTAAGAAAATAATATTGTGGAATAAAGATTATCATAAAAACATTAAATAAGAAGGAGCTAGTTATGTTCATCGGACATTTTGGAGTTGGATTAGCCGCGAAAAAAATCGACAGCAAACCATCTCTAGGGACACTCTTTCTCGCATCACAATTTATTGATCTTCTCTGGCCGATCTTTTTATTGATGGGAATCGAAAAAGTTCAGATCGAACCCGGCAACACAGCAATGACGCCGCTTAATTTTATTTCTTATCCGTACTCACATAGTTTATTTGGAGTATTTGTCTGGGCTATTTTATTGGGTGTGATATATTATATGTTGAAGAAAAATTTTAATACTTCTCTTTTGCTAGGACTGCTTGTATTAAGTCACTGGATACTTGACCTTTTCACGCACCGTCCCGATCTGCAATTACTTCCATGGAGTGATTTCAAGATGGGTTTCGGGTTGTGGAATTCGATAGTACTTACAATAATTATTGAGGGATTTATTTTTATCC
>Ga0209514_10008250_pt1 | contig 11929 bp, 7 predicted proteins | sample Subgrocontami58m_FD_187452 | JGI IMG/M metagenome (GOLD analysis project Ga0209514, IMG submission 187452) | Subsurface groundwater microbial communities from S. Glens Falls, New York, USA - GMW37 contaminated, 5.8 m (SPAdes) (version 3) | ecosystem: Environmental > Aquatic > Deep subsurface >...
CGGATAATGAACATAGACCAATAGGGGACAGCCTGCTGGTCCCAGAACTTGACGTTACAGAACCATTTATGAAGCCCCTGCCGGCTCTCTTGCCAGCCCCTGTCCCGTCCTCTTAAAACTATCTCTCCCTCACGTCGCTTGCGCAGATAGTCCTGCCGGAAACGGTAGTTAAAATCGTAGAGGGTTTCTTCGGGTTCCCGCTCCCTGCCCCTTTCTTTTATTCTTTCTACCATTACTCTCTCCTAAAAAATAGTGATTGACCTCCGTAGGGCAGGTTGGGAAACCTACCCCTCCGGGCACGGCATGCCGTGCCCCTACAATATTTCCCCCCTTCCCAGGTTGGGAAGGGGCCGGGGGTTAGGTCTTCCGCTCACACCTCCCGCGTCTTATGCCTTTATTTTGAAGAGCTTTACTGCATTTCCGCCCAGGATTTTGTTTTTCTCTTTTTGCGGCAGCTTTAGTCCTTCGACGAGACCTTTGTTTACCTTCATGGATTCGGGGTTAGTGGAGGGAAAATCAGCGCCAAAAAGCAGATGGTCGGCGCCGATGGTAGCTGCAGCACAGTCCATATGAGGCTGTTTCCAGCCGGCGGGGGCGGTATCGAAATACATCTGGTTAATAAAATTTTGGGGGTCTTCCGGGCTACTCCATAGAGGGTGAGATGGATTAAGAAAGCGGTCAGAAAGGATAAACCAGGTGCCGCCGATGTGCCCGTGGACAAATTTAAGGGTGGGGAAGTCCTTTAATATACCGCTGCCAACCAACCTTATCACTGCGAGGGTATGGTCTATCGCCCTTCCAAATGTACGAACGAACTTTCCTGTTACCTTATCCTCAGTTAGAAACTCGTGTCCCTTCATAGCCGGGGCGGCATGGACAACTATGGGCACATCCAGCTCAGCAGCCTTCTCATATAATGGCCGGTAGGCGTCATCTCCCGGGTATTTACCCTGGCAATGGGTGGTAATACATGCCCCCCGTAACCCCAGTTTTTTAATAGCTCGTTCCAGCTCTTTGGGAGCGCCTTTTTCGAACGGAGGCACGTGGGCCAGGCCCACAAATCGTTTGGGGTATTTGGCCTGAACCTCGGCCATCTGGTCATTAATAAAGGGAGCAGTTTTCATAGTCGTCCAGTCCTGCCACACCGCCACGGAAAGGACAGCCATATCAACCCCCGCCTTATCCATATCCCGTATCTGTGCTTCGATGTCGCTATGCTCCGGGTTGCGGGTACATACCTGAAAACCATCCCGGTAGATATTGGCCACACCTTTTTGCCAGACAACCTTCTCGTTGGGGCGCAGGTATTTCTCCACATTCTCCACGAACTCCCGTGGCACCCAGTGATGATGCACATCAATAATCAAGACATGCCTCCTTTAATTATTTTAAAGTAGTGTAGACAGGTGCTATATTAGACAACTTTGGGAGGATTTTGTCAATCGGTATGAAAATGTGTAGCGTCCCGCGAAACGCCGATTAAAATATTTGAAATCACCCGGAAATTATCTGGAACCTGCTGGCTCCCCAAAAGCGCCGGTAGATCATTACAGGACGTTTTTGCCCCGTATGATTGTTTTGTTTACACCCTCATTTTCTATACCCGGGAGAAGCTCGATGTTTGATTGATTGTAAAAAAAAATTTCCCCCAGATATGAAATTATCGATATTACATAGAAACGTACGTTTACAACAGATACAGTGGAAAAGTTAAACATTAACATCTAAATTTGCCCCGAACAAGCAAGATTCGAACCGGTTAACCCCAAAAATCAAACCCCGTACCAATGCTTCATGGGAAAAACACAGACAAAGATATATCAAAAGTTGGAGCAGGAATACCTGTAAAAGGAATTCAAGATATACCTTTGGAACGAGCATGGTTATAAGAATTATAAGACGCATCGCCTTGAAAGGGCAATAAGAAACTGGCACGAAATGATTCCGGACGAAAAAGTATTTCGCACTAGCTGGCCCCTCTCATTTGTGTGGTGTAAGGTAATTAATGAGATGTGAAAACTTGGCAAGCTGGTGATTTCTCAATGTCAATCACGCCTGTTATGAGCTTCCCGCGAAACGAGCATAATTTTCGAGTTTCAAATATACCAACCCTCCCATCACCATCCACTTCAGATACGAATTATCTAACACGGTACCGTCTTTAGCGGGAAAATACCCGGGGTAAATATCCCTGTATATTTTCAATTTGTTATTAGTTTGAAGCTAACCTCCTTAGATAAATTGGGGTAAACACCATTTTTGCTACATCAATTTACATATCTATTGGGTAGTTTCGCGGAACACTCATGTAACTATAATCCGTGGATTGTACCCGGGGCTGTCCGCTTTGTCCCGATGCATCCCGCTATATCGGTACTGGCCGGGATTCGGAGAAGCCATGGGCATGGGGTTTTTATATTTATGCCCCAGACTTCAGTCTACTGCGCCGTAACTAAACAAAAGGCAGAAAAGTGTGATGAAAATACCCCCCCCCGGTAAACCATTCATAGAACCACTTGAACCGTAGCCGCAAAAGGTGTATAAGTGGGGATGTCGAAGGGACTTTATTCTGGTCAGTTATTTCTAATGCGAAATAAGGTATGAAGCTAATAGGCCAATTAGGATAAGTAATCGAATGACTTCGAAAAAAGATTTATCTGAACGTGATATATGTACTAAATTTATATTACCAGCTCTGGTTAAGTCTGGATGGGATGTTGAAAAGCAAATCCGCGAAGAAGTCTTTTTTACCGATGGGCGTATTTTTGTTAAAGGAAATAAGACCGTTAGAGGCGAAAGAAAACGGGCAGATTTTATCCTTTACCTCAAGCCGAATATTCCCGTTGCCGTCATTGAAGCAAAAGACAATAGCTACACCATAGGCGCGGGGATTCAACAAGCATTAGGTTATGCTCAAACACTGGACACTCCCGTGGCATTCAGCTCAAATGGTGATGGTTTTATACAGCATGATAGCTCTGGATTTTCTGAACCGATAGAAAAGGAATTATCGCTAGAATCATTCCCCTCTCCAGCAGAGCTCTGGGAAATATACAAAAAATACAAACACATCGAGACACCGGAGCAGGAAGATATCGCTGCCATTGATTACTTCTTTGATGGGTCTGGACGTGCACCACGTTACTATCAACAGATAGCAATAAACCGCACTGTAGAAGCTATTGCGAGAGGTCAGAACCGAATACTTCTCGTTATGGCGACGGGTACAGGGAAAACCTATGCGGCCTTCCAGATTATTTATCGCCTCTGGAAAAATGGGCGCAAGAAGAGAATTCTCTTCTTGGCAGATAGGAATGTCCTTATCGATCAGACCAAGCGTGGTGATTTCAAATATTTTAAAGATCGCATGACAATTATCAAAAAGAAGAAGATTGATAAGGCTTTCGAGATCTATCTAGCTCTTTACCAGGGATTGACTAATTATGATGAGGATAAAGACGCCTACAGAGAGTTTAGCCGTGACTTTTTCGATCTAGTTGTTGTCGATGAGTGTCATCGTGGCAGTGCAAATGCAGACAGCGCATGGCGAGAGATTCTGGAATATTTTAGCGGCGCCACACAGATTGGCCTAACTGCAACGCCGAAGGAAACCAAGGAAGTTTCTAACATTGAGTATTTTGGTGAGCCTATTTACACCTATACCCTCAAGCAAGGAATAGAGGATGGTTTCTTAGCGCCTTATAAGGTTATACGCGTTGGAATAAATGTAGACCTTGAAGGTTGGCGTCCGGACACTGGCAAGACAGATAAAGCCGGAAATCTAATCGAAGATAGAATATATAACATTAAAGACTTCGATAAGAACTTGGTGATTGATGAACGTACAAAAATTGTCGCCAAAAAGGTATCGGAGTATCTACGCAAAACTGACCGATTCGACAAGACCATTGTCTTCTGCGTAGACATCGAGCATGCCAGACGCATAAGGCAAGCCTTGGCTGTAGAGAATGTGGATTTGGCTCTAGAGAATTATAAATATGTGATGTGCATTACAGGGGATGATGAGCAGGGCAAACGCGAAGTGGATAACTTTATTAATCCGGAGGAGCGGTATCCGGTTATTGCTACTACATCGAAATTAATGACTACAGGGATTGATGCGCAGACCTGCAAATTAATAGTCCTTGATTCAAATATTAAGTCCATGACTGAATTTAAGCAAATCATCGGCAGGGGAACGCGTGTTAAGGAAGAATACGGGAAAATGTTCTTTGCAATCATGGATTTCCGTAACGTTACCAACCTTTTTGCAGACCCGGATTTTGATGGACCTCCTATTATGGTCAAGGAGATAGACAGCACTCATGAACTAACAGACCAGGATATTCATCCGGAGGAAAATCAAGAAGTTATAAATCCTGAAACCGGTCAGCCTGTGGACTTTGATAAAGAGAAGTTTACCGAATACGAAGTTACACCACATATTATCCAGGGTGGGTTAATTAAGGACGCACCCGATCAAAAAGTATTTGTGGCTGGCGTTTACGTTTCGGTACTAAACGAGAGAGTTCAGCATCTAGACGCTAAAGGAAAGCTCATCACCGAAAGCCTCAGGGACTACACAAGAAAGGGTATCTTGCAGGAGTTCCGCTCTCTTGACGATTTCCTGGCCCGCTGGAATGGAACTCAAAAGAAAAAAGCCATTATAGATGAGTTAGAATCCCACGGAGTCATTCTGGAAAATCTGAGGTCGGAAGTTAAAAATAATCTGGATGTTTTTGACCTTATCTGTTACGTTGCCTGGGATAGGCCGGCTCTTACCCGCCGGGAACGCGCTGAAAAGGTAAAGAATAATAACTACTTCGCCAAATACAGTGAACAAGCACGCAAAGTTATAGAAGCCCTGCTGGAGAAATACGCCGATGAGGGCATCGAGAATATGGAAAATATGGAAATCTTGCGTGTAGAACCCTTCAATAAGATGGGCACTCCTACTGAAATCGTACAGATTTTCGGCAGCCGTGATAGATATCTAAACCTTATTGGTGAAATCGAAAAGGAACTCTATGCGGTCGTGTGAAGGATAGAATGAAAAACATAGGTAATATAATCAAAACACTTCAGAACATCATGCGCAAAGACCCTGGTGTTTCCGGGGACGCCCAGCGCATTGAGCAGTTAGGCTGGATGATTAGCCTTAAAGTACTCGATGATAAAGATAAAGAGATAGAGCTTGTCAATGAGAAATATCTTTCTCCCATACCCAAAGATTTACAGTGGCGCAATTGGGCCGCCGATGATGAAGGCATGACAGGGGAAGAATTGAGGACTTTTGTTGATGGCAGACTGATTCCTCAACTGAAAGACCTGGATGTCAGCAACGGTAAGCGGCGAGCCCGCCTCATCCGCGATATCTTCGCTGGCACCAATAACTATATGAAAAACGGCACCACCATCCGCCAGGTGCTTAATGTGTTGAACCAGATAGACTTTAATAGCTCGGAAGACCGCCATCTTTTCGGCGATATTTATGAGACCATTCTCCGCGACCTGCAAAGCGCCGGGAATTATGGAGAGTTTTATACTCCCCGCGCCCTGACCGAGTTCATTACGGAAATGGTTAATCCCAGATTGGGTGAAAAGGTTCTCGACCCCGCTTGCGGCACCGGAGGCTTTTTGACCAGCGCCATCGAAAATATTCGCCGGCAGGGCGTTAAAGGCGTCGAGGGCATCGAAAATCTGGAGCAGGATATTCACGGCATGGAACTTAAACCCCTCCCCTTTATGCTGAGCGTTACCAATCTGATACTGCATGATATAGAAGTCCCCAATATTGAATATACGGATAGCCTTAACAGAGAATATACCTCTATTGGGCAGAAAGACCGCGTAGATGTAATCCTGGCTAATCCACCTTTTGGAGCTTCCGTGACTGACCGCGTGGAGACCAATTACCCTGTGAACTACCGCACTACTGAAAGCGCCGACCTTTTCCTGATGCTTATGATACGCTATCTGAAAGACGGCGGCAGAGCCGGTATCATCTTACCGGACGGCTCGCTCACCGGCGAGGGTGTTAAACAGCGCATCCGTCAGCATCTTATAGAAACCTGCAACATGCATACAATCGTACGTTTGCCGAGTTCAGTCTTTCAACCTTATGCCAGCGTCGCCACAAATTTGCTTTTCTTTGAGAAAGGCAAGCCGACCAAAGAAATATGGTACTGGGAACACAAACTACCCGAAGGAGTTAAGGCATATAACAAGACCAAGCCAATACAAAAAATGGAGTTTGATGGGCTTAAAGAATGGTGGACGAAACGTGAAGAGAACGAACAAGCATGGAAAGTCCCGATAGAAACACTGGCAGCAAACGGTTACAGCCTCGATATAAAAAACCCTCATGCCCCCGAAGCAGAACAAAGCTATTCCAGTACAGATTTAGCATCAATGCTTCACGATTCATTCAGAAAGAGCGATGATCTTTTAGCCAAATTGAGAGTTGAGATTAATAATGGCTGAACGGAGACATGCAAGAATAGGTGACATCTTTATTATTGAAAAAGGTATCACCGGACTGGCAAAAGCAAATCCAGGCCCATATCCTTTGGTTACTACAGGTGCAGAAAGAAAGACTTCTTTAGATTATCAATTTAATGCTAAGGCTGTGTGCATCCCACTGGTATCATCGACCGGGCATGGTAAAAAAACGCTGAATTATGTTCATTACCAAGAGGGCAATTTCGCACTCGGCTCAATATTAGCTGCCCTCCTGCCAAAAGATGAGAATATCATCAGTGCCAGATATCTCCACGTTTATCTCCAAAAGAACAAGGATCGCTTACTTGTTCCTTTAATGAGAGGGGCGGCCAACGTATCCTTATCGATTAAAGATATTGCTAATCTTGAAATACCGATTCCTCCTCTGAAAGAACAAGAAACAATTATCAAGAAGATTGACGGGCTAGCGGAAAACCATCGAAGGTTGCTAAATGAAATAGCTGTTCAGTTAAACCTTCTAGAAAAACTTCGCCAGCAGGTACTACAGGAAGCAATTGAAGGAAAGCTGACTACAAAATGGCGTAAGGAACATCTAGAACTTATTAGTGGCAATAATCATGCCTCAAGATTACTTGAGAATATCAAGGCCGAAAAAGAGCAGTCGATGAGAGAAGGCAAAATAAAGAAAGAAAAGCCCCTTCCTCCTATTACTGACGAAGAAAAACCGTTTGATCTACCTGAGGGTTGGGCTTGGTGCAGATTAGGAGAAATCACGAATGTTGTACGTGGTGGTTCTCCAAGGCCAGCAGGCGATAAACGTTTTTACGAAGGGAATATACCATTCCTTAAAGTTTCAGACCTGACATCTGATAACCAAATCTATTTAAAAAGTTCATCATATTCAATCAAGGAAGCAGGTCTAATAAAGACTAGGCACGTTGAAGCAAATACGTTAATGTTGACTAATAGCGGTGCAACTTTAGGGATTCCCAAGATATGTACATTTCCAACAACATTTAATGATGGAATCGCCGCATTTTTGGGAATACATAATCACCTCAACAAAGTTTTCTTATATTATTTCCTCAAGGCTAAAAGTAAATGGTTTCTAATGGAAGCGGCAAGGGGTCAAGGGCAACCTAATTTGAATACCGATATTATCGGTTTAACAACTCTAGCACTTCCCCCGACTGCCGAACAACAAGCCATTGTTGAACGGGTTGAAAATTTACTGAATATCGTCGACGAATTAGAAATCCAGGTATCGGAACGCAAGGATTTGTCCGAAAAGCTGATGCAAGCGGTGTTACGAGAGGCCTTTACTGAGGGTGATTAATTATCTTTGTATCTTTTACTGCCCATTCCTCCGTTTAGGTTCTCTGCCAGGGAAAAACTCAGATTGAACATTTCGTCATAATGTGTGGGGATAAGAACCCACCCAGCCGCGTGTAGATGGGGGGGGCATTACCGAGGCGGCAGCGGGCCAGAGAATTTCACGATTGTTGGGTCAACCTTATGGTTACAGCATGATGTCTTTTATTCAAATGTAGATGAATCAAAAATTCCACGGATTAAGGTTAGGCAAGGGTTCCGCCCTTATCGAGGCCACCTCGACGTGCTATAAAAACTGGTTTACTCGCGCCGCCTGGCTACTATCGTCCGCCAGTCGCCTTCGGATAAGACCTCGATGATAGCGCCGCCAGCCTCTTCTAACGCCTTTTTAACTCCATCCAGCTTGTCGGTGACGATTCCACCGGTTATAAGGATTCCCGATGGTTTGAGGACCGATATCAGAGGTTGAGCTAACTCCAGTATTACCGATGCTATGATATTGGCTACCACCATATCAAATGCAGGGGCACGATGCACCGTGTCCCCGGGGTTCACCGCGTCCGAATACAGCGGCAGGCTGCCCAACCGGACGCTTATCCGCCTGGAGAGTTTATTGGCCCTAACATTAGCCCTGGCTACTTTTACAGCAATAGGGTCGTTGTCCAGGGCCAGCACATGTTTGGCTCCAAGTTTGGCTGCTGCCAGGGCCTGGATGCCGGAGCCTGTGCCCAGGTCGAGCACTTGCCATCCGGGCTGGATATAAGATTCTACTGACTGAAGGCAGAGGCGGGTGGTGGGGTGGAGTCCGGTGCCAAAGGCCATTCCGGGGTCGAGTTCAATAATTACTTCTTCGTTGGTGGGCTGGTATTCCCGCCACGATGGTTTTATCACCAGACGCCGGCCGACTTTGTGGGGTACAAAATGTACTTTCCATGCCTCAGCCCAGTCCTGTTCCGTGAGGATTTGCTCTTCCAGGTTAATGGGATAAATGAGGGAGAGGTGGCCTATTATATCGGAAAGTTGTTTCTTTTTAGAGCTAAGCAACCTGTCCGACGGGAGGTAAGCCTTGATGGTGAGGAGTCTTTTGGGTTCATTAACAGGTTGGGATAAGTCCTCTTCGACTACAGACCCGCCGTGCCCGAACCGGGCAAAAATAGCTGCCACATCGTCAGCTACTTCAGCCTCAACCCGTGCCCGCAGCTCCACCCATTTCATTTTTTCCTCAGTCCTCGGAAATTCCCGATGATTTTTTCTTGAATTTCCCAAATAGCCCGGACTTTCCCTCTCCGTCTATGGATGATTGGGGCCTTTCCAGTGTCTTAGATAGCTCCTCAAACAGCTTCCGCTGTTCCTTATTTAAAGGTTGGGGGGTGACAATAGTGGCAGTCACAACCAGGTCACCCTGTCCCGCATGGCCCAGGTGAGGAACGCCTTTCCCCTTTATCCTGAATGTGTGACCAAACTGGGTGCCCGGTGGGATTTTAAGGTTGACAGGCCCGTTTAAGGTCGGTAGCCCGACCTCGTCGCCCAGCGCGGCCTGGGCAAAATTCAGGGGTAGTTCATAAATAAGGTCATCACCTTCCCTTTGAAACAGGTGATGAGACCTTACAGATATAAGAATATAGAGGTTGCCGGGCGACCCTCCATATGTTCCAGCTTCTCCCTCTCCTGTAAGACGCATCTGGGAGCCATTATCGACACCGGGTGGGATCTTGATTGCAATTTTGCGGACCTGCCGTTCCCGACCCTGACCACGGCACTGGGTACAGGGATTGGTTATCAGACGGCCGTCTCCATGACAGCGGTCGCAGGTGGTAACGTTGATGAAACGGCCAAAAAGGCTTTGCTGACTGCGCCGCACCTGGCCGGTGCCGTTACAGGTAGGGCAGCGACCTGGTTGGCTACCGGGCTGGCAACCCGTTCCCTGGCAAACAGAACACATCTCGGTGCGCCGTATTTCTATCTCTTTTTCGCAGCCAAAAACAGCCTCTTCCAGGGGGATAGTTATCTCATAGCGAAGGTCAGCGCCGCGCTGTGGCCCCCGTTCAGCAGTATTGGACATTCCACTGAAGAAAGCATCGAAAATATCCCCGATGCCGCCAAAGCCGAACCCCTCGAAGCCCCGGCCCCCGGCGCCACCTGCCTGTCCAAACCGGTCATACGCTGAACGCTTCTCGGAATCGGAAAGAACTACGTAGGCTTCGTTTATCTCTTTAAACTTTTCCTCAGCGCTGGCCTCTCTGTTGTGGTCAGGATGATACTGGAAAGCCAGTTTCCGGAAAGCCTTCTTGATTTCTTCATCGGAGGCGCTGTGTGTTATACCCAGCACCTCATAATAATCTCGTTGTGTAGCCATATCTGTTACATTAAACCTCTCGAATTTTAATTATATCATATCGTCTAAAAAGGTATAATAAAAACGTGAGACTCGAATGACACCCCAAAAGGTCCTGCGTTTAGTCTTTATTATCATGTGGATTTTATCCACACTGCTGATGCCGTCAGGGGCAGCTTTCCCGGCTGATAGCGTCGAGGGTCTGGCTCAGCCCTACTTTTTCAACCTGCCCGGATGGGAAGTAAACAATGTATGGGATTTATTGCGTAACCACGTGGCACAGTCTGCTGGAAATACGCAATTAATAGGGCAGCCGGACCTGGACTTCGTAAAGGAATACTTCCGTCTGGGGCAGGAGATAAGGTCCCTTCAAACCCGAATACGACAGTTTAGCGCCTCGAATCCCGGAGAAACCCTGCAAATAGACCAATTAGAAGCCCAGGTGGAGACCGTTAAACGCGGAATGAAGGCCAAAGAGACGAAGGTAAAAGCCCTAATAAGCCGGCAGATAGGGAAAGTGCTATCCACTGAGGGAATCCTTCCTTTACCGCCTATCAGCTTTGCCTTCGATACACCACCCCAAATACTGGTCATATCACCCAGAGAGCGGATAGCCCTGGAGAAACCTTTATTGCTAAAACCGGGTTTGAGTTTAGAACAAGCGACAAAGCTGGAGCAACAAATTGAGGGCCTTGCTACTTCGCCGGTGCGGGTATGGGGAGTATCAGCGTTGGTGGAGGAATTAGGCGGGTTAGCGCTTTACCCCAGTCTGATTCCGGAGACATCTACCATTGATCATGCCCTGCCTACGGTTGCCCATGAATGGGTACACCATTATCTCTTTTTCCACCCTTTAGGCCAGAAATATGGAACCAGCAATAACATGACCACTATTAACGAGACTGTAGCGGACATAGCCGGGGATGAAATAGGCGAACAGGTGCTAAAGGATTATGGAATTCGTTTAGAGAAAGGGCCTCGAAAAAAGTCTTCGGGTTTTGATTTCAACCTGGAGATGCGGCAAACCCGGCTCCAGGTTGATGAGCTTCTGGCAAAGGGCCAGGTTAAGGAAGCTGAGAACTTTATGGAGGAACGCCGTCAAATTTTTGCTAAAGAGGGGTATTATTTAAGGCGGTTGAACCAGGCATATTTTGCTTTTCATGGTAGCTATGGCGATGGCCCTGCATCCAATTCTCCAGTTGCGGGTTGGCTGCGGACAATTCGCAGCAAATCTAGTTCCCTGGGAGACTTTTTGCGTACCGTATCTCGTATTTCTAGCTATGAGGAACTGGAAAGTTTAGCAGTTCGATAATCCAGGTTGTCACGGGTAATGTGATAATCTATGATTATTGAGAATGAGGCACACCGATGATTTACGAAGGACTCGGCAGACGGGTTAAATGAAGGTTGTGATGTCAGATAATCAAAGCCACCCTGACCTGAGTAACGCTCTAAAGGTCCGTATGCGGATACATGCCAGTTGGTATCTGGCTTTTATCCTGCTGATATTTGTCAATGTTACTCAGTTCCCGGGAGATTATCCCCTGGGGCAGAGAATAGCCTTCGGAACGGCCGGTATTGTGGTATTTTTCTTAACTGTGGTCCTACGGCAATTTCAACTCAATCTACTGGCCATTCATATGGGTATTCCCCTGAGGAATGTGACCTTATTTACCTTTGGAGGGGCAACCCGTGTACCGAGAGATACCACACGCCCGGGCATTGAACTACTAATGGCCGGGAGCGGGTTTGTTTTTAACCTGATAGTGGCAGGAATACTACAATGGATCTCTTTAAGAG
>Ga0209514_10008253_pt1 | contig 11920 bp, 15 predicted proteins | sample Subgrocontami58m_FD_187452 | JGI IMG/M metagenome (GOLD analysis project Ga0209514, IMG submission 187452) | Subsurface groundwater microbial communities from S. Glens Falls, New York, USA - GMW37 contaminated, 5.8 m (SPAdes) (version 3) | ecosystem: Environmental > Aquatic > Deep subsurface >...
CCAACTCGGGAATTACCGTGGCACCGACTACATCGGAAAGACCGGACTCGAGCAGAGCTACGAGCGTTTCCTCCACGGCACGACCGGCGTCGAACAGGTCGAGATCGATTCCGGCGGGCGCGTGGTGCGCTTCCTCTCGCGCACGCCGCCGGTTTCCGGCAACAACCTCGTGCTCACGCTGGATGCGAAGCTGCAGGAAGTCGTCCACCAAGCGTTTGGCGACCGGCGCGGCGCCCTGGTCGCGATCGAGCCGGCAACCGGCGGCGTCCTGGCGTTCGTCAGCAAGCCCGGTTTCGATCCCAATCTTTTCGTGGATGGCATCGACCCCCAGAACTGGAACGAACTCAACACTTCGCCGGACCGGCCGATGGTCAACCGCGCGCTCGCGGGCACCTATCCACCGGGTTCCACCTTCAAGCCGTATATGGCGCTCGCCGCCCTCACCTACGGCAAGCGCACGCCGCAGCAAACCATCAGCGATCCGGGCTACTTCAACTTCGGGGGCCGCGTTTTCCGCGACAGCAAACCGGGGGGCTACGGAACAGTGGACATGCACAAGTCCCTTGTCGTGTCCTCCGACACGTATTACTACATGCTCGCCAACGACCTTGGGATCGACGCAATTACCCGGTTCATGGCGTTGTTTGGCTTCGGCAGTCGCACCGGAATCGACATACCGGGCGAGTCGGCAGGCATCCTGCCGTCCCGGGAATGGAAGATGCGCCGGTTCAAGCAGAAATGGTATGCGGGGGAGACCATCAGCATCGGCATCGGGCAGGGCTATAACGCCTATACCCCACTGCAACTGGCGGCCGCGATCGCCACGCTTGCCAACGATGGCGTCATGTTCCGTCCGCACATCGTGGACTTCGTCGAGGACATCCGCACCGGGGAGCGCTCCGTCATTCAACCGAAACCCCTGCGCACACTCGACGTAAAACCCGGGCACATCGGGATAGTCAAGGACGCGCTCGTGGGCGTCAACCAGGAGGGTACCGGGCGGCGGGCCTTCGCTGGTGCCGAATACGTGAGCGCCGGCAAGACGGGCACCGCCCAGGTAATTGGCATCAGGCAGGGCGAAAAGTACGTCGAAAGCCGCGTAGAGGAACGCCTTCGCGATCACTCTCTGTTCATCGCTTATGCGCCGGCAGACAAACCCAGGATCGCGCTCGCCGTGATCGTCGAGAACGCGGGATTCGGTGCGCGCGCAGCCGCACCGATCGCACGCCAGGTAATTGATTACTATCTTCTCGGCAAGGCGCCCAAGCCCGTTAAGGACGACGAAGATGCCACCCGTGACTAGGCGCGTGAATCGGCGCCCGTTGACCCGCGTCAAGAACAATGCCCGAAAGGAAACCAATCTCATGACGACTGCCGGAAAGATCGAGTGCGGTGGCCGACCAAAGCTATCCCTCGAACGAAAGGCATTCCCATGACCGCGAGCGTTGCGGTCAAGGCCATCGCACTGGGCGTTGCGGTCGCAACGGCGATGTTCGCGGGACTCGGCACCGCAGCCGCGCTTTGGGAAAATCCGCTGTTCATGAGGATGACCCCGACCGGCGGTTTCGAGATCACAACATTGCTGTTGCAGTCGGCTCTGGCGGGCCTCTACGTCGGTCTGCCGACCCAGTGCGGGGTGCGAACAGCCGGAGCCGGCGGCGTCATCGGCTTTCTCGGCATCGCGTGCCCTGTATGCAACAAGATCCTCATGATGCTGTTTGGCAGCACTCTACTGCTGGAATATTACGAGCCGGTGCGCCTCCATCTTGCGCTCGGCGGTGTTGCGCTGTTAGCCGTCGCGGTCTGGCTCAAATTGACGCGCCGGGACTGCATCAAGGCGGAAACATAGACAGGCAGCATCGCGCAACATATGAACCATTTCACACGCAGAAAGTTTTTGGCTGCGCTCGCCAGCGCCGCAGGCCTGGGCGAGCTGTCATTGCGGCAATCAGTATCCGCTGCCATGGATGCGGGACATAAGCCCGCGCCCGTATCCGGCGCCCCTGCTGAATCCGCGGGGTACTTCACCAATCGCCTGCGTATTCCCGGCGCGAGCGGCTTGTACGCGGCGGTAGCGGCGAAAGACGTAAAACAGATCACCGTGAGCGAACTGAATTTCGAGATCCTGCCCAGGGTCCCGTCACCGCTCTGGGCCTACGTTGCCGAAGTGGGCGGCAAACGGTTTTTGAATCCAACCCTGCTGGCGCGGCCCGGTGACCAGATCAAGCTGCGCATGGTTAACCGGCTGAAGCAGCCGACGATCCTCCATTGGCACGGCCTGACCAATGACGAACGTAACGACGGCTTCGGCAACTATCAGGTGGGCCCCGGCAAGAGCTTCGATTACGCGTTCACGGTGCGTGACCGCGCCGCCAACTACTGGTACCACCCCCATCCGCACGATATCGCCGGAGAACAGGCATACAGGGGACTCGCCGGGCTGCTTATCGTGAAGGATGACGACGACGATAAGCTCTCCCGTGCGCTCGATCTTATGACTGGCGTCACTGACATTCCGTTGGTGATACAGGACCGCAGCTTCAACTTCGAAGGCAAGCTCGAATACAAGCTGTCGCGCGATCAGCTGCCTGCAGGATTTCTCGGAGAAGAAATTCTGGTAAACCTCACGGTGCGGCCCTACTTCGATGCCGCCCGTCGCATTTACCGCTTCCGTATCCTCAACGGCTCCAATGCCCGCAGCTACCGGCTTGCCTTCGCGCAGGGCACCCGCCTGCTCGATTACTACCTGATCGGCACCGACAGCGGCCTGCTCGAACAACCGCAGAAATTACGCGAGACTTTCATCGGAGCGGCGCAAAGGCTTGATCTGCTACTCGACCTGCGCGAAGCATCCGGCAGCGAACCGGTATTTCTCAAGAGCCTCGCATTCGACCCGATGCACAACGAGTCGGTTGACGAAAAAAGCGGCAAACCAGCGGCGGGGGCGATGCAGGGTATGGGCGTCATGCCGGGCATGCAGAGCGGCGGCGCTGATCCGCACGCTGCACATACGGGCGGAGGCCTGATGGATGGCATGGAAATGCCGCTGCTTCAGATTAACATCAGGTCGGCTCCGGAGTACAAGAGGAACATCCCATCGCAACTGTCTCGGCTACCAAAGCTCGCGGCCGCAGCGGGCGAGCCGCGGCGCTTAAGGCTCGGCCACGACGGCGAGGGTAACTGGACCATCAATGGCTGGCGCTTCAACATGCGTGAAACGCCGGTCATCGTGCAGCGCGGCACGCGCGAAACCTGGCTGCTGCAAAACAACCGCGCCAGCATGCCGCACCCGATGCACATCCACGGTTTCCAGTTCCGGGTGCTCGAGCGGCGGGACAGCCCGGTGCAGGTGAAAACTCTCGCCACCCGGCAGAACGGCCTGCTGCCGCAGGATTTCGGCCTGCTCGACACCGTGCTGGTGTGGCCGGGAGAATCGGTGCGCATCGCGCTCGACTTCAGCCATCCGTTTAAAGGCGACCAGACCTACATGTTCCATTGCCACAACCTGGAACACGAGGACACGGGCATGATGATCGGCTACAAGGTAAAGGCATAGCACAGTCTCATGCTGCATCTCGTCAATCCGACTGAACGGAGCAACAAAGTGAAAAGTCTTCTTGCCATCATGATGTTCGCGGCCGCAAGCGCTACCACCGCGTTTGCCCATCACGAAATGCCTGTGCCCCGATCGGTCCAACCCCAAGCCCCCGCCGCCATCCAGAAAGTGATTACGGGCACGGGATTGATCCAGCAAATCGACAAGGAGCGAGGCGTGGTCACCATCAAGTACGGCCCGCTGCAGGAGCTCAACATGCCAGGCATGACCATGTCGTTCCTGGTCAAGGACAAAGCGATGCTGTCGAGCCTGCAGCCGCTGCGGAAAGTGAACTTCGAGCTTACCTACGACGGCAGCAAGTATTTGATCACCAAGATCACGGGAGCAAGTTTTTGATCACTAAGATCAAGTAGCCCGCCGCCTCTATCCCGGTTATGGCAGTAGCCCGATTCCGCGTGTCGCCGCCCATCAAGGAGAATACTCAATGACCAAGCAGAGTCTCATGAAAAAGTCGCTCGTTTTCGCACTGGTCGCCGCTTTTGCCGGCTTCGCGTGGCTGTCGCTTCCAGGCCCCGATCAAGCGCGGACACCGGGCGCCTCACAGAAAACCACCAGCGGCAGCGGGTTGGTGCAAAGCATCGACAAGGAAAGAGGCGTGGTGACGATCAAGCACGGGCCCCTGCCGGCGCTGAACATGATGGCGATGACGATGTCTTACGTTGTCAAGGACAAGAGCCAGCTCGCCAATTTGCGGCCGCCGCAGAAGGTGGAGTTCGAGCTCAGCTACGACGGCAACAATTACCTGATCACCGAGATCAAATGACCGTATCCGGACGATGAGTGACGGGAACTATGATTCCGAACCGCTGCGCACGGGCTCGCGGCTTATGGCGCTCGTGCCGCTTGCGGTGGTTCTGGTCGTGGGCGTTTTCCTCGCGGTCGGCCTCACTCTGAAGCCGCGTGAAATACCATCACCGCTCATCGGCAAGCCGGTGCCGGAATTCAGCCTGCCGCCGGTGCAGGGCCGAGCGCTGGGACTTTCCAGCGCCGACCTCAAGGGCGAGGTATCGCTGGTCAACGTGTTCGCATCCTGGTGCGTCCCCTGCCGTTTGGAACACCCGTTGTTAGTGGACCTCCGGGATAAAGGCATCGTGGCAGTTTATGGCCTGAACTACAAAGACCGTCCCGCCGACGCTGAAAAATGGTTAAACGAGCTGGGAGACCCGTATACGCGGACAGGTGCTGATATCGATGGTCGGGTAGCCATCGACTGGGGTGTTTACGGTGTACCCGAAACCTTTGTTGTCGACAAAACCGGGCGCATCGCCTACAAGGTGATCGGCCAGTTGACGCCCCAATTGCTGCAGGAGACGGTCCTTCCGCTGATTCGAGAGTTGCGCAAATGACAAGGGTCGAACTTGCAACCGTGGTGCTCGCGATCGTGATTGGTTCCGCGGTCAGCCTTTACATCCGTCGCGTTCCCGAGCCGCTTGCTCCACCAGAAATCTCCGCGGTTGGGAAGGCGGGGAGTCTGAATCTGCTGCGTGAGCCTCGCGAACTGCCTGACGTCGGTTTCAGCGACGGCGACGGGCGCCCGGTGAAGCTTTCCAGTTATCGTGGCAAAGTGGTACTTCTCAACGTCTGGGCGACCTGGTGCCCGCCCTGTCGGAAAGAAATGCCTTCTCTCGACTGCCTGCAAACCAAGCTCGGTGGCCCGGAATTCGAAGTCGTTGCGCTTTCCATCGACCGCGGCGGCCCGTCCATTGTTCGCACGTTCTACGAAGAAATCGGCCTCAAGTCACTGCGCGTCTATATTGATCAAAACGGCGAAGCGTCACTGGCACTCGGCGTCAACGGCGTGCCCGCGACGCTGCTGATCGATAGCGAAGGCAGGGAAATTGGCAGAAAAATCGGCCCCGCCGAATGGGACAGCCCGGAGGTGGTCACGGTGATCCAGGGCTATTTGGGCGCTTCGGCGCCGGATCAACGCGTCAAGCGTTGGAAAGATTAATCCCTTGAGCGAGATATCCAGCCTCGGTGCTTTGACCGCCTTCTCGGCGGGGATCGTTTCTTTCCTATCGCCTTGCGTGCTCCCGCTGGTGCCCGGCTATATTTCGTATGTCACCGGCCACACGCTGGTAAACACCAATCATCACATGAAACATGATGCACACCGGCTATCGGCGCTGGGACTGAGCCTGTGTTTTGTGCTTGGGTTTTCAACGGTATTCATCTCATTAGGAGCGAGTGTCACCGTGCTCGGGCAACTGCTGCTCCGATACCGGTATGAGACGAACATAGTCGGCGGGATCATCGTGATCATATTCGGATTGTTCACGGTCGGAGTATTAAAGCTGCGTTGGCTGCAACACGATCTGCGCTTTCACACAAAAATCAGAGGCGCCCGTCCGCTTGCCGCCTATCTGCTCGGGCTCGCGTTCGCGTTTGGGTGGACGCCGTGCATCGGGCCGGTGTTGGGTGCGATCCTCACGCTAAGTGCCATATCGGCTACGGCTTCGAACGGAATCTCGCTGCTCAGCGCCTACTCGCTCGGCTTAGGCGTTCCGTTCTTGGCAACCGCTGTGTTTTCGGAGCAGCTCTTGAAACGATTGGGGTCGATGCGGCGCACCGGATGGTATCTCCAAGTCGGGGCAGGTGTCGTGATGGTAATCATGGGGATCGCTATGATAACCGGGCAGCTCATGGTACTCGCACTGTGGTTGTTCAAAACCTTCCCGATATTGTCCACAATTGGATGAGCAGCCAACAACGCAGCGCCACTGAGAATTCAACGAAAATGACGCGCCGATGGTTAAATTTAACCTTGTGGAAATACCGACGAACCGGCACGACGAGCAATATAACCACAGAAAGTTTTTAGTCATGCGTCTGCTGTTACACGCCGCACTGCTCGCCTTCGTAGTGCTGGCCGCGCTGGCGCGTGCGGACGAGAAGGTTCTGTACGAAAAGCCCTCGCTGTTCGGCACGATCGTTATTATGGAAGACGATAACGGCTTGCGCGTGCTGCGTTTCGGCAGAAACGGGGCGCGCCAGAGCTTGGTCAAGCCGGGCGATCCGGACTACATCGGACTGCCCTATGCGCGAACTGCATTTGTCGGGCTCGCGCTCAGCGAAGAACCGCGCCGTATGCTGGTCGTCGGGCTCGGCGGTGGCACGCTGCCGATGTTCCTTCGCAAGCATTATCCGGACGCGACGTTAGACGCAGTAGACATCGATCCCGAAGTGGTGGACATAGCGAAGAAGTTTTTAGGTTTTCGCGAAGACGAATTAATGCGTGCCCATGTGGCTGATGGGAGACGGTTCATCGAGCAGTCGCGGCAGCCTTATGATGTGATCTTCCTGGATGCTTTCAGCAGCGACAGCATACCTGCGCACCTGACCACGCAGGAGTTCCTGCGGGCCGTGCGGCGGGCCCTCAAGCCGGGTGGCGTCGTGATCGGCAACGTCTGGGGGCGTCATTCCAATCCGCTCTACGACTCCATGGTTCGCACCTACCAGGAAGTGTTCGACGAGCTGTTCATCCTGGACGTGCAGGGGGCCGGCAACATCATCCTGCTTGCGCTGCCCCGCCGGCAGCCGCTCAACCGCGACGAGCTGGCGCAACTGGCGCGCAAAGTATCCACGGCCAAGCGGTTCCGCTTCGACCTCGGCGACCTAGTCAATTACGGCTTCCTGCGCGCGCAGGAGAAAAATCAACGCGGACGCGTGCTGCGGGACCGGGATCTCGAGCAACGCAAACAGGGCGGCTTTTCCAAATGAAAGCGAATCAAACACTCTCAAGGCACTGCGTGGTTCTGCTCCTGGGGCTGCTGCTGACCTATCTGTTCCTGGACGTACATTCGAAGTGGGCTCCCATTCATCGCTGGAACCGGGCTTTTGCCGATGCTTCACTGGTACTGCTTACCGCCGCGATGATGATCGGGCCGGTTGTCAGGCTCCGGAACACCTGGGGCTGGCTCGTTCCATGGCGGCGCGAGCTGGGAATCCACGCCGTCGGTTTCGGCACCATCCATTTTCTCCTCGTTCTCGATGGCTGGATTGCATGGGGCTTTCCACGCTTGGTCGGGCTTCTCGCGCATCCGATTCTGGGTGGCTACGTGATGGCCAAACATGGCTTCGGACTTGCGAACGTGCTCGGCATAGTGGCGTTGGCCTACGGAGCGATTCTTTTGATGACATCTAACGATTATGCCGTGCGATGCCTTGGCGGCAGCGTTTGGAAATTTGTTCAGCGCGGCGCGTATGTACTGTGGATACTCGTCGTGGCTCACACCGCGTATTTCCTGTTCATGCACTTCCTGCATTTTGACCGCCCCCTGCCAGCGCAAAACCCGCTGCAGTGGCCCTTTACCGGTCTTGTTGTCGCCGTCATGGCTCTGCGGACAATCGCGACGGTTCGAACATGGCGGATCAAACGCAACAGGCCGTTGAGGATTTGACCGTCCGGCACTCGGAAATAATGGCAACTACCGATTGCATTGCGAAAAAGAGTCCCCGACCATGCTGACCAAGCTACGCATCGGTCGATATATGGCCCTAGTGATCTCGAGCGTGGCGGCCGCGAGAAAGGCGCCATGGGCCCGGGCATGATGGGCGGCGGCCGGATGATGGGCGGAAATCCAATGGCGGGCATGGATCCGAAGCAGCAACAGGATTTCATGCAGCGCCGCATGGACATGATGCAGATGATGATGGAGCAGATGATGCGGCATCAGCAGATGATGCGGTTCGCTCCTGCGAAATCAGTAGTGTCGAGTTAATACGATACGCGCATGGCATCCCTTGCTCGCAGGTCCATCGGGGTCGGAGTAACGCCGCTCCCATTTTTTCGTTTGTCTACCAGCGTAGTAGCCGCGGGCCTAGCATTGCACCAAGGACCGTCGGGATCAGCATACCGAGCAGGTACCAGATGCCGATGAACGGCGCTGCCATCTCCGTGCAGGACAGCGCGTAGACCAGCGCGCCGCCCGCCCCCGCGAGCAGCCCGGCGGCGGCGCCGGCAAGTGCGACCCTCGTCGGTGCAAACCCCTTCATCGCCCACAGCAGCGCGCCGAGCAGCGGTACGGACAGAATCGCGATGTAAAACGGGCAGGACGCCCAAGTATCGCCGAAGACTAATTTTTCGCGCTCTCCGGGCGCGGCGCCGAGCAGTACGACGGCCGCAAGCAGCCACAGCGCCAGGACCGGCGCGGCAATCGCTGCAGACACACCGCCGAGCCGCACACCCGGACGCGACAGCCGTAGTGTCGCGAGCAGCGCGCCAGCAAAAAGGACTGCGGGAAACGCCAGCTTCACCCAGAACATCGGTAGTCGCGCGGCTGCGGCCAGATCCGGCCGCACGCCGAGCATAATCGCCATCAGCAGCGTGGTTCCGCATGCGCCCCAGCCCAGCGCTAGCCTGTAGCGGCGCCGCAGCGCATGAGGTTCGACGGCATCCGTGCCGTTTGCGAGCATAGCGATCAGTTCATCGGTTCTCATCGGTCACGCCGCGCATCGGCCACCTCAGTGTCGGGGGCAGCAAGCACGTCGAGCTCGTCGTCCAGCGGGCCATTGAGCGCATCGCGCCCCGCGCGACGCTCACTCGGTCTTCACTCCCTATTCGTCGTGTTGCAGCATTCAGTTACAGCCGGGGTGAAAAAACCGGCCAGTGAGACTTTTGGCCGGCCCTGTTACCATCCGCCAGTTCGCTGCGAACTACCCTCAGACCGCACGCGCTGGGCCGATGCCGGTTCGGGCTTGCGGCGTATCCAAACCGCACAAGGAGCTAGGGGTATGGATTCAAAATGACATCTGAGACGCGCAACAAGATCGGCCTGGGACTGCTGGGTCTGGCATTCGCTTTCCTTGTCGTCGCGGTCACGGCAGCGCTGTGTTTCGGAGAAAAATCTCCAGCCGATCCCGACGACAGCCAGCAGGTCGCACGCGGCAAGTCAGTGTATGCACAGCACTGCGCGTCGTGCCATGGCGCGCGCCTTGAAGGCCCACCGAACTGGCAGGAGAAGCTCCCGAGCGGCCGCATGCCCGCGCCGCCGCATGACGCGTCCGGGCACACATGGCATCACCCGGACGCCATGCTATTTGGCATGACTAAATACGGATTGGTCCCCGGCAAGTACGCACCGCCGGGGTATCAGAGCGACATGCCCGCTTTCAGCGGGACGCTTTCCGATGCAGAGATCTGGGCGGTGCTGGCCTACATCAAATCATCATGGCCGCCGGGCGTCCGCGAAACACAGCGCGAGATGACTTTAAAACAAAGCCGGCGTTGAACGGGTCCGCGCACGACTGCAGCCGCCCTCGTTTCGCAACTGGGGCTACTGCGTGAAGCGCGCGTTCTCGACCGTGGTTGAGCTAAGCCGCGACGACGAAGTCGAATCGCGCGTCGCGCTCTGCGCCCTTGCGCGCGACCTGCATCGTCAGCTCGCGGCGGTAGATGCCATCGGAGCGGTTGCCGGGCTCGTCGGGAAAGTACAGTTGCGTCGTCAGAACGCGGCCACCCGACGCCCGCACCCTGACGTGAATGTGGCGCGTGCGCCCCGGGTATTCGCCGGGGCAATGGTTTCCAGGTTGTAACGTCCCTGCGCGTCGGCGAACATGTGCCCTTACCTTACTTTCTGAGCTTGCCCCAGAGCTGGTCCAGCCGCGCGTAGCGGCCGCAGCCGTTGACGTAGAATTTGTAGCGCACTGGGTTCTTCCGGTAGTAATCCTGGTGATAGTCCTCCGCCGGCCAGAACTCGCCCGCCTTTACGATCGGCGTCAGGATCGGCTGCTTGAAGGGCTTGGCCTTGTCCCATCTGGCCTTCGAGGTTTCGGCCAGACGCTTCTGCTCCTCGTCGTGCCAGAAAATCGAAGGCCGGTACTGCGAGCCGACGTCGCAGAACTGCTGGTCCTTCACCGTCGGATCGTGGTTCACCCAGAATTGCTCGAGCAGCCGCTCGTAGCTCACCTTCTTCGGGTCGTACACCACCTGCACCACCTCGGTGTGGCCGGTGGCGCCCGAGGATACCTCCTGGTAGGTCGGGTTCTTTTTGTTTCCGCCCATGTAGCCGGAAGTGGACGAAATTACCCCGGGAACCTTGTCCATCGCCTCCTCCGTACACCAGAAGCAGCCGGCGGCGAAGGTGGCTTTGGCGAGCCCGGACGGCTGGCTTTGGGCAAAGACAGGGAGGGCGGCGAGCGCGGCCAGCCAGATATACAGGGCAAGAATTCGGGCAAACATGATTGATGGCTCCTTTCAAAGCATTGCGGGGTTAGTCGCATCGGTTCTCATCGGTCGCGCGGCGCTCACTCGGTCTTCACTCCCTATTCGTCGTGTTGCAGCATTCGGTTACAGCCGGGGCGAATTTTGGCCGACCCTGTTACCATCCGCCAGTTCGCTGCGAACTACCCTCAGACCGTACCCATCAATACGCTTGACTCTATACTCAGGTACAGGGTTTATAGTACGCGCATCCCAGGTAAAACTGACATGCGAAATCCGGAATTACTGACGATCGGCAAGGTTGCCGAGCGAGGTGGCGTGAGGGTCCAGACTATCCGCTACTACGAGCGGCGGGGTCTGTTGCCCAAGCCTGCGCGCACCGCATCGGGTTACCGGAAGTATTCAGATGAGGCGATTCGCCGGCTGCGGTTTATCCGGCAGGCGCAGGCATTGGGATTCTCTCTCGGGGAGATTGAAGAGTTGCTGTCGTTACGGATGCAACCGGGCACGACTTGCGGGGATATTCGTAAGCGCGCCCGCCAGAAGATCGCAACCGTGAATGACAAGATCGAAGAGTTGCAGCGTATCAAGGACGCATTAGGCAGGCTCGCTATCGCCTGCAAAGGGCAAGGGCCGACCAGCGAATGTCCGATTCTGGAAGCGCTTGAAAGCGAGAGGCTCTGAAGATGAACGTCGAGCTAATCTATGACGCCGACTGCCCGAATGTTGCCGCAACGCGCTCGCTGCTGATCAAGGCGTTTGCCCGAACCGGCGTTTCCGCGAGATGGCAGGAATGGGAGCGCAGCTCGTTGGAAAGCCCTGATCATGTCCGTGACTTTGGCTCGCCAACCATCCTGGTCGACGGCAAGGATATTGCCGGGATCAGCCCGGCAGCCGGCACCCGTGCCTGCCGCGTCTATAGTGATAGCAGCGGCATCCTGCGAGCACCGCCGCCGCTCGATTTGATCTGCGCGGCGTTGCTCAAGGACGCTTCGACGAGAAAACTCGGAGTCGCTGGCCGGGGCCGTTGGCAAGCGACGGTTGCGTCGTTGCCGGCGATCGGCACCGCGCTGTTGCCGAAACTGACGTGTCCTTTATGCCTGCCGGCCTATGCGGCGCTGTTGAGCGCCCTGGGACTGGAA
>Ga0209514_10008254_pt1 | contig 11919 bp, 15 predicted proteins | sample Subgrocontami58m_FD_187452 | JGI IMG/M metagenome (GOLD analysis project Ga0209514, IMG submission 187452) | Subsurface groundwater microbial communities from S. Glens Falls, New York, USA - GMW37 contaminated, 5.8 m (SPAdes) (version 3) | ecosystem: Environmental > Aquatic > Deep subsurface >...
CAATGAATTTGCTAGCCACAACAATCAAAGTTGGAGGAGAAGATCTTACACACTGGTTAAAAGCAAAAAAACACGCAGAAGAACTCCTTGCTGGACTTTCATATAATTCAAGAAAAAAACTCAAAGCAATACATTATGAATACTCTTCAGATACAGCAATAGCAGACAAGCTTTGTTTGCAGTTAATGCCACTTGAAGCATATCAAGAGCTCTGTCAAACAGCAACTGATGCCGTGAATTATGGACAACGCGTCGTATGCACGCTCAATCAACAAGCACTTGTTGTGTATTCTGATCCTGTCTTTCCAGAAATTCCATCTGCATATAATCGCGTGATTATTGCAGCACCAGCAGACTTGTGGTATGTCATGACAACATTAAACATAAGAGGTGAAAGAATACCAGTGCTAAAACCATACATACAAGGCGGGCTTGAAATTATATTCAATGCAGTGCCTATTATTATGAAAGACTTGAAATATGAGGCTCTCAAAGCGTTCAGACACAAAAAAGCATAAGATTAGTATGGCATTTCTGTAAGAAATATTATGAACACATACTTCTTAAGAGAAATCAAAGAGGTTCTTGGTCTAAAAGAAGATTTTCGGTTGCTTAAATTAATCAAGGCACTCTCATTGCAGATTGGAAATTTGGTTAATTATACTGAATTATCATCTCTCAGTGAGTTTTCGTATTCTGATGTCAAAAGTTATCTTAATATTCTGGAAAAAACCTTTAGTTGTTCATTAATATCTCCTTTTCAAAGCAATAAAAGAACAGAGCTTGGCAAAAATCCCAAAGTTTATTTTTTTGATTTGGGTTTTAGAAACACCATAATAGACAATTTTTCACACGAAAGAGCAGATATTGGCGTAATGTATGAAAACTTCATCTTTTCAGAACTAGTAAAACATAATTTCAGCCCTAAATACTGGAGAACCAAATCTAAAGCAGAAGTAGATTTTGTACTGGAGAAAGACCAAAAAACGGTTCCCATAGAAGTAAAATCTACTCTATCTGCAAAGAATCTTACTAGGTCATTTCAGAGCTTCTTAGAGAAATACCGCCCTCCTGTCGGGTTCATCAGTTCTTCTTATTTTGAAGACGAAGTGAAATTAGGCAGTACGAATATACAGTTTGTCCCTCATGTGAAACTCCTTTCTAAGCTTAGTAAGTTCTGGAAAAATAAGTAAGTTAAAAAATAGCGTCACGTTTATAAGACAAGACTGGAAAAAACATCACAATCGGGGCTGAAATGGGGCCTTTTTCTTACACTGAATTTTCCAAATTTTGCTCGACGACAAAACACTGTTTGTCATAACCTTTCCATGATAGTGCATAACAGTTTCCAAATGCTACACTTGCGGAAACCAACCTTTTATTCACGGGCACAACAAGCAAAAAGGCACACTTCTATTTATACCTTATTCCCATAAACTGAAAAAATGGAAAATTCAGTTTTCTCGCCAAAAGCTTTATTAAGTAGTATTACTTACTTTACTTATTGAGGTGAATCGTATGGTAAACATGACTTTAGCACTGCCTGCAGAACTGCATAACGTAATGCATCAACACACGGAAATCAAGTGGAGTGAAATAGCACGCAGAGCATTGTGGGAACATGCCAAAAAGCTTGAGATGATGGAAAAAATAGTTGCAAAAAGCAAGCTCACAGAGAAAGACGCAGAAACTATTGGCAATAAAATAAAAGTAGGACTTCACAAAAGGTATTATGCATGAAACTTGTTCTTGACACGAACATTCTCATTGCAGCGCTTATTCGCAAAGGTGTGACACGAGAGTTACTAAGTCATCCTGATATGGAATATCTCGTGCCAGAACATGGGCTGGAAGAAGTGAAAGACAACCAAGAAGAAATTTGCAACAAGTCAGGTTTATCGCGAACTGAAGTAGAAGTATTACTTGCCGAACTCATTACACAAGTCACCATAATTCCAATATCAGAAATAACGCATCTTGAAGAGGCAAAGAAAATCATGGAACCAATACATCCAGAAGATGCAATATTCCTCGCACTGGCACTATCAACCCACAACGAAGGCATCTGGAGCAATGATAAGCACTTTCAAAGACAGAAAAAAGTGAGGGTTTGGACGACTGAAGAACTAATACGAGAACTTTCTGATTAAAACTCAGAATTTTGATGTGCTAAGGTTTATATTCTGCGGTACACAACTTTTGTGTTATGGACCGCGAAACAAAAGCATACGGCTTATTTTTGGAGTGTAAAACAAGCACTCCTTTGCAAGTCAGTTATCACCATATGCGTTTAGGAAAAACATTGCCAGGTCGTTTTCTTGGCCAGGGCGATGGCAATTTACCCGAAGAAAACGCCCACGAGTTCGACCATCTTGAGGATGCAATTGCTACCGCAGAAAGAGTGCTGAAAATTAATGATCAACCACATTTGGAACGATTCAACCCCGATGAAGATGTTTATAGAATTGAGGTTCGTGAAATGTATTATGGGAATGGGCAAGTGAAGGATGGACTTTCTGTTGTGATCATTGATTATGCGTGGGGTACAAGAGCAACGAATGGACAGGTGGGCAAAGAGAATCTGGAACGTCACTCAAAAGTAAGAGTCAGATGGAAGCAAACTTTGCGAAGGCTTAACTACACAAATAATTGATTTAATGAACTGTGCTTCCTCAATCGTGCAAAATTCTTTTTTAAGCTGCTTCCATGCGGTTTCCATGATAGCATCCTCTGCTTCCATGCTTTTTATTGATTGTCCGCCGTTTGTCCACACACGCGCAAAACCTTTATAAGACAAGACTGGAAAAAACATCACAATCGGGGCCGTTTTGGGGCTGTTTTCTTATCCAAGAATGTCCACTTGTTTATCGTCGGTGGCTTTGAGCTTCGTGGTCACATTCGGGTTACAGGCGTTGTGATGTCCAGATGCTAGACTTGCACAACACCAACCTTTATGCACGGACATACACATCAGAAAGAAGCTCACGCATAAATACCTTTCGCCCAAAAAGTAGCATTTGGACAACACCACACTTACGACCAACAGATTTAAATATGTGAAAACACATTATTCACAACTAAGGTGATACTATGGGAAACATAACATTAGCAGTGCCTGATGATGTGCATGACTTGATGCGCAAGCACACAGATATTCGTTGGAGCGATGTTGCGAGACGCGCGATTATTGATCGTATTGAAGCCTTAGAGGTAGTTGAGAGAATAGCTAAAAAGAGCAAACTAACTGAAAAAGACGTAGAGGAAATAAGTCGCAAAATAAAAAAGGATTCAGTGAAGGCTTTTCGGGCATGAAAATTGTTGCTGATGTGAATGTAATCATTGCAGCACTTCTTGCCAACTCAACAAGCCGAAAACTTCTTTTATCTGCAGATGCAGAGTTTTATTTTCCTGCACAATCTCTCGTAAGCCTTCACAAGTATGAAGAAGAACTCATACAAAAATCAGGATTATCAAGAGACGAGTATGTGCTACTCAAAAGCGAACTCTTTGCAAAAATCGCGCTCATACCTAATGAAGCAGTTTCAAGACATATAGATAATGCATTCGACATTATGGGTGCAATAGATGATGAAGACGTCACCATCTTAGCAGGAGCGTTTGCAGTCTCAGCACTCATTTGGAGTCAAGACAAACATTTTGAGCGACAAGACAAAATACACGTCCTAAAGACAGCCGACATGGTAAAACTATTTGGAGACACTGTTTAACGAACTCTGCGAACACGACCTGCTTCCAAGTCACGAAGACTTGACTCCATCTGCAGAACTAAATCATCAGCAATTGCTTCCTTTTTCACTAAGATATCATATCGTTCTGCGGAAATAGATACTGATTCGGTTGTCATGGAACTAAGTAAACAATTCAGGTTTAAATAGTTGTCGGCTAAAAAATAATGAATCCCGTTTACTGACAAGATCGGCTCTACGCAATGTTTCAAATAGTTGTGTAACATAATCGTTATTAAGGTCTATACTCTTATTCATAACATGATGCATCAACAGATATTGCCTCTTTCAGAACAAACCAAAATAACACGTACTAGTATTACTACATTGTCTTCGGTTGCTGATGTAAATTGTGATGAGTTTAGGCATGGAGTCATTCTCTCAAATCTAAGCGAAGTGGAACATTTCTTGCGAAGGACGGGTGATTTAGCATATCCTTCAGATATCAATGATTCCTTTAAAAAAATAGAACTAGCATTTCAAAGAGGAAGTTATTATTCTCCTGCCACATTCACAATTGGCTGGCCGTCTGAACTGTATTTGAGAATGAGTCCTGGTTCAGGTGTTTGCATTTCAAGAATTGGAGGAAAAAATGGCATTTATGTGTTACACATAACGCTTCCCGGTAGCGATCAACTGGAAACTCTGTTTGCTCGTGAACTCGACAAGCAGCGTGGGTTAATCAGTTCCAACGTGAACTTAAAAATGAGCGCTACTGAAGGTTGGTTTAATATAGATCTGGAGGAGTTATTACAAGATATGCCTCTGGCAAAACATGATACAAGGCAAGTTGCCAAAGAGTTGGTTGAGCACCAGCATACCCGTACACCAATTATTTTCTCGCACAATAAAAAAAGATTCAAATTAAGTTTAGAACTAGACAGCTGTGTATATGCGCCAAGAAGAAGAGCCTATGACCAGTGGTGTCTTGAAAGGACATTGATCAGAAGAAAATCAAGTATTATCGGTTCTGCATATGGTTTGGAACTACTTAACGCTGAGAAATTTATATTTGCTGAGGACAGAAATGCGGAAAGACCCACCGCCGTACTACTTTATCCAACTGTAAAGCTGTGTGTCAGGCCTTATCCTAAAGACAAGACTAACCTCTTATTTCCAGGAGTTTATTCTGACGAACAAATATCACGATTACAAGAAGCAAGAAATTACTTGGCTTCTTCTTTTTGTTGAAAACGAAATGTTTTCCGTGCGCTTAAACTTTGTAACACCTTTGTGACCACAAAACGAAGCTAATGCCGAAAGTGTTCGGCAAACCATTCGCATCGAGCGAAGGCTTTAAAAGCCACATCTGGACATTCTGGATAGAATAGGGGCCGTTTTGGGGCTGATATGGGGCCTTAGTCTAGCTTGGTAGGATTCACCCTTGGGGACAGTGAGAGCACTGCTTGTCTGGGTGCGGCGGGAGTTCAAATCTCCCAGGTCTCAGTTGGTGGTTAGTTAATACTCAGTTATTACTCGTTGGTAAATTAGTATGCGATTGCTGAGCTGATAGGGAATCGTAGCTTGCGAAGATTCCCTCTTAGTGCTTAGCTCCAGATGCTTCCATCTGGTTCCCAAATCTCCCAGGTCTCAGTTGGTGGTTAGTTAATACTCAGTTATTACTCGTTGGTAAATTAGTATGCGATTGCTGAGCTGATAGGGAATCGTAGCTTGCGAAGATTCCCTCTTAGTGCTTAGCTCCAGATGCTTCCATCTGGTTCCCAAATCTCCCAGGTCTCATGAATCAGTGTGCTACACTTATTTATGTTTAGTGCTCCAGGTCTTAAGTTTTTTATTAATAATTAGATAGCTAAATTTTAGTAATTATTGGTGCGATTATCGGCTTTACTTCGTTGTCTATTCCTATTGTTTTGAGCACTGTCTTACCCAGTCCCCTTACATAGCGTGTTACGCATTTTTTATTAAGACTTGCTGCACGAATAAATGGTTCTTTTGATTCAGTATATCTTCTAAGATGACATAGAATTATCCCTTTGTCAAACAATGACTCAACATAGTCTTTATTTTTACTTAAACTCTCTTCAAAAAATAAGAGTGCTTTCTCTAATTTTTCTTTTCTTTCATTCTCAGGTAATTGCAATGCCCAGTCAAAGTACAGCATCCCTTGATTGTGAATTGCAGGAACATAGGCTGAGTCAATTTGCAGAGCATTATGGTATTTTTCCACTGCTTGACCAAATAGTTTTTCGGATTTACGCTCTATTGACAGATTTTCTATAGCAGGAGTTGTTTCAGCATACAATTCAATACAGGCTTCAAGACCTAATATCATTCCATATTCATTATAAAAATCAGGAATGCAAATTTTGCCTTTTTTATCAAGAGTAGTATCAATAGATTCCTTAATATCACTGAATTCTTTGCGAAGTTCTGAGAGCTGATCTAAAGGAATTGGTTTTTTATTTTTTAAATACACTTCTAGAGCGAGTTGTAGTTCTAAACGGGAGATTCTTGCACTGCCAATAATTCCATGAACTAAACCTTGACCATCTTGAGCGTCAATTAAATCACTAACTATTCTCTTTGCTTCATCGAACTTATTTGTTGCAAGAAGGGCAGAAGCATGCCAGTACTTCCAATCAGCATTTGTTGAATCGCGTATGGTAAGCTCAGAAAATGTTTTTATTGCAGCTTCATAATGCCCGGTGTAAAAAAATTTAAATGCTTGTGCAACAAGTTTTGTATCTTCACTCATGCTCTTATGAACAAATAGGTGTTATTAAATCTTAGGCTTTGACTCAATTCAGCACTCACTCAAAATCCAAGCTTTATTAACAAGTATTAAAACATATTTATAACTTGGTAAAAAAAAAGAAAAAGTATAAGGTTTCTAATTTTTATTCACCCCTATTAGAAACAAGAGTGCATTCAGCTTATTTTGCTCATGCACAAAAACTTGGAACAAGCCTAGAAATTCCTCAACAATACTGGGGCCTGAGATGGTTTTCTAGAACACAAAATGAGTATTGCAATAGACAGCCCACTGGTCTTCGCAAAGAATATGATAAAGATTTAACACCGAAGAGATTGATGCTTGACATGTTATGGAATATACTGCCTCAAAAATCTTCAGGATACAAACCAGCTGAAAAGCCAAACACCGGCATTGTTTTTCAGACCATGACTAACTATGCCTGCACTGTTATCTCACCAGTTCTCACTGATATTCAAAGCATTGGCATTCCTTCTGACAAAGAAGTTCAAGACGCATTGAGTCAAAGTACCGGAGCAGGACTTTCTGAGATTAAAAAACTAATTGTGTTAGAAGAACGAATACGCACTGGAACCGCAATTTTTAATCGCTCAACACAAGAAGATAAAGAAAATTTGTATCTTATCGGATACAGTCTTGGAGTCATAACAGAAGAACTCATCTCAAGAGCAGCTAAATTTCCAGATGATGCTGAATCATGGTATTTATTGCGCGAACTAAGATCATATGGGCCTGATGTTCATGGAGAATTCTGGGAGGATTTTGTTGACTTGCTAGAGATGAGACCTAAGTGGGATGCTGTTAAAAAGCACGTGTTGAATACTCTGAAATAAGGTTGCAGCATAGGCTATTTGTGAGTTATGCGCGCATCTTTCTCAAAATCCAAATCTCAATCATCTTCTTCATAAGAGAAGGAATAAATCCTGACAAGCAGAATTGTTTTTGCACAAATAAACCATTCCAGTCACCCATGCTTATCACAAGACCTTTTGAGTGAGAAGTGTATTTTTTAAGACTTTTGTGCAGCACAGTTCTTATGATGTTTTGAATTACTATTTTTGCATGCGCCTCAGCTGCTTGTGCTGTTTTTTCTTCAGCAACATTTGTTATGTCGCCACCAGCAAACACATTAGTAAGCCCTTTAACTCGCAAGTGTTCATCAACAATGATGCAGCCACGTTCATTCACGTAAGAAGTGCCTTTTAGCACTGTGTCAACACCAATGCCTGCACACCAAATAACAATGTCTGCATGAATACGCGTGCCAAGATTGGTGAACACAATACCTTTATTTAATTCTACTACACGCTGACCATACACAATAATACAGCCTTTATGCTTAAGAAATCTATCTGCTTTATGTGAAACAGATTCTGGGTTGCGACTCAATAATCTAGTGTCAGGCTCAACAATAGTGACTTTTTTATCAGTCTTTGTGCACAATTCTCCAGCAACCTCAACACCAACCAAGCCACCGCCAGCAATCACAACAGACTTTGCATTAGGCAGAGCTTTGGCAATTTTCTTCGCATCAGCAAGTGATTTGAGCACAAACACATTCTTGCCTTTCAAGGAACAAGGAGTGCTTGCCCCAGAGCAAATAAGTGCAAACTTGTAGCTATATGAATTTTTGTTTGTAATAATCTTTCCTTGTTTCAAAAACTTTGCATGCTCATGAAAAATAACAGTGCGCTTAAGCACAGAAGCATAAGAAAGAGCAATATTGGGTGCATAGTTTTTATTGGTTATCAGTTTTATAATACCTGGAGTGTACTCAAACTCATTTCTTGGCTCAATCAAAGCAATGCTTTTGTCAGCGAGCTTTTGCGCTAATTGTTTTGCAGCAATCAGACCACAAAAACCTCCACCAACAATGATAATATCAAAATGCTTCATAGTAATGAGTGCAGAGCTGTTTGTTATAAATGTTTTGAGAGAAAATCCTGAAAAAATTAATAGTGACGCTTTGGCATGTCTTGCTCTTGTTTATTTTGTTGAGAGAAAAACGTGTGAGGACACCTACGAAAATAGATTTGAGCAGGTGCTCAGAACTAAAGTGAGGACACCTATGACGGTTTGAGTGACCGAACACGTTTTTCCTGGGCAGAAAACTAAGGGGCAGAATGCGCAAAAGCTCATTTATCTTTTAAATAGTTTTTTCTGCATTGAAAGCTTTTCCTTTTTCTGCTTTGTCTTTGCTGTTTTAGTCAGGTTCTGTTTTTCACCTTTCCCACTCTCTTGCACTGCACTTCTCAGCTTCTGAATATATGTTTCTGGGATGAAGATATATTCTTTGAGTTCTTGAAGTGTTTTTTCAACATCATACAACACCCAGTTATCTCCTTTTTTGTATTGCCAGATTGTTTCATCCAGGAGGTATTGCCAGTTAAAGTCTGGTCTTCGTTCCAGTATAGTTCTTATGTCATCAAAATCATTTTGTCTTTCAGTCACTGCTTTAAGCATAAAGATATGTTCTGGAGAAAGTGTTTTTACCGTAAGTGTATGTTTTTCTTTGAACTCATGAACTGCAAAAAAATCCTCAAGCATTAAAGGGCTTAGCACAGTGTGAAATATTTTTCCAGCAAACAAATCAAAGCGTATCTGGGCAAATGAGAACATCAATGGTCTGAACTTATCTCTTAGTTTTTCAGCAATATAAATTTTAAAAGGACTTGTTTCACTAAATCCTAGTTTTTTTATTGCTTGAATAAACTTATCTCTTAAATCAGTGTTTTCAAATAACATATCAATGTCTTTTGTCTGTTCTTTGCATCCAAAATACATCATTGCAGTGCCGCCAAAAGCATAACAAGTAATATCATCAGAAAGGTATTTTGCTATGGTTCCAAATAGTTTTTGTTGTTCAGCATAATCTATCATTTTATACCTCTCCTTTTCTCAGATCTCCATTGCGAAAAGGAATGCCAACATTCCACTCTTGCTCAATTGGTTTAATCCAGTTTTCTTTTGTGCGATAATTGCGAACTAAGTATTGCATTGAATCATGAGGTTTGCCGGAATATTTTGTTGGCAGGTGCTTTGCTCTGAATAATTTTTTTGCAACATCATGCAGTGCTCCTATTTTTTGCCAGCAATTCTTTTTTTTAGCCAATTTATACAATCTTGGCCAATCAGTTATGTGGGAGAATAATCGCAAACTAGATAGTATTGCGCGAAAACTTCCTGTCTGCACTGCATCAACCAATGCGTCTTCTACAGTGTATTTGCCATGCACTTGATGATCGTACCATGGAGCGAGCTTCATTGGCGAGTATTTGTTGAGTATGTCAAACATGCCTAGGTCTCGTTTGCGTTGCTTGACTAGTGTTATTCTGTATAATCGCTTTTTCGGTCCCCCGCCCATGACTGTGAGGTATTCTTCTTTTTTGAGTTTTGATAACAGATTAAGTGCAGACTGTCTTTTGATGCCTAGCTCACGCGTCACAGTTTCAAGAGTCTGAAAGCCTGCCAGTTTCCGCAATAGTTCAAGGTCTGCCATTACAGAGTATCTGACGTTCATCATATATAAATGTTTGGTTTTTGGGAGTATATCACTACTATTTCTTACACTATATTCTTTCTTAGAGACTAGACGATTCAATATTCATTTGAGGAGTGTTTAATGCACTCACAACTCCTCTATCAGCACCAATTCTTCAGCTCCTGTTCTCATGTCTTTTATTCTGACTTTTTTCTGCATGAGCTCTTCTTCGCCAACAATAATTGTTTTTTTCACTCCAAGGTTGTTTGCAATTTCCATTTGTTTGCTAAACTTGCGATTCATTAAGTCAAGCTCAACAATTGTTTTTCGTCTGAGTTTATCAGTGAGCTCTCGTGCTTTTGCTCGCACTAAATCAGAGACTGCACATACATAATATTCTGGTTTCAAATCTGATTTTGGTAGTAACCCTTTTTCTTCAAGCAATAAACTAAGTGTTACATCGCCTATTGCAAAGCCTACTGCTGCGCATGCCTGGCCTCCAAATAATTGCACAAGATTATCATATCTTCCGCCACCAGCAATTGCACGCAATGACTGTCCTGAGTCAAAGCACTCAAATACCGTGCCTGTGTAATACGCAAGTCCTCTGGCAAGAGATAAATCTATTTGCAAGCAATTCAAACTAATTAAGTCAGTAACTGCTTCTAACTCTGCAAGACCTTGCCGTGCTTCTTCATTTAATTTCAGAGATTTGAGTTGTGGCAAAACTTCTGAGGGTTTTCCTTTTATGCTAACCAGCTGTTGAATCATGTCTCCCTGTGAGCTTATTTTAGCAAGTTCAAAATCAAAATCTTCTTTGTTTAGTTTGCAAGACTTGTCAATGAGTCGCACAGCTTCATCAATTTTATCTTCACGGACATAATTCTTTAATATCCCTTCCAAAAGTTTTCTATTGTTTAGTCGTATGATAAAATCTTTTTCTTGCAAACCAAGATTTTTTAAACATGCCACAAGCAATTGCAAGCACTCAGCTTCTGCGTCTGGTTTATCGCAACCAAATAATTCAACACTAAGCTGATAAAACTCTCTTAGTCTTCCTTTTTGCGGTGCTTCATAACGCCACATTCTGCTAATTCCAAACCACTTTACTGGTTTTGGCAACTCACCTTGTTTTTGCACAAGCATTCGCGTGAAAGGTACTGTTAAGTCAAATCTTAATGCTAGCTCTTCACTGCCTTTTTTTTCAAACACAAATAATTGTTGTTTGATTTCTTCGCCAGACTTTGCAGTCAAGAGTCCTGCTGTTTCTATTGCAGGGCTTTCTATTTCTTGAAATCCAAATCTTTGCGCTGTTGTTCGCAAGACATCAAATATGCTTGTGAGCACTGCTTTTTGTTCTGGATACCAGTCTCTCATTCCTTTTACTGCCTGATATTTCATATTATTCATCCTCCTGATTGTTTATTTAAAGGTGTTGTTTTGACTATGTTTCCACCTCACGTATTTTGTTCAAGGCGGTTGCTGGGAATCGAACCCAATCCTCAAGCGCCACAGGCTTGCATGCTGCCAGTACACCACAACCGCCAAAAATAACTGAGAAGACTGACAAAATGAGTGAAAAAATAATGGTCTTGCAATAACTTGGTGCAGTTTTGCGATAGCTACAATTTGATTTACTGCTTAGAAAACAATTTAATCGAGAAATTAGGGGGTTGCTTACGATGAAGAAAATCCCCACCTGTATATTTGAGAAACTTATTCAGAACAAAAATATAGAATGTATAACTAGTAAAACTCACAATGAAGATAACCAACTCGGTTGTAGCTCATGACTGTTAGAAAGAGGTAGGAGAATTTAAATGTTGCGTTTTTAAAGAATAACTGTGCTATCACGTTATTACTTCCGGTATTGATAACCTTTTTGGGTGGTTATCATGTACAAACTTACTTTTGAAAAACGTGTGTGGATTGTGAAGCAATTTTTGAAGGGCACTTCT
>Ga0209514_10008255_pt1 | contig 11918 bp, 6 predicted proteins | sample Subgrocontami58m_FD_187452 | JGI IMG/M metagenome (GOLD analysis project Ga0209514, IMG submission 187452) | Subsurface groundwater microbial communities from S. Glens Falls, New York, USA - GMW37 contaminated, 5.8 m (SPAdes) (version 3) | ecosystem: Environmental > Aquatic > Deep subsurface >...
GCGCGCTGCGGCCAAGACGCAACTGGAAGTTCTCGAGCTCGAGCGGCGAGAAGGGCTGCTTGAATTCTCCGGCCGCGCCTCCAACGGGCGACCCGACGACCCGCACGCGGTAGGCATCGCCGTCCCTCTCGACCACGAGATCGAACTCGAGGTAAGACATGTCGGCCATCAGTCCTCCTGCCACCTGCCGGGTCGACAGCATGCGATCATCGCACTTCCTCCTCGCCCACGTGAACGAGGTCGAGGCCGAACTGCTGTGCCAGATCGAACTGCCGCTTTCGAAACGTGCCCTGCCCGTTCGCGATCAGGAGCTTCCTGGCCCGCACGTCTTCGACCCACCTGGGATCGGCGGCCTCCGCACGGCGGTTTGCGATGATGCGCATGCGCGCCACTTCGGCTTCGTCGCCGTCGTCGGGCACCTGTTCGAAATCGCGGATGATCCGGTCGCGGACGACCTTCGCGATGGATCCGTTCTGGACCGCGATGTCGAACATCAGCGCAAGCGCACGGCGCGACGCAAGCGCGTACTGCCGCCACAGATCGACCGCGCGTCGGTGGTACGTTTCGGCGGACTCGAGCTGGATGTCCTGGAAGGTCTTGTCCGCTCCGAGCGCCATGAAGAGGTCCCGCCAGGGCTCCACGATCGCGTGCCGCTGGCTCTGGATGCTCCTCGCCCACGCCAGCTGTTCCGATCGAGGCCGGTCGAGCACCGCCATCAGCTCGGCGTGCTTGTCCTTCAGAATCCCACGCAGGATGTCCGTGTGGCGATCGTCCATCGCCCGCAGCAGCGGCTGAAGCGTCCCGCGCCCGAAGTTCCACTGCAACGCGCCGAAGCTCAGTCCCTGCCCGTCGAAGTCGCCGGCAACGCAGGAGAAGCAGCGCGGCGACGCGCTGCTCGTCTCGAAGGTTCCCGTCAGCGCCAGGCATCGACGCGCGAGCGGGGCGGATAGCAGCGCGGGCGCAGGAATCGTTTCGCCCGGGAACAGCCCGGCCCACGTTTCCGCATCGACGACGCCGGTCGGTTCGATGCCGGCCTGGCCCTGAAATGCACGGACCGCGGCCTCGGTGCCGGCGCCAAACTCTGCGTCGATCGAGCCGGTGTAGTACCCGAGCGCGCTGAGCCGCGACTGCAGACGGTCCACTTCGCCGCCGAGTGCCCCGCGCGAATAAGACAACGCCACGCGAGGGGTACCATACCATCACCGCGCGTGCCCGGGCGGACCGTGTGCGCGGGAATTCAGATGGTGTGAAGCACCCGCCAGTCGGTAGAGCTGTCACCCTTCCCAGGGTTCACGCGCAGCATCCCGCCCCGAGCACCCGTGCCTGCTGAAAAGTCCGTTCTTGTTGTGGTCGTTGATGTTGCAGCCGCCCGCGGACACTCTTTTCGACCGTGTCTCCTGCTCGCGCAGCCTCGCAATTCTCTGGACAAGATCCGGCCGTTGGTCTCCGCGATCGCTCCTTCCCTCTGCAACGCGTTTCCTGCTCAGTCCGACACCGGTTCGTTCGCCCAACCCATCAGCTTCCATTCGTCGGCTGTCCGCACAAAGAGGCGGGCGTTCTCGAATCTCGTCAGCCGCCCATTCACAGGCATCGAGACCACACACGTGACAAGCGCTCGGTGCTGACCCAACAACGTAATCGATTGAATCGTCATCTCTCTTGGACCGCTGGGTTTGACGGCCTGGAGGAATTCGTCCCGATTGACCAGGGTCCCGTTCGCTCGCCGGAACGCGAGGGTTGATGCGAGCTGCCGTTTCAGCGCCTCCACATCGCCCTGATCTTCTGCGACAGCAATCTCCTTGTTGATTCGGATGAGCTCTTCAAAGTCGTCAGGCAAGATCACCCCCCTACGCGTGATTCAGGTACTGCAGCCGGCCCGATGCGTTCGGCAGGGTCGCACCGAACGCCGCCGCGCGGCGCGCGCGCACGTGTCGGCTTGCTCGACGTCGGTCATTTGTTTGGCCTCGCGTCTGCCTCCTTCGAAGATTTCACTGCGTGCCGGAGATCGACCGGCCCTGAGCCCGGCGCCTGGCAAGTTCCCGCATCGCAAGCTTCTCGTATTTCTCAGTTTTCTCAGTTTTCTCAGTCGGATCTGCGGCCAGCCGTCCCAGCAACGCCTCCGCTTCTTCCTGCCGTCCTTCAGTGCCGAGCGCCATGGCACGGTAGAAGAGGACCCGTGGGCTCTCCTCCGACGGCCGCGCTCGGTCGAGCAGTTCGAGCGCCGTCCCTCCATCGCCGCGGGCCAGCGCCAGCACGGCGAGATCGACGAGTGCCGCGACGTTCTTGGGATCGAAACAGAGAATCCGATTGAGCTCTTGTTCGGCCGCCACGCGCTGTCCGCGCGCCAGCAGCGCCGTGGCGAGGTGATGGCGTGTCGAGCAGTCTTCCGGAACGAGCGCGAGCGCGCGCCGCAGCGCGTCGCATGACGAACCCAGATCGTGGCTCACGAGGAGCACGATCCCCAGCTGCGCCCAGGCGCGCGGGTGGTCCGGGCTGTCGTCGAGCGCCTGCCGGATCTCCGCGGCGGCGTCGCGGAGCCGCCCGCGCGCCGCGAGCGTTGTTCCCAGAGCGACCCGGAGGTCGGCGTCGCGCGGGCTCAGATCCAGTGCCGCCCGGAACGCGTCCTCGGCCGCGTCGAGCTGACCACTCGCGAGCAGCAGACGTCCGAGGTTCCCCAGCGCCAGCGTGTTGCGTGGATCGATCTCCACGGCACGGCGTAGCTGTCCGAACGCGGCGTCGACATCACCCCGGGCGACATGGGCAAGACCGAGATTCGCGTGAGCCATGCTGCGCCCGGGATCGATTTCGAGCGCGCGCTCGTACAGGCGAACCGCCTCGTCGAGCCGACCCTGCTGCGCGCGGGCGAACCCCAGGTTGTTCCACGCCACCGCGGCGTTCGCGTCGACGTCGATGGCCGCCTGGTATTCGCGGCATGCACCGTCCAGATCACCGCCGACGTGCAGCATGGCGCCGCGCTGCAGGTGAGTGCGCACGTCGGTCGTCTGAGCGTGTGTCTCCATGATCTCCTCCTGGAACTAGACGATCTTGCCGATCATTTCGCCAAGCAGCGCCTTCGTATCGACCTTGGGTACCTCGAACTGGAGGTCGTCCATCGACATGTCGAACGGCTTCCCTTCCTGATAATGAATCGGGAACCTGACGCCGAACCGGAGGTCCGGACCCAGCTCGAACGCCGCGAGCTCCCAGCGCTTTTCATACAGGTTGAATTTCGAGACGACCAGATCGGCGTCCACCATCAGGAACCCGGTCAGGTCGAAACGGAACTTGGGCTGCACGTAGATCTCGCCGAGCGCATCGAGCGTGAGCCCCGTCGATGGCGTCCAATCGACCTTCACGCTGGCTTCGACCGCGCCTTCGAGGCCGAGTCGTGCGCCGACTTCGAGCCCCAGGCTCGCGCTGACGATGGGAATGCCCGCGCCGAGCGCCGCGCGAACGAACAGCCGGAGGCCCGCGTGCGCCGGAATCACCAGCTTCGCGCCGCCGTGGATGCGTGTCTTCTCCTCGTGCGCCGGGTTGTAGGTGATGCCGATTCCGAGCTCGCGCAGCTGACCGGGCCCGATGCCCGCGGAAAGATCGAGGCCGCCGCCGATCGTGGCAAAGATGCCGACGCGCTGTCCCGCCACCGCGAAGCCGAGGATCGGGATGTCGAGATTGATCGCGAAGATGTTCTTGTCGAGACGCTTCTCCGGGAAGATGTCGAGCGTGTCCGGCAGCGCGATCGATCCGGTGAGCTCCAGCTCGCCGTTCGGCAGGAAGCGCACGCCGACGGTTCCCTGCAGCCACGGCGTGACCTTCACCGTCAGCGTGCCGCCGCCGTAGACGCGCATCTCCTTGCCGATGGCATCGGTCGGCGTGCCGGTCGCGTCGAGCACGCGGTTGGTGGCGCCGAGCTGCACCGAGCCGGACAACATGCCTCGCGCGTACTCGGCGGAGCCCGCAATCGTCAGCGCGCCGTCGTCGTACTCGACCGTCAGGACCGTATCGAGGCCGGGAATACTGGGCACGGCCGTGCCGTGCGCCGACAGCGTGTAGGTTGGTTCGCCGGCAGGTTTGTGGACGGTGGCGTCGATGCTGCCGCTCTTGATGCCCGGAATCGAATTCGACAGCTTCAGGACGCCGGCGACCGTCAGCCCCTCGTCCGGCACGTACTTGACGGTGATGTCGCCCTGCTCGATGCCGGGGATCTTGGGCTTGATCGTGCCTTTTGCATCGAAGCGCTCCCCCTCCGCGTTGACGACGATATCGGCGGACTTGATGCCTTTGACCTTGCCTTCTTTGATGCCGATGTGGCCTTCACCGCCCAGCTTCTTGTCGCGGTACCACATCTTCACCGACGCGGGATCGAACAGCTCGCTGTCGAAGTTGAACTCGCCGTCGAGCGCGAAGCTGACGTCTTCGCTCGAGAGTCCCTTCGCCGTCACGGCCGCGCCGAGACGGCCGCGGCCCAGCTCCTCGATCGCAAAGGACATGTCGCCGGCCACGCCGATCCCCATCGTGCCGGCGAAGATTTCGAGCGACGATCCCGTGACCGCGATCGGTCCGGGCACGCTGAAGCTGCCGGTGTCGATCAGCTTCCGCAGGCGAATGTCCTTCCCCGCGATGACGAGATCGATCTCGAGGTCCGCGAGCAACGGCACGCTGGGCAGCAGCCGGCCGATGGCGACGAAGCCGACGTTGCGCTCCACGCCCCAAGAGCTGATGTCGATCGGACTGAGACCCCTGATGTCCAGCGAGCGCCAGACCGACATCACGTGATCGCTGTCGAGATATCCGGCGTTCGGAAGGCCCGGATAGCTCCGCACGGTGATGCTCTTGGCCGTTCCGAATCCGTATTTCTTTTTGGTCTCCTTGTCCTGATCGAGCCCCAAGCTGATGGAGCCGAGATCCTGCGCGCCCGACGCCGGCACTTTGGCCGGATCGAGGAGCGACACGGCCTCCACGCGGAACGGCTGGAGCCAGCTCTCGGCGTTGTCCGCCGCGCTGGCGGCGCGCTCCTTTCCGCCGCTGTGCTGGACCTCCTTCGGAAGGCCGCCGCTTTTTTTCGGGAACAGCGTCCAGAGTCCGGCGGCGAATCCTTCGGTGCGCACTTCGAAGTCGTCGAACTGTCCGCCGCGATTCACTTCGGCCAATGCCCAGTAGTTCGTCTGCGGCGCACCGACCTCTTTCAGCGTGGCGGTGTCGACCTTGTCGAACACGAGGTCGTAGCGCGCCTTGATCGCACTAACGCTCGGCGGATCCTTCTTGCCCCAGAACTTTGCGTCGAGGCTCGGATCGAGCGGGTCACCCTTTTTCTTGGGTGCATACTTCGCGATGGTCGCGTCGATGTGATGGACGACCTCCCACATGATGGTGCGGCCGGAGTCCTGGTTGGCCGCGCTGTCCATCAGCTCCATGTTGTCGGCCGGCTGGTTGGCCCATGTGTCGCCCGGCCATCCGGAGATCTGAAGCTCCACGACGTGATCGACGTCTTTAGGTTTCGGCTTTCCGTCTCGATCCCACAGCGGACGCTTGCCCGCCTCGACGATCTCGGCTTTCGTGCCGATCACGTGATAGCCGGACTTCTTGTGCTTGAGGACGTTCGTCTTGTCGGCAGAGGTCGACGACGTGCTGGCGAGCAGCGCCTGCACTTTCTTCTCGATGCCTGTGACGGTGACCTTTGAATCCCACGCAGTCGTCTGATCCGGATTGCCTCGCTTGTACTTTTTCTGCCGCCGCAGCTTGCCCGCGCCGGCGCGCGTCTGGTAGAGGGCGCGCGCTTTGTGCTCGCCGTAATCCGTGGCTTTGAACTTCGGCAGCCGAATCGACGGATACACGATCTTGTCCGGTTCCACGACCTTCCCCGGATCGAGCGCTTCTCCGCCGGCGTCGCCGGCGGCCGGCGTGGCCGCGCCTCCGGCCGGCGCGCCGCCGGCGCGCTGCACGAGCCGCTGCGCCGCGCCTGCCTGCTGGATCACGTGCGCGGCCTCGTGCGCCATCAGATGGACGTCACTCGACGATTCGCCGGGCCCCATCCAGATGTCCGATCCGTGCGTGAACGCCCGCGCGTTGATCGCGTTCGCCGACGCGCGCGCCGCCGCATCGTCGTGCACCCGCACGTGCCCCATCTCCGCGCCGGTGCTCGATTCGATCCGCGAGCGCACCGATGAATCGAGGGGCTGCCCCGGGCCCTTCGACGCGATCGCGTGCTGGGCGGCGCTCGACATCGCATCGGACGACGACCCGCCCGCCGATTTCGCCTGGACGTCGTCCTCCTCGGCCTGGCGCCGGACGGGCTCGTCTTCCTTCGTCTCCGGCGCCGCGGCGCGGCGGACTGGCTCCTGCTTTTTCTCCGGAGCGGCGGCGCGGCGGACCGGCTCTTCCTTTTTCGTCTCTGGGGCGGCAGCCGCGCGACGGATCGGCTCGTCGTTCTTCTTCTCGGGAGCGGCCGCGCGACGAACCGGCTCGTCCTTCTTCGGCTCGGGCGCGGCCGCGCGGCGGACCGGCTCCTGCTTCTTTTCAGGCGCGGCCGCGCGCAGGATCTCGGCCGCCGGCTGGCCGGCCGCGACGCGCTTCGCCATCGCCTCGGCCTCGCGCTCCATCGGATCGTCGACGTCGCCGATCCGTGGCTTCCGCCGCACGCGCTCCGCCGCCGGCCGCGTGCCGCTGCTGGCCCGCCGATCCGCCGTCGCCTTGCTGCTGCCGCTCACAGCGTCTTGCCTTCCTTCTGCAGTTCGCGGCGCACGCCCGCAAAGACGTCATCGCGGCTGACGCACGTGACGCCCGCGTCGAGCGCCATGAGCGCGGCGTACTGCACGACGTTGACGATGGCGCCGCCGGACAGATCGATCTGACGCGCGAGGTCGTGGAGGTCGAGCGTCGGTTCCACCGTCAGCGACGAAGGCAGCGCCTCGGACCAGAGCCGGTACCGTTCGGCGGGGCCGGGGCACGGGAAGTGGACCACGGCCTGGAAGCGCCGCATGAATGCCTCGTCGATGTTCGATTCCAGGTTCGTGGCGAGGACGATCAGGCCGCGGTAATCTTCCACGCGCTGCAGCAGGTACGAGATCTCCTGGTTGGCGTAGCGATCGTGCGCGCTGGTCGTGGCGGTCCGCCGGCCGAAGAGCGCGTCGGCTTCGTCGAAAAACAGGATGCAGTGGAGCCGCTCCGCGCGCGTGAACACCCGCTCCAGGTTCTTTTCCGTCTCGCCGATGTACTTCGAGACCACGGCGGAGAGCGCGATGCGGTACACGTCGCAGCCGAGCCGTTTGCCGAGCAGCGCGGCCGTCAGCGTCTTGCCCGTGCCAGGCGGCCCGTAGAACAGCGCGCGATAACCGCCGCGCAGCCGGCGCGCGAGGCCCTGCCCGCGCTGGAGCGAGCCGGCATGCCGCGTCCAGGCTTCCAGTTCGCGGAGCTGATCGCGCGTGGACGAGGTGAGCACCAGGTCCTTCCACTCGAGCTCGGTCGTCAGCGTGCTTGCCGGAAAGTCGCGGCTGAAGGCGGGCTTGCGGACGTGGCCGGAGGTGAGCAGATCCACGATGTCCTCGGGTACGCGGAGGACGCCGCTCGTCGCGGGCTCGCCCGCGGGCGCTTCCTCGAGGTGCACGACGCCGTGGCGCGCCAGCGGCCGGCTGCTCTCGAACAGGCGCGCGTGCTCGAAGCGCGCGCGCACGTCCGTGCCCGCCAGCAACAGCAGCGCGGTTTCGGCGGTCGGGATGAACCCGCCGTGCGAGCGGCCCTGGATCCCGCCCGCTTCCGTATGTCCCCGCCCGAGCTGCGCATTTACGGTGAAGAGCGGATCGAGCACCTGTGGTCGCACGTGAGGAGCGAGCGCGAGGGCGAGCACGAGCCGCTCCGCGCGGCCAAGCCGCACCCGCTCGACGAGGTCGGCAAACGGCGATTCGTCGGGCGCGAGCGGCGGCGGATCCGGCAGCGCCGCGGCGGCGGATCCACCATCGACGAGCGCCTTCATCCGCAGGTCGATCACGCTCGCCAGCCACGCGAGCTCCTGCGCGATCGCCACGGCATTCCCCGCGAGCCGCGCGTCGTAATCGACGACTACCACTCGACGTGCAGCGGCTGTTCCATCCATGGCAGCAACACCAGTCCGATTCCCCACGGGAGCGCGTCGAGCAACACATCGTGTCCGGCGCGCGGAATCTCGAGCTTCCAGCCGGACGCGATCGCGGTCATCGTGCCCGCTCGACAGAGAAAGGCGCGGCGCAGGCCGTCAATCGACGTCGACTTCAGCGCCGCCCAGTGCCCAATCACCGACGCGAGCAGCTCGCCCGCCTGCTGCCGCTCGTCGTCGCGCAGCTCGATCGCCGGCGCGATCGCCTCGTCGCCCGGGCAGCCGCAGAGCGTCTTCTCGAGCAGCAGGTCCGATTCAACCCACTCCTGCAGACCGCTCGCCAGGTGCGCCGTCAGCAGCACCGCGCGCTCGCGCGCCGCATCGTCCATGAAACGCTTCGCGGCGGTGAGGCCACAGGCCTCGAAGAACGCCGGGAGAAACGGCCATACGATCACGGCGCCGGCGTGCGCCGCCCACAAGGGCTCCGTGGCGAACGTGGTGTGAGCGCGACGCGTGGAGGGCTGCGAGCGCACGGCCTCCTGCACTCGGGCGACCGCTCGCTGCCGCGCGGCATCGACCGGGTCGGCGTCGATGCGGGACCCGGCGACGGACATCGCGGTGCTGTTGCTCTCACATCGCTCCGCGCCGATGTTCTTCGGCGACCTGCCGCGCGTGGCGGTCGCTGCAGGAGACATGTCTTCAGGATCATCAGATGCGCCCACGGCCTCATCGACATCGCCGGTCGCACCGTCGTCGGGGGTCGCACCGTCGTCGCCGATCGCATCGTCAGTCGCCGCTTCATGGCTGGGGGCACGGCGGTCTTCATGTGCTTCGTCGCTCGCCTCGTCGACGACTGGCCCGAACCTCGCATCGGGCGGCGACGGCAACCGGCTCTCGGCATCGAGTCGCCGTTCGAGATCGATCCGTGCCGCACGCTCGGCAAGAAAGCGAACGACATGGTTGTCGCGTGGAAGCAGACGCTCAGCGGTGACGAGCAGGATCTCCAGCAGCGGAGCGGAGGCGGCCGCCCATGCGTCGGGCATCAGCGTCGTGAGCACGTGCTGGCCGACCGCTGCGCCCGCCGCATCGACCCGTCTGCCGGCCAGCAGCCCGCTCCAGATCCGCTCGAACAGCCATGCGGCCACGCGCTCGCTCGATGGCGCCGGCGCCACGGAACCGGGTGGGTGTTCGAGCGCGGCGAGGACGGCGGTCCAGTCGGCCATGACGCGATCCAGATCCGCGGGGTCCGCGACGCCCAGCCATGCCAGCAGCCGATGCCTGCCGGCGACGGTCAACTGTGCGCGGATGCGGCCCGCGACGGGAACGGGCGGCGCCTGTTGCAGCAGCCGTCGAAGCGCGCCGGGCGCCGAGTCGATCAGGTCGAGCAGCATCGCCTCCAGCGTGTCGCGCGTGAAGTCCGTATCCCGCCAGGTCGTCACGCCATGTTCGAGGAACATCGCCAGCCGCTCGAGGGCGATCTCTTCCTCGCTGAGACGCCGCGACAGATGACGCCCGGACGGCTCGATCGCCGCGATCTCTTCAGGCGCGATCACGTCCGCCCGCTCGTCATCGCCGACAGCCCGCAGCCATGCGGCGAGTTGCTGCCGCATCGCGACGGCGATGGCACCCATCAGACCGTCGCGGGAGACGGTGCCGACGTCGATCTCGAGACGATCGACTCGCAGCGTGACGTTCCGCGGGCACGCGGCCGTGAACACCTCGTCGAGCACCGGGCCGACGCGCGACTGGAATTCCGATGAAAGGCGCGCGTGCACCTCGCGGGCCGCCGCTTCATTCGCGACCCGCAGCTCCAGGTGCTGCCGCCCGATTCGATGAACAACGAAATCGGTCATCGGAGCAGACGCACGAAGTTGTCCGTGTTCTGGACGCCCGCGCCGTCGGTCAACACGGACGCCTCCCACTGCGTCGTCATGGCATCCGCCGTGACACCCGCCTTCCTCAGCGCGGCACCCGCGAGTTTCATCTGCCGCTCGGCGTCGGGTGTGACGGTCGCCGGCGACGAAGCGGCAACCCGATCCATGTAGGCGGCGGTGACGGCCATCAGCGCTTTCTGATAACCGGCCTTCGCGTCGCCGGCCGCGTTCTTCGCCGCTTCGGCGAGGACGTTCGACGTGTCGCGGTAGGTCGTCGCGACGGCGGCAGCGTTCGTCTGCGGATCCGTCAGCGTCTCGGTCACGAAGGTGATCGCCTTCGCGTACGGATCGGAGCCGAGCACGGCTGGATCGTCGCTGGCGTTGTTCAACGACACGTTCCATTTCGCGTACCGATCCGTCATCGTCTTCCGCACCCGTTTTGCCGCGTCGAGCACGCCGATGCGGCCGATGGTCGAGAGGTTGGTGATGACGAGATCAGGGATCACCGGGCGCGCCTGACGCAGCACGACGTCGCGCAACTCGGTTGCGCCAGCGACGAGCACGATGGGCGGAATCTGGGCTGCGGCGAACCCCCCCAGCGTCGCGCGCACGTTGTACGGGCCCGCCGGCAGGTTCGGCAGCGAGGCGGCGCCGTCGGCACCCGTCGTCGCCGTCCGAACCGCACCGGTCGTCGTGTTCGTGGAGATGATTGAGACGCCGGGTATCGCGGCGCCGGACGTGTCGCGTGCCCTGATGATGATCGTGCCGACGGTCACCATCGCCTTGAGCATCAGCGTCGGCGTCGCCGTCCCGTCGACCTCCACCTGCGTGGTCACCACGTCGCTGCGCAGCGCTCCCCTGACCGCCTGCAGCGAGTACTGGCGCGGCGGCAGCAGCTCGAACTCGAATCGGCCCTTCGTACGGGCCGTCGTCGTCGCGTTGGCCTCGATGAGCGTGACGGTCGCGCCCTCGCCGCTCGCGCCCACGTCGGCCGTCACCACCTCACCGGCGATCCGGCCGGTCAGCATCGGATCGACCGCGAGAATCACGATCACGTCGCCGATGCTGTCGCCGGCGCACTCGCCCTCGACGCGGAGCCGGTAGGAGAACCGATCGACGAGTCCCGGCGTCGCAAGCTTCGAGTCCAGCTGATACGTGACGAAGCCCTTGTCGCCCGCTTTCAGCTTCGCGCCGCGCTCGCTCGTTGGCGACAGCAGATCCAGCTTCGCCGTCGCCGGCCAGCGATTCAGGTCGTAATCGTTGGCGACGACGTTGATGTCGACGTCGATGTCGAGCACGGCGTCGCCCTTTCGCGGGATCCGGATCACGCGGGCGTCCGGCGTGGCGATCAGCGGCAGGCAGAACGGCGGCCGGATCTCGCAGCAGCACGGCAGGCGTCCCTCGAGTGAGAAGTCGGCGACGACATTCGGGGTCCCGGGACTCTCGGCGACCAGCACGAAGGTGCCGCCTTTGGCCACTCCGGCCAGATGCTCGAGTCCGTCGATCGTCGCGAGATTGCGGAAGAGACTCAGGTCGGCATCGCGCATCGCGTCGTAGATCGCCGCAATCGTCGCGAAGCGCGTCAGCAGGCAGCCGCGGAGCGCGAGCAGATCGGATCGCAGCAGCGCGTCTTCCGATCCATGGAACGACACTTCGCGATCCTTGGTCTCCTTGTCGGACGCCGTGAGCCGGACGCCGGCCGCCTGCATCCACAGATAGACCGTCAGCAGCTGCAGCACCACGGGACGCAGCCGCGCGGCGAAGACCTCGACGTCGAAGGCGGCGAGCTGTTTCGGGATGCCGGCCGCGAGCAGGCGCTGAACGCCCGCCTCGATCGCGAGCAGCTGGATGGTCAGCGCGCGCACGGCGGCGTCGGCGCCGACCGGCGCCGCCGCCGTCCACGCCAGTTTCTGCTTCACGTCGGCCTCGGCGTCCCATTCGTCCGGGGACGCGAGGATGGACGCCATCACGCTGTC
>Ga0209514_10008257_pt1 | contig 11915 bp, 13 predicted proteins | sample Subgrocontami58m_FD_187452 | JGI IMG/M metagenome (GOLD analysis project Ga0209514, IMG submission 187452) | Subsurface groundwater microbial communities from S. Glens Falls, New York, USA - GMW37 contaminated, 5.8 m (SPAdes) (version 3) | ecosystem: Environmental > Aquatic > Deep subsurface >...
CAACACGCACAAAATTCTTAATCCCTGCAGAAAACTTTTCCGTATCCAGATAAAGCGTACTAGTCATAATCTCAAACTTCACTCGATTTTTCTTCAAATTCTTAAGCACTTTCTCCACAGAAGCTCTTCGCGGATTCCTCTCAATCTGTTTTCGCGCGGTTTGATAGAGCTTAAGGTTGTTCTCTATACATCCCACCACCCTGTCAAAATATTCAACCTTTTTCTTAAAGAACAAGTCGCGCCGTGAAGACTTTGCTGCAATTCTCTGATTAACATAATTGCTTATAATCGCTCCAACAACTACGCCCAGCATACCAATAAGAGTCGTAGTTAATGCCGATGATGCTACTGCCATATGTTCGCCTTGAAAACCGAGGTTAAAAGCTTTATTGCATTATAAAAAATTCCTTAAGGTTGTGGACTTTGTATAAAGAGCTGAAACAGGCACTCGAAATAATGGAAAAACAATCATGTACTATCCAGATTAATTTTATGATTGGCAGGGAAAAGCAATAATAATGGCTATTTTACACTAAAAAGTACAGATTTTGTAACAAAACGTGCTGAATAGCTAGATTAAGCTAACCTTTTATTTATCTTTCTAAGATTATATAATATAATTTTCTGAAGATTATGATAGAGTTTTTTATCTTCTCTTTTATGCGACCCTTTTGTATAACTCAGATACTCATCTAAAAGTCCAAAAGGAATGTCTAAAATAGGAACATCTTGCGATTGTAATAGATAAAAAGTAATCAATCTGGTTGTTCTGCTGTTTCCATCCTCAAAAGAATGAATGTGCTGAAATTCATTATGAAAATAAACGGCAAACTGTAAAACCTCTTTTACAGAAACCTTCTTGCGTTTGATAAATTCATTATATTTCTCAAATAATTTTTCTAATTCCTCTTTAATAATATGAGGCAGAGTAACCTTAAAATCAGGATTTCCTTTTATGTGAACGGGAATAGTTCGTATCCTGCCTGCGATGTCCGGTTCGTGCTTCATGGCTGTTCTATGATAATCTAAAACAAGCTGCAGACTAAGTGGTTTTCTTTGATTAGCGTCTTTAAACATCTGCAGCAATGCTTCTTGATAACTTTTCACCTCATCAACATCTCTGCTTTTAAGATTAGCAGGGATTATCTTATCCTTTAATATCCTAAAAGTGTCAGGCAGTGTGATGGGATTGCCTTCAAGAGAAAGACTATGATGAATAAATGGAATCTCAAATTCGTTTACTATTCGCTGATATTGCGCCTCGTCCCGCTTCCTCAACCTTCGATAGAATTCAAGCTCTTTTGTTATTTCAGGCAGATAATTGAAGAAACTATCAGTTATTACAGAATGCTTGTATCCAAAGTAAATTAATATATTATTTAGAAGAGCATTGTAAAATACTCTGGCACGTACAGGCTTCTCTGAAACGACCAATACTAAACCATATTTGTTCAGAATATCAAGATAGTTTTTAAGTTTTCTTGGGTCAAGTTTTGCGTTTTTAGAAGTTATTTCTTCTTTCTGCAGGGCTATGCTGATAAATCGAGCCATGTTTTTATCTAAAAGCAAATTATAATTGATTCCACTCTTCAAACAATAATTAATAATTTTATAAAGAAGCTCTGTACGCTCATTGTTCTCGGATTGAAAGCCCCCTTTTTTCTTAGTAAGCAGGTTTTCAAGAACTAATTCTCTCAAGTATCTATGAATTATATGATATTCTCTTTCGTCTTTGTTAAGTTTTTTTACTACCTCAATTGGTTTGGTAGGAGCCCTATTCTTGTAAACAATTTCAAAAACATCATATTTGGTTACCATACTCTTTCTACCGCATCAAGCTATATAAATCTGTCTATTATGTAACAAAAAGTACAGATTTTGTAACAAAACGTGCTAAATAGCCAGATATCTAGATATTTATTGTTTTGTTTACTGTGAGACATAATAAGTGATTAATGTCAAGAGAAAGAGTTTTTATATGAAGTCATAATAAGAAGTTTATAAAAAGATGGCAGATGGGAAAAAGATAATAAAATTTGATGGAAATAGGTTTAAAACAGGCTATATAGATGAAAGTGGAGACTCTGGAAAAGGCAGTAAGTGTCTCGTTCTCACTTATATCTGTTTAGATGAGTCTAAAAAAGCAAATAAAATAATAAGAAAAGCTAAAGAATTGCTAAGAAGAAGCAAGAACGGACAAAGATGGCTTAATCGATTGGGAGGAGAGGTAAAGTTTTATGGGTTTCCAGATAATAAAATCTTACTTAAAACCTTGGAAGAACTTGCAAAATTAAACTTTCCAATTCAATATGTAACTATTTATAAAGATGGATCTAAAATAAACCCTGCACTAAAAATACAGATACTCTACGAGCTTATCGGACCGATATTTGATTACAATAAAGAGATGCCTCATAAGATAATTGCTGACAAAGACTACTTTGATAATAAGAAAGTCGCCTATCTTGTAGTTCAGGACTATGAAGAAACTAATTTTGGAGGTGTAAAAGGGCATACCTGCAAAATATATGCTGCTGATGAGAGTATAATCAAGGATTCTGATAAAATTAATATGTTAATTTCAATTAGGCACGAGAATTCAAAAAATAATATTGGGTTGCAGATTGCAGACTTAATAAGCGGGGCTATATTCCAAGAAATGGAGAAAAATGATAAAGAATACCTGGATCCATTAAGAAAACATAACAAAAACCTACACGGGAGGACAATAAAGCTAAAAGAATAAAGCGTTACAAAACCCTCCTACTGGTCTATCCCAACCACATAAGCAATTGGGCACCTTTCGGACTCCTTTCGAGAGGGATGTTATATGTAACGATATAGATACATATACCTGCAATATAAACTTTTCGGTCGCCTTTAAGGTCTGATTTTTGCTATTTTCAGTTGTTTTCTCTTGTTTTTCGTTGTTTTTCGTCATTTTTTGGTTATTTCTCGTTAATTTCTGTTATTTTCTCCCAATATGATGCACTTTGATGTAGATAATGTGATTGTGTATCGGTGAAATAGGAAGAGTTTTATACCTCCCACATTTCAATTAAAAATGAAGAACCCAAAAGTCGTTATATATTCAATACTTGCACTCCTCTCTCTCGCCCTCACGTATCTGGTGCATTGGCTGTTTGCCCTCGCAGTCGCTATTCTGATTTACCTTAGCCAAAAAGAGCTCATGCGTCCCAGCAAGCCTAATGCCAAGACTAGATAGTTAGAGAAAGGGTTTTTATATAGAAATATATTAAAATCCTCATGAGCGAGAACAATCACGACTCTATTTTTCAGAGGAATATACAAAGAGGCATAGATAAAAGCATTATCAAGGTAGAAGGTGATGACTCAAAAATAACCTATTACTGTAAGAGAAATTATTCAACTTCTTTTAAAAAACCCGAAGAAAAAGTAAGGGCATCTTATTTTTGTGAGCTTGTTTTAGATTATGATTATCCAACAAAAAATATAGATATTGAAGTTATTGTTCCAAGAAGAACACCAGAAGACAGGGCAGATATTGTTGTTTATGATGAAGATGGAGCAGAATATTTAGTAATTGAATGCAAAAAAGATGGAATTACAGATGCAGAATTTAAGCAGGCAATTGAACAGGCATTTGGAAATGCAAATAGTTTAAGGGCAAAATTTGCTTCTGTCGTTGCAGGAATTACTAAAACCGCTTTTAATGTTTCTGGTTTTAAGCCAAGTGAAAGAGAGAAGAATGTTATTTCTGACATTCCTAAAAAATATGGAAGAACTCCAAAATACAAATTTGTTAAAGGAGATAGAGACGAATATCTAATGGTAAGAGATAAAGTTTCTAATGAAATTATAGGAAGAGAATTAAAAGAAGTTTCCAGAGAGGAATTAATAAGGGCGTTAGAAAAATCTCACGATACGGTTTGGCAGGGCGGAAAATTAGCCCCTACTACTGCTTTTGATGAGGTCTCAAAACTTCTTTTCTGTAAATTGCGAGATGAAAAAACAACAAAGAAAGGCGAAACTTACAGCTTTCAAATTGGAACGCATGAATCAGCAGAAGAGATTTTTAAAAGAATAGATGCGATTTACCAAAAAGCGAAAAAGGAAGATGCAGAAGTTTTTAAAGAAGATATAAGATTAGAACCGAAAGTAGTCTATAATGTTGTTGAGCATTTGCAGGAGTTAGCTATAACCAAAATAGACTTAGACACTAAGGGCGTGGCTTTTGAACGGTTTATGGAAGACTTCTTTAAGGGGAAAATGGGTCAGTTCTTCACGCCAAGAGAAATAATCACTTTCTGTGTCGAAATAATGAACCCAGAAAGAAGCGATTTAGTTATTGACCCTGCCTGTGGCTCTGGTGGTTTTTTGCTTAATGCTCTTGATAGAGTTAGAAAGTTTGCAGAATCAAATTATGATGAAAAAGAAGCATGGGAAAATTGGCATAAGTTTGCTATGAATAATCTATATGGAATTGAGATAAATGACCAAATTGCAAGAGTATGCAAAATGAATATGATTATTCACGATGATGGACATACAAACATCATCAGCACAGACTCATTAAAGAATATTGAAGAAATTACAAAACAGCATAAAGGGTTTAAAAAAAATCAATTTGATATTCTACTAACAAATCCGCCATTCGGAGCAGTTGTAAAATCAACAGAAAAAGACTATTTGAACAAATATGAATTGGGCAAAGAAAAGAAAAACCAGAAAACAGAGATTTTGTTCATAGAGAGGTGTCTTGATTTCTTAAAGCCAAACGGTAAAATGGCAATTGTTTTGCCAGACGGAATTTTAACCAATTCCTCATTACAATATGTTAGAGACTTCTTAATGGAAAAGTCGCAGATTTTAGCAATTGTTAGTTTGCCACAATTTGCATTTACTCATTTTGGGGCAGGAGTTAAATCATCTCTTGTTTTTGTTAGAAAGAAAAAAGATAATGAAAAAACAGGTAATTATCCTATTTTTATGGCAATTGCTGAACATATCGGCTATGATGCAACAGGAAGAAAAGACCCAATAAATGATTTAAACAAGATTTTGGAAGAATATAGGAAGTTTGAGAAAAACCCGAGAGGGTATAAGGGGGCTTGAGTATGTGGGAGAAACTTCTAAAGTGGGCTTCAGGAATAAATAATTTGAAAGGTGTTTTTTATGGAAGACTGGTAATAGGTTTAATATTTATTTTTTATGGTTTTGCCGTTTTCTACTTTTCTCCTATAAGAGATATTTGGATAAAGTGGAGCATCTTATTAGCATTTTTAGGTATTGGGGCAACATTCGTTTTAGATGGACAATCAATACTTAGAGAATATTTTACAAAGAATCAAAAAACAAAAATTGAAATTTCACAAGATTCGTTAATTGATTTATTGAAACTATCTTTTGTAATTGGAAGCTTATTACTTTTCTTTAAATTTTATACCCTTAAAGAAGCCTCTTTATATCCGATAGTTCTTTTTCTAATATTTATCATTTTAGCAATAATTATTATAAATTTTAGGAAAGATATTATATCATTTAAAATATCTAAAGAAGGATTTGAAATAAATCTAGGAAATCGAACATCATCTCTTGAAAAGAAACTTGAGGATTTAACGTATGAAACAAATGAATCAAAAAAAACAGAATGGAACTTTGAAATTAAGGAGAAAAAGAAAAATGGCCTATAATAAAGAAAAAATAAAAAAGTTTCATGAATATACCATTGAAGATTATGAAAGAAGCCTGATAGTGGAGGGTATTGCCGAAGTTAAGGCAATTGAAAAAACAGATGGCTCATTTACTCAAATAGGAATAAGACCTTTGTTGGAAGATGGCATCTTTATCCAAGAAGGTTTTAGTGAATACTTGCCTGGAGCAGGGAGGCTTATAGCCATAGGTGAAGAGGATTTCTTAATAAAAAATATATTAGATAAAAAAGAAATAGAAAAGATAGAATTTAAAGAAGATATTAAAGAATTCCCTAAATACGTTTACGAATTCAGAGAAGCCGTAGTTCTTCTTTCAACAAAATTTTATGTGGAAGTCTTCACTAAATTAATGAGCAGAATAGATTATGAAGAAAAATACCCTCGATTAGATAGAAGATACAGAATAATCCCAATTCCTGAAAAAGTTTTAGGAAGAAAGATAATAATAGTTGATAAAAATTCAATTTTATGGGATAAAGAAATTTTTGATAATAAAATAACTGGAAAGAAAGAGAAAATTGATATAAATATAAAACCTGCTAAAGAGATGGGGAAGGTAGATATCACAATAAGAAGTGTTAACAAAATAAGGTATATTGATACAGATTCAATTAGGATTTTGGAGGTTAAGGAATAAGATGGCGAGAAGAAAAAAGATTTCTCCTTATGAAAATACAATTAAAGGCAGGATTTTTGAATTTGTTTTAAAAGATTTAATAAAAAAGGCTGGATTTAATCTTGATGTTGAAATTGATCAACTTGTAAAATCAAAAAAGAAGAGATTGAGGGGAAGAGGTTCAACATATGACCCTGATTTCATAGGGGAATTTCCGATTATTATTCCCTTTTCATATCCATTTTTATTAATCGGAGAGGCGAAATACCATAAAAAAATAATAGAAGTTAAAACTGCAAGAGAATTTTTAGGTTCATTCATTGATATATCCCAATTTTCTAGAATAGATACAAAATCAAAAATGTTTAAGTATTCCCAAATTTTTCACAACAAGAGATATAATTATATTCCCGTTATGTTCTCAAAAAGCGGATTTCGTAGAAATGCTCAAGCTTTAATGTGGACTCATGGAATTTATTTTATATCATATGAAAACTCCCCAATTTTTGATGAGATTAATAAAAAGATTGATGCTGTATTAAAAAAAATTGATTACAGTTTATTAGATAAAGATGACCTTAAAAAATTAGATACTTTAGAATCTTTCAAGAGCATAAAAGATAATGCAAGAAAAGAAGGGTATGATGAAGCTATTGAGAAGTTGATTAGTTTACTAAATCCAATAAAATCTTATTTGGGGATTCTTGACAGATTATGGCCAGTTCATTTTTTATATAAGGCAAAATCTGAATTAAAACCATCTTTGAAAACTAGAGAAAGTAAAGTAATAATTGAGGATAATAAAGTCATAGTAAAAAGGACTTTACATAAAAATTCACAAAATCTCGGATTTTTTACTTTACCAAAATATTTTTTAGAAGAATATAAAAAAATAGCAGAAAAAAAGAAAACCGCGGTTATGAAAGAATTACTTTTGTATATCAATAGAGAGAATAAAGTTTACCCATATTATATTAATCTAAATAAAATGAAAGAAGGGGATAAAAATGACTGAATGCTTTGTAGTAATGAGTGATGAGATTGGGGGGAGATTAGATGTAGGATATTTCTTGGCTATAAAAAACCCGGAATATTTAAAAGTCAGATCTTCAAAATATCCAATTAAAAAACTAGGTGAAATATCAACTTTAGTTACTAAAGGAGAATCTCCTTTATGGAGAGGCGACTCCTTCTTACCAGCAGGAATACCTTTCCTTCGTGGAAAAAATATAAAAAATGGAAATATTGATTTTTCTGATGTAGTATATGTTTCTGAAAAAGTCCATAATAGAATGAAGCGGTCTATCTTAAATGACAATTTTTTGTTATTAACTATGGCAGGTACTTTAGGTGATGTGGCTTTTTTTAGAAAAGATTGTCTTGAAAGTAACATAAATCAAGATATAGCTAAAATAAAACTTACAAAAGAAATCTCTTATGAGTACGCAGAAGTCTATTTTCAGACCGACTTTGCAAAAAGTCAAATAAATGTCCTTTCAAATGGAGGCACCAGAAGTCATTTAAATTTTCAGCAAATCAAATCTTTTGATGTTATTCTGCCACGTCCAGAGGTACAATCTCAAATTGTTAGTTTAATTAAAAAAGCGAATAAACTAAAAGAATCAAAAGAAGTAGAAGCCCTAAAACTTCTTGATTCAACTAGCGATTATGTTCTTGATGAATTAGAGATAAAACTGCCAGAATTAAAAAATAAAGTGGTTTACCTCGTGGATAGCGAAGAAGTGCAGAACAAAAGAGTAGATGCGTACTATTATCAACCGAAATTTGAGGAAGTTGAGAAAGCGATGAAAAAAGCAAAGTTTGAAGTTAAGGAGTTGAAAGAGTTTGCCAAAGTAAATGATAAATTGGAGAATATAAAAAATTATAAAGAAATTAATTATATTGATTTGACTTCAATAAATAAAACTCTAGGAAGAATACAAGAGATTAATCAACTAAATTCTGAAGAAGCACCAAGTAGAGCAAGACAAAAATTAGAAAAAGGCGATCTATTAGTATCTGGGTTAAGTGGCTCACTAAAATCAATTGCTATTTTTGATAAATCTGAACCTAATTTTATTGCTTCTACAGGGTTTTACATAATAAAAAATTCAAAAAATTACAATAATCATTATTTATTTGCCTTATTTAGAAGTTTTCTTTATCAATTATTATTGCACCGAGAAACAACAGGAGCAATAATGTCCTCAATAAATCGAGAGGCATTACTAAATCTAAAAATCCCCCTGCCCCCTCTTGCCGTTCAAAACAAAATCGCTGAAGAAGTAAAAAAGAGGATGCAAAAAGCCGAAAGTTTGCAGAAAGAAGCTAAAGAAGAATTAGAAAAAGCGAAGTTAGAAGTTGAAAAAGTTATTTTAGGTTGAAAAAGCTAATAGTTATCAAATTGTTTGATATGTTCACCAAAAACTCTTTGAAATTTCTCACCCCAAGATTTCAAAAAATCAAATGCAGGCTCCCAACTTCCGACCATTTCTCTCATATTAACCATTGTCTCTAATTTTATTCTACTAGCTTTTTTTCCTTCTAACTTCATCCATTTAAGAGCTGCTTCCAGTTTTGCTTCTATTTCAGACTTTTTTGATTCTAAATAATCAAATAGTTCCTTACTATCTGGGATATAAATCTCACATCCTATAACCCCGCTTATAGTGTTAACTGTAAAAGAAATATATGCTTTAGAACTACCAATGGCAACAGTATACCAATGTTGGGGTCTGGGGCTTTTTAATCTCAGAATACTGCCGCGAGACTCAACATGTTCTTTAAATTTAGTCCAGAATTCCAATTGAAGAAGTTTAAGCTCAGATTTTTCAGAATTATCAAAGGACTCTTTAACTTCCTTGGCCCAGTCATTTGGCTGTGAAATAACATAAAATTTAGGAGCTGGTAAGGAATCCCCTATTTTCCAAAGTTCCATTCTAATAATAAAAAACTTAATTTTTCCATCACTATGTTCATTTAACCAATCTATAGCCTGTCTATGCTCTTCCCTTACCTCCTTCACAATCCAAATAATTATTTCTGCATCTAAACCAGAGGCATATGTAATAAGCTTGCCAAGATGGGCGTGATCTGTTTCCTCTAATTGATTTTCTATAATTATCTGCTTACCAGTATTTTGTTCTTCTGCTAAAATATCAACATGAAAATCTCCAACGTCTGCCTCTATTTTAATTAGATTCATTTCTATGCCGACTTCATCGCTAAGAAGCTGTAAATTTTCAGGTCTTGAAAGCCACGTGGTAAAATCTAAGGCCTCATGATTCCATACTTGCCTTAGCTCTACTTTCTCTAGAGAACCTAAAGAAATATCCATTAAATATTGTGCAATGATTGCTTTTTAAGGATTATTGTATTCGTTTTATTGCCTGATTGGATTCTCCCGCCAACTCCAATAAATGCCGTTTCCTACAATAATATGGTCCAAAACCCTTACCCCTACCATTTCCCCCGCTTTGAAAATCTCATTAGTTATCTCAATATCCTCTCTTGAAGGTTCAGGATTCCCAGAAGGATGATTATGAATTAGGACTATTTTAGATGCAGAATTTTTTAAGACTGGCTTAAATATTGTCTTGGCATCAAAAATAGTTGAATCCATGGTCCCTATAGATACAAGTTGTTCCGCGATTATATTATTCATATTATTCAACATCAGCACAATAAAATGCTCCTGCTTCTCATCCTTCAACCTATCATGAAACAAATCGAAAACATCTTTGGCGCAGGTTATCTTCTTAATAGGTTTTTTGGCTTGCGCCTGTCTCTTGCCTAGTTCAGACATAGCTAAAAGTTGCATGGCTTTTGCAGGCCCAATGCCCTTAATCCCTTGCAATTCTTTCAAAGAACATTCAAATAACTTATCTAGCCCATACTCCGCAATTAATCTATTAGACACATCAATAACATTCTCTCCTTTGTATCCAGTCCTCAGAATTATAGCAAAAAGCTCCGCATCACTCAGCACCCCCACCCCATACCTCAAAAACCTCTCTCTCGGACGTCCTTCCTTGGGAATGTCCTTAATTCTCATAAATAGAATAGGAAGGCTGGGTTAATAACTTTTTAGAAGACACTACTCCATTATTGGACATAACTATTTAAACAAAAATTCACACCATAATATATGGAAGATAAAAGGACTAAATTCTTGCGCATTTATGCAAATGTTCCGGAAGCTGCCCGAAACGAGATTGTTTCAGTCATAGACGAAAAGCCATATACATGGAATACTGCATATTTTGAGATTAAAGAAGACACTGAATTGGGAAAGAAAATATTAAAAAAGCTTGAATCTGTAGGAATAATATGAATAAAACATCGACTGCACAGAATGAAGAAATAAATGAAATACTAAAGGAGCTAGTTATTACCAGAATAGAAGCAACAATGCCCTCAAATCTAAAGCTTTCTATAGGCACACAATCCGGACTTAGTAAGCAGCAAGTTATTGAGCACGTAAAAAAAGGAGATGATATTGGGCGCCAGGTTATCCAGATGCATATCAGATTTTTAAAAGCTCAGGCGACCGGAGAGTTTGTGCGGGCCCTTAACAGCGTGGAAGATGACTAAGGGTATAATTATTACCTTGCCACGTTACGATGACGTAACTGAGTACATTTCCCAATTTTCAAAGTATATTATAGATGAAGCAAAAAATAGAGGTATTCTTATAAAAGAGCTAAAAGACAAAGAAGTAACCAAAGTGCATTTAGATAAAATTCTTAACGGCATAAGGTACAAAATGGTCATCTTTAACGGACATGGAAGCGAATCGTGTATATTCGGCCACAAAGGCGAAAAAATAATGGAGTGTAATAGTAATGAAAAATTGCTTAGTGGAAGAATAATTTATGCTCGCTCTTGTGATGCTGCATCAAAATTGGGAAAATCTATTATAGAACACGACAAGACAGGATCATTCATAGGTTATGAGCTGCCTTTCGTATTTTATCATAATCCTCAATGGGAAGCAAACCCTCTAAAAGATAATGTTGCACGCATTTTCCTTGAGCCTTCAAATGCGATTCCGATATCAATTATAAAGGGAAACGAAGCAGGTTATGCTCATCACAATGGAAGAAAACTGTTTCTTAAAAACATGAGGAAATCTCTTTTAACAAAAAGCGTTGAGGCGCTTTCTTTTGCCGAAGCGCTTTGGACAAATTATATAGGACAAGTTATCTATGGAAATGAGGCAGCAACCCTTTAATTATGGCAAAGGATTAATAGGTCTGCTCCGAAAGATCCTTAATCCTCATCTTTTTGTTTCTTCTTTTTCTTAAGAATTATCTTCCCGTTTTTGGCGATTACATCAACATAATCTCCCTCTTCAAGACCCGCTTCCCTAATAACCATCGGAGGAATATTGACCATATACTTATAGTAATCCTTATTTTTATGCTTCCTCAAGAATCTCTTTTGCACTTTCATCTTCTACTATGGAAATTTAATTATATAAAGCTTTAGGCGCCGAAAGCTTTTTATATGTGAGGCGCCTAACAATATAATGAAAAAGAGGTTTCTTGGATTAGGATGGAAAAGCAAAGTTGCGCTAAAAAGAGCAACCTACAGCATATCTA
>Ga0209514_10008258_pt1 | contig 11911 bp, 7 predicted proteins | sample Subgrocontami58m_FD_187452 | JGI IMG/M metagenome (GOLD analysis project Ga0209514, IMG submission 187452) | Subsurface groundwater microbial communities from S. Glens Falls, New York, USA - GMW37 contaminated, 5.8 m (SPAdes) (version 3) | ecosystem: Environmental > Aquatic > Deep subsurface >...
TTGTAACAACAGGTCATCACAATTCTGAAGCGCTTCATAAATATTAAATCCCGGAACGCTTCGGGCTGATCCTTTTGCAACGCCGTCAATTGTTGTCAACATCACTGCCGGACGATGAAATTTTTCGACAAGACGCGAAGCAACAATACCAATTACACCAGGATGCCAATCTTCATAATGCAAAACAATTCCCAGGTTAGCATCAAAATCTATTTCTGAATCTACAAGCTGCATTGCATGAGAGAAAGTCATTTCATCAATCTTGCGTCTCTCTATGTTTTCATCTTCCAGGACTTGTGCAAGCTCCAAAGCTTTTTTAGGATTGTCTGTTGTAAAAAGCTCTACCGCGCGGATTGCATCGCCCAATCTTCCGACTGCATTAATGCGCGGTGCAATAGTGAAAACAATTTGTCCCGCACTCAAATTTCCCGGTTCCATTCTTGCGCCTTTTATCAACGCCAATATTCCCGGTCTTGGATTTGTATTTATAAGATCAATTCCTTCTTTAACTAAAATTCTATTCTCATCCAATAGCGGAACTATGTCTGCGGCACCAGCGAGAGCAACAAGATCAAGATATTTCAATGCCATATCTTTCTTGCCTATCCTTTCACCTACAGCCACTGCAAGTTTAAATGCAACACCTGCACCTGATAAATGTTTGAAAGGATAAGTACAACCAGGTTTGATGGGATCTAGTACAGCGTATGCATCCGGTAAAATATCTTTTGGTTGATGATGATCGCAAACGATTGTTTCTATTCCAAGTTTTTTTGCATGTGTAATTTCTTCAACTGCGGTTATTCCGCAATCAACGGTGATAAGAAGATTTATTCCACGCTCTTTTAAAATATCTATGCTTGTTATTGAAACACCGTAACCTTCTGTTATACGATTAGGAATATACGTTTCAACATTTGCACCGAGTTCTTTTAGGAATAAATACATCAATGCTGCCGAGCATGTCCCGTCAACATCATAATCGCCGTAAACACAAATTTTTTCATTTGTTGTAAGAGCTTTTATAACACGCTGTGTGGCTTCATGCATTCCATTCATTAAGAAAGGATCGTGAAGAGATTCAAGTGACGGGCGGAAAAAAGATTTGGCTTCGTAGAAATTTGTTATACCGCGTTGAAGCAACAGATGAGCAACTATACTTGAGACATTAAGACTATCTGAAAGAGCGAGAGCAGATTTTTCATCCGCCGCCTCTTTCACCTTCCAGCTTTTTGTTTGCATGGCGTCCTTCCATGAAGGAGAACACCAAATGATCCGTGTCTATAAGCCGAATTCTGTTTCCCCGATTAATCGGGGCAGCAGTCATTTATCTCGTCCCGAAATTACTTTCGGAATCCAGCGGTCCACCCGAAGGAATTCAAGGCGAACAACCTTGTCCCGAGAATATACTCGGGAAACCTTCTGCTTGACCTTGCACCAAGTGGGGTTTGCCCTGCCTTCAATATTACTATTGAAGCGGTAGGCTCTTACCCTGCCATTTCACCCTTATCCCGATTTACACCGGGACGGTATTTTTTCTGTGGCACTTTCCGTGTACCGAAAAAATCAGCACCCCGGGAGTTACCCGGCACTTCGTTCTGCGGAGTTCGGACTTTCCTCCTTCCCGATTAAATCGGGAAGACAACTGCTCAACACGAATCATTAACTGTTCTTCTACTTCTTTTATTTAATAATAATTTATTTTTTCACTTGGGATAAATATAATAAAAAAGAGATGAGTAAGCATTAGCAAAAAAGGTGTGATTTTAACTGCTTACAATTAATTACTCATCAAATTGGTAATAAATCTTAAATTCTTTGATGATGAGTTTGACATGGTAATCTTTGCTATTGCAGTTAAAGGAACGGCCAGAAACATTCCTACGATACCCCAAATATATCCCCATACTAATAACGAAATTAAAATTACAAGCGGATTAAGTCCCAGGCGATCACCAAAAATTTTAGGTTCAATAATATTTCCGATAATATTTTGTGCAACAATTATAACCGCCGCTACTAAAGCCGCATACCCGAATGATTCATACTGAACAAGTGCCATTAGAGACGGCATAATTACAGCAAAGACAGATCCAATGTTTGGAATAAAATTTCCGATAATATTTTGTGCAACAATTATAACCGCCGCTACTAAAGCCGCATACCCGAATGATTCATACTGAACAAGTGCCATTAGAGACGGCATAATTACAGCAAAGACAGACCCAACGTTTGGAATAAAATTTAGCAGAATAGCAAAGAAAGCCCAGATGATGAAGAATTCAATTTTGAACAACCATAAAATAATTCCAACCAATAAACCAACCGATAAACTGATTAAGAATTTTGTAACGATATATCTTTGAACTTGTTCGGTAATATCCTTAAATGTCTTTCTTAGTTTTAACTCGCGCTGAATTGTAAGTGTTTCAATCGCTTCTTCCCGGGCGTCATCTGAATTTCTGTCTTTTGTTGTTTTAAGTTCTTTCTTCATTTGTTTAAGCGAAAATTTTATTTCCCGTTCTACGTAACGCATTCTTATTGCTTCGAAAATTTTGTTGTGTCCGGTATTAATGAATATAAAAAAGAAAAGTATTAGTAGAATAGAGGTTACAATTGTTAGCGTAGAAGAGAAAACTCCGCTTGCTAGAACGCCGACATCAACCGATTGAATTATTTTCGAAATATTGAAATGAGTTAATGCCCTATTTTTTAATCCTAAGGATACAGCAGATGAGCTTATAATGTGATTTAGTTTTTTTTCATACATCGGGAGATTTTCGCTGAATGCGCCAAGCCGATCAATAATAATTGCAGAGATACCGTAAAAAAGAGATACGGTTAACAAAAGGTCAATAAAAATTATAACCGGCATAGGTATTTTTTTTGATTCGAAGAAATTATTCAGAGGTTCAAAAAAGAAAAACATGAAATAAGCAATTACGAGTGAGATAAAAATATGCTGTAATTCTTTAAGGACAAAAAAGATTATAAATAATCCCAGAATAGTTACAAAAAATTTAATTGTCGGATCACTTAATGGCTTTTTCATTTCTAAAATGTAATTATTTACTAAAATAAAAATACCAAAAAATGAATTTATATAACGTTTATTTTTGGTAAATTCGTTTTGGGCTTCCTGACCTCTTATTAAGGAGATGGTTAATGTTAAAACGTTTTTTTGTTAATAAAGATAAAATTTTTATTCTCATACTTTTGTTGTTTGCGTTTCCGCTTTTTACTCAATGTCAAAGCAGTAATATCACATTACAAAATCCAAAAGACGAAAGAATCTTTAAGCATCCTTCATGGAGTGTTAACACAACTATTTACGAAGTTAATGTAAGACAATACACGCCCGAAGGAACTTTCAAAGCATTTTCTTCAAGTTTGCCTAAGTTAAAAGAAATGGGAATTGGAATTCTTTGGTTTATGCCAATCAATCCGATTGGTGTGCTAAATAGAAAAGGATCATTAGGAAGTTATTATTCGGTTCAAGATTATACAGCTGTAAATCCGGAGTTCGGTACCCTTGAAGATTTCAAATCAGTAGTTAAGCAAGCACACGATCTTGATATGCACGTTATAATAGATTGGGTTGCAAATCATACATCATGGGATAACATTTGGACTAAAACTCATCCCGATTTTTTTACTAAAGACAGAAATGGAAAATTTGTCTCGCCAGTTGCTGATTGGTCGGATGTTATTGATCTCAACTATGATAACAAAGAATTGTGGAATTACATGCGCGATGCGATGAAATTCTGGATTAAGGATTGTAACATAGACGGATTTCGTTGTGATGTTGCCGAAATGGTTCCTCTTGGATTTTGGAAGTGGGTTCGTCCTCAGCTTGATTCTATAAAAACAGTCTTTATGCTGGCAGAAGGTAGTTTGCCGGAACTTCATCAAGCTTTTGATATGACATACAATTGGCGGTTAAAAGATTTATTTGTTGATTGTGCTAAGGGAAATAAATCCGCAACCGATTTTTATGAATATTTTTCTAAAGAAAAATTTGAATATCCTTTTGATTCCTACCGGATGGTTTTTACATCTAACCATGATGAAAACACTTGGCAAGGAACTGACAGAGAAAGATTTGGTGATGCAGCAGAAACATTTGCTATACTTTCCTGTGTGGTGCCAGGAATGCCCCTTATTTACAGCGGGCAGGAGGCCGGTTTAAGTAAACGTCTTAATTTCTTTGAAAAAGATTTAATAAATTGGGATAGTAATGTAATGCGTAATTATTATTCTTTACTTTTAAATGCAAAAAATGAAAATAAAGCTTTATGGAACGGCGCAGACGGCGGCGCGCTGCAGAAGTTATCTGTTAATGACGGAAATGTTTTTGCATTTATAAGAGAAAAGGATAACAATAAAGTAATTTCAATATTTAATTTGTCTAAAGAAGAAAAACAGTTTACAATAATAAGTTCAAAACTTAATGGCTCTTACAAAAATCTTTTTACAGATCATTTTGAAACGCTAACTTCTCAATATCAATTAACTCTTGGGCCATGGGGTTATAGAATATTAATAAAATAATGATGTGGGGGAAAAAGAATTTTAAAAAATGTTTTGATCAATGGATCATAAGAAAAAAATAGCCTCTTCAAAAAAAACAGTATATTATCTGATATTAACCGCGGGATTGTTTATGTCGCTTGCGGTTATCTACGGTTTATTTATCGGATTAAGAATAAATTTTATTTATACATCACTTCTTGATGCCTCGTTGGAAATAAAAAGCAACATCACTTTGGCCCGTTCCGAATTTTTGAAAGAGCCGGGAGCTCAAACGCCTTTAACTTTTAGACAAGCGATGGAATATCTTGATTTAGCAGAACTTAATACGAGATCTTTGCTTGAAGAAAAAGAACGTCTTAATATAATCTCAATCCCGATTGATAAGGTTACACTATCCGAAGAGGTTCAGAAATTACAGGCGCTATTGCTTAATTACCGCGGGCTATCTAGTCAAGTTGCATTGAAAGATTCTACACAATCAAGTTCAAATACTCATCAAGCGTGGGAAGCACTTTATTCTAATATTGAAACCCAAAGCAAAAAAGTAGAAAAAGAAGTAAGGAATGTTCTAACTTCTTTTGTAAAAATTTTCCGCATAACCCAACTAGGTCTTGCTGCCTTAAGTTTGATCCTTTGCTTATTTACAGTAATAATTATTTATAGATCCGAAAAACAAAGAAATCTTTATACGCGGAAGTTAGAGGGCGCTTCTCTCGATCTTCAAAAAGGATTACACAGAAATACTAAAGTTCAAAGAGCTTTAAACGAAAGCCAAAGAAAATTAAGTACACTAGTTCAAAACTTACCGGGCATGGTTTATAGCTGCAAGTTGGGACAAGTTTGGGAATATGATTATGTAAGTTCAAAATGTTTTCAAATAACGGGCTATAAAGAAGAAGAGCTGATTGGTAATAAAATAATTTCTTATTATGATGATATAGTACACAAAGAAGATCACAAAAAAGTAATTGAGCAAATCTACCAGGCTGTTGAAGAAAAAAAACCATATCAACTTGTTTACAGAATAAATACTTCGGTTGGTTATGAAAAATGGGTTTGGGAACAGGGTGTTGGTGTTTTCTCAGAGAAAGAAGATGAACTTATTGCTCTTGAGGGATTCATAACAGATATAACGGAACAGAAAACAGTTGAAGATCAGCTTTCACTTCAGAGCAATGCTCTTGAGGCCGCTGCAAATGGAATACTTATTTGTGATAAAGACGGAGCGATAATCTGGGTTAATACTGCGTTTACTAGTTTAACCGGTTATTCATCAAAAGAGGTCATGGGCAAAAAACCAAGCGTTCTTAAATCTGGAGTTCATGATGATTCTTTTTACGCATACATGTGGGGCAAGATAAACGTTGGCGAAACATGGCAAGGTGAAATAGTAAATAAAAGAAAGGATGGAACTAATTATTGGGAAGAAATGCAAATAACCCCAATTAAAAATCCAATAGGAGAAATAACAAATTTTATTGCAATCAAAGAAGATATAACAGAGCGTAAGAAAGCAGATGAATCATTAAAAGATAGCGAGCTTAGATTTAGAGGACTATATGAAAATGCTACAATAGGAATTTATCGTTCTACGCCTGAAGGTAAGATTTTACTCGCAAACCCAACGCTTATTAAAATTGCCGGTTATGATTCCGTTGATGAATTATTAAATCTTAATGCAGAGAATACTTACGTAGATCCCAAATCACGGGAAATTTTCAAGAATGAGATTGAAAAGAACGGAAAAATTTTCGGATTTGAATCCAAATGGAAAAAGAAAGACGGAGCTGTAATTTATATTCGTGAAAGTGCCCGATCAGTTAAAGATAATGATGGTCGTGATTTATATTACGAAGGAACAATAGAAGATATTACCGACAAAAAACTTACAGAAGAAGCATTAATAGAAGCAAAAGAGCATGCAGAACAATCAGACCGTCTTAAATCTGAATTTCTTGCGCAGATGTCCCACGAGATTCGCACACCACTTAATGTTATCTTAAGTTTTACCGGAATGATGAAAGACGAACTTCAAGACAAGGTTGATGACGAGCTTGCTAAAGGTTTTGATGTAATCAATGAAGAGGGCAAAAGAATAATGCGTACGGTTGAATTAATATTGAATATGTCGGAACTTCAAACCGGATCATATTCGTACCACGCAAAACATTTTGATCTTCTTAATGATATTATTCAGAAACAATTCAAGAGTTTCCGGCCGATTGCCGAAGCAAAAAAAGTTGTTTTTAAACTCAATAATCCAGATGTAAATACAACAATAGAAGCAGATGAATATTCCACCAATCAAATTTTTCATCATCTAATTGATAACGCTATCAAATACACTCATAAAGGAAAAGTTGAAATAACAATCAACCGCAACCCAAGGAATAATTTATATGTTGATGTTTCCGATACAGGAATAGGAATTGCTGAAGAATATATTCCGATGCTTTTTACACCATTCTCTCGTGAAGAACAAGGATATACAAGAAATTTTGAGGGCAATGGACTTGGTCTTGCCTTAGTAAAAAAATATTGTGAGCTTAATGGGGCGGATATAAAAGTATCCAGCGTTAAAGGAAAAGGAACAACATTTAGAGTAACCTTTCCAAATCTAGAATAAACATTAACTTTTTAGATCAGGTATAGTATGAAATCAAATACCGTTATAATTCTATTACTGTTTTTATTTTCATCACTTACATTTGCTCAAAATGATTTAGAATCAACAACCGTTTTGAAAGTCGGAAACAATCTGCCGGCTTTTACAACTCAATCGCTTTCCGGCAAAACATTTTCATCCGATGAATTAAAAGGAAAAGTTGTGCTTATCAACTTTTGGGCAACGTGGTGTCCGCCCTGTAAAGCTGAACTTCCCCTGTTACAAAAAAATATTTATGATAAGATTAATGACAAAAATTTTGTTGTGTTATGTATTTCTCGCGGTGAGAAAAATGATGTTGTAAAAAAGTTCATCGAGCAAAATAAATACACATTCCCCGTTTATCTTGACTCCGAAACAAAAACATATAACCTATTCGCCAGTAAGTATATTCCTAGAAATTTTGTAATAGGAAAAGACGGCAAAGTAAAGTTGGCAACGGTTGGATTTAACCAGAAAGAATTTGAAAAGATGATTCTTCTTATTGAAAAGGAATTAAAAAATTAAGTTGTAAGCTGCGGGCACACTCCGTACCCGTATTTTATAAATAAATATTTATTTTTTCTTTACAGATCTTAAAAACGATCCAAAACTTTTTACTTCCTCAAGACGACATGACCATACAAGATCGTCATTCCAAACTGTAATATCAGGACAACCATCGCACATGCTTTGTCTTCCGTCTTGCATAAAATCCACCGGCTGGATAAATAATATTGATTGAAGATATGTTCGTTTCAATAATCGCAATGGATTCTTCAGCATCTTCATTACCGCTTTCCGAATTCCTCTATCAAAAGGCCAAAGTAAAAGAAGCGCCATTCTTCCCATTTTCGAATTTGTTGTTGAAGCATATGAAAGATATTTTCCAGTACTGAAGTGATAAGTTGCCATCATGAGTTCAATGAACTTCGGACCAGGATAACCATATATTTTTTTCTTGGTTCCAACTCTTTCGGTTAATAACCACTTGAATGAATCAACTTTTTCTGTTCCATTTAAGTATGCGCAGGGAGTAAAATCCGGAAAATGTTCTTGAACTTTTGCAAGTACGTCAGTAGAAAGAATATCTACTCTACGATTTTTTTCTGTGTGATAGGCTATGGTTTGCCAATCTACCTTCTGCCCGCCTGCATACCAATCGAACGGCATAGTTGGGACAATATATCTAAATGCAATAAATACCATCGTGTTAACTATATCAATATTTTTGTGTGCCCAGTCAATCATTCCCGGAATGTATTGCATAGTGTCTTCATATACTGTTGAATTAAACGAACATGCAATTCCACCAACATCCGCCAGCATTTTTGCATATTGATAACGCAATTCATTTAACTCAATTTCATTTTTACCTTTCCAATTTCCAGCGCGTCCTTGTTTGCTGTCAACATGAAAAGTAAATCCGAACACCCCGGCATTTTTTAGTTTAATAAGAAAATCTTTATTTAACGCATGACCGTTAGTATTAATAATCGGTTTTAATCCGCGGGATTTTATATCACGGACTATCTCAATAATTTGCGGATGTAAAAGCGGATCTCCTCCGGCAATAGAAATGCAGCCCGAATTTCGTTTCTGCTGAAATATATCCAGTTCGTGTTTAACTTGTTCAAATGTTTTATGTCCGTCTTTTTGATTTTCTCTGTAACAGCCATCGCATGCAAGATTGCACATTGAAGTAGGTTCAAGCCATGAAATTGCGTTGTCGGATAGGTTCCACGGTAGCCGGTAAAGTTTTAGATGATCAATTATTTTAGCAGACATGTTTCACCTTCGTTAATAATGGACAATATTAAAACTTAAGTAAGAATTTATATTAAACTAATTGTATTAACGAATGCTTGTTTAACAACCCATTTGCAGTAAAACTACCGATGAATTTAATAAAAAAATTTTCTTAAGCAAATTGCGAAATGAGTCCCCCAAAAAATTTCGAAGATTACTTTATGAACACATAAGGAATATTGTTTAAAGACTGTTTTGGAATAAATCCTTTTTCTATCAAGACATTGGTTGTTTTTGTAATCATAAATTGATAATACCAAACAAACCATTCACGAAAAGAAGTTTGATCTTTATAAACTGAGTTTAAGTAAAGCTTAACAAATAGCGGGCGATTTCTTTCGAGATAGTTTAGTAAATCTTGTGTTATGATAAGAGCAAGCTCATCAAATTTCTTTTGATCTGTTTCACTCACAAACTGTAATGTTGGGTTTTTAACCTTAAATAAATCATCTAATTCTTTTTCTGTATAAGAAGGAAATCCTTCATTAAATTTATTTTCAAATAGATCAATTGTATAGTTGCCCACTTTCCTAAATCTGTTGCTGAATAATCCGAACGGTTCCGAACTAATTCCATTTTGATTTTGTAATAATGCTAAATAATATCTGCTGCTTCCTCTCTGTGGCGGGAAGGATTTGATAAATCTTTCTTCTATAAATTTCATCTGCCAATTATTATACAAAACATTTCCAAGAATAAATAAAGATAAGTTTTCAAAAGGAATTTTTTTGAAAGATGGTATTTTTGAGTACATTGATTTAACTTTTTCAAATCTATCTACTGCTATTCCGCTCATCTCTCTCCCAAGAGAATCAGCAGTATTCTTAATTATTTTTCCTTCATCAGCATCAACTATCATACAAGTGGGAACGAAATCCCCGCTGTTTGTTTTCTTTATAAGTCCTTCGCCAAAAAGATCATTTATGCGAATGTTATAAACGCTGTCGTTCATATTAAAATGTTCTTTTATTTTTTCCGCTGTGAAATTATAATGCAGAAGAAGAAGTATTTCTTTTAAATTGTCTTTCTCAAGATCAATGGTCGGAATCGAAAAATTATCGGAGATGGTTCTGATATCATATTTATTCTGCAATATATCAGAAATATTTTTTTTGCTGCTGCATGCTGTAAGTAGTAGAATTAATAATACGATAATTATTTTTTTCATTTAGTTACTCTTTATGACCGATCAATAATGATGAACCAAAACTTGTGTCTTTTCTTTCGATCCTTTTAATGCCCGCGCTTATTAACCAATCTTTCATCTCGGATTCCGTATAAGTGTCTCCTCTTTCTGTTCCTACAAGCATATTCAAAGCAAAGAATGCGCCGCCTGCTGGCTCAGTTCTTTCCGCATTCATAATCCAATCTTTAATTACGATTTGACCGTTAATATTGAGTGAGTCAAAACATTTTTTAATCAGCATTTTGTTTTCTTCAAAACTATTAATATGAACTATTGCAGAAAGAAGAATTAAGTCGTAACCATTTCCGAAATTATCGGCAAGGTAATTTCCTTCCATAAATTCTATCTTATCGTTCAGCTTTTCATCGTCAACATATTTTTTTGTGATTGGAATAATATGCGGCAAATCGAAAACAACAGCGCTCATATTTGGATTATGTTTTATAAACTCCATTGAGAACGCTGCCGATCCACCGCCAACATCCAGCATTTTTTTTGTATTTGATAGTTCAAGCATGAGTAAAATAATTTTTGCTTCTTTTACACCGCGGTAATGCATTGCAGCTATGAATGCTTCCGACCAATTAATTCCCGTTGAAGATGGTCTCCGTTCGGCAACTGATGTTCCCGCTTTCACAGATTCTGTTAATGAACTCCACGTATTCCACAAACCAAGCGAATGGAATAGCCCACCCATAAATTCCGGTTTACCTTTAATTAAATAATTAGAAGCATTCTCGCAATTGTAAAATTTTTTGTGAACTTTACGCAAGAATCCCAATGCAACAAGAGCGTTCATCAAGCGGTCGGTTGCGCGTTCATCTGCATTTATTTTCTCTGCAACTTCTTTTGAAGTTAACATGTGTTTATCAAGTATGGTAAAAAGATCTAACTCAATTGCAGTTAAAAGAATTCTACTTTGCTGAAACGAATTTGCAAGCAAGCGAATCTCTTCAGGTTTTAAGTAATTGTTTTGTGTATTCATTTAATATTATATTTTATGAAAATTATATTCTTCTTCTAAATCCTTCACCAAGAACTTCGTGAACATTAAAGATCATAACAAATGCTTTAGGATCTGCTTGACGCACAACATCGGCAAGTTTTGTTATTTCGCGTAGCGAGACAACGGTTAACAGCATTTCGCGTTCAACGTTTCCGTAAACTCCCCGCGTTTTAACTGCAGTGGCTCCGCGTCCCATTTCATTTAAAATCGCTTCGGAAATTTTGTCAAAATGATCGGAAATAATATAAACAGCCCTGGCGTAATCAAGTCCTTCAATAATCATATCAATTAATTTTGAAGAAATGAAAAGTAAAAACACTGCATAAAAAGTTAAAACAAGTGCAGGGCGGTCGGGTGAAAGATTTTTTACATCTATTATAAATCCGGCAATTGCAATAACTATGATATCGGTAATGATTATTGCCTGCCCGGGTTTAATGCCAAATTTTTTCTGCATTATTGCTGCAATTATATCGGTTCCCGCTGTTGAACCCTTAAATTTGAAAATGATTCCTAGTCCTAGTCCTAAAAGCACGGCCCCTATTAAAATCAAGAAGAAGAAATCATTTTTATATAAATCTTTTATAGTTGCAGTATCCTGTAACCTGATAAATGAAAAACCCGGAATGTCACCGCGGAAAAAATCAATAAAAAAAGAACTCAATGAAAAACCAACAAAAGTTTTAAGACCAAATTCTTTTCCTAATTCTTTTAGTCCCCAAATAAATAA
>Ga0209514_10008259_pt1 | contig 11910 bp, 5 predicted proteins | sample Subgrocontami58m_FD_187452 | JGI IMG/M metagenome (GOLD analysis project Ga0209514, IMG submission 187452) | Subsurface groundwater microbial communities from S. Glens Falls, New York, USA - GMW37 contaminated, 5.8 m (SPAdes) (version 3) | ecosystem: Environmental > Aquatic > Deep subsurface >...
CCCGCCGATGAACCCGTGACCCTGGCTTCCTACGTCGCCGGGCCGCGGCCGGAGGCGTACCTGGAGAGCTGCGCCTGCGGCGCCACCCTGGTCGAGATGCCGCTCTTCTTGAATCCGGATCGCTACGTGAATGTCCCGCTGGAATCGACGTACATGGCTGCGTTCCGGGGCTTGCCCGGGTACTGGCGCGATGTTCTCGAAGGTCCCGCGCGCGCATCGAGATAGCCGACCGGCGCCGACCCCGGCCCGAGCTGCATACCCAGCTGGTTACGCCTGCGGACCGCCGGCTTCCGCCACCGCGCGCAGCGCCGCGGCGCCGTCCTGCGGTCGCGCGGCGGGGTCGACGGCGACCAACCGCGCCACCAGGTCGATCACCGCCGCGGGGAGGTCCGGGGTGGGCTCGAGGCGCGCGGTTTCGCCCGCGAGGAGTCGATCGGAGAGCGCGGACCAGCGGATTCCGTCGAACGGCGGGCGGCCGGAGAGGAGGTGGACGAGGCTGGCGCCGAGCCCGTACACGTCGCTCGCCGGGGTGGCGCGGCGGGGATCGCGCCACTGCTCGGGCGCCATGTAGTTGAGCGTGCCGACCACGTCGCCGGTGCGGGTGAGCTGGAGCGACGCGCCGGCGGCCGCGCGCGCGAGCCCGAAGTCGGTCAGCCGCGCGCCGCCGGCGGGCGGCAGCAGCACGTTGGAGGGCTTGACGTCGCGGTGGACGAGCCCGGCCGCGTGCACGGCCGCAAGCCCGCGCGCGATGTCGGCCGCGAGCGCGAGCGCTCGCTCGACCGGGAGCGGGCCGTGGGCGTCGACATGGCGCTGGAGGTCTTCGCCTTCGACCCATTCGAGGATAAGGAAGGGAAAGCTGCGCTCCAGCGCGGTGTGCAGCACGGGCACGAGATTCGGGTGCCGGACCGCGGCGGTGGCCCGCCCCTCGCGCAGGAAGCGGGTGGCGGCCGCCATGTCGGTGGCCAGTTCCCCGTGCAGCACCTTCACCGAGACCCGCGTCCGGCGCGGCAGCAGTAGTGCGCGCCACACGGTGCCGGTGCCGCCGAAGCCGGCCTCGGCTTCCTGCTCGATGCCGTGACGCGCGAGCGTACGCGGGATGTCGCGCGCGCCCAGGGTGGGATCGAAGCGCGCCCCCGCGGCGTCGACCGCGAGCACCTCGGCGAGCGGGTCGATCGGCGCCGCCACGCGCTTATGGCAGCCGCCGCAGGAGAACAGTCCCGCCGCCGGCACCCCGAAGGCGTTCACCCGCGACCAACAGTGCGGGCACACCAGGATGTGCCTCCGGGTCGCGGCCTGCGCCGCGGCGATCCCTTCCAGGCCGGCCCAGCGCTGCTGGAGCAGGAACGGGCCGATCGGGATCGGCCGCCCGAACAGGGCTTCTGCGCGCGCGAGCCCGGCACGCACTTCGGGCAGGTCCTCGGCGCGGGGCGCCCCGGCCGCGGCGCACGCCTGCAGGAACTCCTCGTCGCCCGGGGACAGGGGCACGCCTACTCCCCCTTGCTCCGCAGGGCCTTCAGATCGAGCCCGAGCTGCTTGGCGCGCGCATAGAACCACGAGCGGTCGGTGCCCGACTCCGACGCCGCCTGCACCACGTTCCCGCCCGCGGCGGGGACCACCCGCTCGATGAACGCGCGGTCGTACCCGTCGCGCATCCGGCGCTTGGTGTCTTCCAGCTCATCGAAGGTCCGCGGCTCGGAGGTCGGCACCACGCTCGCGCCCGACCCCGGACCGCCCGCACCCGGGGCGATGTCCGGCGGCAGGTGGGACTCCGTCAGCACCTCTCCCTCTGCGATCGCAAGCATGTACTTGATGAAGTTCTCCAGTTGGCGCACGTTGGTCCCCGCGAAGTCGCAGGCCTGGAGCCGCGCGAGCGCCGCCTCGGTGATGCGCACGTTCTTCTTGCCGACCTCCGTCTCATAGCGCTTCAGGAAGTGCCGGACCAGCAGCGGCACGTCCTCCGGCCGCTCGCGCAGCGGCGGCAGGCGAAGCGTGAGCGGGTTGAGGCGCAGGAGCAGATCGCCGCGGAAGACGCCTTCGCGCACGTCCTTGTCGAGGTCGCGGTTGGTGGCCGCGATCACGCGCACGTCGACCGCGACCGGCTTGTCGCTGCCGAGGCGCTGGACCTCGCCGAACTGCACGGCGCGGAGCAGCTTCGCCTGGACGCTTGCGGGGGCGTCGCCGATCTCGTCCAGGAACAGCGACCCGCCGTGCGCCGCTTCGAAGTACCCTTTCCGCATCTTGCGCGCTTCGGCGAACGCACCGACCTCGTGGCCGAAGAGCGTGTCTTCGATCAGCGTCTCCGGGATCGCCGACATGTTGAGCGCGAGGAACTCCGCGTCCCGGCGCCGGCTGGCGAGGTGGAGCGCGCGCGCGAAGAGCTCCTTGCCGGTCCCCGACTCGCCGAGCACGAGCACCGGCCAGGGGCTTTGCGCGAACCGCTGCGCCTGCTCGACCACGCGGGCCATGGTCGGGCTGAGCGTGAGCACGTCTTCGAAACCGTTCGGGCGACGGATCCGATCGCGCAGAGCGCGATTCTCGCGACCCAGGGCTTCGAGCCGCCGCAGGCCGTCGAGAGTGCGCGCGATCACCTCGAGAAAGCGTCCGATACGCGCGAGCACCTCGGGCCGGAACATGCCTTCCACCCGATCGTGGTCGACGTAGACCGCGCCGGCGATCTTCTCCGCAATGCGGAACGGCGCGGCCAGCACCGAGAGGCTGCGGGCGCGGGAGACGCCGGCGGAGACGCCGTAGCGCGGGTGCTCGAGGGCGTTCTCGACCAGGATCGGCTCGCCATGGCGCAGAGCGTCCTCGAGGATCGAGCGGCTGAGGCGACGCTCGAGGTCGCCGAGGGGCGCGGCCTCGAGGTTGCGGGCCACGCGCACCTCGGGTTCGCCTTCGCCGGTGGTGACGACGAAGCCGCGGCGCGCGCCGGTGATCGCGACGATCGCGTCGAGCGCTTCGGCGAGCACGTCCTCCTCGGTCGGAGAGCGCTGTACGCGCTCGACGCGATCGAGCCACGGGCCGGCGTCGGCGGAGCTCGCGAGCACTTCGGCGGCGTCGGCCTTCAGCTCGACCAGGTCGGCGACCAGGACCTGCGCCTCCTCGGCGAGGGTGGGCGAGGCGGCGCCGGCTCCGTCGCGCAGCGCGCGGGCGATGTTCCCGGCCTGGCGCACGGCGCAGCGGAAGAGATCCTGAAGCCGGACTGCGGGGTCGGGGATCGGGTCGGCTTCGGGCATGGGGGCGGGCCCTCTGGATTGCCGCAGGCGGCGCGCGCGCGCCGATTCGGACCGGGGCATTGTAGCGGGGCCGCTGGGGGAAGGCTAGTGTCCGGCGCGATCCGGCGATCCGGATCCATCGGGATCGCGCTCGCGCTCTTCGGGACGCGGGCGATGTTGACGTTCCCGACCACGCGCGACCCGGACATCACCGACTGGGCGCAGGGCGCGATCCGTGCCGTGGTGGACGCGGTGCGAGATTGCGGGGCGGTCGTGGAGGAGGAAGCGGCGGCGCCGATGATCGCCGTCGCCCTGACGGTTCGCGGCGGCGATTGCCTCGTGTGTGGGTGCGATATCGGCGAGGCGCCTGCGGTCCGCTGCCGCACCTGCGGGACGCCCCACCACGCGGAGTGCTTCCGGTACGTGGGCCGCTGCGCGGTGTACGGCTGCGGGAGCCAGGAGGCGGTCGGCCGGGAGGAGCGTGGGCGCGAGGGTCCGCGGCTCGGGGAACGGCAATAGTGTCCCGGCGCGCCCGGCGGGGTGCCTGCGCGATCCGACACGGGCGGCTCGAGGATGTGGGAACCCACGGACATCGGGCCGCGGAGGGAATCCTGGGTTCGATCGCAACCCGAGGCCGGACTTGAATCTGGCGCGGCCGCGGCACGGCGCGCGGCCGCGGAACGGGGCTTGCTCTTCTGCTCCTGCGAAGTTCGACAACCAGCACAGGAGCAGAGCCATGAAAGACCTGGAGCTTGCCCTCGAGCATTTCACCGCCGCGATCGAGCGCGGAGATGACGTTGCCGAAGCGCTGTGGAGCCGCGGTTGGCTGCATTGCACCGCCGGGCGCTGGATCGAGGCGGTGTGCGATTTCGAGATCGCGCGCGAGTTGTCGCCGGGCACGCTGCCGCATTACCGCGAGCACCTGGAAGTCGCCTGCCGCCAGCTCGGGATGGAACCGGAGGTCGGCGAATCGCCGGGGCGGAGGAATTGACCACCCGGCTCAGACCCGTCGGTTCAGCCACTTCACGATTTCTTCGAGGGAGGCGTGCTCGTACATCCCGGGTCGAAAATCGGGAAAGGCGAGCTCCTTGCCCTGCAGCACGGCGGTCGCCTGCTTGACGTAGACCCGATTGCCTTCGCGCTCCCGGGCCGCTGCGTGCGCCCGGGCTTCCTCCGCGGACAGGAACGCGGCCGAGAAATAGCGGAACACGCCATCGCCGAAGCTGCTCTCGTACGGGTCCTCGACGAGGACGTAGTACGCGATCAGGGTCTGGTCCGGGGCATTCCGCACGCGGGAGAAGAGGCGTCCCTCGCGGAGAATCGAGCGGTCTTTCACTTGGGTGAATTGGTTCTCCCATTCGACGTGAGTGACCTCCGGCACGGGTGGAAGGGGCGGGAGCCGGTTCTCGATCTCTTCGGACTTCACCGGGTCCGACTTGAAGTTCCGGTAGGTCTCCTGATGGTAGGTGTCCCAGAGGATGCTGTTGACGGGGCAGAAGGACCATTCGCGGCCGCCCTCCTGGCGAAAGACGAACACGCCTTGGTCGCCGCGCACGCCCAGGAAGGCGAGAACCATCCCCTCGCGTTCGAAGAACTCGGCAGGGGACCCGGTTGACATCGCGGTTCTCGCTATGGAGCGGACGAACGGAACCGGCACGGCATCCGCGGCGATACGATGCGATTCTTGCGCCGCCCGCGCGGAGGCAACTGACGATCGGACATTATACCCGTCGCGGAACTGCCGCGGAAGCGGAGGCCTACTCCCGCTACTCCCGACTCGAAGTTGAACTCCTGCGACGGGTGCAGCGGGGAAGGCGAAGCGCGGCCGAATTGCGCGAGCGGGACGGACGTCCCCGCGGTCGACCGGCGCGCGGTCTACCGCACCTGGAATTCCTGCGGCGGCGCGGTCGCGTTCCGCTCCGGCGCGTAGTACTCGTAAATGCGCGATGGCGCGTTGCGGGCTTCGACCGCGAACTTCGCCTGCAGGTGCCAGGCCAGCTCGACGGTTTCGTGGCCGCCGAGGCGGTCGAGGTAGAGGACGACCTCGCGGCCGTTCTGTTCGAACTTGGCGACTTTGCCGGCGGTGACCAGCGACTCGAGATCCGCGGATTCGACCTGGAAGCCCGGCGGCGTGCCGACGCACACCATCACCATCCGCGAATCGAGGTCTTGCCGGTTCTCCGCACGCACGCTGCACGCGATGCGCTCTTCGCGGGCGACCTGGGTGCGATCGTAGGCGACGGCGAGGGCGAAGGGGGCCGAAGTCGCGCCTTCCGTGGCGTCCCAAGGCACGTGCCAGCGGCCGACGACCTGAGCCATGAGGCCGGGCTTGCCTTCCCACGCGATCTGGACGGTGTTCTCTCCGGCGTGGACCAACTCGGAGGCTTCGACCTGGCGCATGAGGTCGGCGTTCTCCGGGGCGACCTGGATGCGTGCAGCGTCGCGTCCGTTGACGCGCACGACCGCGGTGCCGGTGCAGTCGCCGGGTGTGCCGGCTGCGGATCCGAGCAGCGCCTGGAGGGTGAGGATGGTCGCCTGGGTGGAGTGCCAGGTGCCGCCCGAGTCCATCTGCGTTACCAGCCACGCGAGGGCCTGATTGGCGACGGCGGGGTCGCGGTTGGCCTTCTGGAGGGCGAGAACGACGGTGGCGGTGGTCTCGATGTCGAGAGAACTCCCGCCGGCGTACGAGACGACGGAGGTCCCGCCGGTCCAGTGGGCGAGGTCGCCCTTTTGGATGCGCCCGGCGACCAGTTCGTCGAGGAGTTGTTGGGCCTGGCGATCCGAGCGGTCGGCGGAGAGACGGGCGAGGGCGACCAGGGCGCGGAGGCTGGGATCCTCGGTCGGAGCAGCCTTGGCCAGCCAGGAGAGCCCGCCGGCGACGTGCGCTTCGTTGGCCGGGGTACCGGCTTCGAGGAGCGACCAGAGCACGTACGCGGTGAGTCCGAGCTGGGTGGCGTCAGCAGGGACCGAGCCGTGGGTGCCCTGCGCGGACGTCCAGGAGCCGTCGCGGTTCTGCGAGCGGAAGAGGAATTCCCGGGCGCGCACCATCACCCGCGGGTCAATGTCGAACACGCCGCTCATGGCGGAGAATTCCTGGAGGCCGTAGGCGGTGAGGGCGACCACGCCCTGGCCCTTGCCCCACCACTCGAAGCCGCCGTCGGCGCACTGGAACGTGAGCAGGCGCTGATTGCCGAGGGAGAGGTATTCCCTTGCCTTGGCTTCGATGGCGGGCGTCACCCGACGGGTGCGCTTCAGGTAGTCCAGCACGAGGGCATTGGGAAACGTGCTGGACGACGTCTGCTCGAATCAGCCGCAGGGCACATGGAGCATGGAATCCATGCCTTCGACGACCTGGGAGAAGCAGCCGGGGTAGAGGCGGACGACAAGGGTGGAGCCGCCCTCGACCGCGGACGCGGGGACGGTGAAGGGGAAGGACGGGGCGCCCTCGAGGAACTGCGAGGCGGTGAAGACTCCCTCGCGGCCATCGGGGAGCACTTCGAGGACGCGCTCCATGGCGTCGACGGCCTGGCCGCTATGGCCGTCGACGCGAAGGCGCAGGAGGCCAGGGCGGAGGGCGCGGATGCGGAAGACGGCTCCGGCGACCTTGCCGGCCTCGACGCGAAGGTCGGCTTCGCGGGCGCCGAGAGCTTCGTAGCGGTCGGAAGGCGCGAGGGCGACGTGCACGTCCTGGGCTTCCTCGAGGTAGTTCATGACGGAGACGGGGACGTCGAGGATGTCGTGCTGGGTGACGTAGGGGGGCAAGCCGACGTCGAGGAAGAACTCCTGGAAGACGGTGATCGGCCGGTGGGCCGAGCCGAGGCGGCCATCGCGGGTGTTGGCGACTGCGGCGGCGACCCACTTGGTGATGGTGTCGGCGAGGCGGACGGTGACGCGCGCGCGTCCCTCGGCGTCGGTGAGCACTTGAGGGGCGACGAAGAGGGTCTCGGGGAAGTGGCGGCGGACGCGGACATGGGTGGGGCGGATCGCGGGCTGGGCGGCGTTTCTGGGCAATTCACCGGACTTCTGGACCCTGGGCAAGTCAATGAAGCCGGAGCCTGCGCCACCGACCCCGGTGCCGACATCGAAGCGTTCGAGATCGGCCCATGCCTGCTTGGTAGCACGTTGAAAGGCTCGCTGATCTTCCAATGTCACGGTTGAGCCCATGCCGCTCTGGATCTTCCAGTAGCTGATGTCCAGGTCGAGCCCGAAGTGGTTCTCTTCCAGGATCATCGTTGCGTCATTGTCCTCGTAGGCGACGAAGTCATGATTCTTGCTCGGGGAGTCCATCCACCCATCATCGCCGTAGAACAGAAAGGACCAACCGGGATCGAAGTCCAAGCTCTCGGTGTAGTTCCAAGTCATCTTGGTGTCCCACTCGAGCCCTGATCCACGGTCTCGGCGCGACCTATCGGCGTCGTTACCCGATATGTAGGTGAAGTTCAGGTCGATCCAGGGCTTGATCTCGTGGTCGAAGGTGTACTTCATGCCCGCGATTGGCCTCTCGTGGCCGTAGTACACGTTCCCCGCGAATTCCTCTGCGAGTCTGCGGGTCTCAAGGGCCTGAAACCAGAAGTAATCCACGTGCACGTTGTCATCGAGGTTGTACGTGAACTTGAGCCCGCCCCGCTCGCGTAGGCGGTCGCGGTAAAGGTCCCCGTCGCCGTAGAAACTGATGTAGTCCTCGAACTTTGAGGAGATGTAGTAGTCCAACCCAATCCCGGCGGTGCGAGTCTCTGATTCGCGGTTACCGCCTCCGTAGATAGCTGCATAGATGAACTTGAACAGGCTCCGTTCATCGATGTTGTAGTCCACATTGAATCCAGTGCAGCTTGAATCCCAGTCTCTCTCGTTAGGGTCGGGGGGCATGGAATCGAATCCAATACCGACGGACCTGTGCTCCCAGCGGCCGTCCATGCCTGCGAAGAGGAAAGCGAGCCAGCTCTCCGCATCCATTCGGGAAGGGTCCATGTCGGTGCCGGGAGCACTAGGGAATCCACCGTCCTCCATCGCCCGCGCGACCAGGAGATCCCCTGTGTGCGGTCCCACCGCCCCGACCTCTCCGTCGAACCCGAGTTCGCGGACGTCCTCATCGCCGATTCCTGGCCCGGCCCATTCTCCGGGAATCTCCACGTCCAACCCGAGCGCGGGAATCACCCGTCCCGCGCGGGATGCAATCTCCTGGCGCGAGGTCCCGTCTCTGTTCACGACGGTGAGATCGTCCAGGGTCGCCATCCGCCCGTCGGCCCCCGCGCTCACGACAACCGCGCGGATGCCGGACGGGGTCACTTCCGTCCGAACGCCATACTCGCCATCGAATGGATCCATCAGGGCATCCTGGGTCACTCCGCCCTGAGCCTTCAACCACGCCGCCGGCACGCTCGACATGCTCGGCGACCAGACCCTGCCTGTTCTGCAGGTGAGATCGTCCCTTGTGCCGAACTCCCGGTCTGGTCCCGCGCTGTGCAAGTCCACCGCCCCCTTCCGGGCGTCCCCTTCCACCCGATATCGCGTCCGCCACGGGTCACGCAGTAGGGCGAGCGGTAGCCCAGCGCGCCGTACCCTTGCTTCGATGCCCTCGGGTACTTCGCCCTTGAACCCCCCGGGAGTGACCTGGATGTCGTCGGCGTTCGCAGGCAGCCCATCCGGCCCGCGGCTTTGCAGCACGAGCTCGTGGGGATATTGCTCCGAACCACAGAAGCAAAAAGAGCCGAGGGTGTACGGTCGCCCCCACAGGTCCAGCAGATCGGTCTCATCGACCAGTCCCGCTTCGATGAGCCGTTTCATCTCGTTGTCGAGCTTCGGCCGCCTCGCGCTCCGGTATGTCAGCACGGCCTTCCACAGAATCGCGTGCGTGAGCATCATTCGCTCGCCGGGGGAAAGCAGTACGTCCTTGCGCCGCTCCTCCAGCGCCTTCCAATCCGCGACGATCTCGTCGGCCCGCACGCGCTTGCGCTCCTCTTCCAGCCAGCGTCCGGCCGCCGCCGCGAGCTCCTGCGCGTCGGCGCGCATTTCCGCCACCACGTCCGCTTCGCGCGACGTCGCCGCCTCCGTGATCCGCTGCACCATGTCGCAGGCCGCGAACAACGCCCGCGCCGCCCGGTCGCGCTTCGCCGCGTCCTCCGCAAATAGCGCCTTGTCCGGATCCATCCCGGGCAGCGCCATCCGCGGCTGGAGCACCTCGCGCTCGAGCAGATAGAGCGTCTTCGCCAGGCCCGGAGCATAGTCCGCCCGCGCCAGCACCGCGGGGTCCACCACCCATAGCCCCAGCGCCGCCGGAGCCGGACGCCCTTCGCGGTCCCGCACCTGCACCTCCAGCGTCGCGACTTCCCCCGGCCGGTAGCTCTCGCGATCCAGCTCGACTTCCACCGCCAGGTCCTCCGCCGGAGTCACGAACGCCCGCCGCGCATCCCACACCCGGCGGAACTTCTGCGCGACTCCGTACGCGAGCACCTCCACCACGCCCGTGACGTCCGCGGGCAAGTCAATCCGCATCGTCGCGGCACCGCCCACGAGGTCCATCGAGCGCGTCAGCACCACCTGGCCGTTGCGCACCACATCCACGTACACCGGCCCGGCGCATTCCACCGCCTCGGCGCGGACCAGGAGCGGCTCGCCCGGAGAGTACGCCGCCCGATCGAGAGCCACGCGGAGCGCGGGCCCGGGATCGCGCCGAGGCAAAGTCGCCGTGCCTTCGCCGAGGTTGCCGCGCGCGTCGCGCGCGCTCAGGCGCACCGTCCGCTGCGATTCGTCGTCTTCGGCGTCGTCGGTCCACTCGAGGTCGGCCAGCCCCTGCGCGTCCGTCTTCACCGTGCGCGGACCGCCGGGCAGTTCCACCGTCACCTCCACCTGCGCGGGCGTCGCGTCGGGATACTGGGCCACCACCCAGAGCCGGTTCGGCATCCCCGGCACCACCTCGCCGCCTTCCACGAAGGCCGTGACCCCCAGCTCCCCCGTGGACACGAGGGCGGTGAGCTGCACCCGCTCCGTCTGCTTGCCCGGGTCCCGCAGGGTGAGCGCGAGCACCGCGGTGCCCGCCTTGCGGTCGCCCGGCAGCGGAATCTCGGGAAGCTCGCAGCTGCCGTGCGCGTCGGTCGTCGCCGTGGCTTTGAAGAAGCTCTTGCCGGCGGCGTCGGACCACTCGGCGACGGCTTCGACTTCGGCTCCGACAACCGGCTCTCCAAAGAAGTAGTCCGCCTGGATCGATCCCTTCATGCGCTCGCCGGGACGATACGCCTCGCGGTCGAGCTTCGCGGTGATCTTGAACTTTGGAAGGCTGTACCGATCGACGGCCACCGGCTTTTTCGACTCGATCGGCTTCCCGTCCACTTCGGCGCGCGCGGTGATCGTGTAGGCGCCGAGCCGGATCTCGTGCGCGAGCGTCAGCCGGGTGTCGGCGAGCCCGTGCGCCGATGCGACGGCCTTTTCCCGATGGATGCGGTTGCCGTTCGGATCTTCGATCTCGAGGGTGATCGGGACGCCCTCGACCGGCCGGTGCGAAGGCACGCGCAGAACCATGGCGCGGACGTGAATCGTCTGGCTGGGCTGGTAGGAGGGCTTGTCGGTCGAAATCAGGACCGCGCAGTCGCGGCGGATCTCGACCGGGTGGAGGATGTGCGTGGATCGCGTCCCCAGGGTGGTGCGCACGTCGAGTGCGTACCGGCCCGCCGGGAGGTCGGGGAGCAGGAAGCTCGCCGGCACCGTCCCGCGCGTGTCGGTCACGCCTTGCTGGAGCAGGACATCGACCTCTTGCGGCGACACGCAGAAGCCGTCCTCGCGCAGGGTCACGAGCCGGATATCGACCGCGGCGCCCGCGATCGGGGTCTCCGACTTCCAGTCGCGGGCGAGCACGCGCAGTGAGGCGCGGGTGCCGGCGTGGAAGGACTTCTGGGTGAAGACGCGGGTCTCGAGCCGCGCGTCCGCCGCGCGGGCGGCGGAGGCGGGAACCGGATCGAGGAAGGGCGTCGGTTGCGCGCCTGCGCCGCCTGGTGTGGTTGCGGCGCTTCCGGACTGCGCGGCTCCGCTACCGCCGGACGGCGCGGTGGACTTCGCCCCGGTCGGCGTCGAGGAAGCCTCGGGGTCGGGGGAAGGCGCGTGATCGCGGGCCGTGTCGGGCCGGTTCGCGGCTGCCGCGGGCCGGACGGGTTCACGCGTGTCGGACACGAAAGGAAGATAGAGCGCGAAAGCCGCGAACACGGCCGCGGCGATGGCCAGCCGATGGAGCGGCGGACGATCCGTGGACTCCGCGCGACTCCCACGCGCGGCCCCGCCCGCGGCGGGATGGGAAGAGCCCGCAGGGGAGGCAGAGGCGCCTGGGGTGGAAACGGACGCGCCCGAGGTGCGCTCCGTCCCGCCCGCGCCGGCGAGCCGGACGAACGCGGAGACGCCGCCCTCGGCGCGGCGCACCTCCTCCAGCGTGCCCGCGAGGCGGGCTCGCCCCTCGTGGATCAGGACGATCCGGTCGCAGAGGGCCTCGGCCTGCTCCATCACGTGCGTCGAGAAGACGATCGTCGTCCCCGCGTGCTTCAGGTCGAGCACCACGTCGCGGAGGAAGTCGCGGTTCACGGGGTCGAGCCCCGCGAACGGCTCGTCGAGGACCAGCAGGTCCGGCGCGTGGAGGATCGTCGCGAGGAACTGCACCTTCTGCGACATCCCCTTCGACAGCTCCTCGACGCGGCGGTCGATCCACCCCGACAGT
>Ga0209514_10008260_pt1 | contig 11908 bp, 11 predicted proteins | sample Subgrocontami58m_FD_187452 | JGI IMG/M metagenome (GOLD analysis project Ga0209514, IMG submission 187452) | Subsurface groundwater microbial communities from S. Glens Falls, New York, USA - GMW37 contaminated, 5.8 m (SPAdes) (version 3) | ecosystem: Environmental > Aquatic > Deep subsurface >...
AGGCATGGGGTATCCGGAGTTGAGATCACAACGGCCGGTTTTGGATCCACCGTGCCCAAGTTGAGCAATGCCACCGCCGCCGGCAGGCGCGAAAACAGGCGCGTAGAAATCTTATTTGAACCAGAAAACGGGTCAAAAACGGGGTCAGGCTACATTATTAAAGTATTGACATTTCGTGAGATAGCGGATAGCAACGGTTCATTATGGCAAGAAAGCCAAGGATCGAGTTTCCACATGCTTTTTATCACGTCATCGTGCGCGGCAACCAGCGGCGGAAGGTTTTTTGGCAAAAAGAGGACTACGAAGATTATCTGTCCAGACTGAAACTCTATCGCGACAAGTTCGATTTTGCGATCTACGCGTATTGCCTGATGCCAAACCACGTGCATTTGCTTATAGAAACCGGCGACGTTCCACTTTCAAAGATAATGCAGAGCTTGCAGTTCAGCTATACTCAGTCCTTTAACAGGCGGAACAAGAAGATCGGTCATCTGTTTCAGGGAAGGTATAAGGCCATTATCTGTGATAAGGACGCCTATCTTTTAGAGCTGATCCGATATATCCATTTGAACCCGGCAAGGTCGAGGTTGGTCAACAAGCCGCAGGAATATCATTGGAGTTCGCATCGGGAATATATTGGAGAGCCGGTAATTATCGACGCTACTGCGATTGGTTTATTTGGCAGAAGCAAAACAAGCGCAATCAACGCATATACTAAGTTTGTGCAGGACGGCCTGAAAGAGGGGCATCGGGAGGATTATTACCGCTTGAAGGATCAACGGGTTTTGGGCGAGGATGACTTTGCCGAAGAGCTGATCAAGAAAGCGGAGGGATGGCAAGGGAGTTATTGGAACATTGAGATGAGCGAAATAATTGAAAAAACGTGTGAGGCGTTTGGCGCAGATCCTTTGTTGCTGAGGTCCGTTAGGAGGGGAAGGAAAGAAGCGTTGGCAAAAGGCGTGGCAACCATTTTGGCAAAAAAACTCTGTGGAATAACGCTCCGCAAGGCGGGAGAGTTTTTTAATAGAACTGAACAGGCTATGTCGAATTTGCTACGTCGTGTTGAAATGAAAACGGTTGTCGACAACGCGTTCGCCAAAAAACTGGCCACGTTGGAAAAAAAGCTGATAAAGGACAAGCGGCCGTTATTGGTAAGAGAAATAAAACAAACGAGAACGGCGCGATTCTCGAATACTTTAATACTGTAGCCTGACCCCGTATTCTGACCCCGCATTGTGGCCGCATTAGTTAGGGCGACAGTGATGTTGTCAGCCACAGGCTTAAGGCAGGCCAATAGGTGATGATCATAAGGGCCACAAGCATGGCGACGAGGAACGGCCATGACGCCCTGTAGAGATACGTTATTGGCTTATTGAACCTGAACGAGGAGATGAAGAGGTTCAAGCCCACCGGCGGGGTCATATAGCCTATCTCAAGATTAGTTAGAAAGATTATCCCGAGGTGGACGGGATCGACGCCGAATTCCTTTGCTACGGGGGCGATGAGTGGGACGACAACAATTGTAGCCGAGAAGATGTCCATCAGGCAGCCGACGATGAGAAGGAAGATGTTGAGGACTATCAGAAATACATATTTACTGGTTATGTATTGGCGCGTCAGTTCAAAGAGCTTCATCGGGACCTGCGCGTCAACAAGATAGTTCGTGAGGCCCAGCGCAACGCCAAGGATTATCAGAATGCCGCCCACCATGACCATTGACTCCTGCGCGATCCGCGGGACATCTTTAAATATCTTTATGTCGCGCTTGATGAAACATTCGACGAAGAGGACATAGACGACCGTCACGACCGCCGCCTCCGTCGCGGTGAAATAGCCGCCGTAAATCCCGACCAGCATAATGAGCGGGATGGGCAGTTCCCACGCGGCGTCTTTGAACGATGTCACAACATTCTGCCAGACGAACGGTTCTCTCTCCGCACGGCGGCCCTCACGCCATACGCCATAGACAGAGAGTATGACGATAAGCAATATCCCGGGAATTATTCCGGCAAGGAAGAGCTGGTCGATCGAGATACCGGCAACAAGGCCATATAGGATGATGGGAAGACTTGGCGGGAACAACAGGCCAACACTGCCGCAACAGGTGACAAGCCCCATCGAGAACTTTTCGGAATATTTCTCGTTCATCATGACGGGAAGGACCAACCCGCCAAGGGCGATGATCGTCACGCCGGACGCGCCGGTGAACGCCGTAAAGAATGCACAGACAACGATCGTCACCACAATGATACCGCCGGGTAGCCAGCCAAGGCATGATTTATAGAGTTTTACGAACCTACCGGGCGCCTTTGACTCTGCCAGGAGATAACCGGCAAAGGTAAAGAACGGGATGGCCGCAAGTGTCGGCGCGCTTGCCATGCGGTAGAGTTCGATTATCACCGCGCTGATATCGATCCCCGCGTTATAGAAGGCAAAGAGGGCGATGCCTCCCAATATCACGAATATCGGCGCGCCGCAGAGGGCGATTATACCTATTATGATGCTCAGTAAAATTGCCATCAGTTTTTGCCTGTCATCCTGACCCCGAGCTTGTCGAGGGGGAAGGATCTAGGCCGAAAGGCCGCATACTAAAAACTCGCTTCGCTAGATTCCTCACTTCGTTCGGAATGACAAGCGCACCAAAAACAACACCGCCATCAGCGCGAAGCAGATGGGTATCACCGCCTGCGCGATCCAAACGGGGACGCCCGCAAAGAGTTCGCTACCCATGGCTCGCTCGCTCTCAACGAATTTAAATGATGCATAGGCCAGAACGAAACAGACGACCGAGCTTCCAAGCCCCACTATCGCGGCAACATACCGCTTTGCCCCTTCGGGGATGATCCTTGAAAATATATCCAGCGTGATGTGGCGGCCGCTCACCGTTGCAATGACCGCCCCAAAGAAGCCGACCCACAGGACAAGGTGCCTGACCGTCACATCGGCCCAGCTGAGGCCGCTGTCAAAGAAATTGCGCAGGATTATCTGGGTAAAAGAGAGGGCGATCATGGCAAACAGCGCCGCGATGACGATCGTCTTTGATATTTTTGAAACTATTCGCTCGAACATTTTTTGTGTTATGTCCAATTACGGAGTAGCAGCCTTCAGGCTGCGCCAGTTGAGTTCACTTAGCGCAGGCTAAAGCCTGCTACTCCAAATTACTTCGCCCGATACTCCGCCAGATATTTCTTCGCCTCCGCCAAAAGTTCCGGAGAATAGAGCTTGCCGGCAAGCGCATCCCACACGCCGGAGCTTATCGTCCTTAAGTTTTCCTCCTCCTTCTGGTCAACCTTCACGAACTGCAGGCCCTGCTTCTTTAGCGCCTCGACCGACTTTGTGTTATCCACGCGCGTTGCGGCGACGAGTTTTTTGGAGAAATCGCGCGCCGTATCTTTCAAAATCTTCTGGTCCTCCGGGCCGAGTTTGTCGAACTCACGCTTGCTCATCAAGAGCGCGCCGGTGGAATCGGCAAGGTTCAGGTCGGTCACATATTTCGTCTTTGCGTGCCACTGCATGGCAATGGCCCCAAGCGGAGGGGCATAGACCGCGCTTATCATGTTCGTCTGCAGGGCCGTTAGGACATCAACAAGTGATAACGGCACCGGAACGATCTTGAAGGCATCGAACATCGCCTTGACCAGGGGGTCGCCCTCCCACGCCCACATCTTCACCCCCTGCATCTCCCTTTGCGAGCGGATCGGCGTATTGGAAAAAATATTCACAAATCCCGCCTCTGCCCAGCCAAGAAGAACGTAGCCCTTCTGCGCAAAGCCACCTTCCATCTGTTTCTGGAGCTTGCCGGTCACATAGTCAACCTCGTCGTAGCTCTTAAAAAAGAGCGGGAGCTCAAAGAGCCTCACCGCCGGGTAAATAGCCCCCAGCCCAACGCCCGTGAATCCTGCGGCGTGAAGCTGGCCTATCTGCATCTTACGGATGACATCTTTTTCATCGCCCGCCACGCCTCCGGCATAGATGGTGAGCTTCAGCCGTCCGCCAGATTTGGCCTGCAACGTTTTGTCCCACTCACGCACGAGCTTCGTCCACGTCGAGCCTTCAGGGGAAATGATCGCCACCTTGATATCGGCGGCAACGGCTGTGAAGGAAGCGAGCAGTGCAAATAAGATAAAAATGGATTTCTTCATGTGGGGGTCTATACCATTATAAATCCAAAACCTCAAACTCGAAATTAATATTTGACAAACAACACCGACTAGGGGTCAAGTCTTGCAGTGTGCATTTTGACCTTTCAACGCCACTTTGCACATTGCAAGTCTTGGCCCCTTGGCAAAAAGGGGTGGATCAACGTGCGAATAGACGTTCTGTTTCATCGGCCATATACGCGGGAAGGGAATAGATAATAATATTTCCGCTTTCAAATTTGCACGGAGGGCTAAGGTTGAAAACAACGCCCCTTTTCAACTGGAACAACCCGCAATAATTAATGACAGATGTCGCATATTGAGGTTTGAACTTTTTGGCGGCTTTGCATTCTATCGGGATGATCTCGTCTCCGAATCTCACTCCAAAATCTATTTCGCTATTTTTCGAAAGTTTAATTCCCACTACTTCCATGGCTTGATCTTTAAGGGATATCACAACGGCATTTTCAACTATGCCCCCAAAGGCGGTTTTTAAAAATGCGTCTTCTATTTCTGATAGGGCAAAATCGGGTCTGCCTTTGAATCTAAGATGGTTCAAAATGCCCATGTCGTAAAGATAGCGCTTTGGAGGAAAGTTCGACTGCTCCGGTGTTTTGCCGACCTGTTCAACTTTGATCACCATGCACCACAATTCAAGCCTGGCCAGAATGCCGGCCACTCGTTTGTAGCCGGGCGCATCGATCTTTATTATCTGGCTGTTCTTGCTGGGTGAACCGACGTTTGCGGCTAGCGCTGAAAGCGACCTGCTAAAAAGATTCGTGTTTTCAATCCCAAAGTAACGGATGAAATCGTCTTCATAGGTCTTGAAAATATCCATGATCGTATCCCGCCAGTTGAGCCCGTTCTTATAGGCATCGATCACCGCCGGCAGGCCTCCGATCTTCAAAAAGACGTCATAGTCCCCGACCAGGCGTTCATGTGTCAGTTTGGTAAGCTCCTTTCCCAGAGCGTAATTTTCCAGGGCGTCTGCAAGTGAGTCATGTCCGATGGCTTTGAGAAATTCTTTAAATGTGAACGGCCACAGTTGAAGGTGCTTTTCCCGCCCCACCGGCCGCCTGATGTCCGCGTTGTGCAATTCACCGATCAACGAACCGCTTAGTATGACGGTCGCGTTCTTCCATTCCTCCTTCATAAAGCGCACATAACTTCCCAGCTTACGACCGAGTTGTGCTTCGTCAATAAAGAGGACATCATTATTGTCAGGATAGAAAGAGAGCTCATCTGCGAGGAGTTTTGTAAATTCATCAAAGTCTTTCGTCATATCTATCTTTGTGGCAAACGATGGTTTCTTTTCCAGGTCGATCCTTGACGATCGTCGAGCCATTGAATCAAGGACGTGATTTATAAGTGTTGTTTTACCTACCTGCCTAGCACCCGACACAACAAGAACATCTTTATGTTCTTGATTTAATTCAATAAATTGTCTGAGGGCGGTCTCTTTTGTCCTCTTGATATATTCCATATGTACTCATTATATTGGCAATTACATCAGAAATCAAGATAATATTTTCTTAAATACTGGAGCTTTTAAGGAAGAATCGACCTACAAATCTTCTGTATTATGATGGTCTTGGGACATGGGAAGTAAGAAATTGAAGGGGCAAAAAGGGGTGGAATTGGTTCGTGTCATTGCGAGTCATGCATCAACTCAAAATCTCAAACTCGCAAACAATATTTGACAAACAATTTTGTTAGAATTATAATGTCCATAGATGTGGACATTAAAATTATCATCTCAGGCGGCTGATTTTTACGACAGCTTACAAGGGAAGCATAAGAGACAAGTTGCTAACGGATTAGATCTGCTGTCTAGCGATCCATATATCGGCAAACCGCTGAAGGGGGATCTAAAGGGATATTGGTCCATGCGCGTCGGAATTTATAGAATTCTTTATTGCGTCCGCCAAAGCGAGATAATTATTGAAGTTTTAAGGATACAACACCGAAAAGAAGTTTACGAAAGATTCAGGGGGTGAACTATGGCACAATTATTGAACATAACTAAGGCCAAACAGCAGTTGTTGGAGTTGGCCAGACGGAATCAGGAGTTGGGCGAGTCGTTCATTATTTTGAAAGACGGCGAACCCGTCAGCGCGCTCCTTCCATTTGACGAGTATGAGTCTATTCTTGAAACTCTGGATATTATAGAAAACGAACCGGACATCCTTAAAAAACTACACCGCGCTGAAAAAGAGATCGCCGCCGGCCATTACAGAACCTGGCCAAAAAGGACAAAGAAGCACTAAGAAAATTCGCGTTATTTGGACTTATGCCCTACTGTTGTTTAAATAACTGATTGCCCGTGTACGCAAGATACAAAAGGCCATTACTGTCGATGACGATTTTGTATGTTCTATTGTTATCACCACTACATTGCAAGGCGAGCAGGTCAGAAACAAGCGTATAACCTCCTGCCGTGCAACCCCCTCCATCAAAACCATCGGCAGATGAATATGTTCCATCTGCGTTAATCGTTAATTGCACGGTTGTATCAGTATAGACCCGCTTAAAATTCCAAGTGCCCACTATCTTCTTTTGAAACGAATGATCTCCCTGCAGTGTTTGAATAAGGTCATTCAGTTCATCAATAGCCGCTTGTACATTTGTTGATGAAAGTTTTGAAGTGGTATTATCATAAACCACATCAATTGCGTTTATGACGGTATTGGCTATGCTTTCTGCCACCCCGCCGCTTCCCCCACCGCCACTACAAGATAGGATGTAAACAATGCCAGCGATAAAACCCACCACAACGTAGACAGCCTTTAATTTCCCCATATATTACCTCCCATTGTTATTTGCGCGCTACACGTTCTTATGAATACGTGTTCATATACATGGAGGTGGCGTATTTGTAAAGTGTGAACTTGGAACAGGCCATGAAGCGTTTGGGCAAGCGTGTTAAAGCGTTAAGACAGGATCGAGGACTTACCCAAGAATCAATGCAGAATTTCGGTTTCAACTATCGTTATTATCAAAAGATAGAAGGTGGTCAGGTAAATTCAACGTTAGATACTATTCTGAAACTGTCAAAGGCTCTCAAGTGTCCTGTAGCCGAACTCTTTAAATTTTAACTTATAAAAATGCATCATTTCAATTTCATCAACAACGCCGCGCGTTCTTTTGCCAGTTCGTTCGCGAGCCGGTGGGGAGGGAGTTTTGAACCGTCGGCGGCGATGACATCGTCCAGCGTCTTTTTAAAACCGGCCTTATCGCCAACGGCCTTTTGATACCACTCGGCATACATAACTTTTGTCATCAGGAAGTTCCCGTCGCACATGCCGATCGCCTTTTCAAAGTAGGGTTTGGCGGTCTCGGGCTTTGAACCGGTTAAAAAGGGATTCGCCACAAGAAGGGCCCCCTTGAAGGCGTGCGCCACGCCGCACATGAATTCCGGGTCAACCGCTATCACGCGGTCAACCAGCGCCTGAACTCTGGGAAGGTCTGCCGTCACGGCGATGTCGTCACGGTTCATGTTGATATATGAACCCCATGCAAATGCGGTCCAGAAGAGGTCTGCTGCGGCCGTCTTGGAATAACCTTTAAGATATTTTTCGACCTTTGATATGGGCATATTTGCGATATTCGTGCTGCCGGAGGACAAGGTCTTTATGCCGTAGTTCATCCCCTTGAAATAGAAGCGTTTGGCGCGGGCAGTCCAGTCATCCGAACACCCCCTCACCCCGGCCCTCTCCCCCGAGGGGAGAGGGGGATGACACTTCATCGCCTCTAACTCGGCGAAGCCGAAGGCGTAGTTACCATAGACCTTTGTAAGGAGGCCAAGGAATTTCTTGTCAGCGGGGTTTCCCATGTGCAGGACTTCGACGATCTTTAAAAGCGGAAGCGCTGTCTCTTTCGCAACGAATGTATCCTGCTCTGTCTCCACCTCGACCATTCCCTTTGTCAGGATATCGGCGGTCACGGCTGTCGCTGCGTGGCGGACGGCGCAAGACAAATTCAAAAGTAAAAAGGTAAAAGGCAAAACCACAATTAAAAATTTAAAACTTTTTAAGTTGCTGTTCATTTTAAATTTTACCTTGTAGTTTTCCCTTTTGCCTTTTGAATTTTTACTTTAAATAAAATTCCACCGCCTTCTTCAGCTCATTGATATCCACGATCGTGTCCTTGCAGGGCCCGTCGGGGCGCTTGTTGGGAATGCCGATCACGGGTATCCTGTATGCCACATCCCTGATGCCGCTCACCAGGTCGCGTTCGCAGGCCACGCCAATGATAGCGGTCGGTTTCACCTCTTTGACCTTCTTTCGCGCCAGTTCTCCCCCCGAAACGGTATAGATCTCTATCGGAAATGTCTCTTTTAATTTATAGACCTCCTGCAGGACCTCTTTTGTGAGGCAACGGGGCAGAAGTATCATCACCTTCTTTTCGCCGATCGACGTATCAACGGCACGAACGACAGAGTTCGAGACCAGAACGAAAGAATGCCCCATCCTGTCGCGCGATATCTTTAAAAGCCTTGCCAGTTTAAAGACCCGGGCAAAGACCAGGTCAAAGACCAAAAAGACCTCTTTCTTGGCAAGGAAGAAGTTCTTGCCGGTGGAACACGTCAGTGCCAGCTGAACCCAGAAGATGGTGCTTAGGGCCGCCCAGATAATGAACATCCAAAAAGCGATCGGCCCCAGCCACGAATGAAATTGTTCGAGCCTCGGGAGGACAAAATAATATAGAACGCCCAAGACCCCATCTATCAAAAGAAAGACCGCCAGCGCAAAGCCCAAGAAAAGCCCCTTGCCCGATTCAACGTTTCTCTCGGCAGAGCCTTCCCATTCGACCCATTCATCGCCAAGGGTCCTGTCGGGGCGTTCGACCGTCCCTTTTTTAAAGTTCTCGCTCATTGACTGCAGTGGCTGGTGGCTAGTGGCTAGTGGCTGGAAAACCAGTCACCGGTCACTAGTCACTAGTCACTGTTTTTATACCTTTCCACTCAACTCCCGTCAATCCCTCTTTCACTAACTCATTAATATTTAATCCGGCTTCGACCTTCAGGAGTTCTTCACATGTCGTATTAGTTGCCGGATGGCGCGGCTCCAGAAACTGGCAGCAATCCTGATGCGGCTCAATGGAAAGGTCATAAGTCCCGAGCTCTCTCGCAAGGTCAACGATCTCCTGTTTATCCGTTCCGACGAGCGGCCGAAGGATGGGGATCGTGGCGACTGAATTGACGGTCGCCATATTTGAAAGCGTTTGACTGGCCACCTGCCCCAGCGCCTCGCCGGTCACCAGCGCCTCACAACCCATCTCTTTCGCAATGGCCTCGGCTATCCTGACCATGAAACGGCGATATAAAATGACCCGATATTTTTCGTGCGCCTGAGTCACGACCTTTTTCTGGATATCACCCAACGGGACCAGTCCAAGTTTAACTGCGCCCGTCTGCCATTCCGCCAGTTTTCCCACTATTTCTTCGACCTTTTCAATAGATGCCCGGTCCGTGAAGGGGGCACTGTGAAAATGGATAAAGACCGGCGCGCAGCCCCTCTTCATCATGCGCCACGCCGCCACCGGCGAATCAATGCCACCGGATATAAGCACGCCGACCTTGCCGGCGGTGCCGGCGGGCAACCCCCCTGCCCCTTTGAACCTCTCCATATATATATATGATGCGTCCTTCATTATATCTATCCATATCGTCAGGTCCGGGCTATTCAAATTTACCTTCCAACCTGTGAGCTCGCCAACCGCTGAGCCTATCTTCTCGTTCACCTCCTGCGATGTATATGGCAACCTCTTTTCCACCCTCCTTGCGCGCACTGCAAAACTGACATGTTGCCGACCTTGCAACCCGCTAATCACCGCCCGTTCTATGTCTGTCAGCCCCACCCCCGCCTTTATCGCAGGCGCATAGACTGCAACACCAAAGACCCTAGATAGCCTATCCTGCAACGCTTTGGTGGTATAGGGCTTGGCAAACTCAATAATGATACGACCCTGCTCTTTTCCAAACCGGCTAATATCCAACCCACGCAGTTTTGAGCGAACACAATGTGTCAGCTTTTCCTCGAACCAATTTCGATTTCCACATTTTAATGTCAGCTCACCAAAGTGGATCAGGGCACAGAACGGGTATGCATTATTTGGATAATTATTCATTGTAAATTTCGCCCGCTAAATTGGAAAAAATAAAAATTTTTCAATAACCTACATTGCATCACCGGTAAAAATCAAGCCCCATTTTTCGCCCATTACATTCAAATGTTCTTGCCTTTTTTTTGCCTTTTCCAGTCACTAGCCACTAGTCACTAGTCACTTTTTCATTGACGCCACAATATATAGTGCTATCAATAAATTGAACACTATATGTTGTGGTTATCAACCGTCAGGATTTTGACGCTGACGGTTTTTTGACGCTTTTTTTAGATGTAGTTGTCTGATTTATCAGGCAGCTATAGCCCGATGAATCGGGCAACTACGTTTAGATGTAGTTGCCTGATTTATCAGGCAGCTGTAGCCCGATGAATCGGGCAACTACATTTATGGAGAGGAAAATGTCGACCAAATCACTTCAACCGAAACCGAAACTAGGGACAAGGTCAAAGGCAAGGCCGGATGTAGAGGCGCTGAAGAGCGGGCTGACGTTTGAACGCCAGTTCACGCATCCCTTCTCAAAACCTCTGGATGAGGTTCGATATGTCAAAAGGTCGAGTGTCATCACTAATCCCGACGGCAGCGTTGTCTTTAAGATGGATAACGTTGAGGTGCCGGAGAACTGGTCGCAGCTCGCGACCGATATCGTTGTCTCGAAATATTTCAGAAAGCGCGGCATCCCCGGGACCGGACATGAATCGAGCGTCAAACAGGTGGTCTTCAGGATAGCGAACACGATCCGTCAGGCGGGCGAGGCAGGGGGTTATTTCACCGCAACAGATGACGCCGAAGCCTTTGAGGCCGAGCTTGCATTCATGCTGGTCAACCAGTTCGGCGCGTTCAACAGCCCCGTCTGGTTCAATTGCGGACTATATCATCAATACGGCATCAAGGGGAGCGGCGGAAATTACTATTGGGACGAAGAGAAAAAGACCACCGTCATGGCAGATGATTCATATTCGCATCCGCAGGCAAGCGCGTGTTTCATTCAATCCGTTGATGACGACCTGATGAGCATATTCGACCTGGCAAAGAACGAGGCCAGACTCTTTAAATTCGGAAGCGGAACCGGCAGCAATTTCTCAAAGCTCCGCGGCAGGCAGGAAAAGCTTTCGGGCGGAGGGACAAGCTCCGGGCTCATGAGCTTTTTAGAGGTCCTGGACCGGGGCGCCGGCGCCACAAAATCCGGCGGCATCACGCGCCGCGCAGCAAAGATGGTCATCTTGAACGCCGACCATCCCGAGATAGTCGATTTCATAAACTGGAAGGTGAACGAAGAGAAGAAGGTGGCGGCCCTCATCGCCGGAGGTTATTCGTCGGATTTCAACGGCGAGGCATATCGTTCGGTCGGCGGCCAGAATTCCAACAACTCGGTCCGCGTAACCGATGAGTTCATGTTCGCCTATCTTAATAATGAAGTGGTCAATACAAAGTTCAGAACGACCGGCGAGATATGCGACACCTTCCGCGCGCGCGACCTCATGCGCCAGATATCACACGCCACGTGGGCCTGCGCCGACCCGGGCCTGCAGTTCGATTCGACATTTAATAAATGGAACACCTGCAAGGAGAGCGGCAGGATAAATGCCACAAATCCGTGCTCGGAATACGCCTTCCTCGACGATTCCGCCTGCAACCTTGCAAGC
>Ga0209514_10008263_pt1 | contig 11906 bp, 11 predicted proteins | sample Subgrocontami58m_FD_187452 | JGI IMG/M metagenome (GOLD analysis project Ga0209514, IMG submission 187452) | Subsurface groundwater microbial communities from S. Glens Falls, New York, USA - GMW37 contaminated, 5.8 m (SPAdes) (version 3) | ecosystem: Environmental > Aquatic > Deep subsurface >...
GTTTTTGGCGCCTCAGCGTCCTTAGCCTCGCGCTTGAGCTCGAAGACGATGGCCTTGAGCATTGCGTAGAGGACAACGCCTGCGGCCACGATGGCTATGGTGAAATCCCACCTGCCAAGGGGGATTGTTAGGAATGCCACTACGAGGACCAGCCACACCACTTCGATTATTTGCATTTCGAAATGCAGATGGTTTCCGGAAGTTTTTAATACGATTGTTGACTGAGTTAAGCGGGTGCGGGATGAAGGACGTTTTGTATTGGGATGCCGCGGAGTTTTACGAGCCCCTTTACCGGCGTGGCCTGCAGAAGGCCGACGGCATTGCCAAGGAGTGCGATGCAATCGAGGAGATCCTCCTGCGCAATGCCTCCATAATGCGCCGCGTGATGGACGCGGGCTGCGGCACCGGCGCACACTCGGTGGAACTCGCCTCGCGCGGCTATGAGCTGCTGGGTTTTGACTTTTCCGAGCGCATGGTGGAACTCGCAATCCAAAAGCCGCTTGCGAAGAACTCGCGCGTCTCGTTCTTCCAGGGTGACATGCGGCGGTTCGTCGCCCCGCGCAAGTGCGACGCGGTCATCTGCATGACTAACGCGTTTCTCGTCAACCACACCCACGAGCAGGTGAACTCGGCGCTCTCGTGCTTTGCCTCGAGCCTCAGGCGCGGCGGGGTGCTTCTCCTCGAGGTGACGGACTACCTGAAGTCGATTGTGTTGGGCGAGTTTGCATTCACTTACGTTGACCGCGCGCACGTGGCCGGTAGGGAGGTCATCGAGGTCGTCGAGAGCAGGGCGGACATGCAGCACCAGGTTTTGGCCGAGACTGCAACCTACTTCGTATCCAAAGGCGACGGCAGCTTCTCGCGCTATTCGAGCGACAATTCGCTTGCGCTCTTGAGCCTGCCGGTGCTCGAGCGCCAGTTTGCCGCGGCCGGCTTCAAGCTCAAGGAAGTCATTGACGCCGACACGCGCAAGCCAATCACCGCCGCATCGACCGAATACTTCGTGGTCGCAATCCGGTCGTGAGCAATACTTTTAAGCAAGCGTGGCGGAAAGCTCTTCATGTTCCACGTTATATGCGTCGACATTGGCGGTTCAAGCATTCGCGCTGCCAGGATTGACCCCCAGAATGGTAAGCACGGGCGTGTTTATTCCGCAAAAACGCCATTGACTTCGGGCCGTGATTTTTTCAATTTGGTTGCCGAGCTTTCAGGAAAAGCGGCCGGGACAGACAAGCGTGCGCCAGTGTCGATTGACATGCCGGGCATTTTCGACGCAAAAGGCTTTTTGCGCAACTCAATCAACTTTCCTTATTTTCGGGGCGTGAACGTGGATTTTGGGCACGAGAACCAGCGTGCGCTAAAAGAAAAGGGAGCGGGCCTCAGGGACGTCTATTGGGCCAACGACGCTTTTGCCAATCATTTGGGGATAAAGTATTTCGGCGAGGGCAAGAGCGCGTCCAGGCTAGTTACGCTGGTTCTTGGCTCTGGCATCGGGGGCGTGTTCGGAAAGGTCAGCCCGCACGATGACAGGATTGAGCTAGTTGACTTGGAGCCTGGGCACATGGTGTTCGGCCCGCCCGGAAGCGGCATTATGGAATCTCATGCCGGAATGCTTGCAATCCAAGAGCGCGCGAGAGCGAAAGACGGGCTTGAAGCGCGGCGTCTTGCAAACAGCGGGAACGCTAATGCAGTTGAAGCTTACGCTCTTGCAGCAGAAAACCTCGGCCACTTGATGCATACGCTGCACCAGCTCTTTAAGCCGGATTTGACTGTCTTGTCTGGCGGTCCCAGCCACGACGAAAAGTACGCGGCTGATGCCCTAAGCGTGTTTGCACAGTATGCCCGCGAAAATAACGCCCATCCCCATTTGGGAAAGACGGTTAGGGCGCTACAAGCTAGATTTGTCGTGTCCAAGCTGAAATACCCTAACCTGCTTGGCTGTGCCGTCCTTCCTTACCGGAATTTTGGCTGGAGCACTGTTGAAAACGTCTAGCCCGTCGGGCCCTTGATGCTGCCGGTGTCGACGTGGTAGAAGCCCGACTCGCCGGTCTTGTAGCGCACTTGGACGCGCTGGTCGCTTACGATGGTGCCGAACACCGCGCCGGTGATGATCGAGCCGCCCGGGGAAGTGCATCGGAATCTCTCGCCCGGCCCGGCGCTGTTCTGCAGGTTGCCAGCGTTTTCGCAAGTGCTTGCCGGTATTTGCCTTCCCTGGTCGTCTATCAGCGTGATGTCGGAAATCGAGCCCTGCGAGTTTTCAAAGACGAACACGATGTTGCCGGTCGCGTCGAGGGCAAAGTCGTTGCAGTAGATTTGGGCAAAGCCTCCGCAGTATTTTGTCGAGAACATTGAGGCCGGGTTAAAGACATTCGCCTGCCAGAGAACGGCGCCAGCAATGAGGATTATCACGAGCACAATGCCGTAGTTGGAGAGGTACTCGATTGCAGACTGCCCGCGCGCGTTTTTTTCCATCCCCAACCGGCTCTAGTATTTTACCTTGATTATTAAAATTGCCGGTTGTTTTTAAAGGTTCGTTGCATAACGGTTTCATGTTTGCGCGGGTAAGCCTTCTTGCCTTCTTGCTGCTTTTTTTGGCCACTTGGGGGGCAGTCCTTGCAGCTACGGTGGACTTGAACTCGGTTTTTGACACGCGCTTTGACGGCGAGCCGTCGTCCCAGGCGGGCTATTCAATCGCTTCGGGCGACTTCAACGGGGACGGTATTGGCGATTTGGTAGTTGGCGCGCCTTACGCGAGCCACAACGGCGTGCGTTCGGGCAGCGTGTTCGTGGTTTACGGACAGGCTTTTTCGGCAGGCGGGAGTGCGTCGCTTTCCGACCCGTCAACTTATGCCGTGCGGTTTGACGGTCCCGGGCATTACGCCGAGCTTGGCGGGGCTGTTGCCATCGGAGACTTGAACTCCGACGGAAGGCCGGACTTGGTTCTCGCGGCACCCAAGGACAGTTCCAGCCAGCCTTTTGCCGGCAGCGTGTTCGTTGTCTTCGGAGGCGCCGCGCTTCCAAAGACTCTAGTCCTGTCTTCGGGCTCAAGCTACGCCGCCAGCGTTGTTGGCGCTGCGCCAAACGATTACTCGGGTTTTTCAGTCGCAACCGGCGATGTTGACGGGGACGGCAATTCCGACATGGTCTTGGGCGCGCCCCAGGCGAGCCCCAATTCCCAGGGCGCTTCAGGCAGTGTTTTCGTAATTACCGGCAGTTCCCTGCAGGCGGGCTCCACTTTACTCTTGTCAAACTCGAGCGCTTTCTACGGCCGCTTTGACGGCGCGCAGGCCGGCGACAGGCTCGGCTTGGCAGTCATTGCAGCCGACGTGCTGGCCAGCGGAATAAAGCAGGTTGTCGCGTCTGCCCCGCGCGCCGACGCAAACGGCCGCTCTGACTCCGGCAGCGTTTATGTTATTGACGTTGCCTCAAACCCGGGCGGCAGCCAGCAAGTCGAGTCCGCGTATTCCCGCAAAATTGAGGGGGCGTCGTCTTTCGACGAGCTGGGGTATTCACTTGCTTCGCTTGACGCGGATGGTGACGGCGCCAGCGACCTTGCGGTTGGCGCGCCGCGCGCCGACTACGGCGGTGTTGACTCGGGCAGCGTTTTCGTTGTCGCAGGGCTCAAGACTGCAGCCAACGTCATCGACTTGTCCGCGGGTTCTTACGCCGAGTTTGACGGCGCTTTTGCAAACGGCTTTCTCGGCTACTCCCTTTTTGCCGGCGACTTGGATAGCGATGGCAGGAGTGACTTGTTTCTCGGCGCTTACGGCACCGGCTTTAACAACCGCGTTTTTTCCGGCAGCGCGTACTTTCTAAACTCGCCCATTGGCGCTGGCCGGGCCAGCCTCACCAGCTCATTTAGCGTGCGGTTTGACGGGGCCGCTGGCGGTGACGGCGCTGGTTTTTCTGTTTCCGGCGGCGCTTTTGCCCCAGGGGGCGCTTCCCAGGCGGTGATTGGCGCCTACACGACTTCTGGCGGAAGCATTTACCTCAACAGCCTGCAGCAGGCCTCACCTTCAGGCAGCCCGTTTCCATCGCCAACTCCTTCGGGCGGTTATGCCACTCCCACTCCATTGGCGCCGACCCCGTCCGCCTCTCCTGATGCGGGTGCAACGCCATCGCCTTCAGTTTCTTCGGGCCCCAATGGCCCGGCCGGTGGCGACGGCGCGCCTAATGGTGGCGACGGCAATTCAAACGCTGCAGGAACGTCGGCTTCTGGCAGCGAGTCCATCGCAGCCAATCTCATCGCCGAGCTCGAGTCAATAAAGAAGCTGCCGGGCTTTGACGCAAAAGAGTTTTCGGACGATGTCAAGGCAATTGAGGCTGCAATTGCGGCAGGCGATTTTGGCACCGCCCGGCGGCTGATGGACCGGCTTAGGGATAAACTCGCGTCGCGCCAGCAGCAGTCAACAGGCTCGCTTTTGCCGTGGTTCGCAGTCGCGGCCTTAATCGCAGGCGCGCTCGCCTACCGAAAGTTCAGGATACAGGCGTCGGCCCGCGACATGGCGCAGCGATGATGTTGTTGTCGCCGCAATTCTTGCTATTCGTAGCGCAGTGCCTCGACGGGCTTGAGTCTCGAGGCCTGCCTTGCGGGAATGTATCCTGCGGCCCATGCCGGTTATTGCGGAGAAGAAGAGCGCGAGGCCGGCGGCAAGCTCACGCAGAAGGAATTGTCGGTAAAGGCCGGTTTCTCGCCGGTCAAGACCCACCGCGTAATCCACCGGCTCAAAAGCAAGGGCGCTGTCGAGACGCACGCCTTTGGCATGACGAACATGGTGGTGCTCAAGTAAAGAGCGAAAGCCGGTGCAGGCGGATTAGCTGTAGCAGCTGGAGGAGCGTCTGCGCGTTTGAATTGCGGGTGGTGTCAATCACGTGGGTGAATTTGGCCGGGTCGTGGATGTCGGTGCCGTAGCGTTCTTGGAAGCTCTCCCTGTCGTGGAGGTTTCTTTCCCTGACTTTGCCTATCGCCTGCTCGACGCTGTCAAAGTCCTCCTTGTTCGCTCCGACGCGCTTCAGAATTGCTTCCCTGTCGAAAATCCTTCGGCCGGCTTCATCCTCGTCACACTTGAGCAGCACCTTCATGTGGATTGCCGGCGGGTGCAGTCTGTCCCTAAGGTAAGGGCGGACGTCTTTTCTAGTGTGCGGCTCCAGCGATTTTGCAAGTTCCATGACGAGCTCATGGTCGATGCTTGAATCAATTTGGCTTACGATTTGGGGGTCGTCGAGGGCGTGCGCCATCCTGCCGCTTATGAACCCGCCTTCATGGTCGGAGAACGCGTGCGCCCGGTCTATTCCGACCGCGTCGATGAAATAGTCTATTTGGGGGTCCTCTTTCGCCCTTCTCTGCCATTCCTTAATCTTGCCCTTGAAAATGCGGTAGGAGTTCTCGTGGACCTCGAAACCCCACGCGCCGAGGTTTTCGAGGAGCTTCGTCTTCCCGGCCCCCACCGTGCCTCCAGTCGTGATGGTCATGGGGATGCCGCCGAACACGTGATTGCGGAGCCACTGTTTCTTCTCCGGAGTGGCCCTAGACTCAAGAAACGACGCGCTCAACCGGTTTGCCATATCAATTATTGTCGGGAAGGCCGGTTAATTAACTTGCCTAAGGCCGGCTAGTCGTTTTTTGGAGTGGGCGCGTGCTTTGCAATGGCGCTAGCCGCGCTTGCCATTGCCCTTGTAGTCCTAAGCCCGGAGTCCCAGGTCGGCTGAAGTTCGGTGATTTCACCAAGGACGCGGCCGTTTTTTGTTTCAACTCCGATTTGCAGGCCCTTTTTCTTGGCTTGCCTGGACACTTCGCTTACAAGCCGCTTGACTTCGACTGACGAGAGGCCCTTCTCGTCGACGCGTTCGGGAAAGTTCCTAAACGACCCGAAGCCCCACCAGAAAAACCGCTCGTTTCTGTTGCTAAGCTCCATGAGCGCCTTGATGGGGTGGTAGAGGAAGCCCGAGAACTTGCGTGAGTCAAGCACGTCGGCGTCAATGCTGAAAACCACGTGCGTGGCGCCGCTTCTAGCCAGCCGCCCTACTATGGCGGCCGCCGCTTTTTTGGCTTGAAAACCCGGTTTGAGCCTGAGTGCGCTTGCGCGCTTGTCCAACAGCGCCGGGTGGTAGCTGGGGTTCGCTTCCTGCCAGTCCATCTCCCCAGCAACCACCGCGTGTGCGACCATCGGCAGGCCTTCGTAGACCGCGCTGCTCCGGTCAGTCCATGGCTCGTCTTGGGCAAATGGCTTGTTCAAGTCAACGTGCGTGTCAAGCACGACGAGCCCGAGTTTTCCTCCTTCCGGCAGCCCGCCGCTTGCCGCCTCAAGCATTCTTCCAAGCGACGCGTGGGAGTTTGACGCAAAAAAGACGTGCCGGCCGCGTGCCGGCTTGGCTGATTGCACCTCAACCGCGTCGTGGCCAACGTGCCTGAGCGCAGAGTCAATCTTTTCAGGCAGGTTTTGCCGAGTCAGCCTCCTTAGCAAGGGCAGGTAATCGCGCCTGATTGCCAGAAGCGTTTGGGGATACATGGCGATTTTGTAGCCGAGTTCGGGCTCGGTAATGTCAAACTTCCGTGCAGCCCGTGCAAACTCTTCGATTGGCGGAATCTCGTAGTGGTGCGGCCGGGGCCTTGGCTGCATTGGCTCGTCGTGAGTGACAAGAAACAGCGGTCTTGGCGTTCCCATATATTTCCACTTTAGCCCGACTGTGGCTTAATAGCTTTTGGCGCGACTCAGGACATCCAGTCTGCTTCGTGCACGCGCTTGAAAAAAGCGATTATCGCCCCAACCATCATGCAGGCGACTGCGAACAGAGAATCGAATGCCGACACGTCGATTGGGATTTTAACAAACGCCAGTGGAACATAGACGAAAATCAGGAAGGCCGCAAGGCCGGTCGTTAAAATGTGGACGAGTGCGAGGCGCTTTTCCTCCAATAGCTCGAGCTTGGCCAAAAGCCGGATTATCGCGTCAATGCCCTGCTGAAAACCGATTCCCCTCGTTTCTGCAAGCTTCCAGGCGGCAATCAAAAAGAAGCCCAGCAGGTAGAAGCTAAGGATTGACGGCCCGTTGTTGTAAAAAGGAAAGCCGAAGTAGCCAGCGGCAACAGCCTTTGTGATTGTCAAAAACACCGCTGGAAGAAAGCCGAATACCAGAAAGTCAATGCTCTTGATGTAGGGCGTTTCCTTTTCAAGCACGAATGCGCCTAAAAGCAGAAAGGCCAGGACTATTTCCTGCGCGAGGAAGTCGTTGAAAGTCTGGAATATGAAGTGGGAGGTAAGAAAGCCAAGGTAGTTGTCGTAACTGACGCCAAGCAGTGCTGCCGCAACAGGCTGTAGTTGTCCGTGGGGAAAGGTAAATAGCCCAAAGCCGAATGCCGATAGCACGAGGCTGGCAATTAACACTTGGCTAAGCGTCCCTACCATGAACTTCTATTTGCCCAAGTGCTATTAAAACATAGGCTGCTGCAAGAAGTTATTCGGGGAACGGGTAGACCTGTTCGGTGTTCTCGATTTTCTCGACTTTTAGCCAGCAGTCGTTTTGCGCGTAGGCAAAAGGCGCGTGCCTAAACGGCCTGCCGTAGAACTTGAAGAGCGTAGAGCCGGTCGCATCGAGGCCCTTGGGCTTTTGCGCGGAACCGATTCCATCGAGCGTGATGGCAACGCCGTTGCGGTTGCCGATCTCGTAGACGTTATAGTCCTTCATGTCAACCCGCACTTGCTGCGAGTTGAGCACTCCCTCAACCAACGCTGGCCTCGAGCAGTCGGCAAGAAACTCGTTGAAAGTCATTTTCACAAACTCGGGAACCGGAGTAGCGCCAAAAAATTCCGGCGCCGGCATGGCGGTCGGGGCGATAGTTGGCGCTGCAGTCGGAGTGGGCAACGGGGCGGCAGTTGCGGAAACAGTCGGCACTGCCGTCGCCACCGGCGCGCCCTGCGCTTGGTTGACGCACCCAGTGAGCAATAATCCTGCGGCCGCAAGCACGATGAGCAATGCATTCATTTCAATCACTTACTACGGCGGGCATGGCTATAAACCCGTTTCATGGGTGCAGGGTATTTCATGGGGCAGGGTATATACTGCTGTCGTCCCATATAATTAGGCCGGCAGGGGATGTTTGTTCCGCCGGCGTATTCCTCTCTATCGGCGTGTCTCCGGTCCTGCGGCAATACCTTAATCAACCGCAGCGGGGTGCAAGCAAATGATAAATTCAAAACAGGTTCGCATGCGCATCAAAGCGTCTAGGAAAAACCGGAAAATAAAATCCCGGCTCAAGAGCGGCCGCTCGAAGCGCAAGAACATCCACACGAATTAGGCCCCTTTTTTTGGGGGGGGGCACTCCCGCTTATTTTTTGGGCATTTTTAGCTTTGGAAAATTGCTTTTCAGGTGGCGGCTCAATTCGTTCGTTCCGCCCGTGGTCAGGGTCCCGTCCTTTAGTTCGGTGAGAAAGTGCCTCGCGAGGCCCCTAAAGCCGTCAATCTTCTCCTCGTCGTAGTGCGGGGACGTTTGCGCTGAGGAAAACTCGCGCTGGAGGTAAATGACTTTCCTCACCAGTTCGGAGGAGAACTCGCGGTGGTCCAGCTCACCCGCGTCAATAACGCCGTCAGCGGCAGTAAACTTCTTTTCCAAAAGCAGTCCGTCGCTGACAATTGCCGCGGGTAGGTTTTCCATGCAATACTATGGACGGGGAAGGATATACTCCTATGGTTTGGGGTAGAAGCTGAAGCGGGAAGACCGGCGCCCCGGGGCAGGCGGTTGGCGAAAGGGAAAAGCGCCCGCCTGTTTTTATATGCCACGAAGTCAACCTGCCGGATACCCGTCTCCTTTTTCCGGATAAAGCTCTTCGTAAAGGCGTAAGGCGTGTTGTATGCGCCTAAATGCTTGCTCATACCTACTTCCAGCCCATCCGCGCTTAAGAAAGAAGCCGGACACTTACTGTCATGGACGGGCGTTGCTTCTTCGAGTGTAAGCGCCCCCGGACAAGATGCTAGAGGCAGGCTAGGTTCCTCTTTTCACGCTCGTCATAGGTAAAGCCTTTGGGGCTCTCCCTTCTCCTCAAAGAGCTTTATACGGCCTGCCAAGATTAGGGATTCAACGGGTAGCATTGACGTAAAGTCAGCGACTAGAACTTCAGGTTCCAGTATTCCAACGCTACGAAACTAATCCCTTATCGCTACGGTAATGCTTGAAACAAGGCGGGGGTCGACGTAAAGCATCCAGTTCTTGAACTCGTATGCCAGAACGTAGTTGCGTTCAACGAAGTATTGAAGCTCCTGCCAGCCAATACGGCTGTAGAAGGCGGTGTAACTCCTGTTCTTGCGCAGAACCACCGCCTGCACCCGCTTGTCCTGCAAGTCCCTTATCGCCTCCTTGACGTCGCCGGGCTTGCCGTTGGGGGGGACTATGAAATCGATTTTCAGGGGGTTCTCCGTCCTTGTGAGGAAATAAGCCGAGGGCATGCTCTCTATGAACACGCTTCCGTTCGATTCCAGCATCACCGAATTCAGGAAGGTGAGCTCGTCCTCAACTGCCTTGGTGGTCCAAAAGCTTCCGGCTGGAAAGACGGCGAGCTTGTACTCGTAAGACCTCGTGTCTGGAGCGGGGACTGCCGCAAGAGAGTAAACGAGTACGAGCGCAATCAGTACATAGGCTGGCTTGGCCGCTCCTAAGACGCCGGAGTTTACCACCCAAGAAAAGAGCAGGGCTGCGAAGGGAGCGAGGTAAATCAGGTGCCTGACGTCCAGCGGAAACGCTAGGAGCGAAGCTGCAGTTGAGAACGCGATAACTGCTTTAAGGCGGGAATCGCGTGTGTTGCGCCAGTGCGCAATCGCAAGCCACGCGAGAGAGGCGTAAAAAACAAGGAACGCCGCTACTGTCAACGAAAAACTTGGCGCGCTGTAATCCGTCAAAATCGGCGTCAGGCCAAAAACAGCTTGTTCAACAAACTGCTGGAGGGCGCCGTAGCTAAACAACCACAGCCCGAACATCCCGGCAACGGTTGCGAAACCAGCAAGTGCCCACACGCTTCCGGTCGTGTAGAGGGCAGCCGCGAGGAAAAAAACGCCGGCGTTCTGTTTGAACAAGAATGAAACACCGCACGCAACGCCCGCAGCAAAGGCCGTTGCCTTGTTGCTTGGCCGCACGCACAGCACCAGCGCCGCCAACCCAAACAACAAGGCGTAAGGCGTGTAAGTGTTGAACGTGAGGGACAGGACGGAAGTGAGCGCTATCGCCATCCCTAGCGTGGGGCCCGCTACAGTGCTAGAGAGCAGGAAGACTGCGACTGCAATCAACCCGACTCCGGCGGCCAAAGCCAGTTTGGCCACGTCGAGAGTCTCGCCGCCAAACCTGAAAAACGATGCAAACAAGTAAGGCGCGGCAGGGGTTGTCATGAGGTGAAAGTCGCGGTAAGGCACCTGCCCGGCACCAACGCGGTGGGCAGTATAATAAAGCCAGCTCTCATCGTTCACGTCAAGGCGCTGGTGAGTGACGAGCAACACGTACGAAGCTGCTGAAAGGAAAACTAGCAAAGCCAAGAAAAGTGATTGCAAGCCCCTGCTCGAATTTTGCATCGTACGCGTAAGCCGCCCGCCTGTTTTTATATGCCGCGGCTGGGGGAAAAGATATTAGCGCCCCCGGGCGGGCTGTTGCCGAAAGGGGAAAGCGCCCTAGTGGCGGTGCTCATTAAAGTCGGCGTGTGGGGTAAGCCTTCCGCTAGCTTGCATGGCCGAACTTTGTTTGGACTGTTCCCGCGTTTTCTCCTGACCGCCGTCCTCCCAGCTCTGGCTTGCTTCTCATGCGCAAGCGAGGGCAGGAGAAGCGCGAGAAGTTGCCGACCCTTGGTTCTTCGAGACGGTAGTCGGGCTTCACCGCACAGCGGCCACGAGCACTGACGGCTCAGCACGCCACGCTGTTACCTTGGGAATAAGCGCCTTGGGCAAACGCCCGGCCGCGGGCCCGCTGGAGAAAAGCGTAAGAGCAATAACTGCGCTGATGGCACGGGGGGATTCTGGACGGGGGGTGGGGTTAGCAGGCTGGCCCGTATGGGCCTCTTGGGCACCTGACGCACCTGTTGCTCTCGCATTCCTTGCCGTAGCCGCACTGCGCGTCATTCGTGCATTGCACGCTCACGCACTTTCCGCCTCGGCAGATTTGCTTGTAGCCGCACGCGGAATTGTAAGTGCACGCGTCCTCGGTTGCGCCAGCCGATTCGCAGTCGGCAAGGCAGCTCGTGCTGTTTTCCCACGCGTCGCAAACGTTGTTTCCGCAGTTGGGCTTTATTGACGTGCAGTCGGCCGGGCAGTTTGCCTTGTCCTCCCCGCGCTCGCACGCGCCGTCGCCGCAAGTGCTTCCTACAATGGAGCTCACGCTGCAGTCCTGCGGGCAGCTTTGGTACGACTCCCCGCCTTCGCAAACGCCGTTAGCGCACCTGAAGCCCGCGGCAGGACAGTCCGGGGCGCAGGTCTCAAACGCCTCCCCGCTGTCGCAAGCGCCATTCCCGCAACCGGCGCCCGGCGTTGCAGTGGAGGCAGGCCGCGCATCAAAAGGCCGGACGTCAATTTCAACCGGGGTTCTTCCGGAATAGTGTCCAGTCGAGTCAGTGGAGTAGACTGTAATCGTCTTCAAGCCATCCTGGCCAGAGCTGAAATCCCAGATGACCGAACAGGTTTTTTGCAGCCCGCAGTCGAAAGAATTTGCTTCAGGCTGCCTTGTAAAAGCGTCCGCGGATTCCCAGGAAAGGGCCTTGACCGCCAGGTCGTCTTGCGAGCTGACTGCCAGGGTGAATACCTGTCCCCTGTCTGGGTTGGAGGGGCTTGCGCTAATCGTTATTGACGGCGGGGCGTCATTGCCAGGAACTTCGGCAGGACCGGTTTCAATCAGCATTGGCGCGTCTGGTGTGCCAGCAGTTGTCGGCGCAGGGGCGG
>Ga0209514_10008265_pt1 | contig 11905 bp, 10 predicted proteins | sample Subgrocontami58m_FD_187452 | JGI IMG/M metagenome (GOLD analysis project Ga0209514, IMG submission 187452) | Subsurface groundwater microbial communities from S. Glens Falls, New York, USA - GMW37 contaminated, 5.8 m (SPAdes) (version 3) | ecosystem: Environmental > Aquatic > Deep subsurface >...
CGTGTGGGGCGCGGTCGAGTACTTGTTGCGCTGCCAGGTGAGGGCGTAGTAATTGATCATGTTGCGACTGATGCGCCCACTGTCGTAAGGCAGACCCGTCGCGGCGCCGTAGTGCGCCTTGATCGACTGGAGCAGCGCGGCCTCGTACGGCGTACGCCGTGAGCTGAACGCCATCTTGAACCCGCTGTTCTCGCCCGTGCCGTCGCCGTCTCCGTGCAGCGCGACGAACGCGTCCGCGACGTAGCCGGGCGGGATCGTCGTCGGCAGCACGTCCACGAGGAAGCCCTTCGGCTCGAGGATCGACTTCACGCGGTTCGCGACATCGAGATTGATCTCGACCTCCGTCACGCCGTTCCATGACGTCCCGGTCTGGGTCTCGAGTCGCCAGAGCTCGGGCGGCGCCTTCGCCGTCTCCCAGTGGCCCGCCTGGATCCCGATCCGTCGCGGGCCTGGCGCCAGCACCGGCTTCGGGATGCGCGTGTACAGCACGGGCGTCGGCGCCGGCTGCCCTGACGGCAGGACGAGGGGCGCGGCGCCCGGGAGCGTCGTCGGCGCGGGCACGACGGCGGTCATCGTGTCCCCGCCGGGGAGCTCATCGCCTTCCTCGGTGAGGTTCCACACCTCGGGCATCTGCGCGAGGTTGTCATCGACGCTGGCGAGGATCCCGCCTGCTCCAGCACCGTCCGCGCCGCGCGCGCGCACAAGCTGCTGGCCGACGATCGAGCCGACCAGCACGGCGACGGCCGCAGCGGAGACGAGCAGCAGGCTGCCCGGCCCCACCCGTCCCCTCATGTCCACGATCCTATTCGATCGGGGGTGAGAAAAGGATGAGAAAGGGTCCGGCCGCGCGAACCGGATGCTGAACGACACGGGCGACGTGGACGACCGCGCCGCGCTCTTCATCGCCGAGGGGCGGCGCACCTCCTAGGCACCAGGGGCTGCTAGGTCGCGCCGGCGCTGACTCCGAACAGCCCGGGCAGGACCGAGCCGAACAGGTACCCGGCGATCCCGGCGAAGGCGGCGAGGGCCACGATCTCGAGGCCCGAACGCAGCGGGTTGCGCCTGGTCCACCGCGACTTCACGACGCCGATGGTGAACAGCACCGCCGCGGTCAGAAGGGCGGATGCCCAGATCGCGGTCCCTACCGGCAGCACGACGTACGGGATCACGGGGATGACCGCCGCGAGCCCGAAGGACCCCCCCATGACCAGCGCGCCCTGGAACGCGTTGCGGCCCTCGACGGTGTCGATCCCCAGCTCCTTCTCGACCATCGTCTTGAGGAGGACCTTCGGCACCCGCGCCATCTCCGCGGCGATGCGCTTCGCGGCGGCTTCGTCGAGCCCCTCCTGCTCGAGCATGTAAGCGACCTCTGCCTCGGACTCTCCCGGGCGACCGTGCACCTCCTCGCGCTCCTTCTCGATCTGCGCCTCGAAGATCTCCCGCTGGCTCTTCGAGGACAGGTATTCCCCCGCCGCCATCGAGAAGACGCCGGCCAGCGCGGACGCCAGGCCGGCGACGAGGATCGGGAAGCGGTCGTTCGTCGCGCCGCCCACCGTGCTTACGACCGCGAGCGTGGACACCAGGCCGTCCTGCATGCCGAACAGCGCCTCGCGGATCTCGCTGAGCAGATCCGCCTCGGCCCGCTCCTCGCGCAGGTGCTGCGCGAGCCAGGCCTTGTCCTCATAGGGGCGCTCGGGGAGCGGCGGCACGGCGATGACGCCATTCTCTCCCGTCCCGGACTCCGGCGCTCTTCGCCAACGGCTGGAGATGATCCGACGACGGACTCTCTCGGTTGGCACGTCCTGTGCTTCACCGGATCGTGACGTGATCGAGACGCAGCCGACGGAACAGGAAGAGCTCCCGAGCGCCTTCGGCAGGATCCTCGTGGTCGACGACGAGGAGGCGATCGCCTCGGCCGTCAGCGACCTCCTCACCGAAGAGGGGTACGCGGTGCGGACCGTCACGGACCCGCGCAGGGCGGTCGACATCTTCTCCTCGTTCCACCCTGACCTCGTCATCCTCGACGTCCTCATGCCGGGCGTCGATGGGATCAGCCTGTGCCTCGAGCTGCGCCGTGAGAGCGATGTCCCGGTCCTGTTCCTGTCCGCCAAGCACGAAGCCCGGGACCGCATCGTCGGGCTGCGGATCGGTGGGGACGACTACGTGGGCAAGCCGTTCGACAACGACGAGCTCCTCGCGCGTGTCCGCGCGCTTCTGCGGCGCGGCCGGGTGACACGCACCGGCGACGCGGCTCAGCTGCGATCCGGCAGTTTCGTGATCGACCTCGCCAGCGTTCAGGCGATCGAGGGCGAGACGCACATCCCGCTCACCCCGACGGAGTTCAAGCTCCTTCGGGCCTTCTCGAACGATCCGGGCCGCGTGTTCTCGCGCGTCGACCTGCTCGCGACCGTGTGGGGCTATGAGCCCGGCAGCGACACGCGCCTCGTCGACGTCCACGTCGGCCGGTTGCGCAAGAAGCTGCGCGACGCCGGCGTCTCCGAGGTCGCTATCGAGACGTCGCGGGGGTTCGGCTACCGGCTGATACAGAAGCCGGCCTGACGGAGGCCCGCCGCGTGCGGACCACGTCCGCAAGCTCGCGGAGCAACGTCGCGGTGGTCTCCCAGCCGACGCACGAGTCGGTGATGCTCTGCCCGTAGGTCAGATGCGCGGGATCGACGAGGTCCTGCCGACCCTCGAACAGGAAGCTCTCGATCATCAGGCCGGCGATGCCGCGCTGACCCTCGGCGACCTGCCGGGCGATGTCGCGCACGACCTCGACCTGCTTGCGGTGATCCTTTGCGCTGTTGTCGTGGCTGGCGTCGATCATCACGCCCGTTCCGAGTCCGGCGTCCCGCAGCATCCCCAGCACGCGCTCGACGTGCGCGTGGTCGTAGTTCGGTCCCTGCCGGCCGCCGCGCAGGATCACGTGGCAGCTCGGATTCCCCCTCGTCATCACGATCCCGGCGAGGCCCTGCTCCGTGACGCCGAGGAACGCATGCGGATGCGCCGCGGCGCGCACCGCGTCGACCGCCATCTGGAGGCCACCGCCGGTGCCGTTCTTGAACCCGACCGGCATCGAGAGGCCAGACGCGAGCTCGCGGTGGACCTGGCTCTCCGTCGTGCGGGCGCCGATCGCGCCCCAGCTGACGAGGTCCGAAGTGAACTGCGGCGAAATGGGGTCGAGGAACTCGCAGGCCGCCGGCAGGCGGAGCGCCACCAGATCGAGCAGGAGCTTGCGCGCGATGTGCAGGCCCTCGTTGATGCGGTAGCTGCCGTCGAGCCGGGGGTCGTTGATGAGCCCCTTCCAGCCGACGGTCGTGCGCGGCTTCTCGAAGTACACGCGCATGACGACCCGCAGGTCGTCCTGAAGCTGGTCGGTGAGGATCCGCAGGCGCATCGCGTACTCGATCCCGGCCGCGGGGTCGTGGATCGAGCACGGGCCGACGACGACCAGGAGCCGGTCGTCCTCGCCACCGAGGATGCGCCGGATCTCCGATCGCCACTCGTTGACCGCGTGCGCGCCGTCGTCCGGGAGCGGGAGCTCCTCGAGCAGGATCCCCGGCGGCACCAGCGGCCGGATGCTCTCGACGCGCAGGTCCTTCGTTCGTTCACGCGGTGTCATCGGACGCATTCTGGCTGCGAACGGCCCGGGGGTGGAAGGGGGCGGAGGCCCCTGCGGAAAAGGCTCAGATGATCGGCGTGTCCCGGTAGGTGCCGAATGCACTCTTCAGGGCGGTCACGATCTCGCCCATCGTGCAGCGCGCCCTGACCGCCGCGATCGTGGGCGGCATGAGGTCGGCGGTCTCCTCCCGCGCTACGGCGACGAGGTCGTCGATGCGCCGCCGGGCCTCGGCGGCGTCGCGCTCGGCCCTGATCCGGCGGAGGGCGGCGACCTTCCCCCGCTCGACCTCCAGCGGCACCTTGTGCGTCTCGATGGGCGGTCCCGGCGCCTCGTCGGCGTAGCGATTCACGCCGACGACGACGTGCTCTCCGCTCGCTTTTCGCCGCGCCGTCGCGTACGCCGTGTCCGCGATCTCGCGCTGCGGGAAGCCCTCTTCGATCGCCCGCAGCATGCCGCCACGCTCCTCGATGCGCTCCAGGTACGCGAGGACGCGCCGCTCGATCTCGTCCGTGAGCGACTCGACGTACCACGAGCCGCCGAGCGGATCCACGACGCTCGCGACCCCCGTCTCCTCGGCGATGACCTGCTGCGTGCGGAGCGCGAGTTTCATCGCGGACTCCGTCGGTATGGCGTAGGCCTCGTCGAGGCCGTTGGTGTGCAGCGACTGCGCCCCACCGAGGACGGCGGCGAGGGCCTGCAGCGCGGTCCGGACGACGTTGTTCAGAGGCTGCGCCTTCGTGAGCGACGCGGCCGCCGTCTGGCAGTGGAACCGGAGGCGCATCGACTCCGGGCGCCGTGCTCCCGCCTGCCGGATGAGCCGCGCCCAGACCCGGCGGGCCGCGCGCATCTTGGCGATCTCCTCGAACAGGTCGCGCTGGGCGACGAAGTAGAAGGAGAGGCGCGGCGCGAAGTCGTCGACGTCCATGCCCGCGTTCGTGACCTCAGAAACGTAGGCCATCGCGTTGGCCAGCGTGAAGGCCACCTCCTGCACCGCGTTCGCTCCGGCCTCCGAGATGTGATAGCCGCTGATGTTGACGGGGTTGTACCGCGGGAGGTGGCGTGCCGACCAGGTGATGGTGTCGCGCACGATCCGCATGCTCGGCCGCAAGGGATAGATCCACTCCTTCTGCGCGATGTACTCCTTCAGGATGTCGTTCTGGATCGTCCCCGACAGCTTTCGCAGATCGTTGCCGCGGCCTTCCGCGACGGCCACGTACATGGCCAGCAGGATCCAGGCGGTCGGATTGATGGTCATGGAGACGCTCGTGGCCTCGAGATCGATGCCGGCAAAGAGCGCCTCCATGTCGTCGATGACGTCGATGGCGACACCCTCGCGTCCGACCTCGCCCTCGCTCATCTCGTCGTCCGAGTCGTAGCCCATGAGCGTCGGCATGTCGAAGTCGATGGAGAGCCCGGTCTGGCCGTGCGCGAGGAGATAGCGGAAGCGCTCGTTCGTGTCCGCCGGCGTCCCGAATCCGGCGATCTGCCGCATCGTCCAGAAGCGGCCGCGGTACATCGTCGGGTAGGGGCCGCGGGTGAACGGCTCGTGGCCGGGCAGCCCGACGTCCTCCCAGCTCGTGCCCGCGACGTCGGCGGGCGTGTACGCGCGGCGGAGCGGGATGCCCGAGGCGCTGCGGAAGTCACGGTCGCGCTCGGGCTGACGAGCGGTGAACTCGGCGACCTCGCCTGCCTCCCACTGGGCGCGGTCGGCCTCCGCTCGGCGAGCGGCCTCTTCGCTGACCAGACGCGTCATCTCGTCCTCCTCGTCTCTCGCCAGAGATCACGGTCGTCGACCACCCGGCGAGCCTTGAACTCCGTCCGCTCGAGCGTGCCCGGGGGCACCGGCACGACGCGCGCGCCGACGCCGAGCACGGTGCGCAGCTCGGTCTCCGCGCGGCTGCGCAGCGCCTCGACCGCGGCATCTCCCGCGGCGGCGGTCGGGCGGTCGTATTCGACACGCACCGCGAGCTCGTCCATCGCCTCGGCCCTGGTGATGACGATGCGATGCTCGCCGCCGTAGCCGGGCAGCGCCATCACGATCTCGTCGATGGCGCTGGGGTACACGTTCTCGCCCCGGATGGTGAACATGTCGTCGATCCGTCCGTAGATGCCGCGCGGGAGGATCGGGTAGGTGCGACCGCAGGGCGACGGGCCGGCTTCCCACCGCGTGAGATCGTTCGACAGCAGGCGGACCATCGGCTGCGAGCGTCGATGCAGCGTGGTGTAGACGGGTGTCCCCTCGGTCCCGTACGGCAGCCGCCGGAACGTGCGCGGATCGCAGACCTCCGTGTACACGATGTCCTGCCACACCAGCATCCCCGCGCGCGCGCTCGACTCCCCAAGGTTCATCCACGGCGAGATCTCGGCCATGCTCCCCGAGTCGAACACCAGACCGCCATAGAGCTCCTCGATGCGCGAGCGGATCGTCGGGATCGAGGCCCCCGGCTCGCCCGAGAAGAACATCGTGCGGATGCCGAAGCTGCGCGGATCGACGCCCATCTCACGCGCGACCTCGGCCAGATGCAGGGCGTATGAGGGCGTCCCGTAGAACGCGGAGGGGCGCATCTCCTGGAGCCACACGACCGCGCGTCGCGTCTGCCCCTGCGCGCCCGCGCCGAACGGGAACACCCGCGCGCCGAGACGCTCGGCACCGACGAGCGTCCCCCACGATCCCATGTACAGGCTGAAGAACGACCCGATGAAGACGGTGTCCGCCGGGCGGATGCCCATGGCCCACTGCACGCGGGCCTGCTCGTTCGCGATCATCCGCCAGTCGTCAGCGGAGATCCCGAAGGCGGTCGGACGACCGGTCGTCCCGGACGTCCCGTGGACGTGGGCGACCTCGGTCTCCTCGACGCACAGGTAGTCCCCGAACGGCGGATGCGCCGCCTGCGTCCGGCGGAGCTCCTCCTTCGTGACCACGGGGACGCGCTCGAAGTCTTCGAGCGAACGGATGCCATCGGGATGGATCCCGGCGTCCGACCACCGGTGCCGGTAGAACGGAGCCCGCTCCCAGCACCACCGCATCACCTCGCGGATCCGCTCCAGGATCGCCGCCTCCCTCTCCTCGGGCGGCATCGTCTCGCGGACGCGGAACCAGTACGGCTCGTCGGCCGCCGGCCTGTAGTGCTCGTCGTAGCGCGCCGGCCACGTCCATTGCTCCATCTGCGCGCGCCTGGCGACGGTCATGGCGTCGGGTGCGCCTCGAGGCGCCGCTCGACCGCCCGCCGGACGGCCGCGGCGACCTCGTCGGGGGTCGCTTCCTGGCCCACGATCTCGGTGACGCCGACCTCCCTCAGCGCCGGCACGTCCTCGTCAGGGATGACGCCACCGACGATCAGCGCGACGTCGTCGAGCCCGCGTTCGCGCATGAGCCCCGCGATCCGCGGGAGAAGGGTGAGATGCGCGCCCGACAGGATCGAGACGCCGATGACGTCGACGTCCTCCTGGAGCGCGGCCTCGATCACCTCCTGTGGTCGCCGGTGCAGGCCGGTGTAGACGACCTCCATGCCCGCGTCGCGCAGCGCCCGCGCGACGACCTTCACCCCGCGGTCATGGCCGTCGAGGCCGACCTTCGCGAGGAGGACGCGGATGCGCGGAAGGCGCGCGCTCGCCACAGCGCGATCGAGGATATGACCCGTACCATGCGGCCGTGCCCCTGTACGCGTACCGCGGCAAGTCGCCGAAGGTCGCAGCGGATGCGTGGGTCGCTCCGACGGCGAGCGTCATCGGTGACGTCGAGATCGCGTCGGGGGCATCGGTCTGGTTCGGCGCGACGATACGCGGGGACATGTCCTCCGTGCGGATCGGCCCGCGGACGAGCGTGCAGGACAACTGCGTCATCCACACCGAGGAAGGCGGTCCGACCATCATCGGCGCGGACGTCACCCTGGGCCACGGCGCGATCGTTCACGACAGCGTCATCGGCGACAATGTGCTCATCGGCATGGGTTCGATGCTCGTCGGGGGCGCGCGCGTCGGGAACGGCGCGGTCATCGCCGCGGGCGCGGTCGTGACCGGTGGAATGGAGATCCCTCCGGGGAAGGTCGTCGTCGGCGTGCCGGGGCGCGTTGTCCGCGACGCGCGCCCGGAGGACGCGCGGTGGACCCACGTCGCGGCCGAGCACTACGTCGAGCTCAGCGCCTGGTATCGCGAGAACCTCAGGGAGGCCTAGCAACTGACCACCATCCGCATCACCGGTCACGACCTCACCATCGGCGACGTCGTCGGCGTCGCGCGGCAGAGCGTGGCCATCGGCCTCGAGCGGCACGCCGAGCAGCGCGTGCAGGCCGCCGAGAAGCTCGTCGCCGAGATCCTCAAGCGCGACGAGCCCGTGTACGGCGTGAACACCGGCTTCGGCGATCTCTCGACGGTGCGCATCCCGGCAGCGGACGTCCGAGCGCTGCAGCGCAACCTCGTCCGCAGCCATGCCGTCGGCGTGGGCGATCCGCTGCCGATCGACACGGTGCGCGCGATCATGCTGCTGCGCGCCAACACGCTCGCCGCCGGACGATCGGGCGTGCGCCGCGAGCTCCTGGAGCTGCTGATCGACATGCTGAACCGAGGCGTGCATCCGGTGATACCGATGCACGGCAGCGTCGGCGCGTCGGGCGACCTCGCGCCCCTCGCCCATCTCGCGCTCGTCCTCATCGGCGAGGGCGAGGCGATCCACGACGGGAAGCGCAAGCCGGCCGCCGACGCGCTCAAGCATGCGGACCTCAAGCCGATCGAGCTCGCGCCCAAGGAAGGCCTGTCCCTCATCAACGGGACGCAGGTCATGACGGGCATCGGATGCCTGGCGCTCCACGACGCCGAGGTGCTGGCCACGAGCGCCGACGTCATCGCGGCGATGTCCGCGGAGGCGCTTCGTGCCACCGACCAGGCGTGGGATGCCGCGATCCACGAGGCTCGGCCGCACCCGGGCCAGCGCGCGGTCGCCGCGAACCTGCGGGGGATGGTCGAAGGCAGCACGATCCGCGAGTCGCACCGCACCGGCGACCCTCGCGTCCAGGATCCGTACTCGGTCCGCTGCGTCCCGCAGGTCCATGGCGCCGTGCGCGACGCCCTCGCCTACGTTCGGCGCGTCCTCGAGACCGAGATCAACTCGATCACCGACAACCCGCTCGTCTTCCCGGAGGACGGCCGCGTCCTGTCGGGTGGCAACTTCCACGGGCAGCCCGTCGCCATCGCTCTCGATCTGGCGGCCATCGCGGTCGGGACTCTCGCCGACATCTCCGAAGCGCGGATCGATCGCCTCACGAACGGCCACACCTCCGGACTCCCGCCGTTCCTGACGAAGAAGCCGGGATCGAACTCCGGATTCATGGTCGCGCAATACACCGCGGCCGCGCTCCTCGCCGAGGTCCGGCTCCGCTCGGTCCCGGCCTCCGGACGGTCGATCCCCACGTCCGCCGGCATGGAGGACCACGTGAGCATGGGCGTGCACGCCGCGCACAAGCTCACCGCCGTGCTGCGGAGCGTCCGCGACGTGCTGGCGATCGAAGCGCTCTGCGCGGCGCAGGGGCTCGATCTCCTGAACATGCGCTCCTCAGAGCCGCTCGAGGCCGCGCGAGCGGTGGTGCGCGAGCGGTCCGCATTCCTGGAGGAGGACCGCACTCTCGCGGCGGACGTCGCCGCGATGTCCGACGCGATCGGCCGCGACGTCCTGGTCGCGGCGGTCAGACAACGCGCGCCCGAGCTCGTCTAGCGGCCGCTCACCGCACCAGCAGCGGAGCGCGCATCCCCCACTGGTAGTGGTCGACGTGCCCGCAGAGAACGACATAGCGGCCGCGCGGCAGGATCATCTTCAGCTCGGCCGTCTGCTGGCCGGGGACCTCCACACGAGCGATCATGCCCTTCTTGGTCAGATCGTCCGGGTCGGTCGGGTCGAGGGCGATCTTGTCGTACGGGGCGTCCGTTCGGAGGAGCACGACCGAGTGGACGACCGCGCTCATGTTCTCGAGCTTCACGAGCACCGGGCCGCTCGCGACCTCGGCGGGCTCGACGCGGATGGTGGACGACGTCAGGGCGGCGCGAACGGGTGCCACCTCCGACCCGGTCGCGCACGACGCCGAGAGAAGCCCCCAGGCCACCATTGCCGCGAGCGCTCGTCCCACCGAACACAAGAGGACACCACCCGCGAGCGCGCGGGTACGGCCATCCGCCCGTGTGCGGCAGGCCGGACGGCATGGGCGATGGTGCCGGTCGCCGGTCCGCTTCTAGCATCGCCGCAGAGTGGGACCGCGACGCTGCGCATGGCCGGCGACGGACGAGATGCGGGCGTATCACGACCAGGAGTGGGGCACGCCGAGCTCCGACGACCGGCGCCACTTCCGCTTCCTCATCCTCGAGAGCGCGCAGGCCGGCCTCTCGTGGTCGCTCATCTGGTCGCGGCGGGAGGGCTATCGCCGCGCCTTCGCCGACTTTGACCCCGTAAAGGTGGCGCGCTTCGACGCGAGACGCGTGGAGCGCATCCTGCGGGATCCGGGGATCGTGCGGAACCGCCTGAAGGTGGCGTCCGCGGTCCGCAACGCGAAGGCGTTCCTGGACGTGCAGCGCGAGTTCGGCTCGTTCGACGCCTACCTGCGGCGCTACGCCCCGAAGCGGCCGAAGGCGCCGCGCCGCCCGCAGGACCTGCCCGCGAAGACGCCGGAGAGCGAGGCGCTCGCGAAGGACCTCGCCCAGCGCGGGTTCACGTTCCTCGGGCCCATCGTCATGTATTCGCACATGCAGGCCGTGGGGCTCGTGAACGACCACGTCGTCGGCTGCTTCCGCCGCGCCGAGATCCAGAAGACGACAATGAAGGCGTGACGACGGTGACGCGCACCGTCCGCGCGCCTCGGGGCGCCGACCTCCACTGCCTCGGGTGGCCGCAGGAAGCGGCGTTCCGCATGATCCAGAACAACCTCGATCCCGATGTCGCGGAGCGTCCCGATGAGCTCATCGTCTACGGTGGCACCGGCCGTGCCGCGCGGTCGTGGGACGCGTTCGATCGGATCCTCGCGACGCTGCGGCGCCTGAGACCGGACGAGACGTTGCTCGTCCAGTCGGGCAAGCCGGTCGGCGTCTTCCGCACGCACGAGTGGGCGCCGCGCGTGCTCATCGCGAACGCGCTCCTGGTCCCGCATTGGGCCACATGGGACGAGTTCCGCCGGCTCGAGGCGATGGGATTGACGATGTACGGCCAGATGACCGCGGGGTCCTGGATCTACATCGGGACCCAGGGGATCCTCCAGGGGACCTACGAAACGTTCGCGGCGATCGCCCGCCGCCACTTCGGCGGATCGCTCGCCGGCCGGCTCGTCGTGACCGCGGGGCTCGGCGGCATGGGTGGGGCGCAGCCGATGGCCGTCACGATGAACGGCGGCGTCGCGCTCGTCGTCGAGGTCGATCCCAGGCGCGCGCAGCGCCGGCTGGAAGGGCGCTTCGTCGACGAGGTCGTCCCGTCGCTCGACGACGCGCTCGCGCGCGCCGAACGCTACCGCGCCACTCGTCGGGCGCGCTCCATCGGCGTCATCGCGAACGCGGCCGAGGTCCTCCCCGAGCTGGTCCGCCGCGGCGTGCGCGTCGACGTCGTGACCGACCAGACCAGCGCCCACGACCCGCTCGACGGATACGTTCCCGCCGGCGTCGAGGACCCCGAGCCGCTGCGACGGTCTGATCCCGACGGCTACGTCCGCCGCTCGCTCGAGAGCATGGCGCGTCACTGCGAGGCGATCGTCGGTCTACAGACCGCCGGAGCGGTCGCCTTCGACTATGGGAACAACCTGCGCGCGATGGCGCAGCGCGGCGGCTTCGCGCACGCGTTCGCTTATCCCGGGTTCGTGCCCGAATACATCCGTCCGATGTTCTCGGAGGGCCGCGGCCCGTTCCGCTGGGTCGCGCTCTCCGGGGATGCGGCGGACATCACGCGCACCGACCGGCTCGTCACCGAGCTCTTCCCGCACGACGAGACCCTCACGCGCTGGATCCGGCTCGCCGGCGAACGCGTGCCGTTCCAGGGCCTGCCCGCCCGCGTCTGCTGGCTCGGCTACGGCGAGCGCGCCGAGTTCGGGGAAGCGATGGACGTGCTCGTCGAGCGCGGCGATCTGCATGCGCCGATCGTCATCGGCCGCGACCACCTCGACTCGGGCTCTGTCGCCTCACCCTTCCGCGAGACCGAGGCCATGCGCGACGGCAGCGATGCGATCGCGGACTGGCCGATCCTCAACGCGCTGCTGAACACGTCGGCCGGCGCGACGTGGGTCTCGGTCCATCACGGCGGCGGCGTCGGCATCGGCTATT
>Ga0209514_10008272_pt1 | contig 11898 bp, 7 predicted proteins | sample Subgrocontami58m_FD_187452 | JGI IMG/M metagenome (GOLD analysis project Ga0209514, IMG submission 187452) | Subsurface groundwater microbial communities from S. Glens Falls, New York, USA - GMW37 contaminated, 5.8 m (SPAdes) (version 3) | ecosystem: Environmental > Aquatic > Deep subsurface >...
CGCCCGGTGCCCGATCCGCGCGGCGAGCCGATTTGGAAAGCCGCGGAGGCGCGCCGACGGGGCGCCGCCGGCTTCGTCCTGCTTGTGCCTGACCCCGCCCCACCCTCTCCGGGAGCCGCCCCCGGCCCGCTCGAGACGCCCGCCGCCGCGTGGGTCGACCACCTGCCCGCGCGCGTGCGGGCCCGGGTCGACACGCTCGAGGGGGAGCAAACGAACTATACCGCGCTCCATGCCGCGGTGGGGATGCAGGCGCGGCAGGTGCGGCCCGAGGCTCCGCTCGACCTGCCCTGCGCCGCGGCGCCGACATCGCTCGCCGCACGCATCTTGAATGTCGACGCCAGTGCGCTTGACGGGGCGATCCGCAGCGGCGAACCGATGCGGCCGATCTCGCTGCCGCGCACCGAGACCCTGCTCAGCGTGGCGATCGAGACCACGCGAGAGGAGGGGTCGAACGTGCTGGCCTTTCTGCCCGGAGACGACGCCGCGCTGCGCGACGAGGCGATCCTGGTGGGCGCCCACTACGATCATCTCGGCCGCGACGGCACCGACCATCACTTCCCCGGGGCGCTCGACAACGCCTCGGGGATCGCCGCGCTGCTGGAGTGCGCGCGCGCGCTGGCGGCGAGCTTCCCCAAGCCGCGCCGGAGCGTGATCTTCGCGGCCTTCGCCGGCGAGGAATGGGGGCTGTGGGGCTCGAAGGCGTTCTGCGCCGCGCCGCCGGTGTCGATCGAGCGCGTGATGGCGATGATCAACCTCGACATGGTGGGGACCGACCAGGACCGCCAGTGCTACGTGCTCGGGCCGTCGCGGAGCCCGCGGCTGTTCGAGCGCCTGGTGGCGGCCAACGCGGGGGCGGGACTTCTGTTGAAGACGAACCTGGAGTTCGCCTTCGCGCACGGCAGCGACCACTGGCCGTTCCACCGCCAGGGCGTGCCGGCGCTGATGCTGACGACCAGCCGGTACCCGGAGTATCACACGCGCAAGGACCTGCCCGACCTGGTTTCGCGCGACATGATCGATCGGGTGACGCGGCTGGTGGGCGACCTGGTGCGCGAACTCGCGGCCGGCGGGGAGCGGTTCCCGCGGCCGCGCGAATTCGAGATGTCGTATCCGCAGAGGAAGAAGTAGGTGAGCGCGGCCTCCGCCGCGATCGACCCGACTACGGATTTCGCGGATTTCCCAGCGCGGCTCTGCCGCCGCCGACCCGGCCACGGGTTTCGCGATTTCATGGCGCGGCCGGGGACCGCAATCGAACGTGGCGTCCGGAGACTCGTTGTCGTCGTCGATCGGTACGCCCTCGACGACGACAACGGCGACCGTCGTGCCCGTGCCGTGCCGCGGGTTCGGACTTCTTGTCCGCGCGGCCCGCCCGTGCTAGCCTGAAGGGAGTGCGCGTACTGAGGATCCTGCCATGAACAAGGACGCCGGGCTCGCATTCGTGTCCGATTCCACGCTGACGCAGGCGGAATTCGCGGCGTGGCTGACGCAACGTCCTGCCGCCGATCCGAATCGCTACGAGCTGGTGGAAGGGAGGGTGGTCATGACGCCGCCGTCGTCCTGGCCCGAAGGGGAAGGCGAGATCGACATCGCCGCGCTCCTGCGCGCTCATGTCCGGGAGCGAAACCTCGGGCGCGTCTTCGGTCCGAGCCAGGGGTATGAACTGCCGACGGGCGACACGCTGGCCGCGGATGTCACGTACATCTCCGTCGCGCGTTGGGAAGCCGGACCCCGGCCGAATCCCGGGGAATTCCTGCGCATCGTCCCCGATCTCGCGATCGAAGTGATCTCGCCCGGGTCCGCGCGCCGAGATCGGGTCGAGAAGCGGATGATTTACGCGCAAGCGGGCGTGCGCGAGTATTGGCTGGTCGATCTGCGCCGGCGGGAAGTGACCGTCCACGAGGTCGAAGCGGAAGGGCGATTCGGACCGGGAAGGGTCCTGAACGAGTCGGCCACGCTGACCTCTGCGGTCTTGCCGGGATGGTCGGTTCCCGTCCGCAACCTCCTCGTCGATCCGGCGGCGCCGCCGGGCGAGGCGCCCAAGTAGCGGGAGGCGCCACGAGCGAGCCAGGCGATGCGCGATCTCCGCAGAGTCCCTCTCGGAGTACCGGTCCCCGAAAATAGGTGGCCCATATCCGAAGGCGAATTTGGCTGTCGGCGAGGCGCGACGACGACGCGATGCCAAGAGGCATCGCGGAGAATCAAGCCGCGAGGACCGCCCGGTCGGGCGGTCCGGAGGCGGCGCGATAGAAGCGGGGAGCAACGAAGCCGGCGGCCAAATGCGCCGAGCAGATGGGCCGGTTACTTGCGGGGGCCGGTACTGAGGGCAATGCCGCGCCCACGCGCTTCGGCCCGCGAACTACCAGACGCCGGCGCAGAGTCTCCGCAAGATCGAGGTGAATCCCATGCAGCGAGTCGTGGCACTGAATCTCGCCCTGTTGCTCATGCCGGCCTTCGCGGCACGCGCCGAGGACCTGCCCGCGCCGTGCGCGGCGATCCAGCACGGGAAGTCGGTCAAGCTGGCCTCGCTCTGGGGCGAGTACCGGTTCGGCCACCGCGCGGCGGTGACCGGGATCGCCTTCGCCGCCGACGGCAAGACGATCCTGACCTCCGGGGCGGACACGACCGTGCGGCCGTGGACTCTGCCGGCGCGGCGCCAGACCCAGGGCCTGCCTTTTCCCGCGGTGGAATACACTTCGGTCGCGGTCTCGGCCGACGGCAAGCTCGTGCTCGCGGGCGGCGCGGACGGCAAGCTCCAACTGGCGGACGTGGCAGCCGGGAAAGTCTTGCGCGCGTTCGAGGGGCACAAGAAGCCGGTGACCGCGGTGGCGCTCTCGCGCGATGGGAAGCTCGCGGTCTCGGGCAGCTGGGACAAGAGCGTGCGCGCGTGGGACGCGGCCACGGGCAAGGAGCTGCGCACGCTCGGCGGGCACAAGCAGGAGGTGACCTGCGTCGAGCTGTCACCCGACGGCAAGCGTGCGCTTTCGGGTGCGCGCGACGGCGTGATCGAGCTGTGGGACGTGGCCAAAGGCCAGGAGGTGCGCGCCCTGGTAGGGCACGAGGCGCACGTGAACGCGGTCGCCTTCGCCCCGGACGGCAAGCAGGCGGTGAGCGGCGGCGGCGACGAGAAGGTGATTCTGTGGGACCTCGAAACCGGCAAGGCGGTGCGTACGCTCGCGGGGCACGGGAACAGCGTCTCGTGCGTCGCCTTTTCGCCGGACGGGAAACGCGTGGTCTCGGGCAGCTGGGACGAGACCGTACGTGTGTGGGACGTCGCGACCGGCAAGGCGACGCTCACGATCGAGGGCTTCGAGGGGAAGGTCCCGTCGCTCGCGGTCGGCGGGAGCTGGATCGTCACCGGCGGGGACGACGGCCGGCTGCGGCTCTGGGACCTCGAAACCGGCAAGGAGGCCCCTGCCCTGCCCGGGCACGCCGATTCGGTGACTTGCGTGGCGGTCTCGGCGGACGGCAAGGTCGCGGTTTCGGGCGCGAGCGACACGACGCTGAGGGTATGGGACGCGGCGACCGGAACCGCGCAGCGGACGCTGGCCGGGCACGAGAGCAACGTGAGCGCGGTGGCGCTGTCGGACGACGGCAAGCGCGCGGTCTCCGCGTCCGACGATCGGACGCTGCGACTGTGGGACCTGGCGGCGGGCGGCGAGCCGCGGACGATCGCCAACGAGCTCGACGGGGTGCTGAGCCTGCGGCTTTCGCGGGACGGTTCGCTGGTGGCCGCGGTGACGCAAGACGGGAAGACGCGGGTGTGGGAGCTGGAGTCCGGGAAGGAGCGGTCGGGGGGACAGGGGCTCGAGGGCCCGGTGATCTCCGCCTCGTTCACGCCGGACGGCGGCACGGTCCTCCAGGCGCGCGAGGATTACGCGCTGGCGGTGGTGAACGTGGAGACCGGCGCGAAGCTGAAGGAATTCGCGCGCGAGGGCGGGCGCACGCTCTGCGGCGCGCTTTCGCCGGACGGCCGGTTCGCGCTGGTGGGGAACGACGACGGCAGCGTCGAGCTGTGGGACGCGGAGCTGGGCCGGCCCGCGCGCACGCTGCCCGGGGACGGCGCGAGTCAAGTCACGCTGGCGGTGTTCTCGGCGGACGGCAAGTCGGCTTTGGCGGCGGCCGGGCACGCGGTGACGCTGTACGATCTCGAGGCCAAGGAGACGGCGGAACGGATCGATCTCGGACCGGCCGGGGACGAGGCGACCGCGCTGGCGTTCGGGCCGGACGGGACGTGGTTCGTGGTGGGGACGCAGCGCGGGGTGTTGCTGAGGTTCGAGCGGACGGGGGGGAAGTAGAGGGACTGCGCTTCGGATCGCGTCCTGTGGCCCCATCCCTCGGGGGACGGCGCTTCAGGACGCGTCCTGGGGCTCCATCCCTCGGGGGACGGCGCTTCACGACGCGTCGTAGGGCTCCATCCCTCGGGGGACGGCGCTTCACGACGCGTCGTGGGGCTCCATCCCTCGGGGGACGGCGCTTCACGACGCGTCGTGAGGCTCCATCCCTCGGGGGACGGCGATTCAGGACGCGTCCTGTGATCCCATCCCTCGGGGGACGGCGCTTCGGGACATGCAACCCGCAGCGGAGACGCCGGTGCGAGGCGGGATCGCTCAGCGCCCGCCCTCGAGCGGACGGGGGGGAAGTAGGAGACGGTCAGGGGCGCGTGGGATCCGGGGGAGCGCCTTGCGCGCGGGGCAGGCCGCGCGCCCAGTCTCGGAAGCGGCGGATCCGCTCGTTCTCTTTGAGCGGCGGGTCGAACGCAAGGAACCGCTCGAACTCGCGCAGGGGAAGGGTCGGGAAGCCGGCGCTATGCTCGGAGAGGGCGTAGTTCCCGTCGGGGTGGAGCTGGTAGACCCGCAGGCTCTGGCCGTCGTACCGCCATAGCTCCGGCACGCCCAGCGCCGCGTAGATCGCTTGCCGATCGATCGAGCTGCGGGTCACGTCGATTTCGACGGCCAGATCCGGCGGCGGATCCCGCGTCAGGTCCACACAGATATGGTCGCGCACCAGCGATTCCCGCTGGATCCAGTAGCACTCGTCCGGCTCCAGCCCGCGGTCCAGATCCTCGCGCTTGAAGGTCGTGGAGCCGCCGCTGCGGATGTCGATGTCCAGTTCCAAAGCCAGCGTTTCGAGCAATCGTCCCAACAGCGACTTGTAGGCCTCGTGACCGAACGACGGCGACATGAGTTCCAGCCTCCCCCGGTCGTAGGTGACGAATACGTGTCGATCCCCCACGACCTCGAGGAGACGGCAATAGGTCGACCAATCGGCCCACTCGAGCACGAATCGCCGATCCGCCTCCGGCGTGCGTTCGACGGTGACCTGCATGAGACGGCATCCGAATCTGGACTGCGAGACGCTCCGCATCCTACGCGCTGGATGACCGCGAGTCAACGCGGGCACGCGGGGGCACGCGGACGAGTCGGGGGTCCGGTTGTCGGGGTTACCCCTGCCAGCGTCCTGGGACGGGCTTGCGACAGTCCGGACAGTCGCCCGTGGTCATGCGGTTCTGCAGGATGCGGTAGCCCACGCGCTCGACGACGAGGGCCTGGCAATGCGGGCAGTAGGTGTTCTCGAGCGTGCCCACGCGGCCGGGCAGGTTGCCGGCATAGATGAAGTTCAGCCCGGCATCGATGCCCGCATCGGCGGCAATCCGCAGGTTCTTGGTGGTGGTGCGGTCGCGGTCGGTCATCTTGTAGTCGGGGTGGAACGCGGTGACGTGCCAGGGGATGTCCTGGGAGATCCCGGCGAGGAAACGGGCGATGCCGCGCAACTCTTCCGGCGCGTCGTTGAAGCCCGGGACCACCAGGGTGACGATCTCGACCCAGAAGCCCATCTCGACCAGCCAGCTGATCCCGTCGAGGATGTTCTTGAGTGGGCAGCCCAGGCTGCGGTAGTGCCGGTCGTCGAAGCCTTTCAAGTCCACCTTGTAGTAGCTCACGTACGGCTGCAGGAGCTGCAGCACCTCGCGGGTGGCGTTGCCGTTGGAAACGAAGGCGCACTCGAGCCCCGCCGCCTGCGCGGCCTGGAACACGCCCACCGCCCAGTCGGCCGTGATCAGCGGCTCGTTGTAGGTGGAGGCGATCACCGGCGCGCCGTGACGCTTCGCGGTGCGGACGAGTTCTTCGGGGGTGATGTCCTGCGGCGGCGAGAGCGCCGAGGGATCGCGCAGGGCCTGGGAGGTGACCCAGTTCTGGCAGTAGGCGCAATGCAGGTCGCAGCCGAGCATGCCGAAGCTGAGGGCGTCGGAACCGGGCAGCACGTGGAAGAAGGGCTTTTTCTCGATCGGGTCGCACTGCAACGCGGCAACGTAGCCCCAGGGGACGCGGAGTTCGCCGCCTTGGACGTAGCGGACGCGGCAGACGCCGAACTTGCCTTCGCCGATGACGCAGCGGTGGCCGCAGGCGAGGCAGCGGATGCGGCCGTCCGGCAGCTTCAGGGCGACCGCAGGATGGGCGATCGCCGTGCGGGCCCGGAGGGATTGGTCGAGGGTGGGCATGGGGCACCTCTCGCGGGAGCGACACTCTCAACGTGCATCCTATCCCGGGAGGGGAGGGAGGACAATGGTCGCGATTCCGGCGCATTCCTTCGAGTCGACGGTATCAAGAACCGCCTTCTAGACCCGCCTACTGGGGAGGACACTGGCGCCGTGCGGCGACCAATCGACCACCACTGTGGGCGCGAGCGTAGCGTATGCCGCCAGCACAAGGGCGCATTGGTCGGGCCGACGTCGATGCCGGCGAGGTAGGTCGTGAGGATTGTCGCACGGGGGCGGCCCCTCCCGCTACTTCCCCCGTGCGGCCCTGCGGATGAAGTACTCGACGCCCGGGTCCAGGTGCGACATGTAGCGGTGGGCCAGGGAAAAGAGATCGCCGTCGGGGAGGGACTTGCCCTCGATGCCGTCGTGGCAGCGGATGCACAGGTCATGTCCCGCGGTGCGCCGGGTCAGGCCCTTCTTTTTCGGCTCCTGTACGTGCTTGGCACCGGGTCCATGGCAGGTTTCGCACTGCACGTTCTGCAGCTTTTCAAGCGCCGGCTCGCCCGGCCGGTAGCCCTTGGCGTGCCCGGCGCCAGTGGTGTGGCAGGACAGGCAGGCGGGGTAGTAGGCGCGATCGACCTTCTCAAGCGTCTTGAACGCGGTCGCGTGCGGCGTGCGCTTCCAGTGCTCGGTCTCCTTCTCGTGGCACTTGGCGCAGGCTTCCTGGCCGACGTAGCCGTTCTCCGGGTCGGATTCGAGATCGAACCCGGCGAGGCGGTGGGGCAGGTGCTTCTGCAACTCGGGGTCGCAGCGCACTTGGTCTAGGAACGACTGGACGAAGGCCTCGACCTCGGAGTCCTTGGCTGTGTGCTCGAGGGTGCCGAGGGCGATGCCGTAGCCGGGTTCGGCGAGGGCCTTTTTGTCGTCGAGCAACAGGTCGATCCAGTGGACCGAGCTGCCGGGGCGGCCACCGAGGAAGAAGATCTGGGTAGGGTCGCGCTTCACCCGCGGATCGTGCATCATGAGGAGTTCTTCGCGCCCGTCGGCGTGCTTGACCTTGCCGCCGATCACTCGGGAGGGCGCGGTCGGAGGTGGATTGGCAGAGAGGATGAGGGAGGGCGGAAGGGGGAGCCGAGACAGCGCCTCGGCGAGATCCAGGGGGACGTGGCCCACGACGACAACCACGTCTGCCTCCTTGCGCGCGGCGTCGAGCACCGGGGTGAGGGACCCGAGGGCGTCGGCGATCACGAACCCAGGTAACTCGTCGGCGCTGGGCAGGTGCATTCCGGCCTGCTTCCGGCCAGGGCCCCCGCCGTGGTGCATGTCGTGCGACCCGGCTGTGCACGAGATGGTCACCCCGACGATGGCGATGCGCACGCCGGCGATTTCGAGGGTGCGGTGGGCGGCGAAGGCCCGTGCGCCGTCGATCGTGAGATTCGCGGAAAGCAACGGCACGGGCGAGCCGACCAACTGGTTGCGCACGAAGTCGGCGCCAAACCGGCCGGCGTCGGCGCCGGCCACGGTGGCCTGGAAGCCGAGCCTCTTCATGATCCCGAGGAAGTGGAGGCAGCGCCGGCGGTCGAGTTCGGCGGTGCCGGTGAACAGTTCGCCGGCGTCGATCACCAGGGTGGGGACGTTCTCCGACCGGAGGTCGCGCAGGAGCGTGGCCATGCGGGCGATGCCGAGACCTGAGGCGCCGCAACCGCAGCCTTCCAGGACGCTGCGCAGCGTGCTGGTGGCGAGGATGCGTAGGGCCGGCTTGCCCGCCGGCTCTGCGGCGATGATGATGTGCGTCCCGTTCGATGTGGCGACGGCGGAACCGTGAAGCTCGGGGGTGGGCGCGGTGGCGGCCGTGCTCGCGCCGGGCGCCACGGTCGCCTCCACGGGCAGGCTCACGGCGGCCGCCGCGGCTAGGCCGCCCTCCAGCAGGAAGACACTCTGCCAGCCGCGGTCGCGAAGCACCTCGGCCGTCGCCGCGGCCTCCTGATCCGTCCCGGCGTACAGGACCACGCACCCGTCCGGCCCCACGCCGAGGGGGCCGAAGGAGGCCGACCGGTCGAAGTGCGCGGCGGTGCGCAGGTGGCCCTGGTCGTAGGCCTCCTTGGCACGCGCGTCGAGGATTACCACGCGCCGGCCGTGCAGCGGGTGGCCCGGGGGTACCTCGGGTCCGAGGCCGTAGAGAACGCGGAGGTCGTGGGGGTGAATGGCGGGTTGGTCGGCGATCCCGCGCGACGAGGGCCGTTCTCCGCAGCCCAGGAGGAGGAGCAACGGGAGCAGGGCGGAGAGTGCGGCGCGCGTCCCGTGGGTCATGTTCACCGTCCGGTCGAAGCGGGATCCTGGAATGCACCTCGCGGGATCGGCACCGAGGCCCCGCTCGGAGCGGGCATCGGGGATGATTCAGAAACCGCGGCCGCGACCGTCGCGGAGTCGGGCACGAGCCGCACTTCGAGGATCCCGCTGGACGGGTCCCGCCGGGGCGCGATTAGCTGGAAGATCGCCCGCTGTTCCGTGCTCAGGTATTCTTCGAACTGTTGGAACGGCTCAGAGTAGGCGAGCCCCAGGACCGGGTCACTGGCATCGCCGATCATCGTGCGCAACCGCCCGGGATTCCACTGCTCGAAAGGCCATCGGCGTTCGTCCAGGATGGTCCGCAGCGCGTCTTCAATGGCCGGGGTCAGACTGAGACGCGGACGGAGATACTCCACCCAGTAGGTGCGGGCGGTCGCAGGCGACCACTCCGCAGCTGGGGCCGACCCCGCGACAGGTTCCTCGGCGTGCGAGACGGATTGGTCCGTTGGGGACTTCGGCTCGACAAGGGGAATCCGATCGGGTTGGTCCAATTCGTCGGCTTGGGTCGTTCGGACGACGCGCGCGCTCTTTATTCCGGCATTGTGATTGGAGACAGGACCGGAAGTCGCCGTGCGCCGAGTCCCAGTCTTCGCCGCAATCGACCCTGTGGGCGGTGCGGAACGACTGCGCGACGTTGCCGCAACTCCAGCATCGGTCCGCACGCGAACCATTCGGGCCGGAGACCCAGTCGCTCCGGACGGGTCGTCCGACAAACTGTCATGGGCGCGCGTGACTCTTGCGGTCACCACCGCCACGCTAGTCGCCCCGGCGAAGGCACACCCCAATACGGCACCGATCCCGGCGTACCACCATGCACTGGGGCGATTCCCTTGCAACGTGCCGGACCCTCCGAATGCTGCCCGGTTCCTAACACAGGCGGGTTGCGGTCGTCAAGGTCTGTCCCCTTTCGATTTGGGCGGCCCGCGCGAGAAGTCGAATCCGCCGAAATCGGCTTGAGCGGCGAGCGGGCCATCACGCCGCGCCCGCCCGACTCAGGTCACGATCAGCCCCCCGGCGAGGACGCCGAGGGGGCTATGTCGAGTCCCCCCCGATGCACTCCTTCTATTGCGGCCGACGCGCGACCAGCAACGCGAAGCCAAGCAAAGTCAGCGCGCCCCAGAGGGCGAGGCTCGTGTGTGCGCTCGTCGAAACCACAAAGCAGCCCCCGCCGCCCTTGCCCTTGGACTCGCGAGGGAGCGCCGGAAGAGCTACTGGGGCAACGACAACGCAAGTGGAAGTAGTCGCGAGCGTCCCGACGCTGGTCGCGGTCGTCCCAGCTGCACCTGCAATTCCAGCAGCCCCCGCCGGACCGCCTGCTGCCGGGGCTCCGCCTGCGCCACCAGCCCCGCCCGCCAGCAAGGTCGCTCCCAGATTCGTGACCGCGGGCGAGAAGAACTTGACCCTGCCGCCGCCGCCGCCCTGGCCACCGTTGCCTCCGCCGCTGGTATCACAGGCCGTGTTGGCAGCTCCTCCGACGCCGCCTGCGCCGCCGAGGACGGATAGAGTTCCCGCTGCGGTGACGGATACGATCGGGGAATTGAGCAGGACAGCGCCTCCGGAAGCGCCGCCGCCGGCACCGCCTCCTTCACTGCCGCAACCAGCGGGGCCTCCGTTTCCTCCTACGCCGCCGGCGGCACCATTCGCCCGTATGATTCCCGTGACGTCGATGCGAGAAACCGCGTTCAGCCGAATGTTGCCACCGCCGCGCCCCCCAGCAATTCCAGCGACTCCGGGGCCCGATACGACGGCGCAGCAGAAGATGGTCCCGGATCCACCGCCCCCGCCGCCTCCACCATGGCCCGGAGCCGAGTCCGGTCCAGCGACGGTCCCAAACACTGCAGGCGCCGGTCCCCCTGCTGCAATTGCAGCGCCGCCGGTTGCACACAGGGTCGATCCCGCTCCACCGCCTCCTGCCCCGCCTACGCCCCCATAGCTACCTCCAGAGCCGCCTCCGCCCCCTTGGAGCGTGCAGCCGAAGCTGGCGGCATCGGTCCCCGCAGCACCCCCAGCGGCGCCACCGGTACCGACAGCGCCACCGAACCCTTGTCCCGCAGCACCCGGGCATGCGCAAGCTGCGGAAGCGAGTCCTCCGCCTGCTCCGCCGAGCCCGCCGGCACTACCGGCGGCATTGCCGTCGAGAATCCCGTCGATCGAGATCGTGCACGCATGGATTTCGAATGATCCGGTTCCTACCGGAGCCGGGGCAACGGTGAGCGTCACACCCGCAGCGATCGAGAAGCGCCCTACATTGGTGTGCACCCCCCCCACGGCCGTTCCGGTCGGAGGAGCATAATCCGCTCCCCCGTGGGAGCCTCCACCGGCGTCCGTGAATTGCGCCTGGACGGGGCCTGCCCCTGCGAGCACCAGACACGTCAGCGCCAACGGTACCGCCCAGCGGAACATGCGCCCATGGACTCTCTCCACGGCTACACCCTCCTCGATGGTTGTTGTCCCGACTCTACTCGAGAGTCGAGAAGAATCCTCGGCTACTCATAGAACGAATGGACTTTTAGCAACTATGTCGGTTCCTGTCAAGAGAGTCTCGCGGGAATCTTTCCGATCCTCTCTCATGCCAGGGAAATCGAATTCCCCCATGAAGTCGGGAATTTCCCCTCCGCTGTCGAACCGAATTCCTTAGCCCGGAGGCCAGACTAGCCTCTGAATAGGGCTTCTGAAATAAAGAGCCTCGCCTAGCCGATAGATGGCGTGTTCACCCGTCCATCGATCAGCCGTGTAGAGAGCCTCTTTCATGCGTATCGGTCCCTTCCCGGAGGAACTTTCGCGGATCACCGAGGACTTCTGCTCGGAGGCACGGGCGTCCGGGCGGTGCCGATCTTGGTGGTCTTCGGTATTGTCCGAGTTCCACGAAGCCAAGAGAGCTGATCAGCTCCCTGGATGCCGAAGCGATAACGCGTCCACGTGGCGATGCAGCGGGACGCGGGCAACGCCGATAATTCTTGACGGCGGTCGCGGCCAGCGAGTAGAGTTCACGACCGTTCGGAGGGTTCTGGGTTTCGCGAGAGTCGCGGGCCCCCCATTCCAACGCCGGGTCCGCCCGGCGGCCCATCCAGCAT